>Ga0307374_10000400_pt1 | contig 84227 bp, 86 predicted proteins | sample OX3MG_FD_202532 | JGI IMG/M metagenome (GOLD analysis project Ga0307374, IMG submission 202532) | Soil microbial communities from Risofladan, Vaasa, Finland - OX-3 | ecosystem: Environmental > Terrestrial > Soil > Coastal area > Acid sulfate soil | place: Finland: Risofladan, Vaasa | collected... | reverse complement strand
CTTGACCAAGATCGTGACTCGTCACGTCCGGCCGACGGATAAACGCCCGCGCATCAGAAAATCACGACTGAGCCTGAGGGTTTTGATTCGAATTCGCCGACTGCTTCACTCGCGCGGTGGATCCAGGTTTAGGCGATGATGTCACCAAGCCGCTGGTCGGTGAGCACTGCAGCAATCTGAGCGAAGAGCTCTAGTCGGAGAACGTGCCCCGGTCAGTTGGTGAGGAAGGCGCGGCCACTTCTCACTGAGGGTCTGTGCTGCGCCTGTCGGCCCTCTTCTTGGCAAGTCTGCGTTCGAGGCTCGGTCTGGCGAACTGGAAGATGAAGGGCGCGAAAAACATCAGGGCGGCAGGCGTGAATACGCTTGCCAGCACACTTCCGGTGACGCCCCAGGCGATGAAGCCGAGCAGGAGGAGCAAGGCGACGTAGCCCCAGACCATTAGCACCGGCTTTCGGACACGCTTGGCCGTCGCTGCGCTTCGGATCTCGAGGTGGAACAACCGGTGAGATAGCTTCGTCCCGGCAATCACTGCGATCACGAGCAACGCAGCGGTGGCAATGACGGTGAGGACGAGGGCCACGGTCCCAGTATCGCCTCCGCGACGGTGTCACGCTTGGCGTATGCGCTCGAAGTGATTGAAATTTTAGGACAACTCACAATCTCACGGGAGTCAGCCAGCCGAAGATTGTGGAAGTCGGCTCACCGACACTCAACCGCCCCACCGTTCAAGCCGCCAGTTGGAGATCGGGGACGTCGGCTCTCCGACACCAACAATCCGACTCCTTGAGTCCTACCTCCGAGAGAAGTACGTTCAGTGTCGGTTCACCGGACACTTTCACCTATAGGTGATCCGGGAAGATCGTGACCCACTCGACCAGTTCGTCCACCAGGAAGCGCCTTTCGTCGACCTCTGCGGCCTTCCAGACCGCTTCTACGTCCCCAAGTCAGGCAGGATGAGTGCAACCCCTCCTCAAATCGGCGCTCAAGGTCGCTGCGAGTCTTATCGGTGGCTTCTTCCTCGCTCCCCAAAGAGGTAGCGCAAGACTCGGACCACCCGGAGAGGGTCTAAGAATCCGAGTTCGCGTTCACGCTCACCGACACCACCGTCAAGACCCCACCGACGAGCGAAGCAGTCACGTTGACGTCGTCGCCAACAGCAACGCTCGTCACGTCCACGCTCGAGGGCACGGCCAAGATGACGTTCTGGGAGTTATCCCCCGCAGTGATCGAGAGGCTCAACGGGGAGACCGCGCTGACCACGCCACTGAACTCAAGGGTCGAAGTCCCCGCCGAGCCGTCGCTCGTGTGTACCTCGAAGTTAGTCAGCGTCAATGCTCCGTTCGCCAGCACGGCGGTGGCATTGATCCGATCGCCTACTTGAATTGACGACACGTCAATGGTTGGGGGCACCGCGACGACCACCGGCGCGGCTTGGTCACTGGGCTGGATCGTGAGGCTGGTGGCGCTTACGGCGGTCACCGATCCGTCAATCTGAGTAGCTTCGGTCGTCGAGCCGCCCTCTTGACCCTGGACCTTCAAACTCGTCAGCGTTAAGACGCCGGCGACAAGCTCGCCACGAGCGTGCACGCGTTCGCCGACGGTCACCGTCGATACGTCAATGGTTGGGGGCACCACCAATGTGACGGGGGGCGCCTGATCACCGGGTTGGACGACCAGCGACGTGGCGCTTACTGAAACCACGAAACCTTCAACTTCCGTGGCCATCGACTGACCCTGATCGCCTTCGCCCGACTGCACGTCGAGACCTGTCAATGTCAATACGCCGTTGACGAGATCGGCGCGTGCGTGCACGCGTTCGCCGACGGTCACCGTCGATACGTCAATGGTTGGGGGCACCGCGACAACCATCGGCGCGGCCGAGTCGCCCGGCTGAATCGTGAGGCTGGTGGCGTTGGCCGCGACGACGAGGCCTTCAATCTCAAGGTTCGAACTCTGGCCGTCTTGACTCGAGGTCACGCCCGACGCATTCGCGGCAGCGTCGTCAGATATGGAGACCAGCGAGAAAGTCCCACCGGAGTAGTCAACGACAACCTCAACCTTGTTGCCGGCGACGATGGTGGAGGGCAAAGTTAAACTCGCGGGAATCGTGATGGTCGTCGAAGCGCCCTGGTCGACGGCGAGCACCAATGAGGTCGCGGTCACTGAGGTCAAAACGCCTTCAAGCTCGATCAGGTTGGTCTGCCCTACCTGCTGGAGTGACGTCTCGTCAAGTCCGCTCTGGTTAATGGAGACCGAAACCTCGACAATGTCACCGGAAGTGAGCGACTTGCTCGTCGAATCGTGCGAGTGCGACGTTGCCGAGGCAACGGCGAAGACACTCCCGCCGGCGGAAAGCGTTAATCGACGCGGCGCCGCGCGCACGACGGTGGCGCGCAGAGTGGTGACGTGAGCGGCGCCGCGGCGTGCCAGTGACGTAACTCGGAACGTACCGTCACCAAGGACCTTGACCTTGGCCGAGACTTTTGTACCGAGGGACATCGCGCGAGCCGAGTTCGCCGACGAGAGGCGCACTGTGTCCACCGCGTGTGCGTGAGTCGAAACGACGAGGGTGTGTCGCGCGACGTTACGCGCGACCACGACGCCACTTAGCGATGCCGTGGCGCCGGTCGAGTGCGGCCGCGTACTCTGTGCGAAGGCCAGCGAGGTCGGCGCGACCATGGTGAGGGCGATCGCCAACAGTCCGGCGACCGTTCCGTTAAGGGCGTAGTGCCGTTGTAACCGCGTCATGGAATACTCCTTTGTCGCTTCATCACCATCATTCGGCGCCGCCGTAGGAAAATCAATAGGAAAGACGAACTGTCGCCGATTCGTAACATACCGGGCAAAACTGACGAATCACCAAGCGCGCATTGGCCTATCACCGTCCGGAGACGCGAGAGTGACGAACAATCGAACGGTGTTTCTCAGGCTGCTCACAATGTACGTCGCGTTTATTCAACGAAGCGACGCAACGTCGATATCGCGGCACTTAAGTTCGAGTGCTTTCTCACGAGCTTGAACGAGAAGATGACCTGCTTTTAAGAGGGGTATCGCAACTTCTTGACGGTAGGAGATTCACCACGGGTCGATCCTCCAGTCGGAGATTGTGCACGCCGGCTCACCGAACGGAACCCTCGCCCGCCGGCACATTTACTTCAGACCGGATTCGCCTATCGCGAGTGGTATCCAACCATCACTGCGGAAACGGTTCGTGGCTTCACGCTCACGTAACGCCAAAACCGAAGTAAGTATCGTGGTCTAAAACTTGGCAATCGCGTCTATGAAGAACTTTCAACTCTGGTTGGTCTCTAAGCCATGCAGTCTGGTAATGCGGGTCGATTTCGGTCCACCGCTTCTACGGATCACGTGTAATCGATGGCCATCGCGCAACGTAACCATTAACTCAAGCTAACTCACCTTTTCAATCGATGAAGGGCCAGTGCAACAAAACCCTCAAACTGTGGGGTGCTCACGCCGCCGACGTTGCCTTCGGCCAGCGCCATTACGCCATGAGCCGTCTGTACAACGACGATCTCTTCAAAGAGAAGGGCGCCATCGACGCTCGCGCTAGCGATGTAGGAGTGCGAAGCAGTTCCAAAGTGTCCAAAATGGGCACGATGAACACTCCCGATGAGGCGATGGCCCGCAAAATAGCCCTTCACCACGTGACATCGTCCTAACGCTGCAATGGCCCGTTGATAGGTGTACGCCGGTGAACTCGAAGTGGCGACCACCTCGGTAAGTTCAGGTGGATTGCCATTGTCAATAAAGGTGATGGACGCCCGGGCCGTGTACTGAAGTGCCTTGGGGCTAGCGAGAGGCGCGAGACAGCCGACGCCAGTTCCACCGCGCACGTGATGCACGGTCCATCCATAGGGCAGATCGCGCGTACGAAGAAGTTCCGAGCGCGCCGTTGAGTGAGCCGTCGCGGCGCCGCCGGGCAGTACGAAGACGCCCACCATCATTGCGCTCAACATCAATGACGCGAACACTCGGCGATATCGGGCGCTCAACATGTATCAAACATAGAGTTCGCCCGCGGCACCCGTCGTCGAGAACTGCTGAATTGTATAGTTCACACGCTCTTCTAAGGAAGCACCGGTCTCTTCACGCCACTCTCTATATAAAAAGAGCACGTCGTAGAGTCAACAGCCAACCGAACACTACGATCGCCCAGTGACGAAGATCGCCTCAGGGCCCCTCACGGTTGACGCGCTCTCTTCGCGCGACGCAACTCGAATTGCCCTGCGCGCACAGGCGTTGCGCGGCCCTCGACTCACCGGAGGACCCAGCAACCTGTTGCACCATCTTCGAGGTGTCCAGCTCGACACGATCTCCGTGCTCGCCAGGTCCCACGAACTCGTCGCCTACGCCCGACTTGGTGCGGTGCCTCGAAAGAAGATCGAGGCGGCCTACTGGGGAGCGAAGAACGAAGCGTTCGAGTACTGGTCACACGCCGCGTGCGTGTTGCCTATTGAGCTGTGGCCGGCCTACGGCGCAAAGCGCCGAGCGCGAACGCAACGCGGCTTTCGTTGGCATCAATTGAAGGATCACAAAAAGAGTTGCGCCGGAGTCCTCGAGCGACTGCGTGACGAAGGTCCGCTCACTTCGCGAGAGTTGGGCGGAGCGAAGAAGGGCGGCACGTGGTGGGACTGGTCGGAGGTCAAGATCGCCGCCGAGTGGCTTCTCGACACGGGCACCATAGTCTGTCGCGAACGTCGAGGCTTCGAGCGTGTCTACGACCTCGCCGAAAGAAGCGTTCCGCCAGGTCTTCTGAACCTCGAACTCGACGATGAGACCTGTGCAGGGATACTCGTCGGTTCCGCACTTCGTGCGTTGGGCGTCGCGACGGCGGTCGATCTCGCCGCCTATCACGGGACGCACGTCAACTTGGTGCGCGCGGTGCTGCAATCGCGAGAGCTCCGCGAGGTGCGCGTCGAAGGATGGCGCGACGTGGCGTACCTGTCAGAGAACGCCGAGGTCGGTCTCAGTCGAGGACTGCGCGGACGGACGGTTTTGCTCTCACCGTTTGATTCGCTGTTATGGGATCGAGCGAGGCTCGAGCGACTCTTTCAAACCACCTACCGGCTCGAGGCTTACGTTCCAGCGGCCAAGCGCGTCGTCGGTTACTTCGCGATGCCCGTTCTTGTTGGCGATCGCCTCGTTGGTCTCGTCGATCCCAAGAGGATCGGCGACACTCTTCACGCCCGTCACGTCGTTATCACTACCCCAACGGCACTCGAACAGATTGCCCTCGCGCTCCGCGAAGCGGCAACGTGGGTCGGGTGCGTCAACGTCGTCATCGATCGCGTCACGCCGACGTCGTTACTGCACTCACTGCGCGCGTCGGTAACTTCGACGATCTAACAGCCGCCTCGTTCGCGCCACAATGATCCAAGCACGACGGCGCGCCTCACCTACTGTAGAAAAGTGAAAAAGAAGCTCGCACTCCTACAGCTCTTACGTCACCGCGAGCCGGCGCTATTGGTCTCCGGGCAAACGGTTTCTAACTTCGGCGACGGTGTCGCGAACGTGGCCCTGACTCTTTTGGTCTACGACACCACGGGCAGCCTCACCAAACTGGCCTGGTTCGCCGCGGCCCGAATGACGCCGGTCGTTCTCTTGCTCCTGCTCGGTGGCGCAATCGTCGATCGGTTCTCCCGTCGACTCTTGCTCCTCATCTCTGACGGCGTCCGCGCGCTACTTACCGCCGTGCTGGTACTGATGATCGCTACGGGCCTCTTGCGATTTTGGGAACTCTTAGTTTTTGGTGTTCTCTTTGGGAGTTTCGACGCCATCTTCTTTCCCGCGATCTCAGCGCTGACGCCAGAGATCGTGCCCGAGGACCTGTTGCCTGCGATGAACGCCATTCGACCTCTTTCGAACAACTTGATGGGCTCCATGATTGGTCCGGCCGTGGGAGGGTTTCTCGCGGCCTTTAGTACGAGTTGGGCGATTGGCGTCGACTGCGCGACGTTCGTCGTGAGTTTTCTGGCCCTCAGTTTGATGAAACCCACGCCTCAGCCCAATCGAAATGGATCGAACTCGATGATCGACGACATCAAAGAAGGGGTTCTCTACGTCCGCAAAACGAGATGGCTTTGGACCACGCTCTTGGCGGTGGCCCTAGCGAACGCCTTCGTCTACTCCCCGATGTTCGTTCTGCTTCCCTTTCTCATGCTCCACACGCTCCACTACCGCCAGTTCTACGTGGGTTTCCTACTCGCCGCCTCGGGCGTGTCGGGGGCCGTCGGCGCCCTCGTGTTCGCGAACGTTCGCGCGCCCAAGCGTCGGGTGCGCGTCATGTGGATCTACTGGACCATTGGCTCGCTCTCCGCGCTCATCATTGGGGTCGCGACGAACTTTTGGGAGATCATGATCTTTCCCGTCGTCGCTTCTCCCATGATGCTCTTTGGCAACGTGATCTGGGAGTCAATGATGCAGAGTGAAGTGCCCCGCGAGCTACTAGGTCGAGCGAGTTCCGTGGACTGGTTCGTCTCACTCGGGGTCACCCCCATCGGCATCGTCGTCGCCGGAGTACTGGCGAACCAAATCGGCATACGCACCTATTTCGTGGCGGTCGCCGTCATTTGCACGCTGCCCGGGCTCTACATCTTGACGTCGAAGCGAATAAACGCAATAGACGAATCGCGCGTTAACCCAGCGCCAACTGCGGAGCCGTAGCGAGCGACAGCCCAACGACCCGCGCGCCCTTGCGCGAGCCACTGGGAAAGATCATCTCTGGACGAAACGATCGCCCCTTCATCTCACCGACCCGCCCACCTCGAACTTCAACCCACTCATCTTGGGTCGCTTCGTTGAGCACGTGCGCAACAAAGGTCCACTGTTGGCGACGCTCTTTGGGACCGCTCACGACAACCGGGTCGCCCGAACGAACGCCGTGCCACTCGCTGGATCGAACGATCTGACCGCGACGAGTGACGGTTTCTACGCGGCGCATACCTCCATTGTTACTCAGAGTCTTCAACCCGAACGTCACAGTGCTGACCTAGCGTGCAGCCATGGCCTTTGAACAACCACTACCCAAATCCCTTTCGCCTTCGAGACTCTCTGACTTTCAGACTTGCCCTCGTCGCTACCAACACGCCTCCGTCGAACGTATCCCCCAACCCGCCAGCTACGCCACCGCCAAGGGTCGCTTCGTTCACTACGTCTTTGAACAACTCTTTCTCTTGGACAACGACCAGCGCACGATCGAGATGGCGCGCGAGTACGTAGAGCCAGCCCAAGTGGAAATTCTCACCGACGACGTTCGCACGGACATCGGACTCGACGACGTCATGTTGGCCAAGCTCTTGCACGAGACCGACGCCATCATCGTGCGCTACTTCGAGATGGAAGACCCGAGGACCGTAACGAGTGAGGGCGTTGAACTACGCCTCGGTGTTGAGGTGAACGGCGCGCCACTCTACGGGATCCTCGACCGCTTAGATCGAGACGCTGACGGCACCCTCACCATTGTTGACTACAAGACCGGCGCCCTGCCCAATCGCAACTACGACTCCTCCACGTTCGCCAACACCGAGCTCTACGCCGCACTCTGTGAGGCCAAGTTGGGAGAGCGGCCTTCGACCATACGCCTGATGTACGTAGCCCACGGCCACGCCATCGAGCGCAACGTCACCGACGTCGTCGTACGAGCCCGCGCGAGCGCCGCGGCCAGTGCCTGGACGAAGATCAATCAGTACTACGAGGACGGTGACTTTCCCGCCACTCCTTCGTCAAACGCCTGTCGCTTCTGCTCCTTTAAAGATCTCTGTCGCAACCAAGGGGTGCCCGTTCCGGCCCGCTAGTTCCTAGGCTGGGCCCGTGCTCTCTTTTCAGATCTCGTACGACTATCGCTGCCCTTTCGCGAACAACATGCACCTCCACGTCATCACCGCGCTTCGCGCCGGCGCCGACTTTGACGTCACCTTCGTCCCCTGGACGATGAGTCAGGGCTACAGGGCGCCCGGCGCGCCCGACGTCTGGAACGACCCCACCCGAGACGATGAGCTGTTGGCCCTCGCGGTGAGTACGTCGATTCGCGACCTGCAACCAGAGTTCTTTCTCGCCGCGCACGAAGCACTCTTTCGCGCTCGTCACGAAAACGCCGTACGACTCGTCTCACGAAGCGAAATTGTAGAAGCGCTGCGCCTAGTTGACCTCAATCTCGACCTCGTCTTTGAGGACGTCGATTCGCGTCGACCCCACAAAGTAATCGGTGAGAGCTTCGTGGAGTTCGAGCGCTACGAAGCGTTTGGGGTGCCCACGTTCGTTGTAGGTAGCGACGCCACGTTCGTTCGCTACATGGAGACGCCCTCAGCGAACGCTCAAGCGTCCATTACCTTGATCGAGTCGATGGTGAACCTCATGAGCGCTCAGAGCGCGCTCAACGAGTTCAAGCACACCAGGGTGCCGTTTTAGTCCTAGTTAGCCAAACGAAAGATCAGTTCGAGCAACGTCAGCACCGCGAGCATGAGGGCCGGCGCGAAGTACTTCACGGCGTCGCCCTTACGCAGGTGAAACACCACCGCGAGCAACATCAGCACCACCAGGCAGCCGGCGGCGACTTCGTTGAGGAGTGCCAGGAACGACGTGCCCCGGGCCACGCAGCCCGCGAGCAACGCGAGTCCACCGAGTACCTCGAGCAGGCCAATGCGGCGATAGCCACTTTTGGAGAAGCCCATGTGATCCGCGGCTTTGCTCATCGCGGGGTTAAAGGACAACTTCTGAGCACCGGCCGAGCAGTACGCCAGGAAGAGTGCAATGGATAGTAGGGCGGCAGCAACCGTCATAGTTTTTTCACCTCGTTCCACACCACTTTAATGAGGTGGGAATAATTAATCGCGATGGTTCGCTTCTAAGCCTTATTTTGATAGTCGAGTAGCACGTCAATGGCAGCGTCTCGCTCGTCACCCGTGCCCGAGGGTGCGCCCGAAAACTCGGTGACGCCCGCCTGCGCCAGTCCGTGTAACTGCTCGAGTACTTGTTCCTTGGACCCGACGAGACTCACGTCGGCGGGATCTTTCGCACCTTCACGTTCGAGCATCGCCGCGTAACTCGGCAACGTGGCGTAGAGCGCGTATTCCTTATTAAGACGCTCGCGCGCGCCCACCGGGTCTGCGGTCACGGTGATCGGTAGCGAGCACACGACCCGGGGCTCGCCACGATCCGCTTTTTCAGCCGCAGCTCGTAACGTTGGCGAAATGTGTGCGGCGATGGTCTTGGGACCCGTCATCCATAAGACGGTGCCGTCGGTGAACGCGCCCGCGAGTTCGAGCATCTTCGGGCCCAAAGCAGCGATCAGAAGGCTCGGAGTCTCGACTTCTTTAGGACCAAGAGGCCCCATGGACACCGCTTTCACGAGCTCACCCTGCACGTTCACCTTCTCACCACGCAACATTGGTGCGAGCGCTTCGATGTACTCACGCATGTGGGTGGCGGGCTTGTCGAAGGCGATCCCCCAAAGTCCCTCCACTACTACCTGGTGCGAAAGACCAACACCGAGCGAGAGGTGCCCACCAATCGCGTCTTGGACGGTGCGCGCCTGTGTCGCCAGCATTGAGGGGTGTCGGGGCTGAATTGGCACGACGGCGGTGCCGAGATCGAGGTCCGGAAGTTCGCGTCCGACAATCGCGAGCACCGTCAGGGTGTCCGGTCCAAAGATCTGCGACGACCAGAGGCTGCGGAAACCTCGATCGTGGAGTCGGTGCGCTCGCTCGAGCGTCTTCTCAATCGGTCCATCAACATCAAGTCCAATAGCAATACGCATCTTCATTACTCCCTCGCGACCGCTAGCGTTTCGTTCGTGTCGAACGCCAATAAACCTACCGTCTTTTCTCGAGTGGGCGTCGTGGGTGCCGGACAACTCGCTCGCATGATGGGCGAAGCATCGAATGACGTCGGCGTCGAGGTCACCGTGCTCGCCACGTCCCCCGAGGATTCAGCCGTCTCGACGACGTCCGCGTTCGTCGTGGGTGCGCCCAACGACCTCGCGGCCCTTCGCTCCCTCGCCGAGAAGGTGGACGTCATCACTTTTGATCATGAACTCGTCGATCTCGATGTACTCGAGGAACTCGAGGGCGAAGGCATCACTTTTCGACCGGACAGTGCGTCACTGCGCTTCGCCGTCGACAAGGGATTTCAGCGCCACGCTTTTCGTGACGCCAACATTCCCGTCCCGCGTTTTCTCGTTGTCAACTCTTCACGTGACGAGCGCCTGCGCGAGTTCCTCGACGAACTCGGATCACTACCAGTAGTGAAAGCGTCGCGTGGGGGCTACGACGGACGGGGCGTCGCCTTTCCGTCGTCCCCGAAAGAAACGCTCTCACTTATTGCCAAGATGAGTAAAAACGGTGACGTCGTCGTCGAAGAGCGCCTCGAACTGCGCAGTGAAGTAGCCCAACTCGTCGCGCGCTCAGTGGATGGATCACTTGTCCTCTACCCCGTTGTCGACACGGTTCAACGAAACGGCATGTGCGTCGAAGTTCACTTTCCCAGTCACCTCGACGACGCGATGCAGGAGAGCGCTCGCGAACTCAGCAACAGGGTGGCCGACCTGGTGAAGGGCGTCGGGATAATGGCTATCGAGTACTTCGTTACCGGACGTGGTCTTATTGTCAACGAAGTGGCACTTCGTCCCCACAACAGTGGTCACTGGAGCATTGAGGGCGCAACCACCAGTCAGTTCGCCCAACACCTGCGAGCGGTGAGCGCTCAATCACTCGGTGACGTGACGCCGCTCACTCGCCACGCGGTCATGGTCAACGTCGTCGGTGCCGACGAGCCGGGCTCCCTCGACGCCGCGCGTGACGTCGAGGGCACCTACGTCCACGACTACGGTAAATCGTGGCGACCCGGTCGAAAACTCGGGCACGTTACCGTCCTCGCTGACGGCGACGGCGACCCTCACGTGAGAGCATGGACGAGTGCCCGCGCGTACGGCACCGCGACCCAGGAGGCGTAGTGCAACCAGTAGTGGGTATTGTGATGGGTTCTTCGTCGGACCTAGAGATCATGAGTGACGCCGCGAAGATTTTGACTCGCTTTCACGTCGACCACGAACTGCACGTCGTCTCCGCGCACCGCACACCCGAAGCGATGCTCGAGTACGCCAGAACCGCGCGCGAGCGCGGACTGAAAGTCCTCATCGCCGGAGCCGGCGGTGCGGCCCACCTACCAGGCATGCTGGCGGCGGTGACGACGTTGCCGGTCATTGGCGTGCCCGTAGCGCTCGCGCGTCTTGACGGACTCGACTCTCTGCTCTCCATTGTCCAGATGCCCCGCGGCGTACCAGTAGCGACCGTGGCGATCAATGGCGCGACGAATGCCGGACTGTTGGCGCTACGCGTGTTGGCGACGTCCAGTGACGCGCTCGCGGGCGAACTCGAGACGTATCGGCAAGAACTCGCGGCCGAAGCGAAGGCGCAGGACACGGATTTACCGAGAAATTAAGAAGACGGAGCGTTTTCTCAGGGTGAGCATTGAGCTAGGAGTAGTTCGTTCCATCTAGTCTGGACGAGTAGCAAAAGGAGGCCCCGTGGGCATAATGAAGCGCGTACAAACACTTTTTCAGGCAAAGGCAAACGATGCCTTGAATAAGGCCGAAGATCCACGCCAAACCCTCGACCTTTCGTACGAACAGCAGTTGGAGAACCTCACCAAGGTCAAGCGCGCCGTCGCCGACGTCGCCACCGCGCGCAAGCGCGTCGAGATTCAAGCCGAACAGCTCAAGAGCCAGGGCGACAAACTAGGCGACCAGGCCAAGGCCGCCCTGGCCCAGGGCAACGAGCCCCTCGCTCGTGAGGCGCTGACCCGGCGCGAGGCCATCACCTCGCAGCTGCGAGACCTCGACACCCAACACGCCTCCATCGCCGAGCAACAGCAAAAGCTCGAGGACACCGCCGCCAAGCTCCAGAGCGAAGTCGAGGCGTTTCGTACGAAGAAGGAGACCATCAAGGCCACCTACACCGCCGCCGAGGCCTCCGCCCACGTCAACGAAGCCATCAGTGGCATCTCCACTTCCATGGGCGACGCCGGCGCGGCCATGCAGCGCGCCCAGGATAAAGTCGCCGAGATGCAGGCGAGAAGCGGTGCCTTGGACGAACTCCTCGCCTCGGGGGCGCTCACCGATCTCACGAGCAACAACGACGACATTCAAGCCCAGCTCGACAAGGCCTCTTCGACGGGGGACATTGACGCCCAACTTGCCGCTCTCAAGAGTCAAGTCGCTTCGGGAACGGGCGAACTGCCCTCGAGCACCGGTGACGGTGCGACATCATCAACCAGCGAAGGAAACTGAACGTGGCGAACACGAAAATTGAAACCGATCACAAACTAAACGTTCGAATGTTCGTCACGGGCCTCGCGCTCGTGGCGCTCTACGCGATCATCGTCTCGGTGATGTTGAGCCTGGGCGTGTCCACGGTGCTCGTGATCGTGATCGCGGGGGCGTTGATCTTCTCCCAGTACTACTTCTCGGACAAAATCGCGATGTATTCCATGCACGCGCACGAGGTAACGCCGGCCCAAGAACCCAAGCTCCACGAGATCGTCGATCGACTCTGCCTATTGGCTGACATGAAGAAGCCCCGGGTGGGCGTCTCGGAGATGGATATGCCCAACGCGTTCGCGACCGGGCGAAGCCCCAACCACGCCGTTATCTGCGCCACCCGCGGACTGATGAACCGCCTGAACGACGAAGAGCTCGAAGCCGTGCTCGCCCACGAACTCAGTCACGTCGCCCACCGCGACGTGGCGATCATGACTATCGCCTCGGGCGTCGGTCTCTTGGCCGGTCTGGTGAGTCGTATCGCCATGTTCGGCGCGATGTTCGGCGGCGGCGGAAGGGGCGGCAAGGGTAGTCAGAACATCGTGCTCTTGGAGATGGTCACGATGCTCGTCTCGATTCTCATCTACGTAGTGGCGTATCTCTTGACGATGGCGCTCTCGCGCTACCGCGAGCTCGCGGCCGACCGCTCGGGCGCGATCTTGATCGGTAAGCCCAGCGTGCTCGCGAGCGCACTCGTGCACATCACCGGCGACATCTCTAAGATTCCCCGTACCGATCTGCGTAAGTCTGAAGGCATGAACGCCTTCTTCTTCGCCCCAGCCCTCGCCGGCGGCACGGCGGCCAAACTCTTTTCAACCCACCCCTCGCTCGAGCAGCGTCTCGACCAGCTGAGCAAACTCGAAAAAGAACTCAACGGCTAGTGGGTCTACGCGACTCACTCTTTGGACGAACCAAGCAGGTTGCGCCCAATCTCGACAATCTTTTCGCCCTGCCCACGGCGGCCTTGACGCTCCAGAGCGAACTCGATCTCGTCAGTTCGGGCCAGGCCGGCCTGTGCTTTAAGTCCGGCAGCGGCGAAAGCACGCTCACCACGGACGACGACATCAAAGAGCTACTCGACTTCGATGAGACGACCAACAAGGTCACCCTAACAACGGACGATCTCGGCTTTAAGTGGCTCGTTGTCACCGACCCCGACTTTGAAGCGCTGGTCACGAGAATTCACGCGGCCAATACTTCAATGGTCGAACACGGACTCGGCCCGCGTCTCTTGTGCGCGGTCTTTGGCTTCGTGCCCAAGACACCGCCGGGCGAAGGTTCAGTGCGCATTGTCTATCTCATGAAGCAGGGCACCTTCTATCCCTTCGCTCCAACGGGTCCCGCACAGCGCAACAACGAACTCGAGCTCCGCGTAAAATCTTTTCTCAGTACTGATCTCATCATTGAAAAGGATTTGGGGCGCTGGATGGCGCTTTGGAATCTTCCGGTTGCTTAAGGCACCGACTCTTTTGGAGTGACCTCCCTGGGATTGATGAGTAGCCAAGCCAATCCCTCACTCATTTCGTAGGAAACATCATGTCGGCTCGAAGTGACGTCAAAAAGGCGTTCCATCGATGCTCGCCAGGGAAAATTAATAGATTGAGACGTCGCCGCGGCTGTTCACCGCCATGCATCGTCCATCCGAGGAACAGGACACGTCAGTGGATCCCACTGCCGGGCTTTTGAACACCTGAGAAGATTTAGACCAGTGACCGCCCCTCCACGTGGCCGCCTTACCCGTGAGAGTAATCACCACGCACGTCGAGGCAGTCGCGCACGACACTGAATACGGTACGTCCCCATCAAGACTTGGAATTGATTTTGGCGCCGACCGGCTCTCGTTGTGAATCGCTACCCATTTACCCAACATCGAAACTGCCACGCAGGAGTTCACAATTGGACAAGAAACCGAAATTAGATTCTTGGGTTCGTTGCTGTTCTTGGTGGTCCATTTCTTTCCATCAAAAAACGTCAAACTGCCGTTGAGATTTACCCCAACACAGTACGTGGGCGTGGCGCACGAGACATCCATCAGTCGGTCACTCATGACTTTTGCGCTCGGTATCGTCGTTTTCCGCCACGCATTGCCGTTATACGTAGCCAAGAACTTCGGACCACCGATCGTCCCGCTCGCGCCCACCGTCGCGCAGAATGAAGTGGTAGGACAAGAGACTGAGTAGCTGGCATCGGGGCCGATGACCTTGGCTTTTGACCACGACGAGCCATTAAACGTGACCGCCTCATAATCACTGACCGCAACGCAGTACTGGCTGGACGTACAAGAGATTGAGTCCAACGACCCTCCGGCGTTCACTGGTTGGGGCGCTGACCACTTGCCATCTCGTTGAAATATGACTGCCCCCGTCGCCGTCGCTACGGTGCAGAATGTGCTGCTCGGACACGAAACTGAGTCCAACTGCGATTGGGAAGTTGCGCTACTAGCCCTAATAAGCTTGATAGGCCGCGACCAGTTCTTAGTACCTGTTGCGCCTCCCGCAAAGGCGCCGGTGGAAGAAAAAACCGAAAATGCGAGTACTGAAACCACCAGCGACACGCCAACCCTCTTGAAACGTGGACTCCTTGAAAGGCGGTGGAGTGTTCCGCACGCTCGCTCCACTCTCTCTCCCTTTGTTTCACGAGAGCCGCTCATCAAGCAAGGCGTCTCAAATACGTACGCGTGAGTTGAACAGTCTTTGAAAGTATTGAGGGCCACGCTCGCACATTAACCCGGGCCCATCGCACGCTAGGGGCGTGGATCGCCACGTACGACACGATTCTCGCATTTCCACCATCGACGAGGCGACGGCAAAGAATCTTCACGTGGGTGTAACTTGACTCTTAACGGAGAAATCATTCGACGTCGATACATCGGAGGTGCTTATGGAGCAGTCGTGGTCGCTTCCCTCAACCGACACGTCACTATCTGAGATGCCTACTGATGATGAGTTGATCGCGCTCGCACTGGCGGCTGATCCAGAATCGCCGGTGGATCTCAACGCCGAGCCTTACCACTTCGGACTTGGTTTCAATCGCAACGCACTTCCTCAGTGGTACATGCCAAGTCCCATGGCCTCGGGTCGAGGTCGAGGAACGAAAGTTGTCATCGTTTCTGTGGTTATTGGCATGATGGTGATCGCCGCCTTTGGACTGTGCATCACCTCAGGCTTTCTGCAGTTCGCTTGACGCGAACGTCAGGCGAAGCGAGGTAGGTCTCGACTATTTGGAATCCGGGCAGTTGTTCGCTGCGCGCACGAAATCGCTCAGGACCCGACGTAGTTCGAGGGTGGTCTTATCAGCGCGAGTGTGGATTTCGGACGTGACCTCAAGAGGCAGTGACAGCTCCTCATATCGCGACTGCAACTGAAGATCCTCATTGACCACCGACACTTCGAAGTCAATTGCGTCGCGCATTCGCTCTAGTGAACCTTCAAGGTCGTCTCGCCAAAGACTTGAGTAGATTCGTACGGTCTCATCGTCGACGGGCGTGATGAAGAAGCCAATGATGTTGGACCCCCCGGCGTCGAGAAACTCTATGGCGAGTTCGAGATGAAACGGGGCGATGTAGCGATAGGTCAGTCGACGTCGTTGGGTGAGTGGACGAAGACCCGCGGCGACGCCGGGGTCCTCGCGGTGCGCGAAGTCGTGTTCGTAGACGGCCTCAAACGTGTAGCCCTCACGGGTCACGCTGTAGTTCGGTACCTCACGGGCCTCGTCGGCACCAAAGGTCTTCGCGTGAATGAAGGGAAAGTGCGCCATGTCGAGAAAGTTGTCCGCTAAGAGTCCGGCACTGCCGCGGGTCTCCATAACGGGTAGATCACCCTTTTGAAACGTTGGATCGTTCGCCGCGGCGATGGTCGGCGCGGGCGTCAAGGGCGTTTCGGGAGCCACAAAAACCATGCCGTGTGATTCGAAGACGCCCGCCGGACCGTCGAGCCTGGCGCGAGGTGGCAACGTCGCGTCCTTACCGAGTGCCGGTATCTCAATACAGATACCTTGATCATCGAAGACCCAGCCGTGATAGACGCAGCGCAGTGCTTCACCTTCGCACGAACCCAAAGAGAGCGGCGCGAAACGATGCGGACATCGATCGTAGAAAACCCGTACTTCATCGTCGGGCAGTCGGTAGGTCACGTACCGCTGTCCGAGGAGAACGAACGCCCTAGGGGTCGTTGACACCTCACTAGAACGACACAGGGGGTGCCACGCGCTGCGAAGGGATGCGTCGAGATTACGGAGCGCGCCGGTCACGTCAAAAACTTAGTTGAGCGCTGGTCGGCCCAGGTTCAACGCAACGACCTCCTCGCCGGACTCGCTACGGGTGCGTCATCTCTTCAGGAACTACAGCGGCGTCGAACTCCTCGGGACTCAAGAAACCCAGTGACACCACTGCTTCGCGCAACGTCGTGTGCTCTTTAAGCGCCTTTTTCGCCACTAAGGCGGCCTTGTCGTAACCAATAATCGGATTGAGCGCCGTCACCAGCATGAGCGAGTTATTGAGGTGGTGTTGGATCTGCTCGTAGTCCGGTTCAAGCCCCTCGACGCAGAACTCGCGGAATCGATCGCAGGCATCGGTCAAAAGATCGATTGAATTACAGAAGTTGAAAATAATCACTGGCTTGCAGACATTCAGCTCAAGATTGCCACGTGCCCCCGCAATACCCACGGCGACGTCGTTACCGAAAACTTGAATGCAGACCATGATCATGGCCTCACTCTGCGTCGGATTCACCTTGCCCGGCATGATTGAACTGCCGGGCTCGTTCTCGGGCAACTTCAACTCACCCAGTCCCGAGCGCGGTCCCGATCCGAGCCAGCGTAGATCGTCGGCAATCTTGGAGAGACTCGCCGCGAGTGTCTTGATCGCCCCGTGAGCGAATACCAACGCGTCGTGTGCCGCGAGCGCAGCAAAGTAGTTCGGTGCCGTGACGAAGGGCTTTCCGGTCAGCTCGGCAATAGCCGAAGCGACGCGCGCGCCGAATTCTGGGTGCGTATTGAGACCGGTACCGACCGCGGTGCCACCGGCGGCGAGTTCGTACAGTCCCGGAAGGACTAACGACAATCGACCCAGGTCGGCGTCGAGTTGTGCGACGTAACCCGAGAACTCTTGACCGAGGGTCAAAGGGACGGCGTCCATGAGGTGCGTGCGACCAATTTTGGTGACGTTGACGTACTCTTTCGCTTTCCCATCGAGAGCGTTACGAAGCTTCGTTACCGCGGGAACTAAACGATCAGTGATTTCCGAGACCGCCGCGATGTGCATTGCCGTGGGAAACGTATCGTTCGACGACTGCGACATATTAACGTCATCGTTTGGATGTACAGGAATTTTTGAACCCATGACGCCGCCCGCGAGCTCTATCGCGCGATTGGAAATCACTTCGTTGACGTTCATGTTGGTCTGTGTTCCCGAACCGGTCTGCCAAATCCGGAGAGGAAATTCCGCGGCCAACGTGCCGTCAATAACCTCTCGTGCGGCGCGATCGACCAGTCCCAATTTCTCTGCGTCCAGTTTTCCCAAAGCGTTGTTCACTTGTGCGGACGCGAGTTTCAAAACTCCAAAGGCGCGAATAACCGCCGGCGGCATGGTTTCGTGACCAATCGCAAAGTGGTGCAAGCTGCGCTCGGTCTGAGCTCCCCAGTAGTGGTCGCTCGGGACCTCTATGGTGCCCATGGAGTCGGATTCAACACGAGTCTTGGTCATCTGATCTCCTACTTCTTCGTCTTCTTCATTACGACTTTTTTCACGGCTGCGGTCTTCTTCGTTGGCGCAGCCTTTTTAGGCGCAGCCTTCTTGGTCGCAGCCTTCTTGGGCACAGCCTTCTTTGCGAGCGTGGACTTCTTGGCTCCGTCGTAGAGCTTGATGCCCGCCATTACGACTTTTCTAGCGGCAACGACGTCCTCGGCCCGGGGTCCCTCCCCCGAACCGGGAACTTCAAGCAGCAACGGAATATTGCGAATCTTGGGATGTCCAACGAGTGGCGCAAGACCCTTGACACCGATGGTTCCTTCGCCGATGTTTGCGTGCCGATCTCGGTTGCCACCGAGTTCTATCTTCGAGTCATTTAAGTGAAAGCAACGCAAGCGGCTCATGCCCACGTTCTTGTCAATGGCCTTAATCAATCTCTCTGTTCCCGCCACCGTTGAGTAGTCAAAGCCACTCGCCCAGAGGTGCTGCGTATCGATACACAGACCAAGTCGATCATCACCGTTACAGGCGTCGATCATCAGTCCAATCTCTTCGAGCGAGCGCCCCACGGTGCCGCCGGCGCCGGCGGCGTTTTCAATGAGGATTGGACAGTCGACGACGCCCTCGGGCGCTGGATCAGCGTCATCGAAAGCGCGCTCGAAGGCGTCAGCGATTTGCCGTACTACTTCGTCAAAGCCCGCCCCTTTATGAGAGCCCACGTGCAACACGAGGCCCGACGAACCCATGCCTCGGGCGACCGACAGGTTGTGCGTCAGTGCTTGCACCGACTTTTCATAAAGTTCAGCGTCTCCGGACGCCAAATTAATCAAGTACGTCGCGTGACAAAATGTGTCGGTGATGGTCGGATGTGTGGCCTGAGCTTCGCGAAACGCCGCCAGAACTTCGGGAGCGTACTGCGAGGGTTTCCACATTCGGGGACTTTGGGTGAAGATCTGGATGGAGGTTGCCCCTATCTCCACCCCGGCTTCGAGCGAGGGAACCAGCTTGCCGCCACCGCGGACGTGCGCACCAATGTTCATTACAGTAAAACTAGTAGGCCCATCTAGAAAGAACGACAGGAATACCATGACCGATACGTTTGGCCCCGCCGCTCGCGCCATCTTCGCCAAGAACGTTCTCGCGCACGTCGCGAGTCTCGACGCGGACGGCGGACCGAACGTGACCCCCGTGTGGGTCGAACTCGACGGCGAGGACATCGTGATCAACACGGCGCTTGGACGAGCGAAGGCCCGGAACCTCGCTGCCGACGCGCGCGTCGCCGTCTCCTTAACCGATCCCGACGACCCCGACGTGTGCATTGCCGTTCGTGGGACGGTCGTCGGCTTTACCACTGAAGGCGCCGACGAAGTGATCGATCGCTTCGCCAAGAAATACATGGGCGTGGACTCCTACCCCATGCGTCGCGAGGGCGAGATTCGTGTCACGGTAAAGATCCGCCCCGATCGCATCTCGATTCAACCGACTTGAGTCACTCGAAGTAGGTGAATTCGCCGACATCGGTAGATTCGACGCGCTGCGGCGTCAGTAGAACGTCGCCGCTGGAGAGACTCGTGCCCTCAAAACTCCACACCGTGATCGGTGCCGGCGGCGCAGGACGGTTGTAGGCACCCGAGAGAACCGCGACGTCGTTCTCGAAATTGACTTCTTCGTTCGTGAGGAGCGATCGCAGTACCTCCGCGTGATCTTTCGAAGCCGAAGTGGTTTCAACGACCACGTGACGAAGCGGCACGAGTGCGGCGAGCGTCGCGACGTCGCGGGCGGCCAGTTGGGCGGGATACTCCTCAGAGATCATCAGCCACACTCCGATGGGATCATTGAGATGACCGGCCAGCGAGGCCGTGGTGATGACGGTGTCGGCGTCAGAGCAGCGAAAGAGCAACGGGTGAACGCTAGAGAGTCGGGCCACGTCGAAGCGACGGCGCAGCGGAGCGACGAGACGAACCAGCTCCATCGCTAAGGCTGGAGATCTTCTTTGGGAAGTCGTTCGATGTTGACGTCACGAAAGGTCAAGATTCGAACCGACGGCACGAACCGTGCGGCTCGGTACATATCCCACACCCAGGCGTCGTGAAGAGTTATCTCCAAAAGGGTGGGCGTGGCGTTGGATTTGACGTCGACGGCGACGTCGTTCGCAAGATAGAAACGACGATCGGTCTCTACGGCGAAGTCGAACATTCCAACAACCGCTTTGTACTCCTGGACTAACGCGAGTTCGAGGGTCGACTCGTAGTCGTCGAGCTCTTCTTCACCCACCAGCGACTACGCGCGCTCGTTGACGCGAAGTTCCTTGATCTTGGCGGCCTTGCCTCGAAGATCGCGAAGGTAGTACAACTTGGCGCGACGAACGTCACCGTAGGACTCAACTTCAATCTTGGCGATCGTGGGGGTGTGGACGGGAAACGTCCGCTCGACGCCGACGCCAAAACTGATTTTGCGCACCGTAAAGGTCTCTTGGAGGCCCGATCCCTGGCGGCGAATGACGATGCCTTGGAAGATCTGGACGCGCTGGCGCGTACCTTCAACAACGCGCACGTGCACCTTCAAGGTGTCGCCGGCACGGAAAGCGGGAATGTCGTCGCGAAGCGAGTCGCGGTCGACGAGGTCAGTGGGGTTCATGAGAGCGGTCCCTTTCGGATCACAGGCTTTGCAAGTTTAGCCGTTTCGCCCTCAATCATCCAACGCGGGGAATTCAGCCAGTATCGCTCGGTCGTCGTCACTCAGTCCCCCGCGGCGCTCCACGAGATCGGGACGACGCGCGAGCGTACGTTTGAGGGCTTCGGCGCGACGCCAACGGGCGATTCGCGCGTGATCGCCCGAAAGGAGAATCTCTGGCACCAGCGACCCCCGCACGTCGGCGGGCTTGGTGTACTGGGGATACTCGAGAAGTCCTTCGCCAAAGGACTCCTCGACACTGGAGTGGTCGTTGCCGAGCGCTCCGGGTAGCAGCCGCACGACCGCTTCAATGACGCTCAGCGCGGCGAGCTCGCCACCGGAGAGGACAAAGTCGCCAAGAGAGATCTCGTCATCAACGACCAGGTCGAGTACTCGTTGATCGAAGCCCTCGTAGCGGCCACAGAGCAACGTAAAGCCGGAGCGCCTACTGAGCTCGCGCGCGACGTCGTGGGTGAAGACGCGCCCCGATGGGGTGAGCGCGATAATCGGCCTCGCGAGTTCGGGCGTCGATTCAATGCTCGCCAAAATGGGTTCGGCGCGCAGCACCATGCCGGCCCCACCGCCAAAGGGCGTGTCGTCGACGCTGCGGTGCACGTCAGTGGTGGCGTCACGAAAGTCGTGCACGAAGAGTTCCCACACGCCGCGCTCGCCCGCGCGGCCGAGTACCGAGGTCGTCGCGTACCCCGTGATGGCTTCGGGGAAAAGTGTCAGTACGTCGACGCGCAACGTCATTCGAAGAGCCCTTCGGGCGCGTCAATCTGGACTTTGGCGTTCGCTTCGAGAGAGACCACGAAGGTCAAGGGCACGAGTGCGCCGTTGTCGAGCACCATAAGGTCACTGGCCGGGTTCGCCTCGACGTCCACGACGACGCCCCTGGAAACGCCCGCGGCGTCAATAACTTCGGCGCCGAAAAGTTCATCGATCCAGATCACGCTGTGGTCGTTGATGCGTGGCGCGCTGAGCACGACACCTCGCCAACTTTCGGCCTCTTCGCGAGAGGTAATCCGATCGAAACTCACGATGAAGCGCGCTTGGTGCGCGGCCGAAGCGAGCACCACGAGCGGTCCGCGATCACTCGAGAGCGTCGTGCCGACGTCGAGACGCTCGACGCGGTCGCTGATGAGATCGACCAGTACTTGGCCGCGTAGTCCGTGAGCTTTGGTAATCCGCCCGACTTCGAGCGTCGGACGCTCGCCGGTCACGGTTAGTCGACGATGTCGACGGAGGTCGTGACGCCGTCACGAGCTCCCGCGGCCCCAACGAGAGCGCGAATGGCCTGCGCGGTGCGCCCGCGGCGTCCAATAATGCGACCCATGTCGTTAGGACCAACGCTGAGCGACAAGATGACTTTGCCCTGGCGTTCGTTGACCTCTATCGAGACGGCGTTGGGGTCTTCGGCGAGAGACTTAGCAATGAACGCAAGCACCGCGGTGGCGGTTTCAGCCTTGTCGACGTCACTGGCGTTGCTACCAACGTCGTTGCCGACGCCGTTGTAGTCGTCGTCGTGGTCGTCCTGGGCGTCGCTCACTTGGCGGCCTTAGAGGCTTCGAACGCGTCAAGGGCGCCACTGACCTTTAGAAGCTTGGCCACGCGCTCGGTGGGTTGGGCGCCGTGCTGGAGCCAATGCAGGACCTTGTCGTTGTCGATCTTGAGGACCATCTCCGGCTCAGCCGTGGAAATGCCCCGAGGTTGGTACGTGCCGACGATCTCTAGGAAGGCGCCAGAACGGGCCCGACGGCTCTCCGCGGCCACCACGCGATAAGTAGGTTGCTTCTTCTTACCCATGCGTACCAAACGTAGTTTTACTGCCACGACGTAATTCCCTTCGAACCTGCGTGTTCCGGCATCGGAACTGGGCGATATACCCGAGCGTCAAAGTTTAGCGTTGTTTGGGAGGGGTGACCCTTCCGCCCTTCTTCTTCTTGTTTTTCCCTCCGCCCGTACGAGGCGTCGCGGCGGCACTCGCCATTCCTGCACCGAGCGCTTCAAAACCGGGAGGCAGTTTTTCTCCGCGCTGCGCACCGCGCGCGGCGAGTTGGGCCATCCGTCCCATTCCTTGGGGCATCGAGGAATTGGCGCCACCGCCCATCTGGCGCATCATCTTTCGCATCTCGTTGAACTGTTTGAGCAGTTGATTCACCGCACTCACGCTCGTCGCCGAACCCCTGGCGATACGGGTTCGCCTCGAGCCGTCAATGATGCTCGGATCGCGTCGTTCCTTGGGTGTCATCGATCGAACAATGGCTTCCGTTCGATCCAGATCGTCCTCGTTCACGTTTGACGCGGCGTTACGCATTTCCTTGGTGACCCCGGGCATTAACTTCATTATTCCGCCCAGTGAGCCCATCTTGCGCACTTGGCCGAGTTGGGACATGAAGTCATCGAGGGTGAAGGTGCCGCTCATCATGCGACCGGCCGATTCGGCGACGACGTCGGCGTCCATCGTGCGTTCGGCCTGTTCAATCAGTGACAGCACGTCGCCCATACCAAGAATGCGCGACGCCATCCGCTCGGGATAGAAGAGATCAAAGTCCGAGATCTTCTCGCCCGTTGAGGCAAAGACGACCGGACGACCAACGACGCCTCTCGCCGAAAGCACCGCGCCACCGCGCGCGTCGTAGTCGAGCTTGGTCACGATCAGTCCCGAGAGCTCGAGCGCGTCGTGAAAGCTTCGCGCGGTGTGCACCGCGTCTTGACCGGTGACGGCGTCGATCACCAAGAAGGTGTAGTCCGGCGACGTGGCCTTGGCAATGGCGCGAACTTCATCCATCAGCGCCTTATCAATGGCCAGACGTCCCGCGGTGTCGATGATCACGACGTCACGGCCCAGTCGCGTTGCTTCCTTTAGGCCCCTTTTTGCAACGTCGATTGGACTCGAGGGTTCAGTGAAGACGTCGACGCCAATCGATTGGGCGAGCACGCGCAACTGCTCCACGGCCGCGGGTCGCTGTAAGTCCGCCGCGATGAGGTAGGGCTGGCGCCCCTGTTGCTTAAACCACGCGGCAAGCTTCGCGGCCGCCGTAGTCTTACCAGCGCCTTGGAGACCCGCGAGCAAAACCACCGTGGGCGGTTTCGCGGCGTACGTGACCTTGAGGGGCGTCGCGCCGAGCACCTCGATGAGCTGTTCGTGCACGGCCTTGATGACCTGTTGGCCCGGCGTAAGGCTTTGGGTCAACACGTCGCCACTCACGCGTTCGCGTACCGCGTCGAGGAAGGCGTTCACCACGCCGAGTTCGACGTCGGCTTCGAGCAACGCGGTACGAACGTCGCCGAGGGCCTCGTCCAGATCAGCGTCGCTCAGGCGTCCGCGCGAACGAAGAGAGGAACTTAGACGTTCGAGACGATCACTGAGGGCGTCAAACATGATGAAGGAAGGCTACCTTCAGGCGCCGAGAAGTGAATCAACGAACTCCACGGGCTCAAAGAGGATGAGGTCATTGACGCCCTCACCAATGCCGACGAACTTGACGGGAATACCCAGGTCACGCTCGATGGCAATCACGATGCCCCCACGTGCGGTGCCGTCGAGTTTCGTGAGCACGATACCCGTCACACCCGACGCCGCCAGAAACTCTCGCGCCTGACTCAGTGCGTTTTGACCCGTCGTCGCGTCAAGGACCAACAGGGTCTCAACGACCTGGCCCGGAGAACGGTCGGCGACCCGACGGACCTTCGAGAGCTCGTCGAGCAAGTTTGTGCTGTTCGCGCGACGACCGGCGGTGTCGGCGAGGACGATGTCGACGTGGCGCGCGAAGGCTCGACCAATCGCGTCGTGCACCACCGAACCGGGGTCGGCGCCCTCATTCGCGCGCACGATGTCGGCGCCGGTACGCGTGGCCCAGAGTTCGAGTTGGTCGACCGCGGCCGCGCGAAAGGTGTCGCCAGCGGCGAGTAGCACCGTGCGTCCTGCGTCGAGGTGTCGTTTGGCGAGCTTTCCAATAGTGGTGGTCTTGCCGACGCCGTTCACACCGACAAAAAGCCACACCGGTACCCGAGCGACGTCGGCCGTTGTGGTGAGTGAACGATCACCTGCGAGAGATTTCAAAAGAATCTCGCGCAGCGCGACAGTGATACCGTCGGGGGCACCGTTGGTCTTCAACTCCTCGAGGACCGTGTTCGTGGTCGTAACGCCGACGTCACTGCGCAGCAAAACCTCTTCAACGATCGCTAAGTCACCGCTCGAGAGTTCGCTCGCCCCCGAGATCGAGCGAACGCGCTCAAAGACGCCCCGTGACGAACTGAGTCGCTGATTGAGCGTCACCGCGTTGTCGACCAACGACGGCATCGGCGCGCTTTCACTGACCAAGAGGTCGGGCATCGCGGCGCGTGGTGGCGCCAACCGCGGTGCCAACGAGCGACGTCGCCGGCGCCTCGACACGATGACGATGGCCGCCAGTACGACAACGATCGCCAGCACTACGTAGAGAACGATCACGCCGTTTCGACTTCCCGGGTGCGCGCTACGCGCTGGCTGACGACTTTTGACGACGCGCCGGGCACCATCGTGACGCCGTAGAGCGCGTCGGCCGCCTCCATCGTGCGTTTTTGGTGCGTCACGATGAGTAGTTGGGCCTCGTTTCGAAACTCGTCCACCAGGCTCAGGAAACGTTGCAGATTGACGTCGTCGAGCGCTGCTTCAACCTCATCCATGAGATAGAAGGGCGAAGGGCGCGAACGAAACACCGCGAAGAGGAAGGCCAGCGCCGCCATGGATCGTTCGCCGCCCGAGAGCAGCGAGATGCGTCGGACGTTGCGACCCATTGGCCGCACCTCAATCTCCACGCCGGTATTCAATGGATCGTCGGGTTCACTCATGTTGAGTCGACCCTGGCCACCGGGAAAGAGCATGGCTATAAGTGAGGAGAAGTGCTCGTTCACGTCGGCGAAGGCCGTCGTGAAGGTCTGCATAATCTCTTCGTCGAGCGCGCGCAGAACCTCTTGCAACTCGCGGCGAGCGTGACGCACGTCGCTGACCTGGGCGTCGAGGTCTTTGTAGCGATCCTCGAGAGTCGCCAACTCTTCGAGCGCCAGTGGGTTAATGGGGCCGAGTGAGGTGATGCGCGCTTCGAGTTCGCCGACGCGCGTCTCGAGCGAGACGCCGTCGGCCAGTTCGATGAGAGGCGCGGGACCCATTTCGTGGGGCTCGACGGCTAAGTCGCGACGGATGATTTCGTGAACGTTGGCGACCTTGACGGCTAACTCGGCCTGTTCGATCTCGTGGCGTCGCATGACCTCACCGAGTTCGCCAAGTCGAGCGTCGGCGCCGTGGCGTGACTGGCGGTATTCTTCTAAGAGCTCAGCACTCGCGCGCGTGGCCTCGAGCTGTTCGCGGTACGTCGAGTCCATAGCCTCTTGGGCGACACGAATCTCGTCACCGGCGCGCTCCACCAGGACGGCTAAACGCGTCAACACCTGACGATCAAACTCCAATGACTGTCGCCGAGTAGCGGCCTCGAGGCGCTCGCCCGAGCGGCCCTCAAGACGCGATTCAATCTCGTGACGTCGCTGCTCGATGAGCCGGCGACGTTCAGCGAATTCGGCCTCACGACGTGACAACGCCGTCGACTCGTCGTCGACACCGCGCCGACTCGCCTCGAGCGCGTTTTTCGCTTCACTACGAAGATCTTCGCGCTGGGCGACTTCATTGAATACTTGCTCGAGCAGGGGCAACTGCTCTCGCCGGGTAACGAGATCGGCGTCAACGGTGAGAATCTGCTCAGCGACGTCCGCGACGTCACTGCTCAACGTGTCTATCGTGTCGACCAATTCGTCACTTTCGAGAGCAAGCCGGTCGAGTTCGGCTTCGAGGCGTACGTCCTCGTTGCGAGCATTGGCCAACGTCGACGTCGCGATGTTGAATCGTTCGAGCGAGGCGCCAAGGGCCATCTCGGCCTCGTCACGAGCGCGACGAAGGAGTTCGAGTTCGCGCGCGGCCTCTTTTGACGACTCTTCGGCCTCATCGACGGTGAGACGGGTAACTACCGCACGACCCGACGCGACGCGCCACCCGGACGAGGCGAAGCGGTCACCTTCGTCGGTAACGATAACGAGATCGGGATTGACGAGAGCAACTTCCATACCGACCTCCCAATCACTCGCCACGAAAGCCCGCGAAAATAGCGCGTCGAGCACGCGATCGACGTGCGCGGGTGCGCCGCGCCGCGCGCGAACGAGCGCGCGCACTGCGCGACAGTCCTTCGGCGTCGCTGGCGTGGTAACGACACCCTCGCCCACGGGCAGGATTAGTCCCGCGCCACCCTCTTTTCTAAGGGCCGCGAGCGCCGCTCGCGCGGAATGACGACCGTCAACGACCATCGCGCCAACCGACGCCCCAGCGGCCGACTCCACGGCGCGCTCTGATCCGGCGTCAACTTCAATAAGGTCGAGAAACGATCCGAGAACACCCTCTAAGTTGCCGATAATGGCGCGACCACCGGCTCCAGAAAGTTCCTCGAGGGCGCGTGCCAGCGTCTCGGCGCGCGCGTGGCCGCGCGAGGCGACGTCGGCGCCTACTTCTAATGACGCTTCCGCCGTGCGTCGATTACTTTGGGCACGCTCCAGTGCCTCTTCGGAAAGTGTGGACTCTCTCGCCGCTTCCTTAAGGGTCGCGACCGTCTGCGCCTTCGAGTGAACGGCGTGTTCCTTGGCCGCCGTGACGTCGCTTTGTCGCTGTCGAGCGTCGGCGAGTCGCAGACTGGCGCGTCGTTCGCTCTCTTGGAGTGAGGCGAGCGAACGCTCAAGTACGGCAATCTGTTCACGAGCAGCGTTCAGGGCCGCTTCGTCACTCTCGGCCGATGACGACGCCCAGGTCGTTTCATAGTCCGCTTCGACCTCGCCGAAGAGTCGACGCGACGCGGCCAGCGCGTCACGAAGCCCACTAAGCGAAAGTTCTTCAGCGCTCAAACTTTCGAGGTCCCCGACGAGTTTGACGGCGTCCGCCTCGAGAGTGGCGATGACGTTTTCGTCAGCCGAGGCAATGAGCGCTTGGCGAAGAGAGCGTTCGCGCTCCTGAATGATCGACGACGTGCCCCGAGCACGCTCCGCGAGTCCCTGCAGCGTGCCGAGAGTGGAGGCGAGCATCTCCTCGCGCCGCGAGGCCATCTCGGCCGCGGCGGCGCTCGCCTTCGCGTCGAGGTTCACGAGTTCGTGGCGAAGTTCGCGTTCGCGCACCGACGCTTCGTCGAGCGCGAGTTCGAGTTCACGACGCCGTTGTTCAAAGTTGTTCAGGCGAGAAGCGAAGAGGGCGTGGCGAGCCTCTCGAAGTTCGTTCTCGACCTCGGTGTAGCTACGAGCCGACACGGCCTGACGCTCGAGCGGGCGCATCTGGCGGCGTACTTCGCGCACCAAATCCCCGAGTCGTTCAAGGTTTTCTTGCGTCGCGGCGAGGCGACGCTCGGAACGTTCCTTGCGGCGCCGGTGCTTTAGGACACCGGCCGCTTCTTCAATGACCGCCCGACGATTCTCTGGATTCGAAGAGAGAATCGAGTCCAGTTGGCCCTGACCAATGATCATGTGCTGCTGGCGACCGACGCCCGAGTCGCCCAGGAGTTCTTGGACGTCGAGGAGTCGACACGTCGTGCCGTTGATGGCGTACTCGGAGTCACCACTTCGAAACAGCGTGCGTGAGATCGTGACTTCGGCCCCGTCAATGGCCAAGCGGCCCGAGGAGTTGTCGATCGTCAGCGCTACTTCGGCTCGACCGAGGGCCGCCCGGTTGGCCGTTCCCATGAAGATGACGTCGTCCATCCTTGAGCTTCGAAGAGCACGGGTGCTCTGTGCGCCAAGTACCCACGTGACCGCGTCCACGACGTTGGACTTGCCCGAGCCGTTGGGTCCAACGACCGCGGTCACGCCGGGCTCGAACTCTAAAACCGTGTTATCGGCGAAGGACTTGAAGCCCTTCATAGTCAATCGCTTAAGAAACACGCACCGACGCTATCAACCTTCTGGTCGTCGACCCGGCCCTACGCCTGACACTTTTCGCAGTAGTACGTGGACCGACCACGCACGCTTTCGCGACGCAGTGTCTGGCGACACTGGTAACAAGGTTGGCCCTCTCGGTTATAGACCTGATGGAACTGTTGATAGTTCCCGGGCTTCGCGTCGGGGTCAACGAACTGCTCGTCGTCGAGGGTCGAACCACCGTGCTTGATGGCGTCAGTCAAGATCTCGGTGATGGCGCGATGGAGGCGACGAATTTCGATGGTGGAGAGAGATTCCGCCGGCCGATCAAAGCGCAGACCAGCTGCAAAGAGAATCTCGTCGGCGTAGATATTGCCAATTCCGGCAATGATGTCCTGATCGGTCAGGACAGCCTTTAACGGCGTCGAGCGACTTCGCAGGACCGCCGCGAAGCGGTCCCAGCCAATTTGATCCTCAAATGGATCGAGTCCCAGGTGCGCGAGTTCTGGCACGGCCCTGCGAAGCGCGAGGCCGTCGCCGCCAATGGAGAGACGCGCGAACTTCGATATCTCCGGCGGCGTGTCGCCCTCGACCGGTGCCTTGGAGACGTAAATCTCACCAAATGTGCGCGGATCGACGTAGCGTAACTCGCCGCCTTGAAGAAAGGTAAAGACCACGTGGGTGTGTTTGGGTTTGGGGTCCTTGGCACTCTTCGCCCGAAGCAGTTGGCCGCTCATGCCGAGGTGGATCACCAAGTGCGAACCGTTATCGAGCCCGAGGACGAGGTTCTTGCCCAGTCGCGCGACGGACTTGATGGTGTGACCCTCCACGAGGGTGCGAAAGTCCTTCGCCGTCTTATGACGTCGAACGGCCCGACCGTTCGTTACCGAGACGGTCTTGATCTTCTTTCCAATGAGATCACGCGCGAGCGAGGCGCGAACTGTTTCGACTTCAGCGAGTTCAGGCATCGAGGCGTCTCTGCCAGGCCGCGTGCGCCGCGCTACCTTCGGCGCTCTTCTTCGATCGCCCCTCACCCGCAGCGACAATCCCCTCACCCACGCGCACGGTCGCTCGAAACGTCACGTCGTGACTGGGTCCTTCGGCAACGACCTCGTAGATGGGCGTGCCGAGACCCAGCGACTCGGCCCACTGGCGAAGTTGGGTCTTTGGATCAGCGTCGCCCGGTTCTTGCGACGCGCTGGCAACTTCGCTCGCGAGAGACTCGTGCACAAAGTTTCTCGCGACGTCGTAGCCGCGTTCTAAGTACAGAGCGGCGACCACGGCCTCAAAGGCGTCAGCGAGCAGCGAAGGACGCTCGGGGCCGTTCTCCTTCTTAACCCCGCGCCCCACACGCAAGACCTCGCCCAACTCGAGACGCCTCGCGGCGTTGGCGAGCGCCGCTTCGTTGACGACGCGACTACGAACGAGTGATCCCGAACCTTCGTCGAGTTCGGGGTAGCGCGTAACGATGAGGTCGGCAACCGCGAGATTCACGACGGCGTCGCCGAGGAACTCGAGACGTTCGTTTGACTCAACGTCGTGTTCGGCGGCAAAGCTCGAATGCGTCAGGGCCGTGAGTAACAGCGGGCTCGTGGAGGCGAGACCCAAGCACTCAGCGACGGAGTCGAGAGACGAGACCATGAGGCTCACGCGCCTCGTTAGGCAACCTGAAGTTTGACCGCGACGTAGTCAACGGCGTCACGCACCGAGACGAGCCCCTCGAGGTCTTCGTCGTCGATGTGGAAACCGGCTGAGTAACTCGCGAGGTGCTCTTCGAGCGCTTCGACGAGTTCAATCAGGGCGAGTGAGTCCGCGCCAAGATCTTCAAAAGAAGCGTCTTCGGCGATGTCGCTCGGACTCGATTCGAGGATTTCGGCCAGTTGGTCACGCACGAGCACCAAAATGGCGGCTCGATCCAGCGGAGTGGCAGTATCAGCGCTCATGGCGTCTCCTTTGACGTGCAGACCAAGACTACCGAAATGCCCACCTCCAGGGCCCAGTTAGGCCGCTTGATCAGGTCGAATCGCCGTTTTTAGTTTCTGGACCATCCCCGCGGCGTCGACCTCGGCCGCGACGCGAAGGGCGTTCATGGTAGCCGTCGCGTTCGACGATCCGTGGCTGATCACGCAGATTCCGTCCACGCCGAGCAGCATTGCGCCACCTTGTCTCTCTGGCGTGAGCTCATTCGCTACGGGCAACAAGTACTCCAAGAGCACGTCACCGGCGGCTTTGGTGGCGTCGTTGGTACCAATGGCCGAGATCACCGCTGAAAAGACAAACTTCAGCGCGCCCTCGAGCGTCTTCAGTGCGACGTTACCGGTGAAGCCGTCGGTCACGACGACGTCGACCGACGAAGGGATGAGATCGCGGCCTTCGACGTTACCCACGAAGTTGAGCGCCGAGGTGGCGACAAGGAGCTCGTGGCTGGCCTTGACGAGCGGCGTGCCCTTAGATGACTCTTCCCCGATCGAGAGCAGCCCCACTTTGGGACTCGTCACGCCGTAGTGCGTTTCGACGAAGACCGAGGCCATCAACGCGAACTGTACGAGCATTTCGGGCGTGCACTCGGAATTCGCACCCGCGTCAACGAGGACGGTCGGTGTACCCCCGGGGTTCGGGATTGGCGTGGCGATGCAGGGACGAACGACACCGGGCAGTCGACCCATGCGCAAGAGCGCCGACGCCATCGTCGCGCCCGTGTTGCCAGCGGAGACCATCGCACTAGCCTTTGCGTCGCGCACGAGTTCAGCCGCGCGCACGAGTGAGGAGTCCTTCTTCTTTCGAACACTGAGGCCGGGATCGTCGTCCATGGCGATGACTTCGCTACAGGCGAACACCTCGAGACCGAGTGGATCGCCAATAAGTTCAGGAACACCGACGAGGATGACCTTCAGTCCCAGTTCATCGACGGCGCGACGGGCGCCGGCGACTATTTCACCAGGAGCAAAATCGCCACCCATCGCGTCAAGGGCGATGGGGAGCGTCAACTCAGTTGACCTCTACCGCGACGCGGTTCTTGTACCAGCCGCAGTTTGGGCACACGACGTGCGGCAACTTTGAGGTAGCGCACTGGGGGCAGACGCTACGAGCGGGTCGCTCAAGACGCCAGTTAGCCGCACGGCGGCTACGGGTCTTGGCCTTGCTGGTCTTGCGCTTAGGAACAGCCATCGATCTTCTCTTTCACCAGAAACGGGTAAACCCGTCACACTTCGTTGGAATCCTCGGACCCGGGGTCCGCAAATTGGAGTCCGTCCAGTGTAGCCCAGCGTGGATCAATGGGTGCCTGGCAGTCGCACGTGGCGTCGTTCCGGTCGATCCCGCAGTAGACGCACAGACCCCTACAGTCATCGCGACACAGCGGCGCGAGTGGGAGATCCAGCAAAAGGGCGTCGTGCGCCAGGGGCGCCAAATCGACGAAGTTGTGCTCCACGAGGTAGGCGTCGTCGTCCCCGGGCCCTCGTTCATCTACGAAGCGTTCATTGACTTCAACGGTGGAGAGGCCGAGTACGGGCGCGGAACACCTTCGACAGATCCCGTGCCAGGGCGCCTCCACGCGACCCCTCGCTCGTAGTCCTCCGCTGAAACTCTCGAGTCGCACCCGAACGCGTACTTCGGCCTCGGGGAAAACGTCAGTCTCGGCTGGACCGCGAGCAATGAACTCACGGGGCTCGTCAAAGGGCGCGTCGAACTTCACTTCGAGGGACGAAGGTACGTCACGCAGTAAGAGCGCGACGGGGACGAGGTACGGCGAGGCCACGGCTCTTAGAAAGAGTCCTGATCGAAAAAGGAACTCTCCGGCTGGGTGGACTCTTCGAACTCGTAGGCCGCGGGCGCGGCGGGAGGCGCCGACAAGAAGTCGTCGCCCTGATTTTCTTCATTCAACATCGACGTCGGTAGGCCCTGGGCGCTCAGTCGCTCTCGGCCCGAACGGGCGGTCTTTAAGAGACGTTCGAGCACGATCTCGAAGCCACCGAGTTTGCCGTCGATGAAGTCCTCGGACTGGTTGATCATCTGGCGCGCTTGGGCGTGCGCGTCGGCGACGATCTGATCGGACTTTACGCGCGACTGGCGAACAATTTCGGTCTTATCGACCATCCGCGCCGCTTCGGCGCGCACTTGGTCCATCAACTGCTGGGCCTTCTGGAGTTCCGCGGCCATCAACTCTTCGCGGTCACGTAGCGCCCAGCGCGCCTCGCGAATCTCGTCGGGCAGACTGTGCAGCGCTTGCTCCAAGAGGCCCATCACCTCGTCGCGCGAGATCAGCGCCGAGTTCGACAGGGGCATCTGCTTCGCGTTAGCGACCAGATCCAAGAGATCGCGAAGGTCGGCTTCGATGTCGCGGCGAACGTGTCGGGCCCCGGATTCGACGAACTCGTCGTCGTCGTAGCCGTCAAAGGAGGTCACTCTTCGCTCCCCGAGAACTTTTCCATCAAACGCTTGGCGACCGAAGGGGGCACGAAGAGTGCGACGTCCCCGCCGTATCGAGCCACTTCACGAATGAGACGCGACGAGATAAAGGAGTGGTTCGAACTCGAGGGCAAAAACAGAGTCTCCACGCCCGAAAGCGACCGGTTCATCTGAGCCATCTGGAGCTCGCTCTCAAAGTCCGATACGGCCCGCAAGCCCTTGACGATGGCGGTTGCGTTCACGTCGCGCGCGACGTTCACGAGCAATGTCGACACCGACACGATGCGCACGTTGTCGAGATGGACGAGGGACTCGGCAATCATCTCGCGGCGCTCTTCGAGTTCGAAAAGGGCCGAGGTCTTTTGGGGGTTTCGTAGGGCGGCGACGACTATCTCACCAAAGATCTGCGAAGCGCGCTCAACAATCTCGAGGTGTCCGTTATGAAAAGGGTCAAAGGAGCCCGGAATCAGACCAACCGTCATTCTCCGTCCCCTCTACTGGGTTCCAACATCGTAACGAGCGTAGTGCCGTATCGCTTGGTTTTCGTCACTTCCCAACCAACCGGTGCGTCCATATGGCGATCGTTTTCAATAACGACGCGGGAGGCTTTGGCGCCGCGCAACACGCACGCGAGGTCGAGCGGTCCATAGGGCGGATCGGCCAAGAGCAGATCGAGGTCGGGTGGTGGTGACCACGAGGGAAGATTCGCGCGCACGAAGAGCGCCTCACCTTCGAGACGCAGGGGCTCGAGATTGCTGCGAGCGGCGCTCAGACACGCGGGGTCGGCGTCAACAAAATAGACCTTCGCCGCGCCGCGCGACAACGCCTCAATGCCCATCGCGCCCGAGCCACAGTAGAGATCGGCCACCACGAGATCACTTAATCCCCCGCGGCTCTCGAGCATTGAAAAAATCGCCTCGCGGGCGTAGTCAGTCGTGGGCCGCACCGTCGAGGGCAGTTTTGCCTTGAGCTGACGCCCGCGGGCCGTACCACCAATTACTCGCACCTTCTAAGGCTACGTCCTAGGACTTGAAGAGATAAGCAGCCTCGTCGTCGTCGACGAAAAGTCGAAGCTCGTCAATCATCGCCGCCAGCGCCTCGTCGTTGCGTCGAACAATGGACGCGGCGAGTTGTTGGGCGCTGCGAAGTAATGCCTCGTCAGCGATCAGTCTCGCTAGTCGCAGGTCGCTGCGACCCTTTTGGCGTGATCCAAGGAGCGTCCCCTCGCCGCGCATCTCGAGGTCTATCTCGGCGAGTTCGAAGCCGTCGTTGGTGCCAACGAGTGCCTCGAGGCGTAACTCGCCATCTTCCGTCGGCGGCGTGCCGAGCAAGTAGCAGTAGCTCTGTTGGTCAGAACGCCCTACTCGACCACGTAGTTGGTGCAACTGCGCCAGGCCGAAGCGCCACGCGTCCTCAATCACGATGACGCTCGCCTCGGGCACGTCGACGCCGACTTCAATGACGACCGTCGCCACCAGCACGTCAAGTTCACCGGCCCGAAACTGACTCATGACCTCTTCTTTCTCCGCGCCCTTCATCTGTCCGTGCAACAGACCTACCGCGAGGCCGCGCAGTTCGTTGAGCGCCAGACGTGTTCGTTCTTCGACGGCGCTTGTCGCTTCTATCTTCTCGGAGTCCTCCACGAGTGGACAGATCACGTAGGCCCGGCGCCCGGCCGCGACCTCCTCGCGTACCCTTTGCCACGCTCCCATCACCTCATCGTCACCTCGCGCCCACTGGGTCGCGATCGCCAGTCGACCAATGGGCATCTCGTCTAAAACCGAGACGTCGAGGTCGCCAAAGAGCACCATCGCCGCCGTTCGAGGAATAGGTGTGGCCGTCATGACCAGCAGATCGGGGTCCGCGCCCTCGTTCGAGCGTTCGCGGCCCTGGTCACGAAGGGCCGCGCGTTGCTCGACGCCGAAACGATGCTGCTCGTCGATAACAATAAGACCGAGTGAGCGAAAACGTACGTCCTCACTGAGGAGTGCGTGCGTACCCACCACGATGTCCACCGCGCCACTCGAGAGACCATCGAGTACGCCTTGGCGCTCTTTGGCGTGCATCTTTCCGGTGAGCAGTTGCACCGACAGTGGCCGCACGCCACCGAGCACGGTGGCGTCGAGAATACTGAGCCCCTCTAAGTCGTGGCGAAGCGAGGCGACGTGCTGTTCGGCGAGGACTTCCGTGGGTGCCATCAAGACGCTCTGGCGGTGGCCGTCGAGGGAGGCCAGCATCGCGGCCAAGGCAACGATGGTCTTACCCGAACCAACGTCGCCTTGTAACAGGCGGTGCATCGGCAGGGTTGCGGCCATGTCGTTGGCAATCTCTTCGAGTACGCGACGTTGCGCACCGGTCAGCGTGTAACGATGTCCGGCCAAGAATCGTCGCACCAGTGACGACGTTGGATCCACGAGCGCGCCGGGCGCGACGTCGAGTGCGCCCACGTCGAACGTGTGACGGATGCCGGCCGATGAGGCTTCGAGGCGCTGACGACGAAGAGCGAGCAGTAGTTGAAGGCGCAAAAACTCATCGAAGGCGAGGCGTCGACGGGCCGGCGCCGTGTCGTCCATCTCGTTGGGCAGGTGTATCCCCCAGTAGGCCTTCGTGCGATCAACGAGGTCGAGCTCGAGGCGTTCCGTTTCGTCTAAAGGATCAAGCAGCGGGCCGGCTCGTCGAAGTGACTCCTCAATAAATCCGCCCATCTCCCAACTAGTGAGACCGGCCTTTCCCGAAGCCGGGTAGATCGCCACCACCCGTCCGACCTTGGACGCGTCACGCTCTTCGCCCGTGGCGCCAACGATCACGTCCACGACGGGATTCGTCATCTGGCGCTGACCCCGGTAGTCGCTCACTTTGCCAAAGAAGAGGGCCTGGACCCCCAGGGCGAGTTGACGTTCACGCCAGGCCTGATTGAAGAAGACGACCTTGAACGAGTCGCCGGCGTCGCTCACCGTGACCTCGACCATCACGCGGCCCTGGCGGGTACGGCGAGCGCTCACCTTCTCAACTTCGCCGTAGACCGCCGCCTCGTCGCCGACGCTGAGATCAGAGAGATCGACGCGCTTGGTTCGATCGATGTAGCGACGGGGATAGACGGTGAGGAGATCAAAGACGTTGTCAATGCCGAGCGACGCCAACGCCAACGTGCGCTTTTCGCCGATGTGACGAAGTTGGCTGACGGGAACGTCGCCCAACTGGCGAAGTCGCCGCGCCGGCGCGTCACTCATTCGAGGCCGAAGTAGTAGGGGTAGAGCGGTTGACCACCGTGGTGCACTTCCACGATGATCTGGGGGAAGGCTTCGGCGAGAAACTCTGTCACCCGGCGAGTGTTGGCCGGCGACGAGCCGTCGCCTTCGATGATGGTCAAGAGTTCGTGCTGAGGTTGGACGAGGGCTGTGAGCAACTTGTTGCTCGCCACCGCGATCGAGTCCGCGATCGAGAGAACGCCCGTGGCGCCAAGACCAATCCAGTCACCCACGTGAACGTCGCCCGCGTCGGTCGTCGTGTCGCGAACGGCTTGGGTGACTTCGCCCGCCACCACGTTGCAGGCTGACGCCCTCATCGCTTCGGCATTGGTCGTAGCCGACGCGTCGGGGTCGTAGGCCAAGAGCGCAGCGAAACCTTCGACGATGGAACTCGTCGCCACGACACAAACCGTCTGGTCCACCAGCGCTCCCACCTGCTCGGCGACGGGTTGAACGTTTTTGTTGTTTGGCAGTAACACCACTTCGCTCGAGCCAGTGGCGCGCACGGCTTCGACCAGATCGGCCGTCGAGGGATTCATCGACTGACCGCCAATCACGAGTTGGCGAGCACCCAGCGAGTGGAAAATACGTCCGATGCCTTCACCCACGACGACGGCCACCACGGCGGTCGCGGGCGCGGGATCGTTCACGTCATCAAAGTTTTCAACAATGGCTTCGCGTACCCAGCGCTCTTCGATGACCTGGTCGGCGAGGTCGGTGACGCGTATCTCGCGGGGTCGTCCGGCGTCGAGGGAGGCTTCGATCGAGGCGCCGACGTCGTCGGTGTGGATGTGGCAGTTATAGAGACCGTCGCCGCCGACGATGACGATGGAGTCGCCAATGCCCGCCCAGACTTCACGAAAGGCGTGCATCTTGGTGTCGTCAGCGTCGAGCAGGTACATAACCTCGTAGCGAAGTTCCGCCAACGCCGAATCATCTCTTAGTTCTTCGTGCACGTGGACGTCAATGGACGCGGCGTCAGGCGCAATGGGGAGTTCGTCGTCGGCCACCACCGAACACAACGCGTCGAAGAACAACACGAGACCGGTGCCCCCCGAGTCGACGACGCCGGCCTGCTTCAAGACCGCGAGTTGATCGGGCGTTTTCGCCAGCGCCACTTTCGCGGCGTCGCGCGCGCCTCGAACGAGCGACTCGAGGGAGTCGGCACTCGCCTTCGCCCCTTCGGCGCCGGCGCGCGCAATGGACAGAATCGTTCCTTCAACGGGACGAAGCACGGCTTGACGCGCGAGTTCATCAGCGTGCGCGAGGGCGCTGGCGAGTTCTGGAGGGCTCACGTCGCCATCAGGCGGAAAGGCCGCGACCAGGCCGCGCAGCAGCTGAGAGAGAATCACCCCCGAGTTGCCCCGCGCGCCCATTAACGAGCCTTGCGCGATGGCCTTGGCGACTAAGCCCATAGGCGCGCTGGGCTCGAGAGCGTTCAGCGCCGCCACTACGGATTCAATCGTCAGGGCCATATTCGTACCGGTGTCGCCGTCGGGCACCGGGTAGACGTTGAGACGGTTTATAACCTCACGGTGCGAGCGAAGCAGCTCGGCGTAGGTGATCATCGCTGCCCGCAGGTCACCGGCCGACAGCGTCGAGGGAGAGGTCATCGTTAGCGATGCTACAATGGACCTTCGGTTTAACCAGTCCGCGCCCGAGGGCGCTGGGGCGCAAGGAGAAGGTTCATCATGGCATCAGTCTGCGAAGTCTGCGGTAAGAAGCCGTCGTTCGGCATGAACGTCTCTCACTCGCACCGGCGCACCAAGCGTCGCTGGAATCCGAATATCCAGCGCGTGCGCGCGCTCGTTGGCGGCACCCCGATGCGGGTGAACGTCTGCACCGGATGTTTACGTTCGGGCAAGATCACCAAGCCCTCGCGCAACACGCTTCCCGCGAAATAGTTCTTAGAGTTGGTGCTCGAAGCCTCGGCGAAGAAACGCTTCACCGCCGAGCGTTCGTACCGCGCTATCGGCCACGACAGAGCCCACGGTGATGGGCGCGCGAAGTCCCCGATCAACGAACATCAATCGGAGTCGACCCGGATCGTTCGTCGCGATCAGTAACTCATAGTCTTCGCCACCACTCACCGCCTCGTCGTGCGTCGCGCCGTCGGCGACCGGAATCACGCTCAACGCGAAGCCAACTTTCGAAGCGTCGGCCATGCGGTGAAGGTCCAGGCCAATCCCGTCACTGAGATCCATCATCGCGTGCACGTGCGCGCCGCGCGCCGCCATTCCTTCGCCGAGCCGGGGCCAAGGACGACGATGGGCTTCAACGAGTTCGTCGTTTAACGCCGCCCCCTCACGCCGGCGGCGTAGTCCCGCGGCGCCTCGTCCGAGGGGTCCCGTCACGAGCAACTCGTCGCCCTCGAGGGCGCCGCTGCGTAGTACCGCGCCGCGACCCGGACACTCACCAAACACCGTTACCGTCACCGCGACGTCGTTGCCGCGCGACAGATCGCCCCCGACGACCGGACAGTTCGTCAAGGCCGAGGCCTCGGCAATACCGAAATGCAGCGCCTCTAAATCAGTGCCCGGTGGCGCGGTCACCGCGGTCACGAGTCCACGCGGACGTGCGCCCATGGCCGCTAAGTCCGACAGAGCGGTCATGACGGCCTTGTAGCCGAGGTCGCTCAGAGGGAAAAGCGCGGCGTCCAAATGAACGCCCAGAACGGCCACGTCGGTACTAATGATGGCCTCGCCCACAAAGGGTGAAAGAACGGCCGCGTCATCGCCAATGTGGCGTTCGCCGCTGGGGATGGTGTGTTGAGTCACGATTTTGGCTATACGCTCCAATACGTCATCTTCGTGCTGGCTCTGTTCTCTGGTTGGGTCAGTCGGCGCGCTCATGAAGTTGGTGCCTGGCCCACGTCGTAACGAGACGGCGCGGGGATTGCAAATGAGGAAGTCGTGACGTACCCAACCGCGAATAAGAAGTTGATCGAATGGGTCGAGGAAGTGGCGCAGCTCACTACCCCCGATCGTATCCACTGGTGTGACGGATCGGCCGAAGAGTACGACGAGATGTGTCAACTGCTCGTCGACAACGGCACCTTTACCAAACTCTCCGAGGCCAAGCGGCCCAACAGCTACTACGCCTGCTCCGACCCTGGAGACGTCGCGCGCGTCGAGGATCGAACCTTCATCTGCTCGGAGAAGGAGATCGACGCTGGCCCCACCAACAACTGGCGCGAGCCGAGTGAGATGCGCGCCACGCTCACCACCCTCTTTCGCGGATCGATGAAGGGGCGCACAATGTACGTCGTGCCTTTCTCGATGGGCCCCCTCGGCTCGAACATCTCGCACATCGGCGTCGAAATCACCGACTCGCCCTACGTCGCGGTCTCGATGCGCATCATGACCCGTATGGGTAAGGGGGCTCTCGACGTGCTCGGCGAAACTGGCGAGTTCGTGCCCTGCCTGCACTCGGTGGGCTATCCGCTCGCCGACGGGCGAAGCGACGTGCCGTGGCCCTGTGACGCCGAAAACAAGTACATCGTCCACTTCCCCGAAGCGCGCGAGATCATCTCCTACGGCTCGGGCTACGGCGGCAACGCCCTCCTCGGCAAGAAGTGCTTCGCTCTGCGCATCGCGTCGGTACTCGCGCGCGACGACGGATGGCTCGCTGAACACATGCTGATCTTGAAGCTCACGAATCCCTCGGGTGAAACGCGCTACGTCACGGGAGCCTTTCCGAGCGCCTGCGGTAAGACGAACCTCGCCATGCTCGTGCCCACGCTGCCGGGCTGGAAAGTCGAAACGGTCGGCGACGACATCTGTTGGATGAAACCTGGTCCTGATGGGCGCCTCTACGCCATCAACCCCGAGGCGGGTTTCTTCGGCGTGGCGCCGGGCACCAACATGGACACCAACCCCAACGCCATGTACTCCGTTGAAGCCAACACGATCTTCACGAACACCGCACTCACCCCCGACGGCGATATCTGGTGGGAGGGCATGGGTGAACCACCCGAAGGTCTCATTGACTGGAAGGGACAGGTCTGGTCCAAGGAGCTCGGCACCCCCGCGGCGCACCCGAACTCACGTTTCACGGCACCCGCTGATCAGGACCCCGCGATCGCGCCCGAATGGCAAGACCCGGCCGGTGTGCCCATTGACGCCATACTCTTTGGCGGGCGGCGGGCGAGCGTTATCCCCCTCGTCTTTCAGTCGCGCAGTTGGAACCACGGCGTCTTCTTGGGTTCGATTATGGCCTCGGAGACCACGGCCGCCGCGACGGGAGCCGTGGGCAATCTGCGCCGCGACCCCTTTGCCATGTTGCCCTTCTGCGGTTACAACATGGCGGACTACTTCGCGCACTGGTTGACGTTTTCCGAGCGCTTTGACGAAGCGACGTTACCCAAGATCTTCTACGTCAACTGGTTTCGCAAGGGCGACGACGGCCGTTGGCTCTGGCCGGGCTTTGGCGAGAACTCCCGGGTGCTCGAGTGGATTTTTGAGCGCACCGCCGGTCGCGGCGAGGCCCTCGAGGCACCAATTGGCTACGTGCCCACCTCCGAGGCGATCAACGTGCAAGGTCTCAACGTGACGAGCGCGGACATGGCCGAACTCTTGACGGTGAACAAACAAGAGTGGCGCGATGAACTGCCCCGGATTCGCGAGCACTACGCCCAGTTCAACGATCACCTGCCAGCAAAGTTGGCGGCCTTCGTCGACGACCTCGAAACTCGCTTAGCCTAAGAGCTTCTACGCTGCGGTTTCGGCGTCGGCGACGATGAGTCGCGGCCCCGAGGGCCAGTCGAAGTAGCGCCAGGTCCAGTTGATCATCACGCGCAGGCGATTACGAAAGCCCACGAGATACCAAAGGTGCAGTCCGAGCCAGGCCAGCCACCCGACCGTGCCGCGAACAACGCCGCCGTGAGGCAACTTCGCCACCGCCGCGCGTCGACCAATGGTGGCCATGATGCCCTTGTCGTGGTAGTGAAACGCCTCAGTCCCTTGGCCCTCTACGACCCGAAGAATCTGTTTCGCGCAGTGACGACCCGACTGAATCGCGACGGGGGCGAGTTGGGGACAGAAGACACCCTCGCCACCAGGAATCGCGGCGCCATCACCGACACTCCAGACGTTCGTACTTTCCCCTAGTCGCAGGTCCACGCCCACCAGTGCTCGTCCGCTCGGGCCCGGCGGGGCCAGTAGCTGGCTCGCCAACGTACCCACCGCGGTCACCCCGCCGGCCCAGATCACGGCCGCCGCTTCGAGGCGTTCGCCGTCGTCAAAACGAATCGCGCGCGCTTCGACCTCTACGACGGAACGCCCGAACTCCACGTCCACGCCCAACTTCTCGAGCTCTCGCTTGGCGTACGCACTGGCCGTGTCGGGAAAGGCGGTGAGCAAGCGGGGCGCCACGTCGACGAGGCGAATGCGAACCTTCGTTGGGTCCAGGGCGAGCCCGTCGCGTTTGATCGCGATGGCGATCAACTCTGACAGCGCGCCGGCCGTTTCGACGCCGGTCGGTCCCCCGCCAACGATCACGAAGTTGAGTGACACCGGCTCGTACTCGCTCGCCACGTCGGCGTCTTCGAGTGCGCGCAGCAGTCGATTTCTCAGTCGTCGAGCGTCGGACAACGTGTAGAGCGGCATCGCGTAGTCCTTCGCGCCAACGATGTTGAAGAACGACGCCGTCGCGCCGGTGGCGACCACCAGATGGTCGTAAGAGATCTCGGCACCGGTGTGCAGGGTGACGACGTTGCGCACCTGGTCAACGCCCACAACGCGCGCGTGGCGCACGCGAATATTTCGCGCGTGGCCAAAGATGGTGCGTATGGGGTACGCGACGTCGGCGGGTTCGAGTCCGGCCGTCGCCACTTGGTAGAGCAAGGGCAAGAACGTGTGGAAGTTGTGGCGATCAATGATAGTGACCCGTACGGCCTTGTTGGCTAATTTCCGAGCCGTCGAGATGCCGGCGAAACCGCCGCCCACGATGACGACGTGAGGCCACGTGGCCAGGTTTTCTGGCGTGAACTCAGCGCGGGGGAACGTTGCCATACTCACGTACAGCATAAGAAGAAAAAATCGGTAAATCAGCGACGCGCGACGCGACGTCCGATTGGATACACCAAGGCGCCGAGCGTCATCAGTACGGCGAGGAATCGATCGCCCGCGGTGAAGCTCATGACGAGCGCGACCGGAATCAGCGCGCCGAGTACCCAGAGCAGTTGTTGGCGAACGGCGAAGCGCGCGAACGTGCGACCCTGGGCGCCGGGCGCGACGTTGCGCTGGGTAATGGCGTCAAAACTGGGTTGCGCGACCGCGCCACAGAGCCCGAGCCATCCCGCCAGTACCACCTGAACCCACAACACGGCGTGCGTGGACGCCGCGGCGGCGCCCAGACCGGTCGCCAACAAGGAGATCGCGAGCAACGTCGATTCCTTGAGAGCGTTGCGGACCCTCGTCACGAAGGCCAAACCAGCCAGCGCGCCGATGCCACTGAGTCCGAGCGCGATGGCGTACCACGCAAGACCCGCCGACTCACGGCGAAGTCCAAAGGCCAGTAAGAACGTCGCGAAGCCCGCGCTAAAGCGAATGAGTGCCGCCGCACTGAGTCCCCAGGCGACCTCCACGTCACCGAGTGGGTTGAGTGCGTTGAGGTCGCGCTCGCTTTGCGTGAGACCCGCTACTTGATCGCGCACAATCTTTGACGGGCGTTGCAAACGCGCACTGGTGATCGTCGCGACGATGTAGACCAACGACGCCACAACCAACACACTCGTCGCACCGATGCCCTTCAAGATTCCCGCGCCCACTGATCCCGCGATCAGGCCAACCAACGTGCCGAGCAGGGTGAGTTGGGCGTTGAAGCCGGCGAACCCCTTCTCCTCGCCCACCCGCTCGTTCGGCCACCCGGCGTCGCCCACGCGCGCGGCGTGCTCGCGGAACTGATCGGTGCGCGCCATTTCGGGCACGAGCGCACCGCGCGTGACGACGTAGAGCTTTGAAGAGACGAGCAGGAGGAAGGCCAAGGGAAAGAGCCAGAGCGAGTTAAGGTGCTCGGCCATCAACCAGCAGAGAACCGCACGAAGACCGGCCGAGAGTGCGACGAGCACGCGGCGACCATTCGCCGAGCGGTCGATGAGCGGACCAAGGATCGGTGAAACCACCGCGAAGGGCGCGATCGTGAGCAGTAGATACAGCAGTACCTTGCCCTTGGCTTCAGTGGGTGACACCGAGAAAAAGAGCGACCCGGCCAGTGAAACCGTCACGAGGGTGTCCCCGGCCATCATGAAGACGTGGACCAGGGCGAGGCGGCCAAAAGCCGTCGACTGATCGAAAAGATCCTGCGCGGAGGCCCGCGCTAAAGAGACAAATCCTCGCGCCCTCACGACTTCAGAGCGTAGGTGATGACGTCGAGGCCGACGTCACCGAAACGTTTAGTTTGAGTTACATCCCCAAAACTCGACGTAGTGCGGAAGCGTTCGAGGATTGCAGTCCTTCAATCGCGACGCGTTCTCCCACGACGCGGTCGCACTATTGAAGTACAGGACGTCGGTCACGCCAACCTCATGTACACCCGAGCCAATGGTGGCCCAGAGGTAGGCCCAGTGGCCCACGCAACCAAAACTGTCGACGCTCTTCACCTCGTCAATGCCGTGGTACGAAGCGGCGAGCGCCGAGGCGTTACACGGCACCGAAAGGGGTGCAGCGGCGAGGGACCGGTTGACTTTGACGACGCTGAGCGAGAGAGCGACGAGCACGAGCACACTCGCCACCACGCGAATCCATTTCATACCTGCAGTTGAGCACAGGACGACGAGGCCGTCCCCTATTGACGTAGAAGGTGAGCAAAGAGCGTGGTGATAGACGCTCCCCAATCCTCTTCATCCAAGGGTTTTTCTGAAATATCGTCGAGTGCTCGACCGAAGACGAGAACTTGGAAAAGAACGGCGAGGAACGTCGACGAGATATCGTTGCGAATCCATTCGCGGCGCTGAGCAAACTCGACCAAGAGACGCCACTCCTCGGTAAGACGAGTCTGTGTTTCGCTGATGAGTTCGTGGAGCTCGGGACGCGTCTCGGCTGCCGCCACGATTCGTACGCGTAGCGCCCTACGGGCGACGCGTTCGGGCCCTGAATTCAAAGCGCCGATGATCGGCAGGGTTACCGCGATGTACTCCTCGAGGGTCTCTGCCTCCGACGTTGCCTTTCGACAGAGGGCGATGTCTTCCTCGACCATCTGGGAGAAGATCAGGTTGTACGCGGCGTCGATGACACCTTCGCGAGAGCCGAAGTGGTGGTAGACCGAGCCGTAATTAACACCCGTCGCTTCACATATTTCCGGTATACGAATTAGGAGTTCATCCCCAGCGATCAGGCGTTCCGCTACCGCGTCCAGCACGGTTTTCATGACGGGGGCGGATCGACTTTGCTTTGCCACGCTGGCAATTTTAATCGGCTAATACGAGTAAAGAACCACTAAAATGAGTCATTCAACCTCCAATTGGTGGACGGAATAGAGATTCCCACCACTAAAACACTCGAAACGGCGAGCCGGGCCGATAATCCGACGAGCCGAGAGGCGCCGAACGGCTGAAGTTAGGCTCTCTCAATGTCGCTCTCACGCCCAGTTCTTGCGGTAATCATTGGCAGCACTCGACCGGGTCGGGCCGGCGAACCGATCGCTAGGTGGTTTTACGACCTCGCCGTGGCCCACGGCGGATTCGACGTGGAACTCGTGGACCTCGCCGAGGTGAACCTTCCGATCTATGACGAGCCCGTGCAGCCCGTTCGCAGAACGTACGCCCACGATCACACCAAGCGCTGGTCCGAGAGAGTCGAACGCGCCGACGCGTTCGTCTTCGTCATTCCCGAGTACAACCACGGCCTCAATGCCGCGATCAAGAACGCCGTTGACTTTCTCTACCATGAGTGGCGCTACAAGCCTTTTGGCGTGGTCAGCTACGGTGGTGCGTCCAAGGGTCTTCGTGCGGCGCAAGCGCTCACCCCTTCGCTCGTGGCGTTGAGGATGTTCCTCGCGGGGGACGTCGCGATTACGTTGCTCACTACGCCCGTCGTGGAGAACGTCTTTCCAGGCAACGAAGAGCTAGAAAAGTCCGCCAACGATCTGCTCGATGAGTTGACGCGCTTCGCGCCGATCTTCCAGCCGTTCCACTCCTAGAGGGCTAGGTCGGCACCCAAGAGTTCTCGAATCCGAGGTCGCCAGTCAGCGTTCTCGGTGCTCGCGCCGTTTTCGTGCACGGCGCGGCGTTCCTCGCGCAACGTGACGGCCACGTCGGCCAAATTAGTGGGCAGACGCTCGGCGACGAGGTCTCGAATCCCTTGGGCGAGGGCCGGTGCGGCACCCTCGGTCGTCACGGCCACCGTCACCTCGCCTTGACGGTGTAGCGCCATGAAAAAGAAACTGCACCGCTCGGGATCGTCCACGACGTTCAGCCAGATTCGCTCATCACTCGCTTCCTTCACTACCTCATCGTTCACGTCGGGCTGGCCCGTCGCCGAGACGACAAGAAAGAATCCTCGAAGGTCACCACGTTGGTAACGGCGCTGCTCAACGTGGGCCACGCCGTCGGGCAGGGGGGCCAGAAACTCTTCGGCGATGATCGTGACGAAAGCGCCAGCCTCAATCAGTTGCGCGGCCTTGCGCGCGCCAATCTGACCCGCGCCAATGACGAGCACGGGAACGCCGTCGAACTTAAAAGCGAGGGGCAGCATCTCAGAGCAACGCGACGTCGAGGACCTTGAGGGATCGAAGATCCAGTGCGGCGACCTCACCGACGACAATGACGGCCGGCGGGCGTACGTCAAAGTTTCCGAGTTCGTTCAGCGGACCTCGCGTCGTGCGCTGTTGGCCGGTCCAGGCCTGTTCGACAACCGCGACCGGCGTGGTCGCGTGCAGACCGCCGTCGAGCAGCTGTTGCGCGATAGTGGCGCGGTGCTCGACGCCCATCATCACCACGAGCGAGAGATCAGGGTTCGCGAGAGCGCGAAAGTTAGTGACGTCCCCGTTGGCGCCACGCGCGCTGACAATAGTGACGCCACGACTCAGTCCCCGATGGGTAACGGGAATACCGGCGGCCAGGGGGCCCGCGAGCGCCGAACTCAGTCCGGGCACCACCTCACAGGCCACGCCCGCCTCGTGCAGGGCCAGCAACTCCTCGCCACCACGCCCGAAGACAAAGGGGTCGCCCCCCTTTAGTCGAACGACCGTCTCGAAGCGTCGAGAGAGGTCGATAAGTAGGTCGTTTATCGACGCCTGACTCGACGACGTACCCGGGACCTTGCCGACGTCGATGATCCTCGCCTCGGGGTTTACGTAGCCCAGTACCGACTCGTCAACGAGTCGGTCGCGTACCACGACGTCGGCGTCGCCGAGCAGTCGCGCCGCGCGCACCGTTAAGAGATCAGCGTCGCCGGGACCCGCGCCAACTAAGTACACGCTCACGAGACGCCCACTCTCGTAACGAAGTCGCCAAACGACTCCTCCGCTTCAGCCTCACTCGCCCAACGATCAAAGAGCGGGCCGAGAATATCGGGGATGTCCTCCAACTTCACCTTCTCTCTATAGAGGCCCGCCAAACGATCACCGCGCGTACGTCCGCCGAGGTAGAGGTCGTACGTGGACTTGGTTCGTCCAACGACGCCAACTTCGGCGATGGCTGGTCGGGCGCAGCCATTCGGGCATCCCGTCATACGAAGTTGGAGGGGCCGACGACCGAGTTCACGGGCCGCGAGGGCGTTTTCGAGACCGGCGACGAGACCCGGGAGCGCCCTCTCGGACTCGGCCAATGCTTGGCCACACGTCAGCAGTGCCGGACAGGCCAACGCGGAACGTTCAACGTTACCGAGTTCGCCGTCGGGGCGCACGTGGTGCTCCTTTAACAGTGCGTCAATGGCCCCGCGGTCGCTCTTCGCCACACCACTTATGACGAGGTCCTGTTGAGGGGTAATCAGAAAGGTCACCGCGAAGCGCTCGGCGATGAGACGAAAGGCGCTGCGTATCGTGGGTCCGCCCTCGACATCCTTCACCCGTCCGGCGCCCACGCGAACACCTAACTGCCAGGTGCCATCAGGTAACGAGCGCCAACCCAGGTGGTCGTCGGCGTCAAAGTCAGTGGGCACGTCGAGTGGCGCGCGCAACTCACGACCGAGCCGGCTCTCGACTTCCTTCTGAAAGGCCGCCAAACCGCGATCGGCGACGACGTACTTCATTCGGGCGCGCTTGCGATCCGTTCGGTCTCCGAGGTCGCGATACGTAGCAATAATTGAAGCGATGACCTCCTCGACCTCGTCGTAGGTCACAAAGGTCAGCGGCTGCGCGAGGTGCGCGAACGTATCCGCGTTCGCGTAGGAACGACCAAGTCCTCCACCGACGAGCATCGTGAAACCAGCGCCGACGTTGGGGTGCTCGCCCGGAATGAGGCCCACGTCTTGGGCGAAGACGTCCACGCAGTTGTCGCGCGGGTGCGAAACGGCAATCTTGAACTTGCGCGGCAGATACGTGTCACCGTAGAAGGGGCGCTCTTCAATCTCCTCACGAGACGCCGCCTTCTCGCCGTTGACAAAGATCTCCCAGTGGGCTTCGGAGGTTGAGCGAAAGGTCTCACGGAGTTGGCGAGCCATACCTTCTAAGTGGCCGTGGCCACTTTCGAGGTGCAAATTTGGGCAGGTCACGACGTTGCGCACGACGTCACCGCAGGCGCCAAAGGAGCTCAAGAACTGTCGATCCAACGATAGAGCGAGGTCTCGAAGATCGCCCTTGACGACACCGTGATACTGGATCGCTTGACGAGTGGTGAGACGTATAGATCCGTCCGCAATCGACGTCGAGATGTCGTCGAGTCCCAACCATTGGGCGGGCGAGAGTCGACCGCCGGGAATGACGACACGAATCATGAAGATGTAGTCGAGCGTTTCTTTGGCTAAGGCTCGCTCGCGACGCACGTCGCGGTTGTCCTGGGCGTAGATACCGTGAAACTTCAGCAACTGCTCAGCGTCATTGGAGACGTCCGGAGCGTCGGCGGAGAGCTCGGCGTCAAGATTGCCACGCAGATAGTTGCTCGAGCGCTTGATCGCCTCAACCTCGGACTCGGTCTTCGTTTCAGTAGACACTGGGCCCCTCTCGCGCGGTTATATTGAATCACGACAATTATTATCAAGTTAGTCGGGTATTAGCAAGGGCTGACCTCTTAAATTTTTTTACGAGAGCGTTAACCCTCATCAACCGCTAAATCGGCCGGAGCCGTTCACTCGCCGGTCGACGCAACGCCCCAATGAAGACGACCGGGAACGGACCCAACGCGCCAAAGCTCTCCGATCGAGACTCGAGCGCTGAACGGCGACTACGCGCGAGCGCGAAAGGCCACGACACGGTTCGACGTTGGAACGAGCAGCAGTGAGTCGCCAACGCTCGGCGTTGAGAAGTGATTCGAAAGCGCGCCGACCGACGCTTGTTGACGCACGCTCCCGTTGGCTGGGTTTAGTCCGTACAGGACACCGTTTTGCCCGATGGTCCAGACCTCGCCCGCGGCCACGATCGCGGGTCCACCGCCCACGCTGGACTGCCAAAGTTCCTTCACTGACGGCGGCGAGGTGGTGACCCGCACCGCGACCGGGCCACTCACACAGGGCAAGTACACGGTCGTTCCAGAGAACGCGGGGCCCCCGTCGATGTCGTTCGAGCACGCGGCCGGAAGTGTTGCTTCACCGCTCCCGATACCCCCAAGATGCGCACCGTTCAAGAGATACACGGTCCGCGACTTTCCGGCCAACACCACTTGTCCATTGGCGAGTAACGCCGGGGCCGTGGACATGTCCGCGTCGCTCGCGTTGTTCTGGGCCCAATCCGTGGGCGCGAAGTACTGCTTTACGTGAAGGGCTTGGCTGAGTTCTAGTACGGAGTCGCTGTGGTCAAAGGCCTGACCCGACGAGTGCACCGAACCGTTGCCCACGCTGACCCAGATATTGCCCTGGGCGTCGACGATGGGCGCCGCGCCGCCCATCCAGACGGCGCCTTGGCTGTCTCCGGCGGCGGCGTCCACGGTGAAGATGATTGGCGAAGAACCAGTTTCTTTTACCGACTCCACCCGTCCCTGGTACGTGGCACAGTCTCCGTAGTTACCACCCATGCCAAAGACCACGCGACCAGCGTCCAACGTCAAGCCCGATCGTGCCAACAGCGCGGCCGGATTGGCGCCACGCGGGTCGACCCGTTGGCGCAGTTCAGTCGCGCCGGACGTGGTGCTGAGTCCTACGAGGAAGTGTTCGGGCTTGCCAGCGATGAACTCGTCCGCGACGACAAATATCTCATTGCGCGAAGGATCGATTACTGGGGTGCCCGTCACGCCAACGCTCGGAGAGATATCGCCGCACGGAAGTGCGCTCGAGGGAACGGGTGTCGCGAGGTGTCGGGTCCATACGACTTTCCCATTGGACGAGGACAGCGCGTAGACCGTGTCGTTCTCCGTGGCGACGAAAACGTCTCTCGAGTAGACGAGCGGCTCGCCGTAGAGCTCTCCGCTAAGCAGCGGCGACGTCCAGGCCCTCTTGGACGTCGTAACGGTTTTAACAACCCTCGATACGCCAGATCCCTTGACGTTGCCGTGATAGACCGTCCACGAACTCTCGCTCCGCGGCGTGGGCGACGCGAGCGCGGCGCCACTTACAAAGAGTGCGAGACCAACGATCGTCATCACCGTGGCGCTCAGTACGGCCGTCGCCCTCATGAGTGTCGATGTACGTCGAGGTCGAGGGAATCGCATACTTCACGCAACCTTACGACGAGACGTATTCAACCGTACGCACGAGAGTGGACTGAAGAGAGTCACGCGAATACCTTTCATGGGTCGACGGGAAGAACAGCTCCGAATTCGTAAATGACGGCCTCGTTGGCGCCGAGTTCGTTCACGGTATGTCGCGCCATGCTCGAGATCAGCAACGATCCTTCGGGCTCGGTAATGCGCGAAAGGTGCTTGGCGAAATTGATAAAGACCCGAACACGGCGCTCGCCGGCTACGCGGTCGTAGATCAGAACGTCGCCCTCGAGGTGAAGATTCACCAGCTCGCCACGGCGCAACGCTTCAGAGGACCTGCGTACCTCGAGCAGCCGGCGAGTGAAGTTCAGCATCGAAGTTGCTTCTTGTTGTTGAGACTCAACCGATAGCTCAGTTGATCGATCCGCGAACGGCAACCAGGGTTCGACGCCCCACCCGTGATGCGCTGCCCTGGTCCAGGGCAGCGGCGACCGACAGCCGTCACGACCCCCGGGATCGACGACGCGATCCTGGGGCACGTCGGCGTCTTTGAGACCCAACTCCTCGCCCGCGTAGAGAAAGGGTGTGCCCCGAAGTGTTAACAACAGCACCATCGCCGCCCGTACCCGGTCCTCTCCACCGAGCCGCGTCGCTGCACGAGGATTGTCGTGATTGCTGAGTACCCAGGTCGGCCACGCGTTCGCGATCTTGTGCACGTTTTCCGTGTGCTCGATGAGTTCGAGCCACGCTCGTGCGCGCCAGGGCGTGTAGATCGAGGCGAAGTTAAACGAGAGGTGCAACTCGTCGCCCGCGCCGTAGTAGGTCGCCACACGAGCCGGATCCAAGAGGTACACCTCGCCAACCGAGACCCGTTCGCCCTCGTACTCATCGAGCACTGATCGAATCTCTCGAAGGTAGTCGTGGGTTACCGTGACGTCGTTGAGGGGGACGTGACTGAGTAGTCGGAGGTCTTCGGGGTCGTCGACCGCGAGGTCTTTGCCGAGTGCGTGGATCACGTCCATGCGAAATCCATCAACGCCGCGGTCGAGCCAAAAACGCACCGTCTCGTGCATGGCGCGACGCACGTCAACGTTCGCCCAGTTGAGATCAGGCTGACTGGGAAGGAAGAGGTGCAGGTAGTACTGGCCCGTCGCCTCGTCCCACGTCCAGGTGGACTCTTCGCTCCACGCCCGAACCCAGTTATTAGGTAACGATCCATTAGGGTCCGCGTCGCGCCACAGGTACCAGTCACGGAAGGGACTACCCCGAGAGGCTCGCGAAGCTTCGAACCAAGGATGATCGCTCGAAGTGTGATTAGGCACCCAGTCCAGCAGTACGCGGATACCGAGAGCGTGCGCCTCCTGAACGAGCTCGTCGAACACCGCCAAGGACCCAAAAACCTGATCGACGTCGACGTAGTTCGCCACGTCGTAACCGAAGTCGCGCATCGGCGACGGATAAATGGGTGACAACCACAGCGCGTCCACTCCGAGCGACGCCAGATAGGCGAGGCGGCTGCGCACGCCGTTGAGATCTCCGACACCATCACCGTTCGAGTCGCAAAAGGAGCGAGGGTAGATCTGGTAGACAACGGCTTCTTGCCACCACGTCATCAGCGTTACGTCTTGCAGCTCTGTGGCCCCAGAATGGTTGCGGGGTAGACCGAAGTTCCCAGCGCGACTGATTGGGTATGGCTGACCCCGAAGAAGTCGTAGGAGACCAACTGGCTCTCAATCGACAATGATTCTCCGGCGACGAGTGGCCGGCACGGCACCGTAACGCGAATGGCCACCTCGACGCTGCGATTCTTCTTAAGGGTCACGAGATGAAAAGGGCGGCGATCGCTGTAAGTCGAAGTGGACGGCAAGAACGCCTCGGTCTTGAGCGAGGGTTCACTCCTGTTGTTAAACGCCACTGGGTCGATCTTGGTGAGCGTGACGGGAAAGGGTCCTCGGTTTTCGATGTCGACGACGTACTTGAGTACGAACGTTCCCGATGGCTCCGCCAGATGTCGTTGCCTCGCCGGATAGTTGAACTGATGAATCTCTAGTGGCTTGTAGCGAGAGACGAAAAGACTGCCAACGACAAAGACGATGAGCACGAGGGCGCCCAATGTAAGTAGTACGACGCGCCACCGATGACGTTTGGCCGCGAGCGCACCGTCACGGGCGTGATCGTGATCTTCATTCAACGTCAACTCGCTCATTCGCGCCGCCCTCGTAGAGCCCGGACCCTTCTCACCATCCTTCAACTCTCTCTCGAGGACTTCGAAGTAGCACGAGTGACATCGCCATCCATGCAGCGACCAGAATAAGCCAGAGGACGAGTCGCGCTCAAGAGTGCAACCCCCCGGCGAAGGGCGATACCGACGTCGTGCTCAGCGACGCGGACCCAGTCCCGTCGATATTCGTTGCACGCAATCCGAGGTACGTCACCCATCTCCCAACAACGCTGGGCGAAGTTGAATCGACATCGTGTCATGCCCGAAGTCTCGCATAACGAACTCTTGACAACGTCGAACTGCGTCACTGCACAACTCGGCGCTATGGCGTACCGCGGCTCTCCACGAGAGCGGCGAGAACACGCGAGGCGAGTCAAGGCCTCGCCGTGATCAGAGAATCCACACGTCGGTCTCCTGCTACCGTCGAACCAGCAGTCCAAAAAAGGGCAGGGGGACGGTAGTGACGTCAGAAGATGATGAGCGGCCGCTCACTCGATTGCACCACATTCCCACCGCTCACCTCGCCGGCGATACGGCGCAAAGCGCAGGCATGCGCCGTCTCGAGGCCATCTCCGGGGCGATGACCGGTGCCGAGAGGATCTGGATGGGTGAAAGTCATATTGAACCGGCGACACGTTCGTCCAACCATCATCATGGCGAGTCCGAGACGGGCATCTACGTCCTGCGCGGGAACCCGGTGTTCGTCTTCCTCCAGGGCGGCGCGGAAACGCGAATTGAGACCCAGCCCGGTGACTACGTCTTTGTGCCCCCGTTCGTGGCCCACCGCGAGGAGAATCCTTCGCCCAGCGAAGAAGCGGTGGTCATTTTGGCACGGTCCACGCAAGAGGCAATTGTCGTGAATCTTTCCACCACGTAATGGGGTGGTGACCAAGGTTCGACCGACGCGGGCAACCTCAACCCTAAGTCAGGAACGTTCGACAAGATCCTCACGGTTAGTCCCTTTTCCTTCGACGTCTCCGAGTTTCTTGTTCGTAGCGATAGTGGACTCATTCCGAGGATGATGAACAGTACGCGCGACGCCCACTCCGCACTCTCGACAAAAATTGACGTCGATAGTTTTCATCGTCAAACGTGGTTACGTCGAGTTGCAGTTTCACCCACTCTCGGGCTTTCGTGACCTCCACGCGAAGGGCTTACCAGAATATTGAAATCAAGTTCCGGTAACGAGTCACTCGGCCAATTCATCTTCTCCAGTATCGACGTGCCCGCCAAAGGTAGGTCAGAGTCACCGCCACCACGAGCACCGATGCGCCCGCGCACAGCCACGCTCCGCCGCCCACCGCATCAGCGAGCGAGGGGTACGGGGGCGTCAAAAGCGACGCGTGGTCGAGGTAGTGGCTACGTCCGAGTAGCAGTTGAATAGTCTCGGTCACGCTCACGCCGAGTTGCCCAAGTCCCAGGAGAAGTGCGACCCAACCGGCCCATTGGACGCCTCGGAGAAGTCGGCGTGTAGTCCACAGGAACGCGACGGCGAGCACAAGAGTGATCGGACCAGCCGACCACGTCACCAGTCCCATGGAATGGCTCGTTTCAATCACTAGGTACGGGTAGGGCTTTATCGTGCTTCGTACAATCGCGGGATGATTCACCCACACCAGAACGGTGGAGATCACCAGTAGTGCACCACCAAGAACGCCCGTCCAGCCAATTCTCCGTCGTTGCTTTTCTATCTCGGCCGCAAGCCGTGCCTTCGATGCCTTGGCGTTCTCACCGAGTTCTACGTCCGTCGGACCAGTATCATCCGCGTACTCCTGAGTAGCGGTATTTGGGCGGTCTCACTGGTATCGATCAGCACAGGTACTGAGGGAGAAAGTTCTTGGTCACGTCGATAGCGATTGAACCCACCACCAAGAGAAATAAGGGATTGACGCTCTCGAACGCACTACTTCGGTGGCGTCAGACTGCTTCGATGAAGGCACGTCGTTACTTGGGCTGAGACGTAAGTCTACGAGAAGTCGCCGTCGGGCAACGCGTTCGGGTCACGCCATGATAGTGACGTGCGAATCTTGCTAACGGCGATGCGTTGTGAAAAGGGTGACTTCGAGGTCAACCTCTCGCGTCACCTCGAGAAGTTGGCCCACGCATCTTCACAAGGTTGTGAACTTGTCCTCTTTCCCGAGATGTCACTCACCGGTTCGGTGGATCCTTCAAGAAATCCGGAGCGACTGATGTCCTTAGACGATCCGATGATCGCCACACTCGCCACCGCTGCCGACGCGTCGGGTGTAGCGGCCGCGTTCGGCATCGCCGAAGTGGCGGGAACCGGCGAAGCCTTCATCACTCAGGTAGTGGTGAGCGATGGACGCCGTCAAGGTATTCAGCGCAAGCGTCATCTCGGTGATGGTGAAGAACACTTTTCGTCCGCGACCGAGTCCGAGATCTTCGATAGTCGTGGCACCAGGTTCGCTATTGCAATTTGCGCGGAAGCGGGCTTTAACGCGCCATTCGACGACGCCGCTGAAGCCGGGGCACGCCTCGTTCTCTTCCCTTCGGCACCTGGTCTCTACGGTCGTCGAAGGGACGAAGCATCATGGCGAAGCGGTTTCTCGTGGTGGGAGAACTCAAGTTTGGGCGATGCTCGTCGACACGCAAAGCGGTTAAACCAGTGGATAGCCCTGAGCGGTCAAGCTGGATCGACACTGGACGAAGACTTCCCGGGCTTCGCCGCTCTCGTCAATCCCGAAGGTGTCGTCGTTAGTCGACTGCCCGACTGGCGCGAAGGTGATCTCGTGGTCGACGTACCGCTCTCCCCTCTTCGACCCCTGGTCTCGGAATAGTGTCACGTCGTGGTCCCGACTCCCCCGCTTGATCGACGAGCGTTTCTGAGACGAAGCCTCCAAGCTTGCGCCATCGCCTCGGGAGCGCTAACGGCTGGGGTTACTCTCGCGGGGTGTAAATCCGTCGCGCCTCCTTCAACGACAACAACGACCGCGGCTCTTCGCCCGCCGACAGTGGCCGAGTGGCGGCGTCTAGGTAGTTCGCTATCGGGATCGCTCGTACTTCCCTCAAGTCCGGCCTACGCCACGGATCGTTTGCTCTACAACTCGAAGTTTGTCAATCCGCATCCAGCGGCGATTGCCTACTGTTCGAGCGCCGAGGACGTGAAGCGATGTGTGGACTTCGTCGCGAGTCATGAAGTCGACGTCGCCGCGCGCTCCGGGGGGCACAGCTACGGCGGGTACTCGAGCTGCGACGGGCTCGTCATCGACGTCAGTCGCCTCGACTGGGTCAAGGTCGACACGAAGGCCAACGTCGCAAAAGTCGGAGCGGGCGCACGGATGATCGATGTCTACAACGCCATCGGCAGTCGGAATCGATTACTCCCTGGTGGTTCGTGCCCGTCGGTTGGCGTGGCTGGCCTCACCCTTGGCGGAGGCGTTGGTGTCTTTGGGCGAAAGTTCGGTCTCACCAGTGACAATCTTCGATCGGCGAAGTTCGTCACTGCGGCCGGCGAACATCTTTCCGTTGACCCAAGCAGTCATCCAAGTCTTCTTTGGGCGTGTCGAGGTGGTGGTGGGGGAAACTTCGGCATCGTGACCTCATTCGAGTTCGACGTCCACCCGATGCCCCAAGTCACGCTTTTTTCACTGCAGTACCCGTGGGAGGCGGCGGCAAACGTGTTGGAGGCCTGGCAACACTGGATCACCTTGATGCCCGACGAGTTGTGGTCAAACTGCCAACTACTCTCCCAAGGTTCCTACGGATTTCTTATTCAGATCAGTGGCGTTTTCTGTGGCACTCAATCAGCGCTCGCCACGCTTTTGACACGCCTTCACTCGAGCAGTGGAACGCCGCCCTCGTCAACTTTCGTTGGTTCCGATGACTACGTCGAGGCTATGAAGATCGAAGCGGGTTGTTCCAATCTCTCAATCGCGGCGTGTCATCTACCAACGGACAGTCGCCAGGGAGTTTTGAGCCGCGAGGCGTACTCCGCGAAATCGAGCTATCTCGACGCCCCCACGACTAGCGCGCACGCGACGCTCCTGGTTCACGCGGTCGAAGTCTTGAAGGATTACGCACCGACGGTTGGCGGGGGTCTCGCCTTTGACGCCTACGGTGGCGCAATAAATCGTGTCGAGAAACATCAGACGGCATTCGTTCACCGCGACAAACTCGCGGGAATTCAAGCGACGTACTCTTGGTCAAGCTACACATCGCCTTCGGAAATAGCGGCGGGCCAACGGTGGCTCACGTGGCTCGGATCCGACGTCTTTAGACCACAAACTGGTGCGTACCAGAACTACATCGACCCAACACTCGCCGACTGGAAAACGGCCTACTACGGGACGAACCTCGAAAGGCTCGTCAAGGTCAAGCGGACCTACGATCCGGAAAACCTTTTCTCCTTCGACCAATCGATCCCCGTCCATCTATGACGAAGAGTTTTTTAATTTAACTCTTCGATTTTGCCCTAATGGGTGATACCTCGAACTTTGAAGAGACAGTTCTCTACGATTTGCGCGAATGGCGCAGTCTGGCTCGAACTATGAAGAGACAGTTCTCTACGATTTGCGCGAATGGCGCAGTCTGGCTCGAACTATGAAGGTGCGGATCAGTACAGCGACGGCAACCCCGAGGTTCGTCAGCACCGCAGCGACAAGCCCGACGAGCCACGACCTGGCTCCGAGGACGACGATGGCGAGGATTATCAACGTGGTGCACCCAGTGACGATTTGGATGATCCGAAGTCCCCGCCACACGGGGTCGGACCAGAATGAGAGAAATTGCACGCGGCACCACTTTCAAGTCCTTGGCGGACCTTGCCTAACTTAATATGCCGTCGTCCGGATTTTCTCTCGAAAAGAAAGGCGGTGGAATCGGTGAAAGGTGCGGCGACCCTCCGATGGTTCGAACGTTCTACGGATTCAGGCGAGAACTGAAAATTATCATTACTGATTTTGGTTCTGTACACTTGCTCGATGATTGACGAACGCTTGGTAGAGCTGGGAATTACCCTTCCACCCACGTTCCCTCCGGCTGGCAACTACCTCGCCTGCGTCATCATTGACGACATGCTTTACGTCGGCGGTCACGGGCCGATAGTCGGTTCGAACATCATTCGGGGAAAAGTCGGTGCTGACCTGACCTTGGAAGAGGCGCAAGAAGCAGCGCGGGGCACCGCGTTGTCAATCCTCGCAACATTAAAGACCGAGCTAGGTGACTTGGATCGAATAGAACGCATTGTCAAGGTCTTTGGGATGGTCAACGTCGCACCCGGTTTCAACCAGACTCCGGCAGTCATCGACGGCTGCTCGGATCTCCTTGTCGAAGTGTTCGGCGACGTCGGACAACACGCGCGCAGTGCGGTCGGTGTAGCGGAGCTGCCTTTCGACATTGCCGTCGAGATTGAGTTGATAGCCAAGCTGCGACCCGTCCGTTAGCCCCATCGTAAGGACCTGTGGGGATCGGACCCACGACCGAGGGATTAGGAGTGGCGCAACGCGTATCTCCCGTCGTTTGTATCCAGACACGGCCGTTGGGTCCTGACAGAAGTCCACTGAATAGTAGAAGTGCCCGTGAACTCCACGGATTGAAGCAGCAAGGGAGTAACAACCCGCACGCTAAAAGGCAGTCGATCAATACAACATGCCCTTCAGTTGAAGCGAGATCTCACGTGCCTCGAAACTCACTGTCGCTAACGCGCGGGTTCACTCCAGGGCCCGACGTGAAAGGTCTGCAACCGGTGCTGGAGACTCGGTTACCGCGACGTGAGATGACGCCGTGTCAACAGTTAGACCAACGGCGTCGTACCCGTCTCTACGTCACTGCCAAAACTCACCGAATTGGCGACCGCGCCGGGTCGCAAGTCTCGGCGACTTCCAGTAAGCGCGTCCGGGTCCCATCTCGTACCATTTACTTATGGAGACCCTGACCTTCCTCTTCACCGACATCGAAGAGTCCACGATGCTGCTGCGCCGGGTCGGCGCTGAGGTCTACGCCACTATCCTGGCCCGCCACCACGAATTGATCCGCACGAGCCTGGACGATTTTGGTGGTGTCGAGCAGGCCACCCAGGGCGACTCCTTCTTCGCGGTCTTCACGTCGCCCAGCGCGTGCGTGGGCGCGGCCGTCGCCATGCAACGTGCCTTCGTCGTCGCCGAGTGGCCGAACGACGCGCGGCCCCTCGTACGAATGGGCATTCACACCGGTGAGGCGTCGGAGGCGTCGACGGGGCTGGTGGGCTACGAGGTCCATCGGGCGGCGCGCATCGCCGCAGTCGGTTACGGCGGCCAGATCCTGCTCTCTTCAGCCGCCGCCGGACTCGTCGAGGACGTCCTCGCGCCCGAAGTGGGACTCCGGGACCTGGGTGCGCACCGCTTGAAGGACCTCGGACACCCCGAGACGATCTTCCAGCTCGTCGTCGAAGGGCTGGATGAGAACTTCCCGCCGCTGCGCTCCCTCGACAACCCGGATCTTGCGAACAATCTTCCAGCCTCACTCACCCCGTTCGTCGGGCGGGCGGCGGAACTAGACGAGGTGCGCGAACTCGTGACGACCTCGCGCCTGGTGACCCTCACCGGATCGGGGGGCTCGGGCAAGACGCGTTTGGCTCTCCAGGTGGCCGCCGAACTCCTGGACGGGACGGGCGAGGGAGTCTGGTTCGTGGACCTGGCGCCGATCAGCGACCCCGACCAAGTGCCCTCCATCGTCATCTCGACGTTGCAACTGCGCCAGCAGCCCGACGTGTCGGCACTCGAGTCGCTCGCCGCAACTCTGAAGGGCCAGAACGTTCTCATCACGCTGGACAACTGCGAACACGTCATCGACGCCGTCGCGAAGATGGCCGACGTCATCAGGCGCTCGTGCCCGCGGGTCACCCTCGTCGCGACGTCGCGCGAACCCCTAGGCGTCGACGGCGAGCGCGTCTACCGAGTTCGATCGCTCTCTTTGCCTGCGCACGTCGTTGAGAGTGTCGACGACCTCGCCGGTTCGGACGCGGTCGAGTTGTTCGTGGCGAGGACCCGCGCGCACGATTCGACTTTCGAACTGGACGACGCCGCGGCGCCGCTAGTGGCCTCGATCTGCCAGCGCCTCGACGGAATTCCTCTCGCGATCGAACTGGCGGCGTCACGGTTGTCGTCGATGTCCCTCGTGGATCTGCACGACCGCCTGGACCAGCGCTTCCGGCTCCTCACGGGCGGGAGCCGCAACGCCCTTCCACGCCAGCAGACCCTCGGGGCGATGGTCGCGTGGTCCTACGACCTCCTGAGCGAGCCAGAGCGCGAGGCGCTGCGCCGGCTGTCGGTGTTCGTCGGCGGTTTCGACCTGCAGGCGGCCGAGTCGGTGTGCGCCACTGAGACTCTCGAAGCCTTCGACGTCGCCGACCTGCTCAGCTCGCTGGTGAATAAGAGCCTGGTGGGCGCGGAGCGTCTCTCGACAGCCCTCCGGTACCGACTGCTCGAGACGATCCGCCAGTACGCGGCCGACCAACTACTGCAGAGCGACGGCGAAGCAGAAGCGCTACTCGCGCGTCGTCGCCACGCCATGTACTTCCTGGAGCTCTGCGAAATCGCGGCGCCGGAGTTGATAGGGCCTAATCAGGCAGCGTGGCTGCGCCGGCTCGACGTCGAGTGGGACAACGTCCTGGCGGCCTTCACGCTCTTCTCGGCGGACGAAGAAGAGCGTGAGAAGCTCCTGCGCCTAGGCGTCGCGCTGCACTCGTACTTCGCGTCGCGCGCCATTCAGACGATTCTCCCGTTAATGATCAGGGCCCTCGACGACACCGACATTCCCGCCGGACTGAGATCTGCGGCGCTGAACACCGTAGGGTTCGTGTTGGTGCTCACCGGGTTCGGTGAGCGACCGGGTCAGGTCTCGTACGACCTTTTGAGGGAGGCTCTGCGTCTCGCACAAGAGCTCGATGACGCCTCGCTGGAACTCGAGGTGCGGATCTCGCTCATACTCACCACCGCGTATCTCGACTTGGGCGAGGAATGGCACGAACACGGCGCGCGAGCTGTTCAAATCGCTCGAGCGAGCGGCAACGCTCGCGATATTGGGCGAGCGTTGCTCATCAGCACGTACGGAGACCGCGACGACATGATGGGTCAACGCGCGATACACACGGAGGCGCTGCGGCTCCTGCGCCAAGTTGGTGACCTGCAGTGGGTGTGCAACGCACTGGTCTTTCTTTCGATCTCTAGCGGGTTGGGGGCGGGCGACCCCGGCGAGGCTCGTTCGCTGTCGGAGGAAGCGATGGCCATTGCCGAGCAACTCGAGTCGTCCTGGCACTCGCGACTGCTCTGGGCGAACCACGGCGTCACCCTGTACCTCTTGGGCGAGGTTGACGATGCGGAGGAGTTCAGTCGACGGGCTCTACTCACGTCTCGACGCATCGGGATTCAGATGAGTACCACGGCCTGGATGATCTTCGTCTTGGCGTGCTGCGCGACGAGTCGAGGCGACTTCGTGCGCGGCGCGCAGCTGACCGGCGCGCACGACGCTCTAACTGCCAACCTCTCCGAGACGGGTCAGGGCTACTGGTCTGCGTTGGAGATCGAGATGCGCGAGAACAACCGCGCGGCGCTACGTGAAGCCCTCGGAGAGGCGGAGTACGAGCGGCTCCTCGCAATCGGGCGCGAACTCAGCGTGGACCGGCTCGTCGACTACGCCCTGGGACGCGTCGCCGTCTGACCATCAGTCCGCGAATCGCTCCACTTCGGTGGGAGCTGTGAAGAGTGGTGTCATCCCTCGCTCAGCCGATCCCAGGTTCGTGCCATACAGTCCGAGCGACGGCTCTTACCCCGTAGGCCCAAGACGAGGAGTTCGTCGTTAACTGACGTTTCACTGGTGCCGAGGATCCGAGCGTGTTTCGACCTCGCTGACGCGCCAGGTGCGACCTCGGACTCACCGTGAGCGGGTTAACACGACCTCGCGGCGGTGACCCGAACCAATACGTTGGTTACGTGTCCTTGGCGGCTTCGTTCAACGTGGCGATGATCGACTCAGCCCGCCAATCGAGCAGTGCCCGACCACGAAGGTCACGGATCGATCGAGGGGCGCCGACCTCGAGCCAGAATCGAAGTCATGACGTGTGTTGCCACAGTGCCACGAGGACCCGTCATCCTCCGTTGCACGTCCGCAATCACCGACTTTCGAATGTCGTTGTCCATGGCGTCAATGGTCGGTCCATAGGGCGTGCCGGAGACGGCGCGGACGGCGTGGCGTACGCTCGGCCACGCCACTTCCAGTCGTTCGACACGTACCTCCACGTCTTGGAATCCCGCGCCGACTAACGTGCTTGCCAACTCGTCCGTGGTCATGCCGAGCGTTGACGTGTCGTAGGCCCCTTGGAAGGGTTCGAGCACCCGATGGGCTCGTAGGGCGTCACCGTAAATAACGAACGGCTCGAGTCTTGGCGTCGACAACCACACCGCGATACCGACCCGGCCATTGGGACGGAGCACGCGAAACATCTCTCGGGCCGCGCCGGGTCGATCGGGAATAAACGGTAATCCCTGCTGGCAGAACACCACGTCCACCGAAGCATCCGGCAAATCGAGGGCGGTCGCCGAACACTCCAACGTTTGAAGCGCCACTTCGCGACTGGGAAAGTCGTTGGCTACTTGGGCGAGCATGGCGGCACTAACGTCACTGGCGATTACCCGACCTCCGGGACCAATCCGTGCCGCGGCTGCCCGCGATACAACCCCCGTGCCGGCGGCTACGTCGAGCACCGATTGGCCCATGAGCGGAGCCACGAAATCGACCAGCAGTTCGGCCCACGGACGAAAAATAACCGGTTCTAAAAACTCACGATAGTTATTAGCAACGGTACCCCCGAAAAGTGCTTCATCTTCACCCATTCCTAAACTCTTGCACAAATAATTTTGTTCCGATGGGTTAAAACTTCCTAGAAACTCTGGCGCATCGCTCTCGTGTCGGAAACCTGGCCTGACTCGCACAGTGGTCACGACTTCTGCTGGATTTGGACCCGACCCTCATAACGTTCTCCTTCGCGATCGGGCCCCCTGCGCTCGATCGCGAAGCCGGTGCCTTCGTCGCACAACACCGGATCTTCACGTTCGTTGACGCTCAGGTGTGAAAGGGCGACCTAGAGAGTTTTGATGCCCCAGGCCTGACGAAGTTCGTCAGTGATCTCGAACTGGGGACGTCCGTGGCCGCGCTCCACGTCCTCGAGAGCCGTGACCACTCGACGGCCGATGGCCGAGGAGAGCGAGTGCTGTCCCGGAAACCACGAGAGCAGCCGTTCCAGCGGCGCGTCAACGTAACGCATAAACGTGAAGAGGACCCTGGTCCAGTCCGACGCTGGCACGCCGAGAAGGTCCGCCGTGGTCTCTCCCAAAAAGAAACGGATCCCCGACGGGGCGATCCCTCGAGCGAACCTCACTTTCAACAGATCCTGCATCGCGGCGATGGTGGTCGCGGTCAACTCGCGACCCGCCTCACTCGGTGCGCTCTGGCGCTTGAAGATGCGATCAGCCACGACGGTGGCGTCGGCGAGATTGAGTGGCAGGAGATCGTCGCGAATCCCTAACTGGTGTCCGACCAGATTCCACACGTGCACGTACGACTCTCGATCGAGATCGCTCAGCGTGATGCCCACTTGCGACAGGGACTTGATGCCGATCACGCTGAAGGAAAGCAAAGTACCGAGGAGGTCTTCTTGATTGATTGGCACACCCAACGAGTCATCCCAGGGCGGGATCGTCACGCCACCAATCGACTCGACAGCCTTGGGGTCGGTCAGCGTGTGACGCACCGCGGCGTGCATGAGTCGAACGTGTCGCGTGACCACGTAGCCACGAGCACCGGGCACAAGAGATCCGGGCGACATCGCGTCGATGATCATCTGACCGGTCTCGAGGATGCGCCGCTTGGGACTATTCGTCATGCGCGCCGTACGCATCAGCGGCTCGGCGCCTTTCGCGCACGAGTAGGACATCGGGAGAGACGCGAGAAAGAGTCCCGAGGCCAACTGCATGCCCCAGTCACCGAAAAGTGCTTGACCGCGTTTGACGAGCGCCGCGTCGACCCAACTGGGCCACGGCTCGAGCGTCGCGACGAAGGGTCCGACCCCCGGAGCTTGCTCGTCGCCAAGTGACGCGCCGTGCGAGCGCGCCATCATTGGGTAGAGCTCCGAGCCCGGCGCGTCGACGACTTCGAAGAACGTGCTCACTGCACGGTCGGCCGGTCCGTCGCCCTCGCGACGTAAACCTTCGAGGAACTCGTCGCTGAACTGTTCGTGACCAACCGATGGCGCGCTTGATGAACCCGCGATACTCACGGTAACGATTCCTTAGGCGACGGAGTTCGTCCGGCGCACAAGTCGGCCAACTCGGCCGCGTTGAAGGGCGCCTCGAACAGGATTGGTTCGTGGTGACGAGAGATGAAGAGATTCGAGATGAAGTTCATTCGGTCGCTAAAGTTCGCCCAGTTCAGCGCGAAGCTGCCCTCGCCGCTTTCGTGCGCGCGATTGAACTGACGCCACAGAAGCTCTAGGTCCTCGACAACGAGCGGCGCGAGTTCGATGGGGACGAAAGATCGCGCGCCGCTCTTGGGCACGTCGTGGTCGAGGCGCATCGTGCCCTCGGGACTGATCAGCGTGCCGAGCGTGGCCGTCATCACCCCGTCCCAGAGGTCACCAATGCCGTGCGCCGCGGGACGCAGCACGTCGTCAATCTCGCCGCTCACGGCCTCGGCGTCGCGCCCCTCGTGAAGGAGCTTCGTCTTCAAGCGCGAAGCCGCCTGGTTCACTCCCATATCCATGCTCGACACGATGACCGGTTGGAGATGGCTCTGTTCGTGAACCCCCAGATGGATCGACCCGGCCAGGATTAACTGGCTTCGCCGGGTGGGATCGGAAGTCGCGAGTGCGTCACACCACAGCGAGTAGCCGGCGCGCAGATGGTTCACTCCCTCGAACTCAGCGGCGCCATCGCAGGCGGCCAGTACACTCGCTCGCGCTTCACTGACGTCGACTTGATCGCCGTCGTACGCCCGAAGTAGTTGCGCGGCGGGTGGAGCGATCTCGGCGAAGACTTCCGTGTTGCCGTCCGACAGATTGATCGCCATCTCACCGAGCAAATCGCGGGTCACCTCAAGAAGATGATCCGGTGTGAGGTCGTGCACGTAACCCGCCACCGAAGACCATCCGCGGTGTTCCTTCGTCGTCGCTACCGCGCCCATGAGCCCGTCGGGCAACAGGACACGATCGTGGAGCCAGTGCGGTAGAGCCTCACCGCGCATGTTCGCGCCGACGGTACACGACGCCCACGTAGCGAAAGTGCACCAGTTGCTCGTGTCGGGCGCGAGGCGCGTGCACAGTGCGCTCGACAGATCGGCGTACGTCTGGGTGACCCAGTAGTTACGTAACACCCGATCGGGAATGGCTACGACTTCCTCGATATGTTCTTTCGACGTTCCTCTGTTCATCCCACACGCTCCAGTATCTCGAGGGCGTCACGTTCAATCTGCGTAGCGCCGGCGTGGCGCGATCGTTCGTACGCGTCGCGGGCGAGTTCGCGGGCGCGGTCGATTTGGCCACGGCGCTCTAGACTCGTGGCCCACGCAACTTCGCTCATCGCCACCATCACTGGCGCGCGAGCACGCTCGAGTAGCGAGAGAGCTGACGCGAAGTGTCTGTCGCACGACTCATACTCCCCGGTCGCGTCGGCCAAGAGCGCGAGGTAGTGATGTCCTGGTTGATCGGGCGCCAGTTGCTGAAAGAGTTGATTGGCGACGGGCAAGAGACGTCGCTGCAGGTCAGCGACAATCGTCGCGTCGGCTTCAAGAACCGACGCGAGGTAGGCCCACGACACCAAAACCAGCCCGGCGTTGACGCCCACCGCCATCTGCGCGTCGAGCCCGACGCGCTTCGTCTCGCGCCACCACTCGCGTGCTTGGTCGAATCTGCCCGCGAGGTACAGCTGGCGCGCCACCCAAGCTCCCATGAGCTGCTTAACCTCAGACGGCACCGCTTCGAGGAAAGTATCGATAATTTCGGGTAGTCGGCCGCGAAGGTAGTTCAAATGCATGAGTTGCGCGCCGGTGAAGATGAACGCGTCAGACTGGCCCGCGGCCGCACCCAGGGCGAAGGCCTCGCGCACCAGCGACGCCGCATCCTTTAGTTCGCCGCCGAGCAGTGCGCGACTCACGCGCACCGAGGCCAGTTCCCACTTCGATCCCGCGAGGTCTACTTCCTCGTTGAGCTGCGCGAGGCGCGCTAGTGACTTGTCGAGTTGCTCGACGTCGGCACACTCGGTAGTGACCGCGCACATTAAGCGACAAGCGTGCATCTCGAGAAGGCGGTCACCATTGACGATGGCGATGTCTCGCATCTCTTGAACCTCTCGCCGCCGCAAGTCGAGATACTCTGGCGCCGCGTAAACGTACTGTCGATGATTCAGCACGCTGGCCAGCACGTCGGAATCACCGAGCTGGCGTGCCAACGTAAGAGCCGCGTCGACCAATTCGAAGGGACGACGATCTTGGTCGCCGAAGGTAAGCTCATTCGCCAGTCTCGACATAAGGCGCGCACGCGTTGGGCGATCCTCATCCGCACAGAGTGCGAGAGCCGCTTCGAGAGCGCCCGTGCGTTCATCGTCACGCCGTCCCCAGGCGCTGAAGTAACCGCGCGAATGCGCCAGCGCGGCGCGACTCAAGAGGCGCGCGTCGCCCACGGCCAGAGCGGCCTTCACGGCGACCAGTTGGTCGTCGCGCGCTTCGGGTTGGGCCGCCAGACATCGCGCTTCGGCGCGTAGCACGGCGAGTTCAGCGTGGGGCGCCTTGGGCGCGTAACGGGCGAGATCTTCCGCACGCTCGAGGAGTTCAAACGCGTCACTGAGTGCAAGGTGTTCAAGCGCGTACGCAATGGCCTCACAGGCAGCGGCCACCCCCTTGTCGGGATCGCCAAACTCACCGGCTTCGTTCCAGTGAAAGGCCAGTCGTCGTGCTCGTTCACCCGGATCAAGTCCCGCCGTCTGCTCGATCGCCAAGGCGACGCGGGCGTGCGCGTCACGCCGACGAGCCGCGCTGAACTGATTCTCGAGGGTGGTTCGTACCACGGCGTGCGTGAACTCGTAGCGCAAGGGCGAGCCGTCAAGGGGCCGCACCACACCGGCCAGCGCAGCCTCGTCGAGGCAGTCGAGCACGTCGCTTCTCGAGGCGTCAGTGGCCAGGACGAGGACGTGCGCTTCAAAACGTAGGCCCACCAGTGATGCCACCCGCAAAAGGTCCTTGGTCGCTGGCGTCAGTCGGCTCAACTGTCGATCAATCACGTCGGCCACGCCGCTCGGTACGTGCGCGGGAATCACTTCTTCGTTATCCGCGTCGTTCAACAACTGCGTGACGAAAAGTGGATTACCAGCGGTCATCGACCACAACTCGTCAATCTTCGACGCGTCGAGAACCGTGTCGCCCCGCCATTGCGCGACTAGTTCACCGACGTCGTCGCGCTCGAGTCCCTTCAGGTCCACTTCGTGCACGTCCGCGACGAGGCGGTGGCGATCGGCGAGTAGTTGGGTGACTTCGGGTTGCGTTGCCGGGTCCCACGGACGAAGGGCCACAACAATCATGAACCGTTGACGAGCGTCCTCGCGCAAAATCCGCTCGATAAGGTCGACGGTCGAAGAGCCCGCCCAATGGAGGTCGTCGACCACGAGCAACACCGGCTCAAAGTTGCTCAGCGAGCGAAGGGTCGAGACGAAGGCTTCGTGCAGACGCCAGCGCTCGTACTCAGGGTCCAGTCGTGACGGGGCGCCCCTTGTGACGAGACGCCGGGCTAACGCGGGCACCAGGCGAACCATTTCCCCCGCCGTGGGCCCGAAAAGCTCTTCGAGCTCGTTCTGGGGACAGTGTTCGGCGAAATGATTAAACGCTTCGACGAACGGCTGATACGGCGAGGCTACGCGCTCGTCGCATCGTCCGTATAAGACGATTCCGGGGCCCCGCGACACTTCTCGAGCCAGTTCGCCGAGCAACGCCGTCTTGCCGAGACCCGCCTCGCCAGTAATCATCGCGACCTGCACGTCGCCAACGACGGCCTTCGTCCACCGCGCCAAGAGTTCGTCGAGATCTCGGGTTCGTCCGACGAAGTGGCCTTCGTTACGCGAAAATTTAAGTGCGTCGTTCAGTGGTACGAGCGAAACGTCCTCGAGCGAAACGGCGACTGGCAGTGCGCGCGTGGCGGGCGCCGACGGGGTCACGAGAACCTCACGAACTTCGCCAAAATTCACGTCGGCACGTCGCGCGAGCGAAGCCGCAAGTTCGCTGACCAGGATGCCCGAGGGATCGGCGGCGGCGCAGAGCCTCGCCGCTTCGTTGACCGGATATCCGTGCACGTCGCCGTTTGCCACGTCGACCTCACCGACGGTAATCCCGACACGAAGCGTCACGGGCATTGACGCGGAACGGTTACGACGTGCTAGCTGACGCTGCACCTCGACTCCGGCGTGTACGGCATCCGTGGGCGCACGAAAAATCGCCATCAGGCCATCGCCGAGGCTCTTAACGACCACGCCGCGAAAATGCTCCATCGCGCGGCGAGTCACGGCGTCGACGTCCGCGTGATAGGCATCGGCTCGAGAGTCGCCTAGTTGCGCTCGATGATCGGTCGAACGAACAATGTCGGTGAAGATCACGGCGTAAAAACCCAATCCCGGGTCAAGCGAGTCCACCGCAGCGTCGGGTGGAGTATCGTTCGGCCCCCGCTCGCCCACGTCTACCCTCCTCGTGCGTCACCTAGACGTGCGTCAATATCTTGCCCAGTTTCGCGATACTAACATCTCAAAACTAATGGACCTCGATGTGAGGCGGCGACCGTAGCGGACCGTTCGACATCACTGCTAGCACGGCGAACGTACGTTGCAGCGTGCGCGCCGACGAAGGGAGTCACGTTAACGAGTCATTCGTCTCGAAGAAATCCAAGTGGTGAACGAGAGTTTGATTCTGGCCTCCAAAGCCGCACCCTTCACCGCTAGGACTGGTGCCGCGTTGAGTCGGATTACTACCGACGTCCACGCAAGACTCGCCCCGAGGCACAGCCTGTTTGGCGACGAAACCTACTCGGAAGTGTCGATGATGGCGATTGAACAGTTCACCCCGTGCGCCACCGTGTTCGGCACGCTGCCCAGCACACGTCGCGCGCCCTTCATGCCTCGATTACCGACAACGACGAGGTCGGCGTCGATCTTGTCGGCGGTATCGATAATGACCTGCGCGGGGTCACCCGAAACAAAATGCAACGTCGGTTCAACCCCCATGTTCTTCGCGATGAACGACAGCACTTGCAGGGCAGCCTCCGCCTCACTCTCATTTGACGAGTGTTTCAATTCGCTGGGAAGCGAAGAGTCCACGACCCTCTTTAACGAGAATGCCGTCACGATGTGAAGAGCACCCTTGGACATCAGAGCCATCTCGGTCGCCGCCTCGATAGCGCGTTTCGCGGTCGGCGAGTTGTCGGCACCTACAAGAATTCTCTCAAACATGAATCGACTCCCTCAGATTCCCGTGACTGCTCACTGGCGCGGCGGGTGACTTCCACCGGCGACTCCAACAGAGTAACGCCGTGGGGCGCACGGAGTTGGTGGAAGTTCATAACCTGACGAAGTCGTGCATGACCCGCCGTCTCCTTTCAGCAAAACGGGTCGAGTCTCGCGTCGAACGAGTCGGCCCAGCATCGCGGACCCGTGCGGGTATTCGCGAACCAATCTGTCTGCCCTCCACCGATGCGTTGGTGTCGCCCGGGACTCACTGCAACACTCCTGTCCGCGGCCATTGCGCCGCCGATACTGGACGCCTTCGCCGCCTATACGATGGCCGTTCAGTTCAGGGCTGCGCGGTCCGCATGCGGAGTAGGCCCAGAACTTGTACGCGGCGACGTCACCGAGGAGTTCTGGACCAACTTCCGCTCGAATCGAGGTGCTCCGCGTTCATCTCCCGAGGAGCGCAGGCCAACCCTCTTTCCATCGGGTCGTTCTGAATCAATTAGTAGGACTGGTCGGGTTCGAACCCACGGCCGAGGGACTAGGAGGAAATCGAACGTCTTCAGCGTACATTTAGGTCTCTTCAGTACCTCTGAGTACGAAGGTTCTTCCGCTGATGGGTGCGACTGTTCGTGACGTTTCAAAATTGGAGTAGCGCGAACAGCAATTGCATCCCTCACTTCCCTTCGGTACAGTGACGTCGATCCAGGAGATGATACGGTGCGCAAACTAATTGCTTACGAGCTGCTGTCGCTCGACGGCGTGGCTGAGCAGCCGGACGAGTTCTTCACCGACTTTGATGACGTGATGGAGGAGAACCTTCGTCGCGTCATCGCCTCTCAGGACACCGTGCTACTGGGGCGTCGCACCTACGACGACTGGGCTGCGTTCTGGCCGACCAGCGACATCGAGCCGTTCGCCGGCTTCATCAACGGTGTCGAGAAGTTCGTAGCGACATCGACATCGCTAGGCCAGACCTGGTCGAACACCAAAGTCATCGACGGCGACCTTTCCGAGTTCGTCACCGAGCAAAAACGGGAGTCCGGTGGCGACATCGGGCTGCACGGGAGTATCGCACTGGTTCAATCGTTCCTCGAAGTTGGCCTGGTGGATGAACTTCGTCTCGTCATCGCCCCGGCCCTGGCGATGCAGGGACGCAAACTCTTCGACAGGGGGCTTCCTTCCCGGGTGACTCTGACTCGCCACGTCGCGTCTCCGGCGGGCTACCTCCTGCTCGACTTCCGAGTCGGAAGCTGAGGTGTCACGCAGGTTCTGAAACTTTATGGAGCACGTCCCTGTGATGGAGCGTGGGATTTCGAGCACACGCTTACGAAACTCGGGTCCACCATTCAACAGAAAGGTCGCACCTTGCACTTGTCATCCAACAGCGACGAATTCTAAAGAATCTGGGGAAGAGCGAAATCAGTGTTGTCAATTCTCACATCCACCAATGCGCAAGGATTCACTTCTTCAATGTAAATCTCTTCAGCCACCCGATACCTATCACGGTGCACGGACGTCGCCGCTTCAAGCCCTTCGGCGTCAGAGTCTCGAGCGATACCCCTCTCCAAGGCAAGCTGTGGACTTACTTCAATCCAGATTCTGAAATCCCAGTAGTCGTTGTATTCGGGCCGGAAGGCAAACACAGAATCCACGATGAGGATTGCTTCATTCGACGCAGTTACGAATTCGTCTCGATGGTCTACACCGGTAAGTGGGTCGTGCGCGCAGAGAACCACTCGACCTGATCCTTCGGGGCCGGCAGGCTTCAGTAAGAGCTCGGTTGCCGACTCAAAGTCATAGGCATTTCTGTAGTACCCCTCTCCACTGGTACGGTCGTATCCCTTATCTTTCGCATCGCTCCACGTTTTCTTAAAGTCATCCAAGCTGGTCCGCATCGTAGAACGTCCGAGGTGCCTCAACGCGGCGCCAAGTTCGTCTCCGAAAGTGGTTTTGCCTGCGGCAGTACGCCCATCGATGGCAACTCGTAAACGGCACCTCGACAAGTTCGCGATCTGGCTCGCAACATCACCGATCATCAAAGCGCGGGACTTGGAGCCAATCGCCGCTTGGGGTTGCTTCCACGTAGAAACTGACTCGAACGAAGTCACGAAGCTAACTTATCGAGCCAACACGTGCATCAAAACTGGAGTCAGTAGAGCCGTTGAGGATTGAACCCACGACCGAGGAGTTATGAGGCGGATGCTTTCGGTCGGAATGGTGCGGTGATGTCGGATTGGTCGGGTGATGTCGGATTGGTCCGGTGATGTCGGATTGGTCCGGATTTGGAAGAAAACTGGTCCGGTGACATCGGATTAGTACGTGAGATGAAACGTGGGATTTCTAGACAGCATTCGGCGCATGGAGTTCGTGTCAGAGAGTCGAAGTACACAATGTCTAAATGGAGAGTTTCGCCTTAGCGTCTCCAGCGAGTTCAGGTCCTCGTCATCAAATATTTTCAATGATCTTCTGCAACATGGGTCGTCTATCGAGCATCCAGGCGGCGCTTCGAGTCCGCCACGTCACGGCCCAAAGAACGGGAAAACCGCTCGGACTTGGACTGGCGGTATCGGGCACGACGTTGAAGTCGATAGCTTCCTCGCGGGCGCTCCACACTGCCAGATGAATCATTCGATCGACGAAACCCACGCGGTCCGAGTAGTCAAGGCCGTAACCATCAAGGATCAACCTCGCCTGTCGCGCTCGTTGTGCTGCGTCGGGAAGGTCGTTCATTTCAGCGACGTCTTCGTCATAAAGTTGTGCGTTTTGCCAAGCAACGTGAGCCAGTTCCCACACCGGATCCAACGGTCCCGCACGATCCCAGTCGATGAACGCGACTGGACGCCCGTCCTTCGCCAGGATGTTCCAAGGTCCTAGGTCGCCATGTCCAATCACCGATCGCGGCCCAATCATTTCCCGCATAAACCAAGGGTGCCAGTAGGCGTCCGCCGGAGGTGTCCACTCCGAAGCCACACTGTGAAGTTTGTGAAGAAGTTCGCCAATCTCATAGGTCGCCTCATTGGACCATGCGAATGGCTGAGGACTCTCTCCCTCGATGTACTCGAGCATCTCGCGACCGTCGGGAGCAAAGCCGTCATCGATTGGTCGAGGAGAACCCGAAAATCCCACACTGTTGAGAAACCCGAGAAGATTAAGGACGGTTTTGCTTTGAGGCTTTGGCGATCGGTAGACGACGTTGCCAACTCTTGTGACCTTTGTGGTCGCTCCTCCATCGAGAACTATTTCTTCTTCGTTCACTTTCTAATCGTTCCACATTCTTTCAGAGAGAAATGAATATTGGTGGACAAGCACCTGTAGTGCAATCTCCGACGCCAACCTCGAGCGCGTTCTCTGTACCACGACAAGGAAATTAGCAATAATAAGTGTCAGTTAGTAGGGCCGGTGGGAATCGAACCCACGACCGAAGGAGAAGAGGTGGGCAACTCGTTCGTCGGGTGGCCTAGATACACACGGTGCTCTCAGGTCCTGACAAAGTCCACGACGCAACGTGAGCGTCCATTGGGACCACGAAATGGAGTAGCCAGGGAGTAGCAGGTCGGGTTTGGAAAAATGCTTCGAAGTTTCGCTCCGTGTTTGGTTGCATCGTTTTGTAAACGCCTAGGTTCGGCGGACTCATTTTGCGTTCAGCCTTCTCGGAACGAGAGAGGATCGATTGTCCGTCCACGCAGCGAGAAGATGTGTCGCGAATCGATGTTCGAGCATCAAGATGGTCGCAGCTCCAAAAAGCAAGTCCGGTCCCAAGTCAGGCTCGGCGCGAATCAATCCAGCAACCATCCGGTCGCGCGCGATAAGTGCGTGGCGCTCGTCTGCCGTAACGTGGACGTCATAAAATTGGCGTCCTTCCGGGCCGATTCCGAGTCGCGCGAGCGTGTCGCTGTAGCGTCCCATGGGTTCGACTGACGTCATTTCGAATACTGCAAGGTGTCCCACGAGAGCCGCACGCCAGCGTTGGTGGAGCGCGAACATCGAGACGAGGTTGACGGTGGCGAGCGTAGTGCCGGGCAAGACTTCTATGTATGTACCGCAGGAGGAATCGAGCCCCAGCGCGTTCATGGTGTTAGCAAAGAGTTGGGAGTGCATCGAAGCGGCGTCACCAGAACCATATTCCTCATATTGGATCTCCACCATCGCGGCCTTGGCTTCGCCGGTCAGTCTCGGAATCCCAAACGTATGAGGGTCCGCTTCTTTCAACTGATACGCGGATCGGTGAATGCAAAACTCGCGGAGTTGTTCCAGGGTTCCCGAGTCGAGAAGATACGCCGAGAGTGACGGACCAGAAGGCGTTCCAATCAGCTTTTCGAGCGCCGAAACCACATCATCGGGGCTACAAGGACTGACGTCAGGGACCTCGTCACGAAGTCGATCTTCGAAAACGCTCTCTAATTCGGCTCGAAACTTGAGCAAGCCGGTGTCCCATTCCCAACCAGTGTCAGACACGGCGCGATAGTGAACTTCGTAACAGAGATACAAAGCCAATTCGAAATCATCGTCACTCAACGCATCAATACCTGACACGGGAGGGGTGAGATCAAGAGTTCCTGGTGCTCCTTGGAGCGCCGAAATCACGCAATCGCTGAGAGGTCCCCGCGGCGTAGGCAGCACCCGCCAGTCTGTCGTTTTTGATATCTGGACCAAGTACTCGTCCCTATCTTTGTTTATCAATGTCATTTACTTTCTCATTTACTGACGAGAGGGAACTCGCTCTCAAGCGCGCCCTAAGAGTTCTGGTCGACCTCACTTAGCACGAGTGAGAAGCAGTCGTACACAAGTTCAAATCGACATTCGCGCTGCGTGTCTGGCGCTATGGCGTGACGGTTGTCAAGTCGTCCTTCAGGTCCGGGCAACCTTGGCGGTGGTGGTTTCGCCGACGCTGCGCCTCATCAAATGTTCATCGCCTTACGAGAAAGACAATCAGAACAATAACGAGGATCAATACAACTGTTCCGCCTCCTAAGTACATCGTGCGTGCTCCTTTCTAGAGTGAATCTTGGCTTCTTGACAATCGGCTCGTCGCACGGTTACTGGCATCGCTGAAAGAGCAGCTTTAATTGACAGCGTGAGCGGCTCGCAAGTGTCGCTATTTCGATTCCCCATGGTCGGAACTCGACTTTCCTGTCGCGTCAAATGCCCTTGTCGCGATGGTCGAGTTGGTCGGCTCAACGGAAGTGGGGGTCTGAGATGAGCTATGCGACTCGGGCTCAACGGAGAGGTCGTTCATGGCGTATCGGTCCCACTGATGCTGTATCGCTCTATCGGCGATACCGGCGTCATCTAATCCGACGTTGGGAAGTTGTGCGTCACTCACGGTGTTGCTCCTTGGCAGAGTTAACTCACCGAGGTTCTGGAGTGATGGACCTAACCGTACTCTTCGTCAGACACTAAAGCAATACCACCTCGAGATCAACATGTCCGTTACGCAAACTTAGGTAGGGCCGGTGGGGATCGAACCCACGACCGAGGGACTATGAGGCGGGAGCAATGCGATGGATTGGTCCGGCGTGTCGGATGCGTCCGAAGGTGTCGGTTTGGTATGTGGGAAGAAATGTGGGATTAGTGGAACGAGGTAGGTTTCGTGACGCGACCGTAGGAGGCCGCAAGAACAAGGAGACAGATGTCAAAATTCATAATCTCGTTCGGTCCGAGCGCGATGGACCACATTCCGCGCGAAGACATGCCCGCGGTAGGCGATGCCGCTCACGCTGTCGTCCAGGAGATCCTCAACGCCGGCGTGTATGTGGTCGCTGGCGGACTGGAATATCGGAGGTCGAGCATCGTGGCCACCGACGGGACCGTCACCGACGGTCCACAACCAGAGGCCATTAGCGGAATCACGATTGTCGAAGTGTCATCACGAGAAGAGGCGATGAAGTGGGCGGCCAAAATCGCTGTCGCGTGCCGCTGCGCGCAAGAAGTTTGGGGGATCGGAGACGACCCCGAACTTGAGGCGATGCTCGACAAGGCTGGTGGACGAAGTTGACGTCCCCACAACATGAAATCGCGGAAACGTTGTTCGGGTAGTAGGGCCGGTGGGAATCGAACCCACAACCGAGGGACTATGAGGTGGGAGCAATTCGTCGGAGTAGCCCAGTTGAGTCGGACCGATCCGAGTTCGGCTGGCTCCAGTGTCCGGTGAAGTCGGATTCGTCCGGTGGCGTAGGAGTGATGCGTGAGATAAAGCGCGGGATTTTATGTCGCACTTGTGGAATACTTAGCAGAATGGCTAATGAAACGGTGATCTGTACGTATCGGGTTCGCGCGAGCAAAGAGGAGAATTTTAGTGAACTTCTCGTCAAACATTGGGAGGTGCTACACCAACTTGAATTCGTCACCGACGAACGTTCATTGTTGCTTCGAAATGTCGACGAACCAACATATGTCGAAGTCTTTACTTGGGTTGAAGGCGGCTTCGCGAGGGCTCACGAGCACCCCGACGTGCTCGGGATCTGGGAGCAGATGGATCCACTCCTCGAAGAACGTGACGGGATGCCCAAGTGGGACTTCCCGCACTACGTTCGTTTGAACTCCCTCAATTGAATTCGAAAGCTCGTGGAATTGTAGATCTGGAAGATCTAGATCTTGTTTTTGACGCCCTTGCTCATGAAACACGACGAACTATTCTTCGCATCCTGCAAGCACGCGGCGGCCAAATGACTTCAGGAGATATCGCCCGGCGGTTCGACTGCTCTTGGCCCACCACGACTCGTCATCTCAAAGTCCTCGAGGAATCAAAACTTGTCCACATCGTTGAAAGAGGTCGCGAAAGAATCTATTTTCTCGACGCCGCGCGACTCGAATCAGTTGCCGGTTCATGGATTCATCTTTTTGACGTTGAATATCTTCCAGCAAAACCCGCTGACCGGTCCTGAACTCGAGTAGGGCCGGTGCAGATCGAACCCACGACCAAGGGATTATGAGGTGGATGGTTACGATGAAGTAGCGTGATTTCACGAGCCGATTAGGAGGCAGATGCGATATGACGGTGGTTGATTCGCACTTTCACTGGTTCCCTCGTACCCATATGGAGCGGATGTGCGAGCGTTCAGGCTACCCCAGAGCGGTGCGCGACGGAAGCGGCTATACGTACCTCTACGACGGTGGCAAGGCTGCGATGTCCCTGCCGGAGATCTGGTTCAACCTCGATGCAGGGCTCGCCGCGGCAGAAGTGTCGGGTCCGGGTACGGCCGTTGTATGTACTGCTGGCGTCATCTCAGGGCTGCTTGACCAAGTAGCGGTCGCAGAGGCTGTTGACATCGCTCTTGAGTACAACGAAATCATGGCCGCGACCGAGCGGAGCCATCCCGGACGGTTCTATGGAACGGCGACAGTGCCGCTGCAAGATGAGAACTCGGCGATACAGGTGCTCGATCATGCCGTCAAGGAGTTGGGGCTGCACGCAGTGAACCTGCAGTCGATCACCAACGGTGAGCTCGTCGATGCAGAGCGGCTCGAGTCCTACTACGCACGTGTCGAAGAACTCGGCGTGCCTCTCATCGTTCACCCCACTGACCTCGTTTACGGGGAGTCGATGAGTGATTACGACGGTGCGTTGCAACTGACCATCGGACGATTGCTGGACTCGAGCATGTCCGTTCTGCGCCTCATCTTTTCCGGTGTCTTTGAGCGCCATCCCGACTTGAAGGTCCTTCAGACCCACGGCGGAGGCTTGCTTCCCTATCAAGCTGGACGAATCGACAAGAACGCGAGGATTCCAGGCCTGCCTGAGTTGCCGAGCACCTACTTGAAGAGGGTGGTCGTGGATACGGTGTGCCCCCAGGCACTCACGGTCGCAACCGCCGTGAAGTTCTTTGGCGCCGACCACGTCCTCTATGGCACTGATTACCCCTGCTGGGACCCACGGGCCGCTTTGGGGACAGTTGATGCCGCGGGCCTCTCTCCCGAAGAGCGAGTGCTCATCACCGAGACCAACGCGAGTTCCTTCTTCAATCTTGAGGTCGCGCGCGGTTGACAAGTCCTCTTGGGCCTCACAGGTATGGTCAACCCGAACGTGCAAGGGTGCATCAACTGTAAGAGGGCGCGCGGATAGCAAATATGGCCCCTTAGTCACCTAGGGTGCGCTCGCAGTATCACGGCACCTACTAACTGCAACCAAACAATCAAGTTGTAAGGCCGGTGGGGATCGAACGCACGACCGAAGGACTATGAGGTGGGAGTAAACGGTCAGACTGGTCCGGTGCGGTCGGAATTATCCGAGTTTCTCTGGATCCGTTGTCTGGTGGAGTTGGATTCGTCCGGCGGTGTCGACTTGGTATGTGAGATGAAACGTGGGATGCAATATCCGCCAAGATGTGGCAACGCAGATTTGACACCCAGAAATGCCAATTTCCCTTCATCAGAGGAGTCCACTGTTTGGACTCAATAGACTTCGCCGAGTGAATCTGAATTACGACGGAAAAGTAGCGATTGTCACGGGAGCGAGCTCGGGAATCGGTAGAGCGACAGCGCTCGCTTTAGCGGAGGAAGGCGCGAAGGTCGTCGGAGCCTCTCGACACGCTCCCGAAGAAGATGTCGAGGGAATATCTCATTTTGAAATAGATCTTTCAACAGTTGAGGGACCCGCAACACTGGTCGAACACGCCATTCGACTTCACGGGCGCTTGGATGTCCTGGTTAACAATGCGGCAACCGGGCAAGTCAATCGAGGCTTCATTGACGAGAGCGAGGAGTCGTGGATGTCAGCGCTCAACCTCAACCTCTTGGCGGCCGCTCGGGCCATCCGCGCGGCACTGCCACATCTTCTCGTCCAGGGTGGGGTTGTCGTGAACGTGACATCAGTGAACGGTCGAGTTCCTTCATTTCAGGCTTCCGCATACAGCGCGTCCAAAGCGGCTCTACTCAACTTGGGCAACGCTGTTGCCAGCGAGTACGCAGATCGAGACATAAGGGTTGTGACAATCTCTCCTGGACTCACGGCCACTCCAATGTGGCTCGGACCCGAAGGAATAGCACAACAAGTCGCGCACATGATTGGCGGAGACCCCGAGTCCATAGCATCAGACACTGCGTCGGAGACCCCATTGAAACGATTCCTCACTCCAGAAGAAATTGCCAATTGCATATGCTTCATCGCGTCGACACGTGCTTCCGCAGTCACCGGCACGGAGCTAGTCGTCGACGGTGGTATTACTCAAACGATGTAGTGAACTTGGCACACGCGGCGAAGGAAGCAGTAGTCGCCATTCACGATGGCGAGGTCGGGTCGGTAGGCCGGTGGGGATCGAACCCACGACCGAGGGATTATGAGGTGGGAGCGATCGGTCGGACTGGTCCGGTTGTGTCGGATTGGTTCGGGAATCTCTGCGTTCTACGTCCGGTGGTGCCGGATTGGCCTGGTGGCGTCGGACTGATATGTGGGATGAAACGTGAGATTCTGCTATCTAACTTCGGGCCATAAGCCGTTCGGGAATCCCCAGGTTGTCGTCTCGATTATTGATTCCGGCGTCTGCGAAACCGTGACGAGTGTAAAGAGCGATCGCCAGAATGTTGTCTTCCTTAACGCTTAACTCAACACTGGTTATGTTCAACTCTTCTGCCCACTGGATCACAGAATCAACGAGCGCATCCCCGACTTTTCGGCCCCGCGCAAACGGCGCAACCCACATGGAAATCAGTTCGACACGTTGATTTCCCAATACACCGCTAACCATTCCCGCATTCCTTCCCTCCAGGGTCGCAATCGCATTGAAGTCAACGCTTTCAAGGCGTAATCGCCAGCGTTGCTCTTGGTCGCCCTCCCTTTGCCAATCCGCAAGAGTCGAGCCAAATGCATACGGAGCCTCTTCCAATGCCTGAAGTCGTAGTTCACGCCACAGGGACCATTCTTCGACAGTGATCCGGTTCACCCTCATGGTCATTTACGATACCGGGGCAACCCCGCCGCTTCATCACGTCAATTCGTAGGGCCGGTGGGGATCGAACCCGCGACCGAGGGATTATGAGAGGGTCGCAACTTGTTCGTCAGGACCTTTACGTCCACGCAGCATGCTCGGGTCTTCGAGAAGGTCCACGAAGTGGCTTGGGCGTCCATTACTTCCACGAATTGGAGTAGCGAGGAGTAGCGACGTGAATTTCGACAAGTGCTTCATCTCAACGTCGCAACTAAGAGAATTGAAACTCTTGGTCAAAGTGATGGTCTGAGATTGATCGCCTCAGTGACGGTATCTGAAGTCACACAGACATGCTCTTCACTTTCGGCTCCGGACCGGCCCGCTCCTTTGTGACTAAAAGCGACATCAATGGTTGTTTCCCGTGAAACGCGAACCAATCACAGCGGTACGTCTTCGGCCCAAACTTGGGCGCACGAACCTGGCGCGGAACGAATGCCGTCAAGGGCGTGAGCGAACCCCAACGGCGCTCTGGCCTGTCGACGAGCACTAGTAACAACTCGAACCGCCGAGTCGAAGTGCGAGAGTGCACCGTGGATGACGAGTGCGCGATGGAGCGCTCGATCCTCTCCGGTGTCTAGGGGTTCGAATCCTCCTGCCGCGAGGTAGGTGCCGGCGTTGAATCCCAAGTTCGCTCCGTGAATCGGCCGGCTTTCACGTTCGTACTCGTGTTGCCAACGTGATCGAGCATCGCCAGAGTACTCAGACCAATCTGCAACCGACACTCGCCCGCACCACTGATCTACGCCCGCTTCGTGTCGGGCCAACTGCGTCGTGAGCCAATCCTTGGGCACTCGTGAGTCCGCGTCAGTCGTCGCGAGCCATATTCGTGCTGGATCTATTCGAGTCCACTGTTTCAACAAGACCGCACAGCCCAACGCTCGCGCGCGACCGACGTTGTGGGCTGAACTCGTGACCAGAGTGACAGCAAGTGGATGGCGACATCGCGCCAGGGCAGTTCTCCATTCGATGGCGATCTCCTCGCTGTCGTCCGTGCAAGCGTCCATCACCAACACCGCTCTCAGAAGCAACGACCCATGATTCAACTCACCGAACGCGTTGCTAAGGGATGCTAGGGCTTTTCCCAGCAACTCTTGTTCATTATGCACCGGCATTACGACACCCACCGCCAGAGTTCGCGCCGAGATGACTTCGCGTTTCATTCAACACGCTCCCAGAGTTCAATCACGAACTCCTTTTCTACGTGGCTAACCATTAGTCGTAGTTTGATGTGCGCGTTGATCACTTCATGCGCGCCGTCCCCAGTCAGTGGGTAGTCCGTGTCGCCTCGCCAATGAACGCCAACGACGTGAGCCCCCGGGTCGGTCGAGCCAACAACAAGCGACACTATGTCACCAAGAGATTCGGCATCGAAGTAGTACGCCACCTCGCTTAGGACGACAAGGTCAAACGTGTCCTTGGGCCACCCCTCAGGAATGGCTCGCTGCTCCACCACGACGTTCCGATGTTTTTCGAGTCGGCGAGCCGCCTGCGCCAGGGCCGACGGAATGATGTCAGTCGCGAGCAGGCGCTCACAGCGTGGCGCTAAAAGCTCAGTCAATACGCCAATAGAACATCCGGGCTCGAAGGCGTTGCGATAGCGCACGTTCCTTAGAGCGTCCAACGTCAGCGCGTACTTGCGCTGCTCGTAGGAACTGGTCGCAAAGTTCCACGGATCGTCGCTTGCGCCGTAGATGGCGTGAAAGTACTCACGCGCGGTCGAGGTCATGGCCAGTGCGCCGTCTCGTCAACGAAGACCTCGTAAGGGCGCCAGAATCGGCGCATAAGTGGCGCAGGAAGCACCGCGGCGTCCTCGACGTCGGGACCAAGGGACCGCGTTTGTGAGCGGAAGGCGGCACTCGCCCATCGCTTGCGAGCTCGCTCGCGACGACTCAGGTCTAGACGTCGACAAACTTCCCAAGGAATATTGTCCTCCTCGGGATCGGCCCAGTGCCACGCCCATACGAGAAACCCCAACGTGCGAGCGCCTACGGCGCGACTTACGGCGAGCGCGGACTCACCACAGGCATTGTGGTCCGGGTGGCCGTCGTGGCGCCACGGCGCCACGCACAGATCGTCGGGCAACAAGATGCCGGCGAGCGCAGCATCAAGTTCCTCTCGATTTTCTGTGACGGCACCATCAGCCATGCGGAGCCGAGTGATCAGTGGCGATCGCCACCCCAAGCGACCGAGCGCTTCACGTGATTCATCGCTGCGTACTCGAGCGAGGTTCAACGTGGACGCGACGCTCGAGTTCGGATGCGAAGCCTCGCCGTCCGTCACCGCAATCACTTCGACGGGCGCGCGTTGTAACAAGGCGGCCTGGATGAGTCCACCGGCGCCGAAAACTTCATCGTCGGGGTGGGGTGAGACCACCACGAGGCGACGAGCATTGATCGGTCCCACGTGAAGGAGGTCCTCATGGAGCCCTGCGTCGCGCCAACGTTCCTCGGGAGTGCCCAAATGCTTGTCATCGACAATCAGTGCCACGAGCCAACGTCTCTCGCGAGTCGACCAAGTTCGGCGGCGTCAGAGCCCCCGTGATGTTGAGACAGGTAGACAAATAGATCGGCCGCTCGACGCGACTGATCGAGATCGTGACAGAGCGGTCGTGCACCGCCGCCTGTTGCGACGCGCGCCAACACGTCCGTGGCGGCGTCGTGAACGACTTGACGAACGATAAGAGCCCGGTAGTGCGCTTGGAACTCCTCGTCTTTCGGATCGCGGTCAAAGGCATCCGCGGCGTCCTTCAAGACCTCACGCATTGAGGCGAGGTCAGCGACTGCTTTTCCGAGATCGGCCAACACATGAGGGCTCGGTTCACCGGGTAGCGAACCAATAAAACTGTTTACGAGGCCCACGGCCCCGCCGTACCAACACGCGGCAACGCCCGCGGCGCCAAACCAGAACCCCGGCCGGTTCGTGTAGAAGTCGGGGCCGCCTACGACACGCGACTCGGGCACTACAGGCCCTGAGAACTCCAACGTCTCACTGATGGAGTCCGCCATGCCAATAGCCGGCCACGACTCATGATTAGCCCGGGCAACGTGCTCATCGAGCGCGATATCAAAGAGCCGGTAGCCCTCGGGGGTGTCTGCGGTTACTAACGCGCGGTCGATGAGGCCGCTCCCGGAACAGAACTCCTTTCGACCAGAGAGTTCCCAACCTCCGGGAACACGAATCGCTGACGTGCCACCAGAACGCGAACGAGCGGCCCAAACGCCGTAGGTCGCCGTCTCGCCGAGTGGCTCCATCCTCGCTTCGGACAGGATCGCCAGCGCGTCGACGTGTCCTTCACCAAGCCTTCCTACAGAAAGATCACGCGCGGCCCACGTTGAGAGAATGTCCCATCGCTGCCACGTGGCACCTGAACCAGGAAGTGGTGTATCGGACCCGTCGGAGCGAATGAAGTCGTTGAGCAGTTCTTTGACGCGAGCCATCAACACCTCCCCAAACAATATACAGACGAGTTCCGAATGAGTCTGCTACACGTTTAGTTGACACATCGCTCGAACGGATAGGGTTCGGCGCACTCATATTTCGTTTGGTTTCCATGGAACAACCGATGTTCGCTCGTGCGAACTAAAGAAGATCAGTTATACCTCACACGAATATTTCAAGGAGTAGGGCCGGTGGGGATCGAACCCACGACCGAGGGATTATGAGATGTGCGCACTTCGTGCAATGCGTCTTTTGCGTCTATGCCGTTACAGTCCGTCCTCATCAATGTCCATTGGGTAGCTTATTGGTTCACCAAGTCCAGAAATTGGAGTAGCGAAGCAGTAGCAATACTCTCGACGGGGAGATTATTTTGCGTGGAAACGACCGTGAATTGTCTCACGTGATCTGCTTGGTTTTATTGACAATTCAATATCAACGCTGAAACAGCGCCTCTGCACTACTCAACAGTGTTCGAGCCAATTTGACCGACTTCAAAGCGTTCGCCTTCGAAAAATCGAATCCATAGTGCGCTTCGTCTTTCAAGTCCAATAGCCGTAGCAATAACTTCCTATTTCGCGGCCCATCTTGCGAAGCAGTTTCGAGTAGATCAACCGCTTGGCGATGATCTTGCCCGCGAAAGCGCTTCCTAAGTCCTTTACCGCAAATCGCATCAGCGGCAGCTATCCCCGCCAACACGGCATTCCCGGCCGCTACTCCCGCGAATTCTTCCCGGTCATCACTAAGAATCAGTTCAGCTGCCTCCAAGTAAGCCCGGGCAGATCGCAGACGTTGACGTGCCTCACGCGCATCACAATCCGTGACTCGAGACTGAGCGGGCATCAGCCGTTTTCACCCTTTGGATACCTGTAAGTTGTCGGACCGAATTCGTCATAAAGTCGGACCTCGTCTCGACGAATGTTCCGATAGATAGTGCTTTTCTTCCGTCGAAGTTCGGACCATTCAATCGCTGTGAGGTTAACGACTTGAAGAGAGTTCCCTGTCCAACGTCTCATCAGATCATGCATCTGATCTACGCTCGTATCCCACTTCTTAATGTTTGCCTCAGACATGACTCTTGTCGTAATGACCTCGGTCCACATTCCGAGAGTTTCCATCACAGACTTGCTCTTTTGAGCGGCATTCAACTCAGGCAATGTAGGTGGCCGAACGAGAAGAAGATCGATGTCGCTTTGGGTATCACCGTCCTGTCGAGCTGCCGAACCGAAGACGGAAGCATACAAGGGTCGGACGCTCCATTTTTCTATTTCTCGTGCGGTCCGTTGCCAAATCGTCGACCGCAAACCAGCCAAGTCAAATGCCACCTTTGCAGCTACGTGATCTCGATTCAAGTTGTAGACCCGAACATTTCCTAATTCTGTGGAGGTGACAATGCCCTGCGCGACGAGACGACCTAGCGACTTTCGGATCCCTATTTCAGAGCCTCGTACCGCATTTCCTGCAACTTCAGAAACTGTGAGGGGTTTCCCCGCAAGAGCGAGAACAGCCAAGACTGGTCCGTCCAGGGTTGAAGTAACTGCTGAGGTTGGATCAGAAAGATTCATTATCTTAAAGTATAGCTTTCTATCTCTTTAGATAGTAATCTATACTTTTCAATAGACACTCACATCAGTTCACGTTGCTCCAATGTCTGGCCCCGTTTCGTGGATCCAGCAGGTGTGTAAGTCCGATTTCATTGAGGACCCAAGTCTTGCAATCAATCACATGAGAAGCGTGACCTGGCTGATCTTCGAGTCCTTCACCCGGTAGACGGCTACGCAACGCAGCTTGCGCGGGTATCCCTCAAGGTTGAAACCATCGATGAGTTCCTCGTCGATGACGTAATCGCCGAACTCTATTCGCCTCGGGATCTCCACACTGAGGTCGGGACTGTCGCGGAACAAGGGTCCGTAGATCTCTCGGATCGCCAACTCGCCCTCCATCAGGACGTTGCCGTCGGCATCCCTGATTACCGCGTCCGGCGAGAAGTAGGAGAGGTACTCGTCTAAGTTTCGGGCTCGGTATGCAGCAAGCTCGCCGTCAATGAGATCGCGGAACCCGTCAGGTCGAATGAGACACTCGGTCGTTTTAGATATTAGCGAGCACCTCCTTGATCGGCGGATTGATCCACACAACTTCGGGGATAGTGGGCGCCTGTGGCGCGATGCGACGAAAGCGA
>Ga0307374_10000399_pt1 | contig 84263 bp, 59 predicted proteins | sample OX3MG_FD_202532 | JGI IMG/M metagenome (GOLD analysis project Ga0307374, IMG submission 202532) | Soil microbial communities from Risofladan, Vaasa, Finland - OX-3 | ecosystem: Environmental > Terrestrial > Soil > Coastal area > Acid sulfate soil | place: Finland: Risofladan, Vaasa | collected... | reverse complement strand
AGTGGAAGGTCAAGGCCGGACGCAGGAAGTGGGACAAGGCAAGACGGTGACGGTGCCGGTGAACACGGCGCGGGCGCCCATGCCGGACCCTCCTTCGTCGAACGCGCACATTACGACGTCGACGGCGCTGGGATGGCTGGCAGTCGGAGCGGGCGGCACGGCGGCGGTTCTGGCGGGGATCGGGATGTCGCGGTCGAATGACGCCAAGGCGGCAGCGAACGCGGCGACGACGTCGGCGAACAATGCGACAACGGCGGCAAACAACGCGACGACCGCAGCAAACAATGCGGGGAACGCCTCGAATGCCGTAGGATGCGCGTTGAACCTAATGAACGCGGAGGAGAACGTGGAGGAGGGAGACCATACTCCCAGTCCTTATGTTCCCCCCACCGGGTATTCCTGCCCGTAATCACGCAGGCCACTGGAATGGAATGACGGCGGGCGGCAGCCAATATAGGTTGCCGCCCGTTTTGTTTTTGTCTGCAACGGAGTGCTTATCCCACCCATTTGTTTTTTATATCTCCTGTCAATCTGTCGACATTTCATGCAGCGGGTAGAAGTGCCTGTCCCGGCCCAGAAGTGAAGTGCGTCGGAGCCGCCGCGACAAAAAGTACGTGGTCATAACCAGCACGGTTCTTTTCATTATCATCCTGACAGTTGTCCTGGGGAGCCTCGGGCTGAAATAGATTGCAGCTCCACATTATGCGGGCGGGCAGGGAAGCAGCGCCTGGAGTGCAGCCCTTGCGGGAATTACAGATCCGAGATCCTGCGGATTGTGGCTCCGAGCTGGCTTAGCTTTTCTTCGATGCGCTGGTATCCTCTGTCGATGTGATAAACCCGATCGACAAGAGTTTCGCCCCGCGCGGCCAGCCCGGCAAGGACGAGAGATGCGCTGGCCCGCAAGTCGGAAGCCTGCACTTTGGCTCCGCTCAAAGGCGTCTTGCCTCGGACAACCGCGCGTCTCCCGTTGACGGTGATATCGGCGCCCATCCGCATAAGTTCCGAGGCATGGAGAAAGCGGTTCTCGAAGATGGTTTCGGTGATGACGGAGGAACCTTCCGCCTGGGTCATCAACGCCATGTACTGGGCCTGCATGTCGGTGGCGAAGCCCGGATATTCGCTGGTAATGAGGTCGGAGGAGTGAAGGGAATTGGGCGCGGCGGCCTCCATCTTGTCAGGCGCAAGTTCCCGAACCTTGGCTCCCGCTTCCGAGAGCTTGCTGACGATGGCGGTTAGGTGGGCGGGGTTGACGTGGTCAAGCACCAAACGGCCGCCCGTGACAATGGCCGCCACCAGGAAAGTACCGGCCTCGATCCTGTCAGGGATAATGGTGTGGTCCGCGCCGTGGAGGCTCGTTACCCCCCGGATGCGGATCGTATCGCTGCCTGCGCCTTCGATTCGGGCGCCCATCTTAATCAAAAGGTCAGCAAGATTCAAAATTTCCGGCTCCCGAGCCGCGTTCTCAAGTACGGTCTCGCCATTCCCAAGCACCGCGGCCATCATCAGATTTTCGGTTCCAGTCACGGAGATGGTATCGAAGGTGAATGCAGTGCCTCGAAGGCCTTCGGCGCGGGCCTCCACGTATCCCTGCTCGATATGAATCGACGCCCCCAGTTTTTCCAGCCCTTTGATGTGAAGGTTGATGGGACGAGCGCCGATGGCGCAACCACCCGGCAGGGATACCCGCGCATGCCCAAAGCGGGCCACCAGAGGACCCAGAACCAGAACTGAGGCGCGCATCTGCTTGACAAGCTCGTACGGCGCCGTAGGATTCATCAAGCGGCGCGCTTCAATCTCAATTCGGTTGCCGCAATCCTCATGGGTGATGGAGGAGTCGACGCCGAATTCGTCCAGCAGGCTGCGCATCGTGCCGATGTCGCGAACTCGCGGAACGTTGCGCAGCGTGACGCGCTCCGGGGTCAGCAGAGCGGCCGCCATGGCAGGCAGAGCGGCGTTCTTGGCGCCGCTGATCGTTACCGTGCCTTCAAGGGGCTTGCCGCCGGTGATAAGAAATTTGTCCATGCCGTTTTACCAAAACCAACCACTCAAACCGGCCGGAATCTAAAGTACCGGGCGGCCGCGCACGTATGTTTGCGTCACGTAAAATCCCTTATCGAGAACAGCCAGGTCGGCGTCGGCGTGCGGTGCGATGCATCCCTTTTGTTTTTCGAGTCCGAGGACTTTGGCGGGGTTGGTGGTCGCACAGGGCAGGCACTGCTGGTAACTGAGACCGGTAAACGCCGAGAGGTTGCGCAAGGCGGCGTCCAGGGTGACGGTGCTTCCTGCCAGATTCCCTTCGACGGTTCGGCACACCCCTCCTGCAACGTGCACCGTAAAGTTGCCCAGCCGATAGTTCCCGTCCGGCATCCCGGCGCCGCTTAAGCTGTCGCTTACCAGGAGCACACGCTCAATGCCTTTCGACTTGATGAGGAGGCGGACGGCGGTTGGCTCCACATGAACTCCGTCACAGATCAGCTCGGCGCTGACACGGTCGTCTGTGAGAACCGCTCCAATGATTCCGGAATCGCGATGTGTGAAAGGGCGCATGGCGTTGAAAATGTGGACGGCATGGGAGGCTCCGGCCGCGATGGCGCGTTCGGCCTCTTCATAAGTGGCGTTTGAATGTCCAATTCCCACTTTCAAACCGCGGCTGCGTGCATACTCAAGCACCGACAAGGCGCCTTCAAGTTCAGGGGCAAGTGTCACGATCCGCGCCGTATCTCCTGCCGCGTCCAGAAACCTAGCCAGCAACTCGATGGAAGGTTTCTGAATCTGTGAGGCAGGGTGTGCGCCTCGCTTTTTGACATTGATGAAAGGTCCTTCAAAATGAAGGCATACCGGTTGGGCTCCGACGATCTTATCCGAGGTTCCTTGGGAACTATGGGAAGCGCGAATGATTTCGCCCATGCCTTCGGCGGCGTGTAATGTCCGTTCCGTACTGGCCGTTACGGTGGTTGCGGCGTAGGCCGTTGTTCCGTGGCGAGCCAAATGCCTGCCGACAGCGGACACGGCTTCAGGAGTGGCTTCCATCAAGTCGTAGCCCGCGGCGCCGTGAATGTGCAAGTCAATAAAGCCGGGAACAACGGTGCGGTCAGCGTTGTCGATAACCGTTGCTCCAGCCGGAATTTTTACATGTTCTCGCGAACCTACTTTGGCGATCCTGTGCCCCTCAATCAGGATCACCCCGCTCCGGATTTCTTCGGCCGGAGTGTAGATGGTTCCCGCGATAATGGCTTTGATAGATTTCACGGCTTGCTCCGGGGTTTTGCTCTCGGCAGCGTCCTGCGGCGCGGGGTTTGCGAGCGCGCGGCACGAGGGTGTTCCTTCCACGCTTCCCGCAGGAGCTTGGCGGTGTTAACCTGTGCATCGAGAAGGCGGAGAGCTTCCTTTTTCGGGATTGTTCTCCAAATCATCAACATAGCGGCCGGCAGATTTCCTCCAGAGGCGGTTAGAACCCGTTTCGCTGTCCGCTTATCGGCCCCGGTGGCTTTGATCAATATCGAAAGCCCGCGCTCCCAAAGCTTTTGATTCGTGAGCTGGACATGGATCATCCAGCCGCCGAGAACTCGCCCCAGCCGGACCATGGTGGCCGTTGAGAGCATATTGAGCACCAGCTTTTCGGCGGTGCCCGCTTTCAGGCGCGTTGAGCCCGCAAGCACTTCAGGTCCGACGACAACCACAATCGGCACATTCGCCAGGCGTCCGAGCGGAGCATCGGGATTTGATGTCACCGCAATGGTTTTCGCCCCCAGGCTCTTTGCATAGCGTAGAGCTTCGAGAGTGTACGGAGTATAGCCACTTGCTGAAAGGCCGGCGACTAAGTCATTCCGGTTCAGCCTGACACGTTGGAGATCCCGCCGGGCAAGATCCCGGTTGTCCTCTGCACTCTCGACGGCCCGGAATACCGCGTGGGGGCCTCCAGGCATAATCGCCAACACGTTCTTACTGCCGAAAGTGGGAAGACATTCAGCCGCGTCCAAGACGCCGAGCCGTCCGCTGGTTCCGGCACCGATGTACACCAACCGGCCGCCTTCCGCCAAAGCCTTTGCCGTTAGGTCAACTGCTCGAGCAATCTGAGGAATGGCCTTCCGAACAGCCAGAGCAACTGTTTGGTCCTCACGGCTCATCAGGTGGAGGATTTCGCTTGTCGGGAGAGTATCAAGGAAAGGTGCCCCCGGATTTTCTGTTTCCGTGATACGTTCATGCGACCGCTGTTTCATATTTCTCTGCATTTAGCACTTTGAGGGGCCTCGGTGGGTCCCCGGTTTCTCGGAAAAGAAGCAAACATCAGGCTTTGCAGAAACTAGGCCAATTGTTTGCCGGAGAGGGTCTCCCAACCGCGCCGGGAAAAGTTCCAATAAATGGCGTGGGCTGATAACGCCGAAATGACCAGAAAGACCGCTCCTATTGCTTCCTCTCCCAGCAGCAACTTCCCAACCCCCAACAGCACCCTATAGACCATCAGGCAGCCGAGAATCCAAATCTAGCAAATTATACCAACTGTCCCAAATAGGAGGAAGTTTTGGTGCTTGCTCTGCCACCCTTGACGTGCCCCCCAGCCACCAAGTCACTTCTCGCCCTGAGACAAAGCAGTCGTCGGTACTCCCACTTGCCTTCTTGCGGCAATACAGGCCGATCGCAAGGCTGAAGACAAAGTAAGCTGCGACAACGACCCAATCCAACCCGGTCAGTTTTACCGTTCACCTGCCGGATGGAGCTTGCCTGCCCAATTTAATCTTTCGTTGACACAAACCCCTAAGTTTATAGCAAAATGCTCATCGGCCGTAATTAAATTCAGAATGGAGCTCTTAGGTGACTCGACTATCAAAACTTTGGTTTTTGTTATTCATCTTCGGATTCATGAATCCGGGCGTGAGGGCCGCTGAGGGGCATCGCGCGGCCTCCAAGAGAAGCTCGGGAATGACCGCAAGCAAGCTTGCCTCGCTGGCAGGAGATGTGCAAGAAGCCATCGAGGCAGGAAAGCTTCCTGGAGCGGTCATTATTATTGGCCATAACGGGAGAGTGGTTTACCGGCGTGCAATCGGCTATCGGCGTTTGGTTCCCAGGAAATTGCCGATGAGGTTAGACACGATTTTTGATTTAGCCTCCGTCACGAAGGTCGTCGCCACCACGACTGCCGTGATGCAGCTTTTTGAGGAGGGCAAGATTCGCCTTGATGATCCTGTTTCCGACTACTGGCCGGAGTTTTCTGCCAATGGGAAAGGGAACATTACGGTCAGGGAAGTCTTGACTCACTATTCCGGCCTGCCGCCCGACTTGGATTTGAGCACAGATTGGTCCGGATATGACACGGCCATGCAGATGATTATTAACACCAGCCCGCTATGGCCTCCGGGAACCCGTTTTGTCTACAGCGATATCGACTTTGAAATTCTGGGCGAGCTGGTCCGGCGAATTACGTCACAACCGCTCGATGCGTACTGCAGGCAACATATTTTTAAGCCGCTGGGGATGAAGGATACCCTATTCAATCCTCCCGCATCGCTGCGCGGACGCATTGCTCCGACCCAGCACGAGTTTGGGACGAGAGGGAAAATCCTCTGGGGCGAGGTTCAGGATCCCACCGCTCGCCGCATGGGCGGGGTCGCGGGTCATGCCGGCCTTTTCTCCGATGCCCGAGACCTTTCCATTTTCTGTCAAATGCTGCTCGACGGCGGAAGCTATCATGGAGTTCGCGTCCTGAGCCCCCTGACGGTAGAAAAAATGACGACGCCGCAGTCCCCTCCTGACAAAATGGCCCTGCGAGGCTTGGGGTGGGATATCGCTTCACCTTTTGCGTCAAACCGAGGCGAATTGTTTCCTGTCGGGTCTTTCGGCCATACAGGTTATACAGGCCCCTCGCTCTGGATCGATCCGGTCAGCAAAACCTATGTGATTTTCCTAGCCAGCCGTCTTCATCCCAACGGAACAGGGAATGTGGTTGCCTTGCGATCGAAGATAGCAACCGCGGTTGCGGCTGCTCTGGGACCCGTCTCCGCCCAGCAAGTCCTGGACAGCCGAAAATCCTTGACGGGGTACTACGAGCTGATGCGGAGTTACAGAGTGAATGGGTTGCGCAACGGCGACGTGCGTACGGGAATCGATGTTTTGGAGAGGCAGAATTACGCACCGCTGGCGGGATTGCGCATAGGATTGATCACCAATCAGACCGGTGTAGACGGCGAAGGAAGGCGAACCATTGACCTTCTCGCCCATGCTCCCGGGGTAAAACTGAAGGCTATTTTCAGCCCGGAGCACGGCCTTTACGGGAAAGCAAATGGGCGGGTGGCTTCCATGAAAGATCCCTCAACCGGTCTGCCGGTCTATAGCCTTTATGGAAAACAGCGGCGTCCCGATGACCAAATGCTCAAGGGTCTCGATGCAATGGTATTCGACATTCAGGCCGCCGGAGTGCGTTTTTACACCTACGTCACCACACTCGGATATGCCATGGAAGCCGCGGCCAGGACCGGCCTTGCTTTTTACGTACTGGACCGGCCCGACCCTTTGGGCGGGTCGATCGTGGAGGGGCCGATTCTTGACGCTGACTTGCGGTCATTCGTGAGCTATTTCCCGTTACCTATCCGCTACGGCATGACGGTTGGCGAGTTGGCCGAAATGTTCAATAAGGAAGAGAAATTGGGTCTGCGACTCCACGTCATCAAGATGCAAGGCTGGGAACGCAGCGACTGGTACGACGAGACAGGACTCCCCTGGGTCAATCCATCGCCCAACCTCCGTTCCTTGACGGAATCAATTCTTTATCCGGGTGTCGCCATGGTTGAAGGAGCCAATGTCAGCGTCGGACGTGGAACGGATACACCGTTCGAGTTGCTGGGGGCGCCGTGGATCAACGCGAAAGGACTCGCCCGCTATCTGAACTCTCGCGATATCCAAGGGGTACGGTTTATTCCTGTGGACTTTACGCCGCGGAGCGATGCTTATGCGGGAAAGGTATGTCATGGCGTTCAAATTTTTCTGGTGGACCGTCAAGCGCTCGACACGCCCGAACTGGGTGTTGAATTGGCCTCAGCACTTTACCAGCTCTTCCCGAGCAATTTCGAACTGAACCGGACACTTCCTCTTGTTGGATCCAAGTGGGTCCTTGAGGATATCGGGGAGCGAGTTGACCCGAAACGGATTGAATCCTTGTGGCAGGACCAGCTGATGAAGTTCCGCAGCCTCCGCAAGAAATACTTACTATACTGATCGCAGGGTGGAGATTGGTTCGGGAGAAGTGCCATAAGTGTCTTGACCGGACCGAGAACAGTGATATTCTTTGACGCTGCCGGGAAGTGCCTTTCCGACCCGACCTTTGCTGAGCGGTGAACCCGAGGCAGGAGGGGGAAAATGAGGAAGCATCTTCGATTTGCAGCCTTTTTCCTGGCTGCGTTGAGTTTGGCCTTGATCGTGGCACCATCCGCTTCAGCGAGGCGGGATAACCCAACCGTAAGTCCTGACGATCCCACTTATCAGCTCTATCAGCTTTTGGACAACTCCCATGGCGGAAAGCTTAAAGATTTGTATCTGCTCGCAGATATTTATAATGACCCGCAGAGCCCTGATCGCCAACTTCAGCACGTGCTCCGCGTTGTTTACGACAAGAGCCGGTTCTTCGGACGGTTCCAGATCTTTGTGCGCAGCGTGGGCAAATTGACACCGGAACAACTGAAGACCTATAGTCTCAAACAGATTTACGATTTCGGCGAGCAGGACGAAGAGGAATTTGAGAAGATCGATCCGGGACCCTTCGGGCGGAAGGGCGACCTTTTTCTGCGAGCCACAAGTTCAGGCCCCCTGGCTCCAGCTTCGATAACCGACGAGGTACTTAAGCAATACGATTCTTTTCTCATCCAATACACCCTGCCGGCTCTGAAGAAATAACATTCCCTGGCGGCTTTTTCGCCAGCCACGTGATGGGTCGCGATTGTTTCCGCTGATCAGTAGGCTTGTGCCCAGAGATGTTCAAACTCTCTCGCGTAGCGCGCTGAGACTTCCGGATCAGAGATAAAAATTGCGTTTTCGTAATTGTAATTGCTGGCGCTAACTGTCCAATTATAACTGCCGGTTTCCACGCGTTTGCCGTCAAAAACGGCAAATTTGTTGTGCATCAAAGACCTCTGGCCCCTGAAGCCTTCACTGAGGCGGACCGGGACACCCCGCGACCGGAGGTAAGAAATTTCAGAGTGGCGATCGAGGGATTGGCCTTGGTTACTTACCACACGGACTCGCACTCCTCGCTGCTGGGCCGACGCGATCGCGGCAACGATGTCCGGTTGGGTGATGCTGTAAACGGCGATGTCCAAAGAGCTCCGAGTCTGGTTTATAGCGGCAATCAGGCGATCAGCAATACGATCATGGTCGGAGAAATACGGGCCTTCAATGCGAAGCGAACCGGAAACTGCTGCTGGATCGGCAGAGCGCGTGGCGCTGATTCTCAGGTTTCCTTGCGGCGAATAGATCCAATAGGCAAGCGCTGCCGCGAGCGCAGCAATAACGAGGCCGTAACGCCCCGATGCTTTTGGGAAAAGCGCACGCATTCTCATCGGCCTCCTATATCCCACAAACTGAGTTACTGGTTCGACAAGATCATATACCCACACAGCATCTTTGCAACAGAAGGCCTCGACGGATTAGCAGGAGTCTCTACGAACGAAAAGCCCCCGGCTGCGGAATGCCTGCATCCGGTTGTTATGATCTTGATCCCTCAAGCCCTACGGATGACTGGATTCCGCAAGGTTCGGTTTTCTGCTTGTAAGCCATCCACCCAAGAACGTTACCAGCGTTCCGATAACAACGTACCAGGTCCAGGCGATATTGACGATTCCGAGCGCCTTCCCAATCACAATCAAAACTAGTGTCGATAACCCAAGTAGTGCCCCGATCAGTGTGCCTCGGGAGGTGGCGCGTTTGGTGAGGACGCCCAGCAAAAAGATGCCCAGCATGGCGCCGTAAGGAACCGAAGCAATGGTCAGAGCGAGCTCCAGGACGCTTTCATGGAGGTGCTGGGCGACAAGCGCAATGAGAATGAGAACGCCTCCCCAGAAGAGCGTCAAGGCGCGGGAGACTCGGAGATAGTGCTTTTGGTCGGCAGCGGGCTTGAAAAAGGGCCGGTAGAAATCCACCACCGAGCTTGATGCCAGGGAGTTAAATGCCGCGCTCAGGTTCGCCATGGCGGCCGCAAGGATTGCCGCAGTGAGCAAGCCGGCAAGTCCTTCGGGCAAGTTTGTGACGACGAAGGTAGGATAGATCTTGTCGGGACGGCTGAAAGGATGGGCTGGCGGGAAGTGATGGTAGTAAGCAAAGAGGACAACTCCCACCACCAGGAAGAGAGTGAATTGAAAGAGGATGACCAAACCGCTCGCGAGCAGGGCACCCTGGCTCTGGCGTTTGTTTTTGGCCGCAAGCAGCCTCTGCACGATCAGTTGATCAGTCCCGTGGCTGGCGCTGCTGAGGAACGTTCCGCCGATTAGCCCCGACCAGAATAGGTACGGCTGGCGCCAGTTGAAATGAAAGTCGAAGATCGTGAACTTTCCGCCTGAAACGCTTGCCAGATGAGCCACCTGTGACCAGCCGCCCGGAATGGCGTGAACCGCCACGAACATGGCGACAACGGTTCCCACCAAATAGATCGAGAGCTGTGTGACGTCGGTCCAGATAACAGCGGTTAGACCGCCTTCAAAGGTATAGAAAAGGGTCAGGGCCGTGATGATCAAGACGGCAGGCAGAACGCCCGTCTTGAAGATCACCTCGATGACAATGGAGATTGCAAAAACCCGCACGCCCTCCGCCAAGGCACGGCTTCCCAGGAACAACGCGGCGGTGAATATCTTGAGCGTGCGGCCAAAGCGGCGCTCGATCAGTTGATATGCCGTGAACAGTTCGCCCGCGAAATATTTGGGGATCAGGACAAAACTGACTACCACTCGGGCGACGAGATAGCCGAAGACAAGCTGAAGGAATCCCATGTTGGTGGCATAGGCGATTCCCGGCGTGCTGATGATGGTGAGAATACTCGTTTCAGCCGAGACGACCGACAGGGCGATGGCCCACCAGGGAAGCTGGCGTCCTCCCAGGAAGTAGTCGTGCAGCGTGTGTTGCCGTTTGCCAAAACGCGCACCCAGCAGGGTAACCGCCGCAAGATATACGACCACCACCGCCAGATCAAGCCAACTGAAAGCCACGCAACCCTCGTCGATATTAAGTCGTCAGTTCTTCAGGCGCCAAAACTAATCCAGCCTTAGACCCTCAGCGTAAAGCTGCAATCGGGGATTGCAAACTGGTACCGAGGTCGGGGCGAGTCTAAAGAACACTCGGCTGAGTGTCAAGCGATCCGTGGAACAGGTCAATTGTTTGAGAAGAGGGCGCCTGGCCATCGCTGGTCAGGCAGAACGGAAATCTTCCACTGACACGAATTCGAATCCCGCTCTACGCGCATAGTCGATGATTGCGGGCAAGGCCTCCACGGTTGGAGACCGATCTGCAGTCAGTCTTCCGTGGACCTCCGCCGTCGCGGCTCTCCCGATGAGCCGATGCAAATATCCTCCGGGAGCTTGCCGGCCGTCGTGCAGAAGAATCACTGCCCCTGGGCGCAGACCGGCGCGCACGCAGGCGAGAATGCTATCTGCGTCAAGTTTCCAATCAAATGCGTTCACCGACCATTGAATCAGTTCCATTTCCCGTTCCCGGAGGACAGGGTAGAGGCCGAACCACCGCCCGCCATAAGGTGGCCGAAAAAGCCTGGGAACTTGGCCGGTTGCTTCGCGGATCGCCTTTTGGGTTTTGTCAATTTCTTCAGCTATTTTCCCGCAGCTCAATAAGTAAAGGTAGGGATGAGACCACGTGTGGTTGCCAATCGCGTGGCCCTCTGAGTGGATGCGGCGAACGAGTTCCGGATGTTGCTCCACGTCTTTACCACAGACAAAGAATGTGGCACGAACCCCATACCTTTGAAGAATGTCGAGGATTTGCTCCGTATAGGGCGGCAGCGGGCCATCGTCAAAAGTGAGGGCAATACGTTTGTCTCTTGCCGGCCCGCGTACCAGCGCGGGTCCCAAGACTTGCGAACTTGGCCAGCTACACGCATACCAGAGCGCAATTGCGAGGGCGTCAACGACACCCGCCAAAATCAAAAACCCGGCGATGATCGACCAGGTCATGCCATCCGACATACTGAGAACTTCACCCATCTCGAAACGTCATGCCGACTTGCGGGCCCAAATCCAAGTGTTTTGTGTAAACCGATGGAGGAGGCGATAGACTTCCAGGCCCGACTCCTTGCAGGCTTTTCGAAGGACGCCGATTCGGATAGGGCACGCTTCAAGTGCATCGGCCCGATAAATTCTTATCCGCGGGACACGAAACCGGTGAGAAACAATCAGCGTTACCTTCCATGCCCCGTAGGACAGATGCGGTTGATTCATCACTTGGAAAACAAACCACCCGCCAGCTCTAAGAACTCGCCCTGCCTCCCTTATGTAATCGGTCACTGTCTCAAGGTCAGGAAACTGTTGAAACACGCTGTGTGAAAAGACAAAATCCACGGAAGAGTCGGTAACCGCTTTTAAGCTCCTTCCGTCGTTGCACAACCAGAGGGCATTATTGGCGCCAACCCTTTTCCGTCCTATCCTCAGCATTTCTCTGGAAGCATCGACAGCTATAAGCCTGCGGAAGTCCCGGGCAAGAAACTCGGACACCCGGCCCGCGCCGGCTCCGATTTCCAGGGCAGCCTGATCCTTGGGATCAATTCCCAGGGCGGATAGAAACCCCCGGACATATTTTCTGTAATCGCGCTCTCCCGATGCCCGGAAGGATTCTTCCGAGTCCGATGCCTCCGCCCAGATATATCGCTTCCAGTCTCCGCGCGCGCGATCATCCCACGCTTTGCGGACGTCATTGGATCTCGTTGGGGTTATCTTGGACATAGGACGAAAGCAACGGTCCGGGATTCTAGGCTCCGCTAGCATACACGTTCAAATCGTTGCGGATCTGTAACTCCAAGCCACATCCCGAAGCATTTCGCGCCATGCTCCGCTAAATGAAAGGCGCGGCGCCTGGCGTGTGGATAAAGCGTGGGACTATTTAACGCCCTCAAATATCGTTTCTGGAGGTGCGCCTAAATCAAGCTCCTGGTTTTCCTGGAATCTTTCTCTTGCCAGACGTTTTCCCCATTTCAGGGCCTTTAATACGGGAATCAATCCCAAATATGTCGAGACATACGCACAGGTCAGAATGAGGTCTCCGGGAAGTATCTTGAGTGTTTGAGAAAGCAAAGCTCGCCCCTCCAAAGGCGAGCAGATTCCAAGAAGCCGGAGGACATATCCCCGAGTGAACTGTCTGCCATGGCGTTCAAATTCCGGTCCCAGTCGGCTGCCCTTGATCTTCTCGTCAAACACGCCAAGCCACGGCTCGAGGTAGGCGACGGGATCGGTTGTCAGGTTGGACCCGTGAATGCGATGAAGGAAGAGCTTGCGATCGATTCGAATGCAGTATGCCCCCGCGACCACGGCTCGGACCACCCAGTCCGTGTCGTCGCAAAGGCCAAAAGCGTATCGCACATCAAAGGGACCGACCCGTTCGTAGAGAGATTTCAAGAACACCATCCCCGTAGGACAAAAGTTAACGCAGAGCGAAAACAGTTCCCGTAGGGAGCGGACTTGCCCTGAAGACGGGGGTGGATCACTTGGCAGTACGGTGCGCATTACGGTGCCGTTGTCTCGCACATGAAGCCCATCGCAAAAAAGCAGCTCAGCTTTGGGATTGCTTTCAAAGCTGCTCCGCACAGCCGCCAGATATTCCGGAGCCCACAGATCGTCCGAGTCAATGGAGGCGATGTGCGTTCCCGTGGCTGCTTGAACGGCGAACTTCCGTGAGTCGGCGGGTCCGGTATGAGGCTTTTTCAGATAGACGCAATTACGGAGCTGCGATGAAAAGCCGCGCACAACTTGTTCGGTGTCGTCGGTCGAGCCGTCGTCGACAACCAGCAGTTCGAAATTCTGAAAAGTTTGCGCGGCGAGCGACCGCAGGGTTTCGGGAAGCAGGTGCCCGTAATTGTATGTGGGCATGATGACCGAAAGTTTCATAGCAGATCCTGGATTGTTTCGAGCGATGCGGTGTGTTCCCCGGTCAAGCCGGGGACCCTTCAGAAAATATCAATCCCCCCGCCAAAGCCTTTGCCTCTGGACATCCGCCAGCCGATGAAGCTTGAATCCGTAGTTGTCGGCTTGTCAAGGCTCAACACCGGGAGTTCGAGGCAGCACATCTTCCACGCGAGCCTCGGACGCGTCAGGTTCGCGGGCCGTCGTGGCGGGAGATGGCTTCTCCATGACCTTATCCCATCCCGGATGCAGACCCCATTTTACCAGGTGTTCCAAAGCCCTTTGGCGGAGATCACGGCCAGTCGCCAGCTTCAGCGTGAACCACACCAGGTTATCAATTTCGCATACATTCGTTCGTTTCAGACAAAGTGGATCCTCGCAGCGGTTGAGCCCGTCTTCTGTGGTCATCCCTATTTTGTAACCGGCTCTCGCGGCTGCCGCTCGCACCCGCGCGTCCACTCCACCCCACGGGTAGGCGATGCAGTTTACCTCCGACCCAAGAAGATCTTCCAGTTTGAGCTTTGAGTCACGCACTTCGCGATCCAGTTCTTTATCGGAAAGACTTGTGAGTAAGCGGTGGGTCAGCGTATGGGATCCAAATTGTACGCCTCGCTGTTGCAAGTCACGAATCTGAGAGACTGAAAGGAGTGATCGAGACGGGTAGCCGTTCGCCTGGTCCCATAGGTTCGTCTGACCGATCCGGTCAACAACAACAAACACCGTTGACCTGAAACCATGCTGTTCGAGGATGGGAAACGCATCTGTGTAAAAGTCGTCATAGGCATCGTCGAACGTCAAAATAATGCTTCGCTCGGCACACTTGCCTGCCAGCCAATCCTGGGGCAGCCCAGAGGAGTATCCTGCCAGCTTCAGGCACGACATGAAACGGGAGAATTTTCTTGGAGACACGTAAAACGGCCATAGCTTGCGCTCCATTGGGGTGGCGACGCTGTGCAACATCAAGATCGGAGACGGAGTGTAAACAACACTCCGCAGCGAGGCGATAGTTTCACCTGCAGCCCGGATGCCTTTCCAGTACTCGCCTACGCCCAATTTAGACCACAGCCGGAAGGTCAGGCTCGAACCGGTTGTATCGGTTGTTTTCCGGCACAATTCCGCTGCAAACTGAAAGGCCCATGGCAAGTGCCATGCCATGCGATGAACCAGCTTACGCCACCAGCTTCCTCCGTGCATCTGGGCCAGCAACTGAATTCGGTCGTTCCACTGTTTTTTCTCACGCCGCCGGTACAAATCGTTTTGGCCCGATCGCCGCAAAATGTCATAGTGATACTGAATAATTTCTTTTGTATCCTGATGAACCACCAGGGCGGCGGGCGCAAGTGTGAACTGAACACCCTGATTGTACAGGCGTGCTCCGAATTCAGTGTCCTCGTCAACATAGTTCAAACTCGTATCAAATCCACCCAAGGCCAAAAACGTGGCGCGGCGCATCGAGGCGTTCAGACCACAAGCCACCATCTTGCCAAAGTCCACCCGCATGTCGGTGACGGCCGCCTCAAACTCCGCAAGCGAACGGTCGCGGATCTCGCGGAGGATTCGCTCCGTATGGGAACCGGGCGGCCGGGAATAGTTGTGGGCTATTCTCCCCAGCACGATAAATTCGTTTCCTTCGTTGGGTCTCTGGTGAAGGCTGAGATGTTGCTCAATGCATTCCGGAACAGGAGTCGTGTCGTCGTCTAAAAAAAGGAGAATGTCCGATTCTGCGGCATAGGCCCCCGTATTTCGTGCCGAAGCCTGGCCTCGGTTTTCGGGGTTAAGTATCCACCGCAACGGGTAAGCTGCCCGATAGGTTTCCGCGAGAGTTCGTGTCTGTGGGTCCTCACCGTCGGAGACGACAATCACTTCAAGGGCAGAGCTTGTTTGGCGGCCTAGGGCATCCAGCGTTTCGGCCAGTACGCCAGCCCGGCGATAGGTCGGTATGATGACGCTACATTTCACAGGCACAAGCCCCCATGATCCCGCCACGACCCACACAACACATGTTCATCGGGAACCGAGACTCCGGAGCGGGATTTGATGATTGCCGCGGGCACAAGAATTCGTTACCCTATCGCATCCACCGGGATACACAATCTTGATCCTCGGCTCCAATGCCATTGACTATTTCCGCGAGCAATCGTAGACGAATTTAAATCCGTCCACGCCCGTGCCGGGCGCCACGTCAGCGCGGCGATCTTCGCTGCCGCATCCATGGTGCCGAAGGGTCACGAAATTCCGCCCGGGAATCAAACTCATTTGGGCAAAGCCTTCCTCATTAGCTTCAGTCTTGGCATCTTCGACGGAAGTCCCGTTCGACCAGACGATAGCAATCTTGACTCCGGCAAGGGGACGACCGGAAGCGTCCACGATGCGGAAGAGCACAGGCTTGTGCAGAAGCTGCTTAGCCTTATAGGCTTCCACCGGGAGCATCATTAGCTGGGCGGTTGCATGGGGTGCGGCCGCGCTGATGTCAACATGCCGGAATACCGTTGCGTCTTCCTCGGCGCCGGGCTCGCGGACCGCAATCCAGTAGCGGCCCCAGGCGAGATGCGCGAATGAAAAGCTTCCCTGTACGTCAGTGCGGAGCTGATTGAGGACGTTTTCGTTTTCGTCGCTTAGAGTGGCCAGAATGTTACCAAACGGTCTCCGGGTCGAATCGACGACCGTCCCTTCAATCGAGCCTTGCGCGGCCGGCGGCTGCAAATCCAGTGTGATGTCATTACTGCGCGATTGTTCATGCCACAAATTGATACCGAGATTGTGGGTCAAATCGTCTTGGTTGGAGTAGTGCGCGGAGTAAGTGACAGAGAATTGATAACGACCCCATTTAAAACGGTCCCCGTCACCAGCTTTGACACGAGCGGGCTCGACGTGAATCGCCACCCTCTCCTCATAATCTCTTCCCGGAGCAAGGAGGATGAGTATGGGATGAGGAAAACCGGCGGTAAGAACGACCGCACCATGGGCAGCGAGTTCTCCATTCTTGTCGATCTGTGGGTTTGCGGGGGCTAGATGAACTTCCAGAGTGGATCCCCCGGAAGTTTGGTTAGGCCCAGGTTCGTTCGCTGCCAGCTCGAAGGGGTTGCTCGACGCGATCTGAGATGCGCTCCCGATGGGCCGGTAGAGCCAGATGGTTTGCGGGCCGGAATTGTGGAACTGCAGCATCGCTCGGACCGGATTTGGCGCTACGATGTTTTGTTTCTGGACGGAAACTGCAAGTTTCAATCCCTGCCCACTGGCAGGCATCGCGGAAAGCGTCACGAAGGCCAGGAGGGCCGCCAAAATTGGGAATCGCATCACGTTTGTATTCTATCCTGAAATGGGTGGCCTCTGGGGAAGCTCAAGCCACCCGCAAGACAAGGCATTTCAGGTAGTGGGTTTCGGGTACCGTAAGCAAGATCGGATGGTCGCGCGCCTGGGTTCGCCGTTCGACCACGGTTACGGTGCGGTGGGCATCCAGGGCAGCGCTGGCAATGGCGGCCAGGAAATCGGATTCCGTGACATGATAAGAGCAACTGCACGTAACGAGATAGCCCCCGGGATTCAGGATCTTCAGAGCGCGCAGATTAAGTTCTTTATAGCCGCGCAGTGCGGATTCAAGATTTGACCTTTGCCGGGCAAAGGCCGGGGGGTCGAGCACAAGCAGGTCAAAATGTTCCTGGGCTTGATCCGCAGCCTTGAGAAAATCAAAGCAGTTGGCTTGTTTCCATTCAATATGGGTAAGGCCGTTAAGCTCGCCATTGCGCCGGGCCATAGAGAGAGCCTCCTCAGAGGAGTCAATTCCGAGGACGTAGTCGCACTGCGGGGCCACGGACACCGCGAAGCCTCCGCTGTACGTGAAGCAGTCCAATGCGCGTCCGTGAGCGTAGGTCCGCGCAGCAAGTTGATTTTCCCGCTGGTCAAGAAAACCGCCCGTCTTTTGGCCCGCCAGGAGGTCGAAGGCAAACCGCATCCCGTTGATCGTGACGACGACTTCCGTAATGGGCTCGCCGTCCAGGACGCCCTTCTTTTGTTCCAAGGCTTCGAGGGCGCGGACCGCCACGTCGTTACGCTCGATGATAGTCCTGGGCGAGAAGTGCTCCTTCAGAATGTCGACGATAGCCGGCTTGAGCAATTCCATGCCCTGGCTCAGCGTTTGAATAACGTAACATTCTCCATAGCGGTCGATCACCAGGGAGGGAAGCAGGTCGCCCTCAGCCGCAACCACGCGGTATGCTTCGGCATTCCTTGCGATCTGCTCCCGGTAGGCTGCGGCGGCTTGAATGCGTTCGGCCAGGAAGGCGCGATCGAAGGGCCGCTTCTCCCGCGTGAGAAGCCGCAAGGCAATTTGCGACTGAGTGCTATAAAGCGCTTGCCCGAGAAATCGTCGCTTCTTGTTCTGAATTTTCACGATAGTACCCGGCTCAATATCCGAAGAGGCGGAGATGTCGCTGCGATAAATCCACGGGTGGCCTGAGAAAAGTCTCTCGGCCCCTCGTGGGGAGATTGTTACGGTATCTGAAGGCATGAACCGACTTTATCACACCGCGGCTGGCTCCGTCCTGAAGGTAATCCCTTGTGCCCGGTGAAGACTGCGAAGAAATTTAGCGTAAAATGGTTCACCATGCGACTTAGCGAGTTTGATTACGATTTGCCGAAAGAACTGATCGCCCGGCGGCCCCTGGCGGAGCGCGATGCTTCACGAATGATGGTTTTGAATCGTGCAGAGCAGTCGCTCTGCGACGCCGCGTTTCGGGACCTTTCTGATATCCTCCGCCCCGGCGACCTTCTCGTGGTGAACAATACGAAGGTATTTCCGGCACGCCTGCTGGGCCGGCGCCGCGGGACCCAAGCGCAAAAGGTCGGCAGGCATAACCCGGCTGTGCGAGAGTATCTCACAACTGAAATTGAGTTGCTTCTTACTCGCAACGAGGGCGATGACGTCTGGACCGGGCTGGTGCATCCCGGGCGCAAGATTCGAACCGGGGAAGTGCTGGTTTTTGGTGATGAAGAGCTTGAAGCGGAAGTTCTGGGCCGGGGAGAATATGGGCTGCGCAAGGTGCGCCTTGCGGCGCGCGAGGGCAGCGTGGCGAATGTGATCGACCATCTGGGGCATGTGCCGTTGCCGCCTTATGTAAGCCGCCCGGACGAGCCGATGGACCGCGAAACCTATCAAACGGTTTATGCCAAGGTCCGCGGTGCGGTGGCAGCCCCCACGGCGGGTTTCCACTTCACCCAACGCATTTTTGATGCGCTGGGCGCGCGCGGGATTGATATCTGCGAGATTACACTCCATGTGGGGCCCGGAACGTTCCGGCCGGTTCAGGTGGAAGACGTCGAAGACCACAAGATGGAAGCCGAGCAGTTTGAGATTTCAGCGGCGGCGGCGCAGACGATTACCAAAGCCATCGACGAGCATCGCCGGGTGATTGCGGTGGGGACGACGAGTGTCCGTGCCCTCGAGTCGGTGGCACTGGAACACGAAGGGAAAGTTGTCGCCACACGCGGTGAGACAAATTTGTTCATCCTGCCGGGATTTGAATTCCGGGTCATCCAAGGGCTGCTAACCAACTTTCATTTGCCGAAATCGACGCTGCTCATGCTGGTCTCGGCCTTTGCGGGCCGCGATGTGACCTTCCGGGCCTACCAGCACGCCATTGAGGAACGCTACCGCTTTTACAGTTACGGCGATTGCATGCTGATCCTGTAGAGGCTGCTGAAAAACCCTTGGAACAATGTCATCCTGAGTGGAGAAAAGCAGATTCCTCGCGGAGTTTACCCTGAGCCCTTCGTTTCACTCAGGGCCGTTCGCGAGCGGAGGGCGAACGGGTTTGGAATGACAGCGAAGGGCTCAGCATGACGGGCGCCCTTTTTCGACAACCTTCTTGGGCCGCTTGCGGGGCTCAATTGCGAAGGTCCCAAATTGTTTCGGGCTCTATATTCATCACTTCCCTTGCGCTGGGCGTGCGAGACTAAACCTACCTCTGGACCCGGACGCGATAATCCAGCACCGATTCACCGCCTGCCGGCACAGGCACTGTGAACTTGGCCGCGAAGGCGGAGGTCTTCTCAAACTTGTAGTTCGATTTCAGGATGGTCCATTGGCCGCCGATGGGTTCATTCACTTCGACACTAATGGGTTCCGTTTTGTGATTGCGAAGGGTGATTTGGAAAGCAGCCTCATAAAGGTTGTTCCCCAAATTTTCATAGTCGGCTTGCTTCCTTTCCGCGATCACGTCGAAGGCGTTGCCCACATAAAGGTTGAGCGTTTCATCCTTGGGCGTATGCGCCAGGTTATCTTCGCCGATAAGCTCCAGATTTCCATTTGAGTCGGTCTGATAAACGCGCACCACGCCCGCGGGCAAGGGCACGCCGAGCGTGTTGGTGTCTGAGTTCTTGAATTTAATATGCGCCTCGACGGGCTCCTTGACCGGCTTGCCGCCTTCGAGAGGACTGTAATAGTAGAAAGACTGCCCATTCACTTCATAAGTCTTCTGGAATTTAATGCCGGAGGATTCCAGGAACCTGATCTGCTTGGAATCGTCGCTGGGCAGCGTCACCTTTTGGTGAACCGTATACAGGTGATACTCGGAAAGGGGCTGCTCTGTTACTCCCCCAATCATGCCGCCAACCACGCCCCCTTGGGCCGCCATGCGCACCATTGGGCGAACGGCCTGGGTGGCGCGATGCACCTGACCCGCCACCAGTTGGAGTCTGGCGTTCTTAAAGGCGGTCCCGCTGTGATTCGCCACGGTGATCCAGGCGCTTAAATCCGCTGCATCCTTCTGGGCGGGCAGGGTAAGAATATAGTCAGCCGTCCAGTTCATCGATTTCGTCAGGTAGTCGGTCTCTAGCATTTGGGGGCCGCGGAAGCGGTTGTCAACCAGCCAAACCAGCGTTGGCTTGCTGGCGAGGTCCGGCGGCAGGGCGGGGAAGATATAGTGGTCGGCCGGCATGCCGGTCACGATCTGGTCGCCCACTTTCCATACCAGCCCGTTGTTATCGGCCAGTAGCGTTGCCTTGGTGGACACTTCTTTTGTCGAGTTGTTCTCCGTGATACGCCGAACCAGGGTCACCTGCTTTCCGACATATTTGTGCAGCAGCTCCTGAGGGGTCAGCAGGTCGTACTTGTAATCTTGTTCGAGCACCGAGAAGTCCTTCGGCGCCGTCAGGGAGACCACTTGGACCGTTGCGGGCTCAATCTGCGGAGCGATTCCCGAAAAATGCAGCTCAACCTTGCCGGCGGGCAAATCCAGCCGACGAACATCTCTGACCAGAGCAATATTAGAGTTGTAGACCGTCAGCATGACCTGTTGCTGATCGGCCGCCGTGGCGGTTGCGGTGGTTTGGGCTAAGGAATTGCCGGCCAGAAACAGCGTTGCGAAAGCCGCTACCATGGCGGCTCCTACCCGGATACGTCGAGTTAACATGTTTCATCCTCCGCGGTGCGAAATTGTCCTCTGAAACTGAGCAGCCTGCTGAAAAACAACGCCCGTAATTTCATCCTGAGCGAAGCGAAGGATCTGCTTGCCCATTTTCAGCAAGCACAGCAGATTCCTCGCTGCGCTCGGAATGACGAATGCCTTTTTTCAGCAAGCTTCTAGCGCCGTTCGGCATCTCGGATGCCTTGTCAAAGATTACACCAGAGTTTTGGATGACAATCAGCGGAATTATGATGTCACCTGGGAAGCGGCTAGCGCGCCTTGCTCGAACACCCGGGTTCTGGTGGAGTTCCGCTCTTGACGACGCGGCCTCCCGGACTCTGATACAGTAGGAGATATCCGTGGGACTTCTCAGGTCCTGCGAGGATAAAGAGGAGTCTGCGGTGAAAAATTGGCTAGGTTCCTTAATTCTGACCGGGCTGCTTCTTGCTCCGGTCGCATACGGTCAAACGAGCGAGCCTCTTAAATTAGTCCAGTCCATTCCAATGCCGGGAGTTGCTGGCCGGATCGACCATCTCAGTATCGATCTCGAAGGGCATCGGCTGTTTGTTTCCGCGCTTGGAAACAACACCGTCGAAGTGATTGACCTTGCAGCCGGGAAGGATATTGATCACATCCAGGGGCTGCTGGAGCCGCAAGGGGTGCTCTACGTTCCGGAGTCGAACAAGATATTTGTGGCCAATGGAGGGGACGGCACCTGCAGGATTTTCGATGGCAGCAATTACGAACTGCTTTCGACCGTCCACTTTCCTTCCGACGCTGACGACATTCGCTACGAGGAGGCTGCAGGGCTCGTTTATGTTGGATATGGGGACGGCGGCCTGGGCATATTAAGCGCCATGACAGGAAACGAGCTGGGAAGGATCGCGCTGCCGGGCCATCCCGAGGCGTTTGAGGTTGAAAGGCAAGGCGCGCGAATTTACGTTAATGTCCCAACCGCACAAGAAATCGCCGTGGCCGATTGGGGCCGGCGCTCGGTGATCCGGCGTTGGCCTATGCTCAGATACCGGGCCAACTTCCCGATGGCCTATGATCAGACCCATCACCGCCTCTTCGTCGTTTGCCGCAGGCCCGCTGAACTTCTGGCGCTCGACCCTGACTCGGGCAAGATTCTTGCTCACTTGCGAGTGGCCGGCGACGCCGACGACTTATTTTACGATTCTGCACAGAAGCGGATTTACATTTCCGGAGGAGAAGGGGTTATCAGCGTAATCGGTCAAGTGGACGCTGACCATTATCGGCTGCTGGCGGCAATTCCCACGGCTTCCGGGGGGCGTACTTCTCTTTTTGTCCCCCAACTCAAACGATTCTACCTTGCCGTTCCGCGCCGCGGGGATCGCCATGCGGAGATCCGAGTTTATGCGGTTGTGCCGTAGCCTGGATTATTCATGGCATGACTGGGATTCGCGAAAGGGCACGACTTTCACGGGCTGCAGAAAAGCCCCTTGCGAGACGTCATCCTGAGTGCAGCGAAGGATCTGCCATTTTCAGCAAGATACAGCAGATGCTTCGCGGAGTTTACCCTGAGCGGAAAGCAGATTCCTCGCTAGGCTCGGAATGACGGGCGAAGAGCCTGCCATGAGCATGGCGAAGGGGCTTAGCATGAGGGGTGGCCTTTTTCAGCAGCCTGTTTAGCCGTGCCCTATCGCCCCGGGTAGTCACGATAATACGCGGGCCTTATTAGTTAAATGCGCGGGCGATCTCTTCCATCTGGACTTCGTCAAATCCCTTAAAAAGCCAATCGGCATGGCGAAGCTCATCCAAGGGGCGGCTGTGGGCAAGGGCCAGGCACTTGATCCCGGCAGCATGGGCGGCATCGACGCCTCCGGGCGCGTCCTCAATGGCGAGGCACTCGGAAGGCTGCAAGGGATCGGTTTGGAATTCGGCAAGTTGCGCGAGGCGGGAAAGAGCTTTCAGGTAAACCTCGGGGTCAGGTTTCGATCGCGCGCAATCGTCGGCCGTAGCGAGCGCCTGGAAATTGCCGCGCAGTTGAAGCTTGCCAAGCAGGTACTCAATTTCGCGCCGCAAGCTTCCGCTGGCAATGGCCAAAGGATAGATTTGGGAGGCGCGGCGGACGAAGTCCACGGCGCCGGGCATGGCGGGAAGTCCATTCTTGATGATCTGTTCGTATTTGTGCCCCTTTTCCTCAACCAACTGATTGCAGCGGAGGGGGTCGATGGTTTGTCCGTGGCTGGAGTAAAGGTGTTCGACAATGGTCCGGTCGTCCAGTGCGAGGTAGTCGCTATAGTACTCTTCTTCGCTGACTTGCCAGCCTTCTTGGGCCGCCATTTCCTGGGTGAGTTTCAGAATGATGGGTTCGGAATCGACGATAATGCCGTCAAAATCAAAAATGAGGGCACGCAACAAATCAGATGCTCCTAAGTCAAGATCGCAGATGCCGCCTGAGGGCGTGATTCCCCAAGGAGAATCAGCCCCGCAAGGCAGGTATGATACACTTTTGGGGTGAATTCCCGCAAGATAGGCGGCGCATGCTTTCCCTTGAGGGTTGATCGGAAGTGCAAACGTCCGTGCCTTTGACGGCAATCGTGCATCAAAACATTTTGGCAGACCAGTCCAGGAGAAGTTGATTCGTAATGACTCATAATTTGAGTATCCCTGTTGCGTTTGCGGCTGGCTTGGTGTCTTTTCTCTCTCCGTGCGTGTTGCCTTTGATTCCGGGCTATATCTCGATGCTCTCCGGCCTTTCGATGGAAGAACTGAAGGCGGAGGCAAGTGAAAGAGTCACCGCCCTGATCCTCCGCAATTCCGTGGCGTTTGTGGTAGGTTTCTCGGTGGTCTTCATCACGTTGGGCGCTTCGGCAACTGCCGTAGGCCGGTTTTTCCTTTCCGAGCGGCTGGTTTTTAACATCGTGGCCGGAGCAATCATTATCATCTTCGGGCTGCACCTGACCGGGCTGATTAGAATCCCGTTCCTTTATCGCGAGGCGCGGATGAACGCCATCGCTCCAAAGCGCGGTGTCGCCGGGTCCTTCGTGCTGGGATTCGCATTCGCCTTTGGATGGACACCTTGCATCGGCCCAATCCTGACGGGCATTCTGGCCCTTGCGGCGATGCGCAACACGGTTTTCCAGGGCATGTTTCTGCTGGCCGTTTATTCGGCGGGACTTGCCATCCCCTTTCTTTTGACGGGCTTCGGGGTGGGCAAGTTCATCAAGTTCTATAGCCGGTTCCGGAAACACATGCAGGTGGTTGAGGTGCTATCAGGGGTTTTACTCATCGGCATTGGAGTCCTGATGGCACTGAACAAACTTACGATGCTCTCGGGCTATCTTTCTTTCCTCAATCGGTTTACGCTATAGATTTGGGCAAGCCAGGCTGGGACGCAAAGAAACTGAAATGATTAAAATGTTCAAAACAAGCTGGGCGGGGTTCCAGGAATAACCCCAAGGTGAGGGAAAGCATTGCATCCGATTCTTTTTAAGATTGGCTCTTTTCAGTTGCCGACCTACGGTGTATTACTGGCCACGGCTCTGATCGCGGCGCTCTACACCGTGGTGCGGCTTGGCCGCCGCGAGGGCATGGACCCGGGGCGTTTGATCGATTTCAGCACTTGGTTGATTGTGGCGGCGCTTCTTGGCGCCAAAGTGCTGATGATTTTGACCGATTGGAGCTTTTACCGGGCGCATCCGGGCCAGATTTTTTCTCTTGCCACGCTCGAGGCGGGCGGCGTTTTTTACGGGGGTTTCATCACTGCGACATTCTTCGCCATTTGGTACATCCGGGTCTATAAGTTGCCGCTCTGGAAGATGTTCGATGTTTACGCCCCGGCCATTGCTCTGGGTCAAAGTATTGGCAGGGTGGGATGCTTTTCGGCAGGCTGTGACTACGGCGTGCCCAGCCATTTCTTCTGGACGCTCACTTTCACCAGTGAATTCGCCCATCGAATGACGGGAGTTCCTCTCGGTGTCCCGCTTTTCCCGTGGCAACCCGTTGAGTCGGTAACCTTGCTCTGCATTTTCGCGATTTTGATCTGGCGTTATCGCCACAAGTCGCGCGATGGGGAGATTTTTCTGCTCTATCTGGTCTTATACGCGATCGCAAGATTCTTTTTGGAATTCCTGCGAGGCGACCCGGACCGCGGATTCGTGTTTAACCACCTTCTGTCCACCTCGCAATTCATTGCGCTCTTGGCGCTTCTTACGGCGCTGGGTGTGGCCATCAAGTGGTACGGTTTTCCTGGCCGGGCTCCGGTTGCCGCCAAGACCCTAAGTGAGGCGAAGCGGAATGTCGGAACAAAACCACCCCGGTGAGGGCGATGCTCCAGGAATGCGGTTTGAGGAGGGGCGAGTCCAAATGAAGCTTAGGAGTCTGTCGGAGATAGATTTGATTGCACGTAGAATCAACAACTTACGAACTTTGCTTCGCTCGTAACTTATTGATTCTTCGTTCGGAATTTCTTTTCTCCGACACACTCCTAGAGATTGTACCCAAAAGGAGAAGTTTGTGAAGAAGGGCAAAATTGTTCTCGGTATTTTTCTGGGTCTTGTGATCGCAGTGAGCCTGTTTTTCGTGAATCAATACTGGATTGCTCCTGCCACCTCGATTGCGGCCAAAGCGACTGGCGAATATCCGGAAGCGCCGGATTTTTCTCTCACGTCACTTTCCGGCGATAAGATCGACCTGAAAGATTACCGGGGGAAAGTAGTGTTGCTGGATTTCTGGGCGACCTGGTGCGGTCCCTGCCGGATTGAAATCCCCGGTTTTATTGAACTCCAAAGAAAATACCGGGATCAGGGTTTTGCGGTTATTGGTGTTTCGATGGATGACGGTCCTCAGCCGGTGCGGGAATTTTACAACCAATTCCACATGAACTACCCCGTGGTGATGGGCAGTGACAGACTCGGCGAGTTGTACGGTGGCATTCTGGGTCTGCCCACAAGCTTCATCATCGGCCGGGACGGGCGTATTTACGCCAAGCACGTGGGCACCACCGATGTTTCCGTTTTTGAGTCTGAGATTAGGGAGCTTCTTGCCGCCGAACCCGGACACAAAGTTGGGAACTTCCAGACAGCGGGTTATACGGCGGCGAAGGAGATTCAAGTCAGCACCCCGGCGGAGGTAAATTCAGAAGTTCCTGGTGTTGACGTCGCAAAGCTCACCCCTGCCGAGATCAAAGAGTTCAAGGCTGTGTTAGCGAAAGAACACTGCACTTGCGGGTGTGGCTTCACGGTGCTGAAGTGCAGGGAGGTGGATCCTGGTTGCCAGACGAGTTTGCAGGAAGCCCGCGACGCTTATAGCAAATTCTCGAAATCGCATCACAGCTAGATAGTTCCTGGGCTCTCCTTGGCGGACGTCTCGGATGTTTCTATAGACGTAAGACGTAGCGCAGGTTCCATTGCCGAGATGCAGCAGAAAGATTTAAGACATGCGGTTCGTCGCAGTCTGCTTATTGTTATTGGGGGTGCCAGGCGGTAGTTCCAACCGCCCCGTTGTGCAGGTCCAGACGTTTCTGGCAACAACCGCCGTACACCCCGGCTCAACGGTGAAGGTTGCCGTCGTCGCCCGGATTGTCTCCAGGTATCACATTAACGACCACAAGCCTTCACTCAATTACCTGATTCCCACCCAAATCATCTTTCGAAAAACGCCTTCCCTGAAGGTGGAGAAAGTGATCTATCCTCGCGGCGAACTCACAAAGTTCGCTTTTTTAGATTCCCCGATTTCCATCTATAAGGGTGAAACCCGGTTCGGAGGAATTCTTAGAGTCAGCCGCTCACTCCGGCCGGGAACCTACAAGTTGCCGGCAGACTTTGCCTATCAGGCGTGCAACGACCGCGCTTGTCTGGCCCCGGCAAAGGTTCCGTTTGAAATCACTGTCCGAGTGGTGCCGACCAGTGTCCCTTTGAAATCGTCCAACACTGAGGTGTTTGAAAAAATCAACTTCCCGTAGTTTCTCGGTCTCCTAACTAAATTCTCCATGGTGGCTCCTCGGGTGGTTTAGCGGCTCTCTGATCCTTTATTGGGAGACAATGCATTGCTGACCGGTTCCCATAAGGCTCGATAGCGGTTAGCTGTGCCCGATCGTTCCTTAGTTCAAATCGTTCCCGGAGGCCAACGATGCGTGAAATCGGAAGACAGGGAATTTCATTTGGCGCTGCACTTGCCATGATCTTGTCCTGGAGTATCAACCGAAGCATTCTCTGGGCGGTCATCCACGGCATCTTGATCTGGTTTTATGTTGCCTACTTCGTCATTCGGTATCGTCTATTGTAAGTGTTCCCCTCGAAGAACAGCTTTCATTGCGAAAGAACTGGCAGGCCCGCCTCACGGACCGCGCCATTTACATAGAAAGTGCATGATTCCAGTGGTTGGATGGTATGACAGGAACTGTGCCAGTCTTCTGCCAGGACTTCGCGGGTGTTTAGCGGGGCATCGGATCCGAACGGCAAATCGTTGTGCAGGCAGAGCGAAAATCCCTTTTCAGTTGACCAAAGGATGCTGCGGGAAGTATAAGGGGACTATGCGGGTGCGGGCGCTTAGAATTGTCATACTGCTTTGGATGGGTTGGTACATTACGGGCCCATTGGCTGAAACCGTTGACCGATGGGACGGGCCCCGCCAGGAAATGCATGACATCCTGTTCAATGCCGGCGGCGGGGTAACCCTCGTTGCCTGCGCCTTCTCTCTCGCTGCTCTTGAGGCGAGAAAACTGCACGAGCAGTATTCGCTTCCTGTAAGCATTTTTTGGCGTCAGCCTTTAAGCCTGGCATTCTTTTCACCGGTTTGCTTACCTCTTTCCCAGGACATTGCCACACATCCGCCACCCTCGCCTCTGCGGGTTTAGCAACCTCTCCGATTGTTGTACCTCTTAGGGCTTCCTTGCTCTGGAAACTTGCGTTTCTCCCGCTGCCTTGGGTCGACCGCCGGGAGATAGCCAGCGTGTGACCGCCGCAGGCAACATGGGCGCAGGCGCAAAGTCGAAGACGGGTAACCACCTGAGCCTAGAGATCGCCCGAGACGTTTGAGGGGTTGGGGGCGCTTGAAGCGCCTGGCTTCATTAACTCATGAAAAGGCAAATGCGGAAATCAACTTGCATCGCGACGAGCCTACTCCTTGTGACTTTTGCCATGTCAGGGTGTGCGCCGGTTCAGCGTTACCACCCGGCGCCTATTTTCCCCGCTGAAACTGCAGCGTCTCTTCGAGCGCGAAACCTGCTTGGTTCCGGACTGAAGCAGTTCATCGAAAAGAATATCGGTCACGATGTGAATCCCTGGCCGCCGAAGGACTGGGACCTGAAAATGCTCACCCTGGCAGCATTTTATTTCAGCCCGGTTTTAGAGAAAGCGCGGGCGCAGGTCACCGCCGCTCAAGCCGCGGTTGTAACGGCGGGCGCAAGGCCGAATCCCACAATCCACCTGCAGCCCGGAGTGCCCAATCCCTATCTGTTCGGCCTGGATTTACTCTTTTCCATCCAGACGGCGGGCAAGCGCAATATCCAGGTGGAACAGGCAAAAGACCTGACCACGGCGGCCCGGCTGAACCTTGCAGAAGCTGCGTGGAAAGTTCGCAGCAACGTCCGCGCCGCGCTGGTCAGCTACTTCCTGGCGACTCATCAGCTTGGCCTGCTGCGCGCCGAGCAGCGTCTCGAATCCCGCCGTGTCATGCTGCTTAGCCAGAGGCTGAAAGCCGGAGAAATCTCACGGCCGGTGGTGGATAACGCCCGTCTTTCACTGCTCCAGATGCACGTGGCGATTGAAACGGCCGAGGGCCGTGTCCCTGAAACCCGCGCGGCGCTGGCGGCAGCGATGGGGGTTGCTGTGGCAGCCTTGAAGGGTATCCGCTTTACCTGGCCGAGTTTTGGGCATCCGCCGAGCGCTGAATCGTTCTCCCCAAAACTCATCCAGCGCGACGCCGTATTAAACCGGCTGGATGTCCGCAAAGCGCTTGCGGCGTATGCGGTATCGGAAGCTGCGTTGCAACTGGAAATTTCGAAACAACATCCCAATTTCCAAATCGGTCCCGGGTACGATTTTGAGGAGGGGCACAACTACTTTGTGTTAGGGTACTCCGTCACCCTGCCGATTTTCAACCGCAACCAGGGGCCCATCGCGGAAGCGGAGGCCCGGCGCAAAGAGGCCGCCGCCGCTTTTCTGGCCACACAGGCCAGTGTGATCGCCCAAAGCGAAGAGGCTCTGGCCCGTTATCAGGGCGCTTTGCGCGAATTAAACGGGACAGACGAAGCGCTTCGCCAGCTTGAGCACGTGGTCGTTCCCAAACAACGCCGCACCGTGGCTGCGGGAGAAGCGGACCAACTGGCGCTGAACGCCGTCCTGCTTCAAAGGCCAGCCCTGGCCCAAACGCGGCTCACGGCGCTGGGCCGCGCGCAAAGTGCTTTGGGCGCGCTTGAGGATGTTGTCCAGCGGCCGCTCGATCCGGACGGAGTCTCCTTGCCCGGTCCAGCCGCTTCGCACAATCTACGAAAGAAGGTCCCATGAAAAGAAACCTTCTCCAATGGCTTGCCGCAGCGGCGACGCTCGGACTTTTCGCCGTCATTCTCACCCGCAGTCTGGCGGGCGCGCCCGCGCGCCAGCAGTCTCATCGAACTCAGGCTGCCACAACGGCGCCTGAAGTGAAAGTGAATGAGGAGAACGGCCAGGTCGTCATTCATCTCGACCCGAGAACGCAAGCGCGCCTCGGGATTGGCGAAGCGCCTCTCAAGGCGGTCCGCCAACGAAAGCAAATGGCACTCCCGGCCATGGTACTGCCGGTGCAGAACCTAGCGGGTCTGGTATCCGCTTATAACGCGGCCTTCGCCCAGATGCGAAAAGCGGAAATCACCGCCAAGGTCTCAGAGAGCGAGTATCAGCGGCTCGAAGGGCTTTACCGCGACCGGCAAAACGTTTCGCAGAAGGCCGTGCAGTCTGCGGCGGGGATTTACAGCGGCGACGAAGTGGACGTTCGCTTGGCGCGCGAGAACCTTTCGCTCGCCGCTGCGGCTGTCCTCCAGAACTGGGGCGAGGCCGTCACGGGATGGATGGCCCATAACACAAACGGGCTCCAGCGCGTGCTCCGGCGTCAGGACGTGCTGGTTGAGATGACGCTGCCGCCAGGCGGGCCTTTTACGGCGCCGCCCGAGGTCGAGTTTAATTTACCGGCGGGCGGGCGCGCTTTCGCCCGGCTCGTCTCGGAGTTTCCGCAAGTGGATCCTCGTGTCCAGGGCGTTGGCTTCGTTTATGTCGCGCGCGCGCGCCCAAGTCTGGCTCCCGGACTGAATCTCATCGCTCATTTCGGCGTAGGCGCGCTCACGAGCGGCGTCATTGTTCCGTCGAGCGCGGTTGTGTGGTGGCACGGCGAAGCCTGGACGTACGTTGTCGCGGGGCCGGGACGCTTTGTGAGGCGCCGGGTTCCGACAGACATACGCGCGTCCGGGGGATGGTTTGTGACACGCGGCTTTGCGCCCGGCGGCTCCGTGGTCACGCAGGGAGCCCAGCAGCTTCTCGCCGTCGAGCTCATGCCCGCGCCATCGTCGTCGGGCGGTACGGAAGGAGACGGCAAATAAGATGTTGCGTGCCATTGTTCACACGGCTTTGCGGCGCAAGGGAATCGTCCTGGCGCTGGCGGCCGCGCTTTTGGGCTACGGAGTTTATTCATTGACGCGGGCCAGGTACGACGTGTTTCCCGAGTTCGCGCCGCCTGTCGTCTCGATCATGACCGAAGCTCCCGGCCTTTCACCCAGGCAAGTTGAACTGCTGGTCACGCAGCCCATCGAGTTCGCCATCAACGGCGTAACAGGAATCCAGTCCCTGATGTCGCAATCCATTCAAGGACTGTCGGACGTGCAACTGGTTTTCAATCCCAGCAGCAATGTTTATCTGGACCGGCAGTTGGTGTCCGAGCAATTGGCGACCCTCGTAGCGCGCCTGCCGGCTGGCGTGAAGGCGCCGGTGATGACGCCGCTCATCAGCTCGACCGGCGATGTGATGGAATTGGGTCTGACTTCCAAGACCGTGCCGCTGATGCAACTGAGGACCGTTGCCGACTGGGTGGTCAAGCCGGCCTTGCGCGCCGTGCCGGGAGTGACGAACGTTGCGATCTGGGGCGGCCAGATCAAGCAATATCAGATTCAGTTCATCCCCAGGCGCCTGATGCAATACGGCCTGAGCGTGAATGAGGTGGTGGCGGCGGCGCAGGGCGCGACGGGACTGCGCGGCGCAGGCTTTATCGAGACGGCCAACCAGCGGTTCACTCTTCACACGGACGGCCAGTCACTCTCCACCCAGGAACTGGCCCAGACGGTTTTGGTACACCACAAGGGCGTCAACGTGACGCTCGGCCAGGTGGCCCATGTGGTTGAAGGGCAGCAGCCGCCCATTGGGGCCGCGCTCGTTGATGGAAAGCAGGGCATCCTCCTGAGGGTGAATGAGCAGTACGGGTCCAACACCCTCGCAGTTACACATCGGATCGATCAGGCGCTCATTGGTCTCCGCCCGGCCCTTCACCGCCAGGGCATCCACCTGAACGAAGCGATTTTCCGCCCCGCCAATTTCATCGAAACCGCCCTTAACAACCTCCGCTCTTCGCTCACCATCGGAGCGATCCTGGTGGTTATCGTCATCTTTCTTTTCCTCTTCGATTTCCGGACGGCTGCGATCTCCTGCACGGCCATACCGCTATCCCTGCTCGCTGCGGTCACCGTGATGGACCGGATGGGCTACTCGCTCAACACCATGACGCTCGGCGGACTCGCCATCGCCATCGGCGAAGTCGTGGACGACGCGGTGATTGACGTGGAAAACATCCTTCGCCGCTTGCGCGAAAATCGCCATGCGGAAAATCCCCGGCCCACGGTTCAGGTCGTTTTCGACGCATCCCTCGAAGTGCGCAGCGCCGTCGTCTATGCGACTTTCACTGTGGTGCTGGTCTTTGTTCCGATTTTGATGATGAGCGGCATTCCGGGCGCGCTTTTCCGGCCGCTGGGAATAGCCTATATTCTCTCCGTTCTGGCTTCCTTGCTGGTGGCGCTGACGGTGACGCCGGTTCTTAGCATGATCATGCTTGGCCAGAAAACGCTTGTCAAAGAAGAGCCTCCGATTGTGCGGTGGCTGAAGACCGGTTATCGGCACGTGCTGCTGTTTGTGGAGCGCGCTCCCGCGCTGGTTATGGCGGGCGTGGCCGTATTGACCCTTCTCGGGCTCTCCGTGCTGCCCTCGCTCCGTTCCTCCTTTCTGCCGCAGTTCCACGAAGGGGAGTACATTGTTCACATGATCGGCCTGCCGGGCAGCTCGCTCGCGGACTCGCTCCACATCGGCAAGCAGGTCAATGAAGCCCTGATGAAGGCGCCCTACGTCGCCACCGTCGGGCAAAAGGCCGGCCGGGCGGACCTCTCTTCAACCCGAGGTCCATACCAGACCGAAATCGACGTGGCACTCAAGCCGAACCTCAACGGCAGGCAGAATGAGGCGGCCCTGGCGGGTATTCATCGAGCCCTCAGGAATTTTCCCGGCTTCACGTTTACCGTCAACACGTTTTTGACGGAAAGAATGGAAGAGATTATCTCGGGCTACACCGCCACTGTCGTGCTGAATATATACGGGCCGCACCTTAGTGTCCTTGACCAAAAGGCGCAGCAGGTGGCTCAGGTGCTGCGTTCGATCCCAGGCGCCCAGGCCGTTCGGATTCAGTCGCCGCCGGGGACGCCGCAGGTGATTGTCCGGGTCCTTCCGGCGGCGCTCGCGCGCTGGGGCTTTCAGCCGGTTTCCGTGCTCGATGCCGTCCAGACGGCTTTTGGCGGCTTCAATGTGGGCCAGGTGTATCAAGGCAATGAAGTGTTTAACGTCGATGTCGTGCTCGACCCCGCAGAGCGAGGGAGTCCTGCCGACGTTGCCGCGTTCCCGCTGCGGAGCCCGGCGGGAAATTACGTTTCGCTCGGCAATCTCGCCGATGTTTATGAGCAATCCGGGCGTTATGTCATCCTGCACAATGAAGGCCGGAGAGTGCAGACCATCACGCTCGACGTTTCCGGGCGCAGCCTCAATTCTTTTATCCGGCAGGCCCGGCAGGACATCCGGGCCAAGGTGAAGCTGCCCGCTGACACTTACTTCCAATTCACCGGGACGGCGGAAGCCCAGGCGAAATCGCACCGGGAATTGCTGGTCCACTCGGCCCTGGCTGCGCTGCTGATCATTCTTCTGCTTTCCATCGTGATGATGAATTGGCGCAACCTCCTGCTGGTCATGGCCAACTTGCCCTTCGCGCTGGTGGGAGGCGTACTCGTCGCATTCGCCACCGGCACGCCGCTTTCGCTTGGAGCTCTGATCGGTTTCATCACGCTGTTTGGTATTACCCTGCGCAATTCGATTATGCTCATCTCGCACTATGAGCATCTCGTTTCAGTGGAGGGGGTGCCTTGGGGTCTAGAAGCCGCCATCCGTGGCGCTTCCGAGCGCTTGGCGCCGATTTTGATGACCGCGACCGTGGCCGGCCTTGGCCTGTTGCCGCTGGCCCTCGGAACCGGCGACCCCGGCCGGGAAATCGAAGGGCCAATGGCCATCGTGATTCTGGGTGGTTTGATGACTTCGACTGTCCTGAATCTTCTGGTGCTGCCCACCCTCGCTCTCCGTTACGGGAGATTCCAAAAAACTGCGGAAATTGCAGAGTGAAGGCGATTCACAATAAAAGCCTCCGCTTTACGAAATCGGCGCCCGTCCTTGCGGTCCACGGCGTTGAAGCTGGGATTCCAAGCCTCAAGGTCGGAGATTATTGGAGGATGGGGTATGGCTATCCTCGCATGAATCTACAACCGTGTGACCATATATCGTCTTGCTGGCGGAATGTGATCACCGTCACATAAGCGGGTTTCTACCATCGTTCGTTTAACTGTCACATGATACAGGGATTATGTCGATGGCATATATGGAATCAGACTTGCCTAATCTTACGGTATCGGGGACGGCTAGGAGGGTAGTTATGAAGGATACAGCCCCAGTGTTGCTGGTTTCTGAGCAAGATGAAGTTGCCCAGGCGCTGCGGAAGGTGCTTGAGGCCCAAGGGGTCAAAACGCAGTTGGTTAGGAATATTGCGCAGGCCAATGCGATTCTGGAGCAAGATGCGCTTCCTGCGGCAGTTTTCTCTGACGCTGTATTGACCGACGGGACATGGGCGGATGTCGTATTCTTGGCCGCCCAGGCTCGGATGCCCGTGCCGGTGATCGTGGTCTCGCGCATAAACGATATGAGGCTGTACATCAGGGCGCTTGAGAATGGGGCTGCGGACTTTATTGTCCCGCCTTTTGCCCCGCCTGAGATCGCCCATGTGCTTCGTTGCGCTACAGGCAACGGGGAGAAGACTGCGGGCCATCACGCGTTGATTGCCAAGCGAAACAGCTTGCCGCGTTGGCTCCTCCAGCAGAGGAGAGAGTCCTACGCAGTTTCACTTACGGTGGGCGCTAGCAACTGTTTATGGCCGTGTGTGGCCTAGCGCGAAAGAGGAGATTGCCATGCGTTCAGTGCAGATGTTGGAGCCGGATAGCAAATTCTGTAGCATCCCCCAAAGTTCGGATGAATTCCTGGGGGGGCTTTCTCCAGATGTGTCAAAGGCTTTTGAAGCCCTCAAAGTGGCCATAACCTACCCGCCGGGCGCGGTGCTGTTTATCGAAGGTGAGGCTCCGAGAGGGGTCTTTGTGCTTACAAAGGGCCGCGTGAAGCTTTCCCTGACCTCAGCAAATGGCAAGGTTATGATCCTGAGAATTGTCAAGCCGGGCGAGATTCTGGGGTTGCACGCGGCGATCTCCAACGTCGCCTTTCAAGCTACTGCCGAAACGGTTGAACCCTGCCAAGTCAACTTTGTGAGGCGCGAGGATTTCCTCCGCTTCTTGCGGGAGCACGCACAAGCAGCCCTGCTGGTGGCGAGGCAGTTGAGCGCCAGCTATCAGGAGACATGCGAACAGCTCAGAGCGCTTGGACTCTCCAGCTCCGCGCGGGAAAAGGTGGCGAGATTTCTGCTCGAATGGGCTGAACGCGGCGAGAAAAGGAAGAAGGGTGTTCGCGCAAGGCTCACTCTCACCCACGAAGAGATCGGTCAACTGATCGGAACCTCCCGTGAGACCATCACCAGGATTCTGGGAGATTTCAAGGTGCACCACTGGATCATCATCAAAGGCTCTACGCTGGTGCTTCAAAATAGGGCCGCTTTGGAAGGTCTGCTGGGTTATGAGGCGCTTCCCTCGTCAGGTATACAGTCACCGTGCACAGAAGCAACAGGCGATGAGCAACCTTTCCAGGCGCCGGCGACAGGACCTTTTGTTCAGACAAAGGCATACCCCTTGGGCGTCGGTTTATCGGTCTTGCGAGGCTGAGGAACGTTTCTGTATTGCTCTCGATTCCAAGCAAGATGCGGCAGAGTAGCCGCCGAAAAAGGCGCGCTTTCATTCCAAAGCGCCGGGTCGAGTGTTCCTGATAGCCTTTCGCATGGGCCTCTTGACCATTCTGCCTGAGATTGATTATCTGTTCGTTTGTGACCCGTCCCCTTTCTTCTATACTTGGGTGATTGATCCCCTGGCGTTTACAATATGAAGGACAGGCGTTTTGGGGATTTTACCCAAAAACATTCGTGCAGGCAGTACAAAGCGACTGTCGCCAGACATCCCAAGATACGCCGTGTCCGATTTGCGCAACCGATGATTCCTTTCTGGCTTCGACGACATGCCTCTTCTCGACTATACTGGTAAGAGGGAATGTCGAGGCGGGGAACACCCCTGGCAGAAAGGGACGGTTCGTTGCCTATTGTCTCTATTAGAATTGGGGTTGAGAAAATAGCTGAAAAAGGGTGGAGTGCGACGTGGATCCAAAAGACTTAGAGCGATACAAACAGTTGTTACAATCAAAGCACGATGAATTGTCATCCGCATGGAAGGGGAGGGAAGGTCTTGCTCCATCAACCGAGCCTCTTCATGGCGACCCTGCCGACCAAGCCACTGCGGCGAGTGAGGCAGCGATCCAAGTACGTCTGCACCAAACCGATAGCCGGCTGCTAAGGGCGATCGAGGAGGCCTTGGCGCGAATCGAGCGGAGCAACTACGGAATCTGCGAGGTTTGCGACCAGCCCATCTCCGGACCTCGGCTTACTGCGGTACCTTGGACGCGACTTTGCCTCGGCTGTAAGGAACACCAGCACGACTGATCCCACGGGAATCAGGATAGGTTCTTTATGGTAAGTAAAGTCATGTAATTGAAGCCTGGCCAGGCCCTAGTGCATACTTTGATTGCTCGCGCACGGTCCAAGGGCCGGTCTAGTGGTTGTTTGCGAAAGTAAGCGTAATTTCAACTCGTTCAAAACAAAGGGCACCTCGCAAAACGTCATAACGCAGACGAACGCAAGCAAGCACTAGCGGCTTTATAGGGTGCGGGAACGGCCAAACTCGTGGTGTTTGAACGTCCAACCTGTGCCTCTCTCCTCACCCATACCTGAAGGCGTGTGATTTCTCCCTCCTGATCTTGACCGACCAGCCAGAACGTTTGACGGGCGGCACGGCGGGTGATTCCGTGGCACGTTGGAACGCTCGGTGTGGGATATACTATCTGCCTATCTCATGATCGCTTCACGAAGAGGTTGGCCTGGCAATGTGCGACTTGCTCTTTTACCGGCGGTTTTGCTGGCGGGCGCGTTTGGCTTGAGGGCTCAGGACAACTATGAGATTCAGGTGTACGGCTCCCCCACGGTGGAGCCGCACCATACCATGGTGGAACTCCACAGTAATTTCACGGCCGAGGGTTTCAAGACTCCGGTGGATGGCGTCGCTCCGGACAACCATGCTGAACACGAAACTATCGAAATCACTCATGGATTCAACTCGTGGTTTGAAACAGGCTTCTACATCTTTACCTCAGCTCGGAGCGGCGACGGCTGGGACTGGGTGGGCGACCACATCCGGCCGCGCGTTCGCGTCCCGGATGGCTGGCATTGGCCGGTGGGGGTGAGCATTTCCAACGAGATTGGCTACCAGCGCAGGAAATTCTCGCCGGATACCTGGACGTGGGAAATCCGCCCCATTATTGACAAACAGATGGGCCGCTGGTACTGGGCGTTCAATCCCGCCTTCGACAAGTCCTTCCACGGGCTTAGCGTCCACAAGGGTTTTCAGTTTTCTCCGAATTTCAAGTTCAGTTACAACTTCACGCCCAAAATCGCCGGGGGCTTGGAATACTACGGCGCTCTCGGGCCTGTTACGGGTTTCGACCCTCTCGCAGAGCAGGAACAACAGATCTTTCCTGCTATCGACTTGAATCTTGCGCCGCAGTGGGAGATCAATTTCGGCGTTGGAGTTGGAATGACCCGCAGTACAGACCGCTTGATCCTGAAGTGCATTCTGGGCTATCGGTTTGACTTCTGACCTGGATATCTTTCCAGGACCTTTTGACATGCCCGTTTGTTCGATCATTGAATGCTCCCGCCCAAATTTTGATCGGAGAATAGCAAGAGGTTGGAGGCACGATTCGACGTGCTGGAGTATATCCCGGTTTTGTTACGACCCCCTTCCCACGAAGAGCGTTCTTCAGAAAAAGGTCAAAGACTGGCGCCGGCATCGGAAGACGATGCCGGCGAGTTCTCGTGCGGGCTTGTTGGGATGCCGGGGCGCCTGTCATCAAGAGGAGCGATGCCGTCGGTATGCTTGAGACCTGCAGAAGCTCTGCACGCACATGCCACCCGCGGTATCATACAGGATGATGGCTACGGCTGCTGATCCTTTGATCGCTTTGTCCGGTGAGTCGCAGCGCGCGCTCCGGGCGTTCGCCGACCAGGCGTTTTCCCGTGCGGCCGGGGCGCCTTTGATTCCCGGTAACCGTGTACGGCTCCTGCGCGATGCTCGAGAGAACTACGCAGCCTGGATGGAAGCGATTCGTGGCGCGCGTCGGACGATTTATTTTGAAAGCTATATCATCCATAGCGACGACGTAGGGCGTCAGTTCGCGGACCTCCTCGCCTTAAAAGCCCGAGAGGGGGTGCGCGTCCGCATCATTTATGATTGGATGGGCGCTCTTGGGCACACCCGGTGGAATTTCTGGCGGCCGCTACGCCGCGCCGGAATGGAAGTCCGGTGCTTCAATCCGCCCCGTTTCGACAGCGCCTTCGGATGGCTCAGCCGGGATCACCGAAAATCAATTATTGTGGACGGTCGAATCGCCTTTGTGACCGGGTTATGTGTCGGCCGCAGGTGGGCGGGCTATCCGGAGCGCGGGGTCGCTTCTTGGCGCGATACGGGTGTTGAAATCGAAGGGCCGGCGGTTCCTGATGTCGAACGAGCGTTTGCCGCTGCATGGGCCGAGTGCGGATCGCCGTTACCCAAAAGCGAGTTGGCGTACAATGCAGCCGCTCGTACAGCAGGCACGATCAGTTTGCGGATCATCCCCAGCCGTCCCGGCACGTTGGCGATGTACCGGCTCGATCAGTTGATCGCTGCGCTGGCCCGTGAATCCATCTGGCTCACGGATGCTTACTTTGTGGGGACTTCTTCCTACGTCCAGGCGCTGCGCGCGGCGGCGTCCGACGGTGTGGACGTTCGCCTGTTGCTGCCGCGTGCGGGCGACGTCCCCGTTGTCAGAGCCATCTCCCGCGCCGGTTACCGCACTCTGATCGAGGCCGGCGTGCGAATCTTTGAGTGGAATGGACCGATGCTCCATGCCAAGACTGCGGTCGCCGACGGCCGGTGGGCGAGAGTCGGATCGACCAATCTGAATCTTGCCAGTTGGCTGGGCAATTGGGAGCTCGACGTTGTCGTCGAGGACGAAGGCTTTGCGAGCGAGATGCAGGCGATGTACCTTGACGATCTTAAGCACTCAACCGAGATTATCCTGTCACACAATCGGCGACCTCGGCCCGTCCTTCCGCGCCGTTTACGCCCCAGGCCGCGAGGTGCAGCCCGGGGCAGCGCCAATTGGGCTGCCAAGGGAGTTTTGCGGATTGGCAACGTCGTCGGCGCTGCCATGACGAACCGCCGGGTGCTCGGTCCAGCCGAATCTTCCTTGATGCTTACGAGCGGTTTGGCACTGGCAGTGTTCATCGCTATGACGATTTTTCTTCCGCGGGTTGTTGCGGGAGCGCTGGCCTTATTGAGCACATGGATCGCAGTTACGCTTTTGGTGCAGGCGTGGCGGCTTCGTCGCCCCAGGAATCAAGATACGAAGGATGCTCCCGACGCTCCGCCATCCTCGTCGCAAGGGTCCTGAGCCTGGTCCGGACGGGCTTGGCTGCCATGAGGATAACGAGTGTCGATGGATCGGCTTCTTATTGAGAGTTACAAAATATAGTGACAACTATTACTGTCGCGTGGGTCTATGACCCGCGTCTTTCGCCGCTCAGGCAAGCAGTGCTTGCCGCCGAGCGGCGCTACAAAGAACGGCGTCACTATATTTTGCAAACATCAGTAAGACAGAACCGCGACGCGGTTTGCAGAAGGCCGGCCTGCGGCGCAGGCTCGTGGAAATGTTAATGCTACGGGGCTGTGTGGACAGTCGTTCCTTGAGGCGCCCGCAAGGTGCCGACAAGCCCGGAAAGATGCGTTTTCTTGCGCTTGCAGTACTCGCGTATTCCCTCGACGGCGCGCAGCGCGGTATCTGGGGCATAGAAATTTGCAGTCCCGATTTGCACGGCGCGGGCTCCGGCGATGAAAAACTCGATAGCATCCTCGGCGCTGGAAATCCCTCCGATCCCGATAATCGGAATTTTTACCGCGCGGGCTGTTTGGTAGACCATGCGTAAGGCCAGCGGCTTGATGGCGGGACCTGAAAGGCCGCCGGTAATGTTCGAGATGCGCGGAGTGCGGGTCTCAATATCAATGGCCATCCCCACAAACGTATTCACCAGCGACAGCGCATCGGCGCCGGCGGATTCCGCGGCGCGGGCGAGTTCCGTGATGTCGGTGACGTTGGGGGAGAGTTTGACGATCAGGGGGTAGCGCGCCGCTTTTTTGCTTGCGGCCACCACTTCTGCCGTCAGCCGCGGATCGTTGCCGTAAACCATGCCGCCGCAACGGGTGTTGGGGCAGGAAATATTCAACTCGTAGCCGTCGATTCCTTCGCCGGCGTTCAAGATCTCGATCGCCCGCACGTACTCTTCGGTGGAATAGCCAAAAACATTGACAATGCAGCGTGTGCGCAGGGTTCTGAGGAAGGGCAGCTTTTCTTTCAGAAATTTCTTTGCGCCCACATTTTGCAGGCCGATCGCATTCAGCATTCCGGCCGCGGTTTCGTAAATGCGCGGGGAGGGATTTCCTTCCATCGGTTCAGCGGAAATTCCCTTGACGCAAATCCCGCCGAGCCGGTCGAGATCGATGAGGCGGGCAAATTCTTGGCCGTAACCGAAGGTGCCGCTGGCGGTCAGGACGGGATTCTCAAAGTGGATGCCGGCAATTTCGACATCAATGCGGGGGCTAAACTCTTCCTTGCTGGCACTGCTTTTAGCCGGCTGCTGGCGCTTTGGTTGCGGGGATTCTTTTATCATCGCGCTATATCTTGGGAATTTCTTCCCGTTCCCAGATTACCTTCTCAGCCTGAAATACCGGGCCTTCCGTGCAGACGCGCTCGTAGGCGGCGTGGCCGGTTCCTGTTACCCGAATAGAGCATCCCAGGCAAACTCCCAACCCGCATCCCATTCGGTTTTCCATGGAGACCAAACACGGGTGGCCGTATTGACGGGCAAGCTCAACCGACGCACGAAGCATCGCCCAAGGCCCGCAAACCATCAACAAGAATTTCCGATGCCGGTGGTGTTCAAGATACTCCGCCAGAGGTTCGGTAACATACCCGCCATGCCCCTCGGAACCGTTTTCCGTGGCCAGCGTTTTTGCCTGAACGTAGCTTTCGAAATCCTCGACACCTACAATATCCTCTCGGGTGCGGCCTCCGAAGAACAGCCGCTGACGCAGGCCGGCTTGGGCAATCTGCCGCGCGGGAAGAAGCAAAGCGGCAATCCCGATGCCGCCCGCAACCAGCAGAACCTCTTCCACCCTTTCGGCTATGGGGAGGTATTCTTCCTCGAAGAAGCCGTGGCCCAGGGGACCGAGCAATCCCACCTGATCACCCGGCTTCAACTTCGCCATTAGGCGCGTGCCCTGCCCAACGATTTTGTAGAGAAGCTGAATGACCGCAGGAGAGGCGCTGGGATCGGGTTGGTCTTGTGCGGACCCGGCGGACTTTACATCGTAAATGCTCATGGGGCGCCGCAGGAGCACGTCCGTGTGACCAAGCAGTCGGACCATGGCAAACTGCCCCGGGCGTGTTGCCTGGGCTTGCCGCGGAGAATAAAGATTCAAAAGAAAGTGGCCGCCTTTGAGTGGCTGATTTTTAACCACGGCGACAATGTCATCGTACATCCGATTAATTCTATCAGAACACCGGCTCGGTTCGAGACCTCTTCTCAAAGTTATTACTTTACCCTCGCGGAGTTCTATCCGACAAGCCGCACAGTTCAATTCTCTCCTGGTTCCGGTTCTCTTGCGCTACACTGCGAGGGGAGTTTTCCGGTGGCGGCCCAAGGCAGGCTTTCCGTTTGGGCAGGTTTTCGGTCTAGAATTCAAGGTAGAGCTTCCGACAATGGCTTTATTCCTGCAAGGTGTGCTGATCCTGGCCCTGGTGGCGGCGAACGCCTGTTTTGTGGCGGCGGAGTATTCGCTATTAAGCGTCCGGCGCAGCCGATTGCAGCAACTCGTGCGGCTGGGGAGCCTCCGTGCCGCGCTGGTGCAAAAGCTGCTGGCGTATCCCAGCCGCCTTTTCTCCGGCCTGCAACTGGGCATTACGGCCGCCAGTCTTCTGCTTGGCTGGCTGGGAGAATCCATGCTGGCGGGAGATCTGCGCGATTTGCTCGAGGGGAGGTTGAAGCATTTTGTCGGCCCCGTATCCCATGGGACGGCGACCGTTATCGCGTTCCTGTCGATTACGGGCCTGCTGATGGTTCTGGGTGAGCTTGCTCCGAAAACGATAGGTTATGAGCGTGCCGAAAAAGTCTCGTTGCTTGCGGCCTGGCCTTTGACTCTGTATATGCGGGCGGCCCACTACCCGGTTCTCCTGATGGACTGGCTGGCCAATCGCATCGCTCGCGGGGTTGGCGTTACGGCCTCCGTGGGGCATGGCGATATGCACAGTCTGGAGGAAGTGGAACTGATTGTTGCGGGAATCCGCAAGCGCGGTCTGCTGGGTGAAGAACAGGAAGAGATGATTCACAGCGTCTTTGATCTTCACCGGGTTCTGGTGCGCGAGATTATGGTCCCCAGACCGCAGATTACTTCGTTGCCTCTCAGCAAAGACCTCAGTTTCCTCCTCGAACGGATTGTGAAGGACCAGCATTCCCGCGTTCCCGTTTACGAAGATTCGCCTGATCATATTATCGGAATCCTTTACGCTCGTGATCTTTTGGCGGTTACTCTGGATCGCTTGCGTTCCCGGATTCCCCTCAGCGAACCGCTCGACTTAAGGTCTCTGTTGCACACACCGATGATCGTTCCCGAAGCCATGCCTCTTGTTAAGTTGCTCGATGAGACCCGCCGGCGCCATGCCCAGTTGGCCCTTGTGGTGGATGAGTTCGGAACGTTCGTGGGGCTGGTGACGATTGAAGACGCCCTCGAGCAGATCGTGGGTGAGATTCAGGATGAGTACGACAGGGAAGAGGAGGTGATTCAGAAGGTCGGCGAGCACGTTTTGGTGGTGGGCGCTGCGCTCGGCTTGCGAGAACTGGCGGACGATTACAACATTGCCCTTCTGCGCGGCGCGGGATACGAAACACTGGCGGGCTTTGTGCTGGACCGGTTGGGGGCGATTCCCAAAGGCGGCGAGAGTTTTACATACGAAGGGCGGGTTTACACCGTCGTTGAAATGGAGGGGTTGCGCGTCGCGAAAGTCAAGATTGAGAAGCTTGCCGGGAAAGGTCCACGCCCGAAGGTTGCTCCTGTGCCCTCCCAGGGTGATTCCAAATAATTCGTGGACGGTCCGCTAGCTTGCTGGCGCAGCTTCCTCGCCCAATATAACCAAGATTTCCGCCCCTCGATTTACGTTCAAAGCTTTCGCGGCCGATCCGCGGTTGGTGCCGATCTCAAGAAAGCCGGAGCTGCCGACGATGGCGAAAATCTCCGAAGGCTGGCCCATCGAGTAAGAGGAGTGCAACTGCGTTACCTCGTGCTGGTTGATGACGATCCGGAAACGCGGCGGGTTCTCCGTGAAGAGTTGCGGGACATCCTCAGGACGGATGTTCGTAATGATATTCCCGAATTTGTCCACTTTGATTGCCACACCCTTGATGAGGTTTTCGCTTTCCCGTTTGGGCCGGGGAGAAGCGAATTTTGCGTAATCCGTGATGACCTCGCCGAATTTCTCAGTCTCTACTCCCCGGCTTAGCCATGCCGCCACAGGCGCAAAGACGTCCCGTCCATGGAAGGTGTTGCTGACAGGATTCAGAAAGTAATGGTCTGCGGTAACGTGGCGTACTTCGACGTTTTCTTCGCGCTCATAAACGAGCGACAGCACTCCGTTGTCCGGAGCCACGAACTTGTGATTCCCAGTGCGAACCAGAATGGGCCGCCGGACGGAACCGACGCCCGGGTCGACCACGACAAGGTGGATGGTGTCAGGAGGAAAATAAAGATAGCTCTGAGCCAGGGTAAAAGCACCGTCAAAGATGTCGTAGGAATTGATCTGGTGGTTGATATCCACAATGACGGCCTCGGGGTTGATCTTCAGAATTACTCCTTTCATAACTCCCACGAAGTAGTCGCGTTCACCGAAGTCTGTGGTGATGGTAATGATGGGTGTGGCGGGCAAAACTCCCTCCCCAATGTGCCGGCACGGATAGTCGCTTAAAGCGCAACCTAACGGAAAGCCGGCTCATTGTCAAGGCGGGGACGATTGCTGAAAGATCTTCCGGTAGTCGCGAAGGGTGAGAGGGGGCACAGAAGCCGTAGCGAGATTTTCCTCGATGTGCACGCGGCGGCTCATGCCCACCAGCGCGCAGGTAATTCCCGGAGTGGATCGGACAAATTGCAGGGCCCGCTGCGCGTCAGTTTCGAGACCAGGAAACCATTGTCGGAGATCATCGGGCAACCCCTGGGAAAGACGGCTCTGCAGAAGGCTGGCGCTGGCGAAAACCATCAGGCCCCGCTCACGCGCCAGATGCAGGAAGGGAACTTGCTTGCCGTCCATCGGCTGAGTATTGGCCGTCAGGGCTTCGGGCATCGCGATGTTAAACGGGAGTTGAACTGCGCGGAAATGATGATCGTTGCCACCAACCTCTGCGGCGACATCGAGGACGGACTGAAGCGCGATGGATTCTTGGGAATCTGCGGGCACGCGGTAGCCGTTCCATGTCGCGGTTCCGTACATGCGAATCTTGCCGTCCACAACCGCCTGTTCAAGGGCTGAAAAGGCCGCTTTGAGACGGCGCAGGAAGTCGTCGCGCGAAACTTCTTTGAGCTGAAGTTCGGGATTGTGCAGGTAATAAATGTCGATGGTCTCGACCCCAAGGTTTGCCCGGCTGGTATCGATCTGATTTGTCAGGTACTCAGGCGACATGACGTGACAACCCGCAACAACTTCCCCGGGCCGCACCAAGCCTGTCTGGACCAGCTTTTCGCGGAAATAGTCGGGAGGGTCTTGAGAAAGTTCGCCGTCGAAGGCGAGGAACCCGCCTTTGGTGGCGAGGATAATCTCATCACGTTTGGCGGCCCCGGAGGAGATCAGAGTAGAAAGTCCCTGAGCGATGGCCCGCTCACTCCGCATGTGGCGGTAATTGACCGCCGTGTCAAGAACGTTCGTGCCCATTTGGACCGCGCCAATGACGGCATCGCGGTATCGATCGTCAACTTCTTTGGTGGGATCGCCGAGGTAGGTTCCAAGGCCGACGGAGGCGGTCCAGAGTTGCTGAGCTTCGCGATAATGTCCCGGCAGACGATCGGCAAATCGCCTGCGAAACCTATCGGTACCCTCGGGCGTGGCGAAACCCGGAATAAGCATTGGGCAGAGTTCCCCTCAGTTGATTTCACGTCTTCTGTAGGCCGATTTGCGCGGCAATCCAGGGTAAAGGTTCGTTCGGCGACTTCCAGCGGGGAAGCGCGGGCTCGCGAGTTTTCCACGGCGCTCCGCGATTCTGTCTTCAGAAGTGAACATGCGTCGTTCACTTGGCTCGAAGCAGGAGCACAGGGACGCTGATCCTATGCTGCACCCGTGGCGCTGTCGTCCCCAGAAGCAGGTCGCTGACGAACCTGTGTCCATGCGTGCTCATGGCGACCAGATCGCAGCCCTGTTGCTGAACCCACTTGACGATTTCGCTTGACGGGTCGCCGTAGGCCAGTGCCGCCTCGGCAGGAATGCCCTCCGCTTGAAACTCGGCTTGAACCTTTTCCAAGTACGCCTTGTCCTCTGCGACTTCTGAACTCACGGCGTCGGGGCCGTACATGCGGGCGGCCCAGCCGTCAGCAACATGCAGAAGCGCCACGCGGCTGTGCAGGATCTTGGCCAGGGCTTTGATGTGTTCGATGATAGCCCGGTCGGTCGGAGTAGCGTCCAGAGTTACCAGAATCTTGTTGTACATGACATTCTCCCCGCTGGGCGTGTGTCGCCCCTCGCGCGTCAGTGCCCGACAATGATCGCCCAAGCGCCCTTGAACGCCGCCGGCAAGCCGTAGATGTCCATGGCGGTAATAAGCAGGGCGCTGCCCCAGCCGGCGATCATGAGAAACCAGCCGTTTCGCCACTTGCCCATGCGCTCGCGGGAGCTTGTGAAGTGTAGCAAAGGGAACATGGCGAAGGGAAGCTGCAAAGCCAGCACCACCTGGCTGAGGACGAGCAGATCGGTCACGCTGCTGTTGCCACGAATCCCGATGATCAGGATGGCCGGGATAATAGCCAGCGTGCGGGTGATAAGCCGCCGTAACCAGGGTTGGATTCGCCAATGCATGAAGCCTTCCATGACCACCTGCCCGGCCAGCGTGCCGGTGATCGTGCTGCTTTGTCCGCTGGCCAGCAAGGCCACGGCGAACAGCGTACTGGCCAGGGCGGTTCCCAGCAGCGGAGCCAGGGTCAGATAGGCGACGCGGATCCAGTCGGTGTCGGGGCTGAACTTGATCATGTGTCCGTCCGGTACGAGCACATTCGCCTTGCCGAAAAAGACCAAAGCTGCCAGCACCAGAATAGCAGCGTTCACGAAGAAAGCGACGGTCAGGGCTACCGACGCATCAAGGGTGTTGAACCGAATGCCGCTGCGAACGGAGGCATCATCTTTCTGGAGTTTGCGGCTCTGCACCAGAGCCGAGTGGAGATAGAGATTATGGGGCATCACGGTCGCGCCAATGATGCCGATGGCGAGCACGAGCATGCCGTTTTGCGCCAGTCCGGGCCGGAGGAGCGCACTCCCCATCTCGATAAAGCTGGGACGCGTCTGAGGGAGCACGAAAATCTCCATGTAGTAGCACGAGGCCATCGTAGCCACCAGCAACACCACAACCGCCTCAATGGTTCGCATCCCGAAGCGCTGCAAGCCTAGCAGAATCAGGACATCGCACCCTGTGATGATGACTGCCCAGAGCAAAGGAATATTGAACAGGAGATTGAGGGCCACAGCGCTGCCCAGCACTTCCGCCAAGTCACAGGCGCCGATAGCGAGTTCACAGAACAACCAGTTGGGCACTCGAGTCCAGCGGGGGTACCAATCGCGACAGCATTGAGCGAGGTCCATCCCGGTGACCACGCCCAGGCGGGCCGCGATGATCTGCATAAAGATGGCCATCAAACTGGCCAGGGCGACAACCCACAGCAGCCCGTACTTGAACTGCGCTCCGCCTGCCAGGTCGGTGCCCCAGTTCCCGGGGTCCATGTACCCGACGCTGACCAGAATCGCCGGTCCGACAAAAGCCCACCAGTGCCGCCAGAAGCCCGCTTTGTGCGACGGCACTTCGACCGAGCCGTGCAACCCTTCAAGGGACAGGCTGCGGCTGGGCTGCGGCACGCCCGCTTCAACCGCTGCCCTGTCCGTACCGGCGGGTTGGTGTTCAGCAGTTTCAGGCTTATCTTGCGGATGATCCATTCAGGGCTAACTCGCGGCTGCTGTTTACTACAGATTCTTAATTATAATAAACCATAGTTAATACGACTAACCACGGAGCTGTCAACCGGAAAATGTGGCCCATCGTCCAGGAAACCGGGCTAATATGGATGTTGCCTGATGCTCTGACCGCTGGCATGATGAGATGGTCGAAAGCGCTACAATGCCTAAGTGGCTGTCTGCCATGAAGCTTACCGTATCGAAAGAGGATTACTTGAAGGCCATCGCGGAGGCGGAGGCGGAAGAGGGTGCCGCTATCGCGGCCACGATTGCGCGCTGGCTGGATGTTTCCCCGCCTGCCGTAGCGCTGGCTCTCCGGCGCCTGAGGCGCGACAAACTGGCCCAGGTAGACCGCAAGGGCCGAATCACTTTGACGGTCCAAGGACGAAAAATATCTGACGGGCTGCGATCTCGCCATCATGTAATTGAGCGTTTCCTCTACGAGATCCTGGGAATGGAATGGTACAAAGTGCACGAAGAGGCGGAGCGGCTGGAGCACTCCGTTTCAGAGGATATGGAACAAAAGCTGATCGAAAAGCTTGGACGGGATGGAGCCTGTCCCCATGGGAACCAGATCAACAAGAGCGCCGCCGAGCGGCGCAAGCTGGGCCTGCGGCCCTTGTGGGAAGCAACACCCGGATCGTCGGTCCGGGTCGATAGTATGCGCGAGCGGGATCGCAAACTCCTTGAATACTTCGATCAACTGGGAATCCGACCGGGTGTTCAAATTCAAGTCATGAGCCGCAATTATGATGGCACTTTGAGCTTACATTTGGAGGGTAAGCCAGCCAGCTTGGGTGAAGCCGCTGCAAGAAAGGTATGGGTTTCCACGGTACTGAGGACGGCGCGACCTGCTTCATAATCCAACGTGATTGAACCTAAGGCTTCGCCTTAGCCCGAATTGCTCATGAACTTTCCCCGCGAGACCGGGAGGGCGAGATTTCAACCCTGCCGGAAAGGGCTGCCTTCTAACGCATTTCCCTTCGCCTGCGCCAGCCGGTTCTCAAAAATCAAATCGGGGCTATAGCTCTTCAATTTGAGGCGGCGAACCGCGACGTTCTCAATCGCCCGGCGCGGTACAAGGCCGACAATTTCGCTGCTCTCAATGGCAACCCCTGCCCGCGCTGCCTCTTCCGCCACGGCATCAAAGACGGTGCCGATCGGCGTGGTCAGGAAATCCGTCAGGTTCATGGAGACCTGGACCAAATTGCGCGCCTTCAGTTCCACTCCGATGGCCTTCACGGCTGGAAAACCTCCATCCGAGGCGCGAATCTTCCTGGCGATGGCCTTGGCCAGCTCAAGATTGGAAGTCTTGAGGTTGATGTTGTAGGCAACCAAAAAGTTTCGCGCACCGACGGCCGTAGCCCCGGCTGTTGGGTGGAGATCGGCCTCGCCGAAGTCCGGCCGCCGATCCGGATTCCGCCGAACTTCCTCGCGCAACCGCTCAAACTGCCCTTGCCGGACATATTCAAGATTCTTTCGCCGGGGCTCGCGGGCCGCCGCTTCGTAAAGATAGGCCGGGATGCGGAAGCGCCGCCAGGTTTCCCCGGCCACCCAGCGGGCAATCTCCACGCAGTCATCCAGATTCACGCCCTTGATCGGTACGAAAGGCACAACGTCCGTAGCTCCCATGCGGGGATGCGCTCCCCGGTGGTCGTTCAAGTCGATCAGTTCACCGGCGCATCCGATGGCTCGCAATGCGGCTTCGCCAACGCTTTCGCGAGTTCCCACAAAGGTCACAACGGAGCGGTTGTGGTCCGGGTCCATTTCCCTCCCGAGCAAATGAACGTCCGGCCCCGCAAGGAGAGCTTGGACGATGGCTTCGATCTTCTCGGAGTCCTGCCCTTCGCTGAAATTCGGGACGCATTCAACGATGGTTTGCACGATAAGAATTTAGCACAAGGAACGCGACAAAATCTTGCCTTACGATCCCGGATTCTCCTTAACGTCCGGCGTTAGCTGAAAGCATCAGTCCAGAGTTGAAGATAATTACGAGGAATGCAGGCGCGCGCCGGCATTTTGATATAATGGCCTTTCACACCCGGATCGGAGGTATAGATTCCATGCCGAGTTACGACTTTGTCTGCAAACAGTGCAGGAAGAAATTCACCCTCATGTTGTCGCTGGCTGAATACGAAAAGCGGCGGCCCGCTTGCCCCAAGTGCAAAAGCAGGAAAGTTGAGCAGCGCATCGCTTCTTTCTTTGCCGTTACCTCCAAAAAGAGTTAAGGGCTTTTCCCGTTGCGTCTCACAGGCTAGCCGGCGGGGGCTGCATGGGCGGGAGAAGCACCCGAGTCGCGAGTGTTGTCATCGCCTGCGCGGGCTTGGCGGACGGGACCAAAGCCGCAGTTATTCTCCAGGATGCGTTGAAGGCGCTTCCCCGCGCCGGGTGTGCCGTCAGCGATGGCAGCCTGGGTTGTAGGGTAAGTGGCCGCGGTTCCCTCGGCTCCGGCGCCCTGGAGCGATATCCAACTTGCGCCCGAGTTGAGACTTAGCACGGCGTTAAGGATGGTCTGCGGGTTCGTCGAGTTCTCTCCGTCTTTCGTTCTGTCCGACTCCATCATGGGCGAGACTCCCAACCCGCAGTTTATCCGGTCTCGCGCGATGACCATGGGAGCCATGAGTTCACCGTTGGCGATAAGGGCGTTCAACCGCTCAGCGTATCGCGCGCGCTGCTCTCGACCCAGCCAGCCGACCCGAGCCGGCAATCCCTGAAGCTTCACATGCTTTCGCGCCAGGCGAATCCAGCGGCGCAGCATCGCGTCATCGGGAAAAAGCTCCAGCAGCAGGCCGTCGGCGCGATGAATATCCCGCGCATCGCCGGAGAGCGCCGCCCAGCGCAATGGCACTCGGCCCTCTGCAAAGGCCGGGCGGAGGTAAGTGGAAACAAAGCCAGGCCAGCGATGAGCTTCCTGGACCCCGCCGTGCTCCCTGGCCACGCCGCAGAGGTTGTTTCCAAAGTCGAAGGCCACGGCGCCAAGTTTCTGGAGTTCTGCCATTCCACGGGCGTGTAGTGCGAGTGAATTGCAAGCGCGCTTGAAATAGTCTTCAGGGTTCCTACAGCGCAACGCCCCGGCCTCTTCGAGGGACATGCCGGCGGGGACGTAGCCGTTCAAGAGATCCCGGACGCCGGTCAGATCGCTCAAAATGTCGGGGACAACGCCGCGCCTTGCGAGTTCGGGGATAATTTCTGCGCAGTTTCCTACCAGGCCCACCGAGACCGGCTGCTTTTGCCGGACGGCGTTTTTGAGAATGCGAAGCGCTTCGTCCAGGCTGTTGACACAGAAATCGCAGTAGCCGGCGCGGATGCGGCGGGTGATTCTTTCGCTATCAACCTCGATGCCAAGGAAGGCGGCGCCCTGGAGCGTGGCGGCAAGCGGCTGGGTTCCTCCCGTGCTGCCCATTCCGCCGGAGACGATCAGCCTGCCGGCAAGCTCCCCGCCAAAATGCGCTCTGCCGGCCGCGGCAAACGTTTCGAACGCCGTGTGCAGAGCTTGCTGGCTTCCTACGTACGTCCAGCTCCGACGAGCGTCTTGGCCGAACAACGCAGGTCCAAGCCTTTCGGCGTCAGGAAGCTGATCCTCTGTAGACCCAGGACGGGCAGGGTTCGAATTGGCGATCAGGACGCGCGGAGCCTCAGCGTCCGTCTCAAAAATGCCCGCCGGCTCGCCGGATTGGATCAGGAAGGTTTCGCCGTCTTTTAAGCTCTGGAGGGAGCGGACAACGGCATGGTAAGAATCCCAATCTCGCGCGGGCTTTGCACTGCTTCCGCCAACGACCAAATCCTCATGCCCATCGGCCGCTTGCTCATCGAGCGAGTTCATCAACATGCGCAGGGCCGCTTCCTGATGCCACCCTTGGCAGGTGAGTTCGGTTCCGCGGGGAGCGCGGACCCGCTTCTTGCTTGCGCCGGACGGCGTGATTCCGTTGGGCTCGGTTGTTGCCGGATGAGTCATGGTCTATTCCCTGCCGTTGATCTTAGTCGATGAGGCGCCAAAGGAAAAGGTCGCGCGACTTCATGTGCAGGAACATCACGCCAGTTATTGCTTGCTCGCGCGGACCGGATAGGGCGGGCTGCTGAAATATCGCGCGTCTGTGCTAGAATTCTCCAGAACGAGGCGGTGTTCGCGGAAGCGAAGATCTGAAACATTATGGACTCAAAAAGCTTTCAAACGTTAAGCGATCTGTTCCTGCAGGCGATGGAGAACAACTCCCAGCCGGATGTTTTCCTTTCGAAATCAACGGGCCCGTACCGCGGAGTTTCCCCGCGCGAAGCGATGTTGAACGTGGCGGCACTCGGCCGCGCTTTCAGCGGCATGGGCGTTCACGCAGGAGACCGGGTCGCGCTGCTCGCGGAAAATCGCATCGAGTGGGCGCTTACGGACTATGCCCTTCTGGGACTTGGGGCGGTCACGGTGCCGCTCTATGCAACGCTGCTCGAAGACGACATCGAGTACATTCTCCGCGATTCAGGCTCAAAAGGTATCGTCGTCTCGACCGCGGAACAACTCCAGAAAGTTTTGCAGGTTCGTTCCCGAGTGCCTGATCTTGCCTTCATTGTGGCGATGGACGCTCCTGCGGAATGCGGCCAAGACGTGTTGCGCTGGCAGGAAGTAGTGGAGCGTGAACGGGCGCTTGGACCCGATCCCGTTGAATTCTTTCGAGCGCGGGCGCTTGCGGTCGGTCCCGCGGATTCTGCCACGATCGTTTATACCTCAGGCACAACGGGAATCTTCAAGGGTGTCGTATTAACCCACGCCAACATCGTTTCCAACGTTCAGGCCTGCTATGAATTGTTCGATCTTGGGCCGACGGACGTCGCGATGTCTTTCCTGCCGCTGGCCCACATTTTTGAGCGGATGATGGATTTCTATTACCTGGCGCGAGGTGTTTCGATCGCCTACGCCGAGAGTATCGATTCGCTGCCTCAAAATTTGCGCGAGGTGCGTCCCACCATCATGGCGGTGGTGCCGCGCCTGCTGCAAAAGATTCGTGAAAAAGTTGTGGAAGAAGTTCAGCACCTTCCCTCCGCGAAGCAAAAGCTGTTCCGGTGGGCGGTTGAGACGGGCAAACGGTATTTCCCCTACGGGCTGGAGCGGCACGAGCCGCCCCTGGGCTTGCGTCTCAAACGAGCGCTCGCGGGCCGGCTGGTGTTTCGAAAAATTTGCGGGCAATTGGGCGGGCGGTTCCGCATGTTCGTTTCCGGCGCGGCGCCTCTTGGCCGGGACTTGGCGGAATTCTTCTTTGCCATCGGCATTCCGGTTTATGAAGGATATGGCCTGACGGAGACCTCTCCGGTCATTGCGGTCAACAGTCCGCAAGGTGTGAAGTTGGGAACGGTGGGCCGTGTTATTGCCGGAGTCGAGGTCAAGCTGGGCGAGGAAATCGAGGATTCGGAGGGCCAAACGGGCCGGGAGATTCTGGTTCGCGGTCCCAACGTTACCAGCGGCTATTACCATCAAGACGAGCAAAATGGCGACGCTTTCACGGACGGCTGGTTCTGGACCGGTGACCTGGGCAGGTTTGACTCGGACGGCTTTCTCTCGATCACGGGCCGGAAGAAGAATCTCTTCAAGACTTCCGGCGGCAAGTATGTTTCGCCGGAAAAGCTCGAACGTCTCTTCCAAGGGCACCTGTACGTGGCCCAGCTTGTCGTGCTGGGCGATTCCCGGAAGTTTGTCGGAGCGCTCGTAACGCCGAACTTTGCGGCGCTCGAAGCCTACGCTCGCGAGCAGGGGATTCGATTCAGCACGCGCCAGGAACTTGTGGCCAACGCGACGGTCTGTGCCTTCCTGCAGCGGCAAGTCGATGAGGCTTGCCGGCATCTTGCTCCTTACGAGCGCATTCGCCAGATTGTCCTGCTCTCGGGAGAATTCACCATCGCCAGCGGCGAACTCTCCGCAACGCTCAAGGTCAGGCGCCCGGTGGTGGAAGAACGCTACCGCGACCTGATTGAAGAGATGTTCGCCCGCCGCCCGCCCAGCGCCCCGGAAGCAGCTACGTCCCGCAAAGGTTGAACCTTCTGGTGGGTTCGTTTTTAGCATCCCCTTTATTTTAAATAACTTGACTGGATTCGTTTTGGGCTATTTTTTTGGCAGGTTATGTGTTTTCAACAACATGGCTAGCTTCGTTTCAGGTTTGTTTCTGTCTTTTTTTGACACAATATCGTTTGTTTTCAATAACTTCCTAGCTTCGTTTTTGCAAAAAAAGAATGCTTTTTTTCTGCGGGCAAAGTCGCCTTCCTCATTTTTCAAGCCCTTTCCTGGCGTGAGAGGGCGAATGTAGCCGCGACGGCGGTTTCTCCGTCGCGGGCCTTTGGAACCGTTTTCGGAGGAACCCGCGACACAAAAACCAGTGTCGCGGCTACCATTTTCCAGGACGAACGCCGGCTACGCGCGCTACGGATCTCCAGGCGCCGTACCCTTCACGACCCCTAAAGACTAGCACAGTAGCCGATAATTGTCAAGTTATTTCTCCGGGCGTAGCGGAAGGTAGAGGGTTGCAGTGGCATCGCGCACGGCGACACTCAGGAATCGGCGCTCGCTCACGCCCATGAAGCCATTCAGTTGTGGATCGACACCGCCAAAGAATTTGGCCACCCTGTTCCCGAACCCAAAGGCGAACGCCTCATGCTGGCGTAGATCAGACCGCCGAAATCGCAGACCCCAAAAAACGGGGTCTGCGCCAGCCCCGTAAAAACGATACGCTGGCCCTGTTGCTTCAGGCCATCAATCACCTCGTACGCGCGTTCCAGCGGAAGAACCTTCGACTGCGCCCGGCGCGGCTGTTTTGAATTACGCTCCACAAAACCATTCTAGCATGTGTGCCGGGGCCAGTCGCCCGGAGCGCGCAGGCTCTGTACCGTCGAGCTGTGCTCGACGCCGTGGCTGTAGGGGCGGTGTCCTCACCGCCCGTCATTCCGAGGCCTGCCAGCCCACCCTCGTCATTCCGAGGTCTGCTCTATGGCCGAGGAATCTGCTTTTCGGCGTCAGCTTATCGACGTGCCCTGCGCCGCAGACATTGCACTTCAATGTCTGCGCCACCCGCGCAGCCGTCATCCTGCGGAACGGCAACCGCCACACACGTCATCCTGAGGAGCCCGGACCGCCGCGCACGTCATTCTGAGGCCGGTTTTGGCCGAAGAATCTGCTTCTCTGTACCTTGTACCGCAGCGTTCGCTTATTAACGCTGCGGATTCTGTCTCGATTGCTTGCGGAAAACCCGCAGGGCCGGAAGTTCGTAGCCACGGTCAGTGCATTCCTGACCGTGGGCCTTTGGGCGCAGGACAAACCCACGGTCAACCGAAAAGCCGGTTGACCATGCCTACCTGCTGTCACGTGCGACCCCGCAACCGACGCTTCAGGTCATCAAGCGCAGGGCTCCCTCCAAATCGGATCACTCCGCAATCGGTCCTCGCGAAGGCCCTTCCGATGTTTGGTGGAAGAGCCGCACTGTCGCCGTAAACCGTAACCGCCTCCCGTGGCTCAAGTCTCCGCGGCCAGCGCTTCGAGTCAAGAAGGGTGGGCTCGATGATAGTAGCTCGCATCGGAGACGGAAGTTCGTAACCGACCTCGCAGATTGTAACCGGGAATGCACTTAGGTTTACCACTTCAATGCACGGGGCGCCGCCCGGCATGTGTCGCATGCTGTTGCTCCATACGCCGCCCGTGTCCCGGACCGCCGACTTAGGAACGACTCGCAGACGCACGCGCCGGCCCTGCAGAAGGACGTATGTATCAACGCACCCCAGAACCGCGCCAACCGTTGCCAGCACAATCGTCACCAAATGTCCCATGTGCCCCCCTTTCGCACCTAAAACAACTCCTCTTGCTCGTGCTTGGTTTTGCGTTCGGCTTTGGCGAACGTTTCGACGCGGTGCTCGGGAAACAGAATTTTCTTTCCCTCCAAAAGCTCGGCGACGGTCAGGATTTGGAGGCGCGGGTAGCGGCCGCGTCATCTACCTCCAGCCTTGTCCCGTTCCCCGGCAAGACGCCGGGCCTCAGACAGGTCAATCCGCGCCTTATGGCCGTGCTTTTGTAACAGGTACAGAAGCTCGCTGCCGTTCAAAAGGGTAATAGGCTTCCCTTTCGCGAACCCGTAGGCGTCAGACCCGTAGTCCGCCGTTGTAACGAGGATACCCTTGTTAGCGCCCTCGTTCAGGATAGTCCCGTAAAGGTCGCGGACTGCGGATACGCTGACGGTGTCGGTGTAACGTTTGGCCTGTATGACTATCTTACCTCCTCTGATCGGGTCTGGATCAAACGCTACCGCATCCACACCGTGGTCCCTGCTCGCGCGTGTGATCTTCACTTCTCCGCCGTCTCCGCTGAATTCCTTTTCAAAAACGTCCCTGATAAGCTGCTCAAAATCCTCCCAGTCCATCGCGGCGAGATTTGTTGAGTTGTCGAGCGCATCCATTACGGGCCGTGCATTTATGAAACGCTTATCCTCACGATTCATCTGTAGGATGGGTCTAACCGGAGACATCGCCGCCAGCCTTGCGCCGGAAATGCCCTTGAGCTTTCTGAAGCAGGCTTTCGCGTCAACATCTGCCAGATTGATTTCGAGGAACTCCTTCTTGCCCGCCTGGACGGTGAGGATACACGTGTGCGCCCTGCGGCCCGTGGCATGGTCAAGGGCGCTTACCCAGCCGTTGACCACGGCGGAGTCCAGGGCATCGGCTTCGTCCCAGCGAAATAGTTCGTAGATCGTCCGTAACGCTACTTGGCAGAGCACCGAATCAAATATCTGTTCGCCCAAGGCTTCCGGGAGTGGGACGGGGATTGCCTTGCCCCCCGCGGCCACGTACTTGTACCCCTTTGCGGATGGCATCGCTTCCCTTGCAGGTAGCTCGTAGTCAACGATAACTGTCCGAGTTTCGCCAACGTAATCCAACTCGAAGGTTCTCGGAAATGTGTCAGGATGCTCGGTTGCCGCGCCGGGGCTCGCGAACAGCTTGCGGGTCGCAATCGCGGGCACCGAGGCCGCAATGTGTGGGTAGACGGAGGCGTTGAGGATCATGCGGCTGTACGCAGCGACGGTCTCAGGGTCGAGGTGGTGGTAAGCTCGCTCTTGTTCGGCGACGACAGCGTTGCGCCGGGCCTGCTCGCTGAGCCACTCTCTCTTCTTTGCCTCCCATTCGGCAAGTTGGCGCTGGAACGCCTCAATCCCTTCACGGGTTTTCCTCTCAATTTCGAACTTCGATCGCTCCCACTCAGCGTGTGCCGTCTGGAAGCGATGCGCTACCTCGGTGTCATGCTTCTCCCTCAGCGCCGGAATCAGACGAGAGAGAAGGCTACGGGGCGCGGAAAAGGATTCGCGAAGCGGCTCTCCCGGCACGACCTGTGTCTCCGGCGGGGCCGGGGCCGCCTCCGGGTATGGGGAGTGGTCTCTAACCCATTCTGCCGTGTTATTAGCCAGCGTTCCGAAGCGGAGCACGAATCCTAGGGCTCTCAGTTCCTCCTGCACCTGCGCCGTGAGCTGCTCCGCCAACTGCTTGGGGCGGTCTTCGGGGGAGAAAAGCTGTTTCGCAGCCCTCGGGTTCAACCAGCGTTTCTCTCCTCTTGACACGGCTAGGGCTGTAGCGATGCCCTGGCTGAACTCCGCGTCCCACGCCTTGATTTGGTCGGCGGCCTTCTGCTCGGCGACTTCCCGCGTGTGTTCCGCTATGACGCGAAATCTGTTCACCGTCGGATGAGCAAGCCGCACTACCCACATAGCGCCTCCGCTACGGTGTCCTCAAAGGCCGTGATCTGGGCGGCGGATTCTTCGCCGCTCGCTGTAGCGGCGGTCTGTGACCGCCGACCCTTTTCTTCGTCTGAGAACCGGCGCTCATAGAGCGCCGCTACAGAGAAGGCATAGGTGGCGCTGGAATTGAAGGGCGGATCGAGGTAGATGAGGTCTATGCTTTCCGCGGCCACGTGCTCCCGGAGGATTCCGAGGTTGTCGCCAAAGTAGAGCTTGTTTTCCATTTGCGGAGAAGCATAACACAAGCTGCGGGAGGGCGAGGGTTGAGTCAAAGGAAGGAACGGGGCTTGGCGGCACGGATGAATGCGTGCTCTTTCTCCCGGACAAGACGCGATTCACGAATCGACCCGGCGCGGAATTTCGGCAACCATCCCCGCAAGGGCAATTCATGAATTGCCCCTACGGGGGCTGGCGCAGACCCTGGTTTTGGGGGTCTGCGATTTCCCGAAGGGATTAGTCTGAAGCCGTGATGGCGAGTCGGTTCGCGGGATCGCAGACGCTCAATAACGAGCGTCTGCGCCAGCCGGCGGAGTTTACCCTGAGCTAAAACCAGATTCCTCACGGAGTTTACCCTGCGCCTCTTCGCTTCGCTCAGAGCCGTTCGTATGCGGAGGGCGAACGGGCTCGGAATGACGAGCGAACGGGCTCAGAATGACGGCGGGGCGCTACAGCAAGAGCGATATTTTGCAACTCTCAATAATCTGCCAAAAAGCGGTATGATGTTTCAGGAGTCACGAGAACTGCTATTATTGAGAGTTGCAAAATATAGTGACGCCGTTCTTTGTAGCGCCGCTCGGCGGCAAGCACTGCTTGCCTGAGCGGCGAAAGACGCCGGTCGCAGACCGGCGCTACAGTTTTGGAGCGTCGCCGACTTATGGCGTTACGTATAGATGCTTGATCAGCAGGCGGCTTGGAGCCGTTCAAGCGGGGGAGGTCAGGAGTGCGGATTTCGATCATTGGGTGCGGGTATGTGGGCCTCGTGACGGGCGCGTGCCTTGCGGAGGCGGGACATGAAGTTGTTTGCACGGACAACGACGCGGCGAAGATTGCTCTGCTCAATGCGGGGCAAATCCCTATTTATGAGCCGCATCTCGATGAACTGCTGGCCAAAAACCGGCAGGAGGGAAGACTGAGCTTTACGGACGACGCTTCGAAAGCCATCCAGGGCAGTACGGCGGTCTTTATCTGCGTTGGCACGCCGCCGCTCGAAAACGGCGACGCCGATCTTTCAGCGATAGACGCCGTGGCGCGGGTGATTGCTACCGAGTCCGAGAGTCCCAAACTGGTGATTGAAAAGAGCACGGTGCCGGTGCAGACGGGCCAGCAACTCCAGCAGGCTCTGGCTGTTTACGGGCGCAAAACCGGGGTGAGCTTCCGCATCGCGTCGAATCCGGAATTCCTTCGGGAAGGCACGGCCGTGGAAGATTTCCTGCATCCCGACCGGATCGTGGTGGGTGTGGACGACGACGCTACGGAGCGCGAACTGCGCGAGATTTACCAGCCCATCCTGGATGGCAGCTTCAACTGCCCCGTTCACAGCCCGAGTTGTCCTTCCCGCGGAGAGCCGCATTTTGTGGTGACCACGATCAACAGCGCGGAGCTGATCAAGCACGCCTCGAATTCCTTTTTGGCGGTGAAAATTTCTTACGCGAACGCCCTTGCCGATATGTGCGAGCGCTTAGGGGCGAACGTTGACGAGGTGACGCGCGCGATGGGCTTGGACCCTCGAATCCGGCCGGAGTTTTTGCACGCGGGACTGGGCTTTGGCGGGTTTTGCCTTCCCAAAGACATTCAGGCGTTTATCCGGCTGGCCGAGCGGTCCGGGATGGACTTCGCCTTATTGAAGGAAGCGGAACGCATCAACAAGCAGCGGATCGAGCGGTTTATGGAAAAAGCCCGGAACTCGCTGTGGGTCGTCAAGAAAAAGAGGATTGGCTTCCTGGGCCTCGCGTTTAAGCCCAACACCGACGACATCCGATTTGCGCCGGCCATCGAGCTGATCCGGCGGTTTCTGGCCGAAGGAGCGCTCATTAGCGCCTATGATCCGGCGGCAATGGACAGGACGCGGTCGATCTTCCCTGAGATCGGCTATGGCCGGGACTCTTACGAGGTTGCAAAAGACGCGGATGCCTTGCTTGTCGTGACCGAGTGGGAGGAGTTTCGCGCGCTCGACTGGGAACGCATCTATGACTCGATGGCGCGACCCTTGGTGATCGACGGCCGCAACCTGCTGGAACCCGCCCGGATGGCCGCGCTCGGCTTTGAGTACCATTCCTTCGGGCGGCCGGAATGAATCACTTCTGTTACTGATGTTTACAACATATAGTGACGCCGTTCTTTGTAGCGCCGCTCGGCGGCAAGCACTGCTTGCCTGAGCGGCGAAAGACCATAGACCCGCGCTACAGTAATAGTTGTCACTATATTTTGTAACTCTCAATAGGTCCAGCGTGGCAGGCCCGGCCCCGGCCGGGTGGTGATTTCATCTTGCCTGTTCACTCAAGAAGCCCCAAAATAGCGCCTCATGCACTCGCTTAGGCTTTACTGGAATTTTGCCCGCCCTTTCACCCTGGTCCCGCCCATGATAGGGATCTTTTCGGGATCGCTGATCGGGTATGGAGCGACTCACGCGCACCTCTTCCCTTTGCACATCCTTCTGGCCGTGCTGGCTGCCGGAGTTCTAAACGCAGCGTCGAACGGGCTGAACCAGATCTGTGACTTTGAGAACGATCGTGTCAACAAACCGCACCGGCCGCTGCCCTCGGGCCGGATGACGCGGCGCCAGGCGTGGATCTTTGTGGGGGTAACCTACTGCATTGCGCTGGCGATGGTTGCGGCGGTCAACTGGCAAATCTTTGGGATTTACGTTGTGGCGGCGCTCGCGACGGTTGCTTACTCGCAGCCCCCGGTTCGGCTGAAGCGCCATCCGGTGGGTTCCAACGCGATCATCGCGCTGATCCGGGGCGGGTTGCTCAAGGTTGCAGGCTGGGCTGCCGTTGCTACGGTGCTCAATTCTGTCGAGCCGTGGTACATTGGGTCCATCTACCTGGTCTTTTTGCTGGGGGCGACGACCACCAAGGACTTTGCGGATATCGATGGCGATCGGGCCGCGGGCTGCATTACGCTGCCGGTCAAATACGGCGCCACCTGGAGCGCGCGGGCCATCAGCCCGTTTTTCATTGTTCCCTGGTTATTGTTGCCGCTCGGTTTGTATCTTAAAATTTTGAGCGGCAATGCCACGGCGATTATCGTGCTGAGCATCATTATGCTTTCCTGGGGTTCCTACGTGGTTTATTTGATTAACGATGATCCGCGGCGTCTGGTGACGGAGGGAGAAAACCATCCCGGCTGGCACCACATGTATTGGATGATGATGGTGGGACACCTGGGGCTGGCGGCGGCTTATCTGATTAGGTAGCGCCGGGCTTTAGCCCGGCATGCCGCCTCGGAATGCCGCTCAAGAGTGCCGGGCCAAAGCCCGGCGCTACCCTTGAGACGAGCGACACTAGAGGAAAATGCTTCTTCTAACGGGATCGACCGGCTACCTTGGATCGCGGATTGCCCAAGAGCTTATTGAGCGCGGCGAGCCGTTTCGCGTCCTGGTAAGAAATCCGGCGCGGTTGAGCTTCGATCCCGCGGCCTCGCGTTGCGAAGTTGTTGTGGGCGACCTCCGCGATGCCGACGCGTTGGCCAAAGCGTTGCGCGGCGCAAAGTACGTTATCCATTCCGCGGCGCTCGTCAAGATGTGGGTCCGTGACCGGCAAGACTTCTGGCGGATCAATGTGGAAGGATTGAAAGCCTTGCTTGAAGCCGCGGAGCGTGCCGGCGTGGAACGAGTGGTTTATACGTCTTCTTTTATTGCCGCCGGACCCTCCTCGGACCCGAATGCGGGCGAAGGGCTGCACAATCGGGGTCCATATTCCAACGAGTACGAGGAGACCAAAGCGCTGGCGCTCAACTGGCTTCGGGCAGAAGGTTTCGCGCGGTTTCCTGTGGTTGCCTTGCTGCCCGGAGTCATCTACGGTCCTGGCCCTGCCACGGAAGGAAACCTGGTGGGAGGGATGATCGGGCAATACCTCTCAGGGAAGTTTCCAGGGCTGCTGGGTTCCGGAGAGCAGCGATGGAGTTTTTCATTCAATCGCCAAGTCGTCCTGGCTCACCTTCGGGCGCTTGAAAAAGCCAAAACCGGCGAGGAGTATTTTCTTGCCGGGGACAATCGGACTTTGAACGACATATTCCGCCTTCTGGCGGATATAAGCGGTGTAAAACATTCGGTACGCCATCTCCCTTTCGGGGTGGGGAAGGCCGTCGGCGCGCTGGAGGTCGCGCGCGCGCGACTGTTCGGCCACCGCCCTCAACTGACACCCGGCGTCGTTGAGGTTTTCAAGCATGACTGGGCTTACTCCAGCAGCAAGGCCGCGCGAGATTTGGACTACCGCGTGATTCCGCTTGAAGAAGGACTTCGGAAGACTCTGGAGGCCAGGTTTGGGTGACGCGCCTGTTTGTCCCGGTGCCGAACGGCGGCCGATGATCTCCACGCGGAAAGTCGTTCACATTTCCATGCTGGCGTTTGCCTTCCTTCTGCCTTTTCTTACCTGGGGCGAGGCAGCAGGAGCCGCTCTGCTGGCGCTCTCTTTTAACCTCTTCGTGCTCCCGCGGCTGGGAGTCGATTTGCGGAAGCGATCCGTTGCTGGAGCGGGTGAGCCCGGCGCCACGCTGTGGACCGGGATTTTCGCTTATCCCATTTCAGTCCTCGTCCTCATTCTTTTGTTCGGCCGCCGGATGGAAGTGGTTGCCGCGGCGTGGGCCATCATGGCGCTGGGAGATGGCTTGGCAAGCGTCGCCGGGGTGTCGTGGCGAGGCCCGGCGCTTCCGTGGAATCGTGGGAAGACCTGGCCGGGCTTCCTGACGTTCATCGTGGCGGGAAGCCTGGGAGGTTTTGCTCTGGCCCGCTGGGTGGCGCCTTCGATTCCAGACTTGAGAATGCTGATTCTTTGCATTGCCACGGCGAGCGTGGGCGCCATCGTCGAAACGATTCCGATTGCTCTTGATGACAACCTTTCAGTTCCGCTCGTTTGCGGCGGATTCATGTTTTGCGCGAGCTTGATCCAGTGGTCCGCCGTTGAAAGCAATCTGCCATATCTCGGGCGGCGAATCCTGCTGGCCCTGGCTGTGAATGGCGCTCTAGCTTTGGTTGCTCTGGGCTTGCGAACGGTGAATCGGTCGGGAGCGGCTTTGGGGTTTTTGCTTGGTGTCGCGATCTACATGGGGTACGGCTATAAGAGTTTCCTGATCTTGTTGACCTTTTTCCTTATGGGTTCAGTGGCAACGCGGCTCGGATATGCTAAGAAGGCCGCAAGAGGCTCGGCGGAAGGGCGGGGAGGCGCGCGGAGCTGGAGAGAAGCCACGGCCAACACCCTGGCTGGCGCGTTTTTTGCCATCCTGGTCATCACCACGCATTATGAGGCGGCATTCCTTGTGGCGCTATTGGCGGCATTTGCTGAAGCCGCCGGCGACACGGTATCGAGCGAAATCGGCCAGTGGCTCTCCGGGCGCGCCTACTTGATCACGACGCTCAATCCGGTGCCTGCCGGAGAGAATGGTGGGGTCTCCTTGGCAGGCAGCTTGGCGGGCCTGGGCGCGACCACCTTGGTTGTTGCAGTGGGTTATGCACTCGGGCTGTGCCGGCCGGAAACCGCTGCTGTGGCGCTGGGAGCAGGAATTGCCGGCAACGTGCTGGACAGCGTTCTCGGAGCGACCATTGAACGCCGGGGCTTGGTCACTAATGGAATCGTCAACTTTACCGGAACCACCTTTGCCGGCGGCCTTGCGCTGGGTTTGTTGTTGAGCCTGCATCTATATAGGGCGCCATAAGTCGGCGACGGTCATTTATTGTAGCGCCGCTCGGCGGCAAGCACTGCTTGCCTGAGCGGCGAAATCCGCCGGTCGCAGACCGGCGCTACAGTTTTGGAGCGTCGCTGACTTATGGCGTTACGTATAATCTGACAAGCTCAGGTGAAGGCAGAGCTTCTGGTTGTGACCAGCTTTGTGCGGAGCGGCTGTTTTTGACTTACGGCCCCGCGCACTCAGGAAATCGGCGGCACTTTCAGAATCTCGGCATAGATCAGACGGCGTCCAGTAATGGGGCGCCTAGCGACCATTGTCATCCGCTCCTGCTCATTCCTGTAGTCTGCATCCAGGACTTCAAACTCTTTGATTACCAGCCGCAGAGCCTGTAGTTTGGGAACCTTCAGCTTACCAAGATGCAGTTGGTATTTCCAGACGGTTTGCAGGCCGATGAGCTTGGGTTGCAGAACCACCGTCCCGTTCGGTACCGGCACCCACCCCAATTCGTTGTCGGCGCCGGCCGGGTTCGTTTCGACCGTGGCCTCGACCAAGCTGGGTCCCCTGCCTGCGCTTGAAGCCGAATAGCTAAGCCCCGCCACCACCAAGTCGATTTTCTTGGGATTCTTGGGATTGTATACCATTATGGCTGTACGGTCCGGCGTCAACTGGGCCAAGTCAGCAAGCACGACGCGGGACAGATGCGCGTTCCCAACCGAGATCGGCTGATAGCGCACCAAGGCAAGCCGCACAAACGGGAAATAGACATCACCCGCGTCAATCTCGATGTCGCAGTACCACAGTCCCCGGTCTTTGTCGTACTCCGGTTTGTAAGCTGCCACACCTACGTTGTAATACTCTGTAGACGGGTCCTGCATTCCTTCCAGTTCTTGAAGCGTAAGGCCTGCGGCTATCTGGGAAGGGTTCGTGAAGTGCTCGAACTTGGGCAGGTCCGCGGGCAAAGGATTGGATGCCCATATCGGGTCTATACCCCATTGGGTGATGACCGGCTTGAGCGCTTCCGGCGGCTCAGAGTTCGTCTTCGTTTGTAATCTCATCATAGGCGCCAGCTTCATTTTGGAGCTTCGACGCTGCCCCGAAGAGTTCTCAACCACATGGGACGCGCTGGGTATCGAGCCCGGGTTCGCCACCATGCCTGAATCTTTCGCCTGGAATTGCATCACGCTGGGCCAGATCACCACGCCTAGCAGTTCGCCGTCACCGGAGGAATACCAGGGACGATCCAGATAGATTCGCAATCCGCCGCCCATCCGCCTGCTGGTGGTGCCGACTCCCTTGAGCCCGGAAAATGTCTCGTGCGCAGTGGCCGGGCCCTTGCGCGGATCAAAGCGGACATCTTCCTTCCGGTCCCAACCGAAGGTGGGAAGCACGTAGAGGACGTTCGGCTGGGCCGGCCGCGCGGCGTTGGGGACATCGACGTTAACCGCAGGACTTTTGCGGGTTAGCTGTTCCGGATCGGTGATGGGGAAATATTCTTTGAACCTGGTGGTGGCTACCGCCTGGTAGCTCACCTTGCGGTACTTGGTGTCGCCGAAGTCATGCCGCCAGGAATAGCCAAACTTTTCAAGGCCCGCGTGATACTCCGGAGGACGGAAGAGCCGGACGTCATTCGGAATTTGCGTGCCGGCTTGAAGTTTGTATCCCGCGCGCGTCATGGTTTTCTGTCCGGACTGCGCTTGCTCTTGCGGTTGGATTTGCTCCGTCATCGGCATCATCCGCACCGTCTGGCTTTTCTCGGGGGATGTCGCAGATTTTTGTCCCGTTTGCTCCTGGTTGACGATGCTCCCCGTCATATAGCGCAGCAACGGCTGCGTAATCTCCGTATCCTTCCGGTTGAGGTCCCAAGTGTGAACGTGGGCATTGCCGGGTTGTGTCCGCGGTCCGTTGGGATCGCTGACATCGTCGATGGGCTCCTGCCAGTTCGCGGCGATATCCATCTTCAAGGTGCTTTTCCCATCGATGGGCATCGCCTGATCATCCACGATGTAGCTGAAGGTCTCTCCCAGGTGCCGGTTCGGCGAGAGATGGTGGAACAGCGGGGCAATCAGCGGCTGCTGAACCGCATGCACCACTACCAGTTCCCGGGAGGGCGTCACCATCCAAAACCTACCCTGCCCAACCGCCGTGCGAATTTCCATCAGGTTCGAGGGGTGCGCTTGCTGAACCCAATTCCAAACACCTAGCAGCGATTGATTCTGGCTGCCCGATTGGCCGTCACCGAGATAAGAACTCAGCTCAAACTTCGCGATTTCGGCTTTCGGCAATTGCACCGTTAATGTGCGGCTGGCCTCATCCCAATTCCAGGCGGTCTTGTCCTTTCCCTCCGCCACCTTGATAAAAAAGGATTGAGCTTCCGGCCAGTCAGCCCCAGAGGGATAGAAGTTGACCGGCGGAACCGTTCCGATGACGTTCCCGTCCATGTCCAGCGACACTATGGAGGTCCCGCGGGATAGAGGGTCCGGCAGGTAAGGCACCTCCAGCTTGTCTTGGACCGGGAGCCGGGTCGTGGGATCCAGCGGGAAGCTGCCATCCGCCTTGCTCGAAATCACCTGGTATGTCGCCTGGTCCTTTTTCATGGCGCCTGAAGCAAGATCGAACGACCCGTGCCTTTCAGCCATCAACTCACTTGTCTTCGGCGGAGCGACCAGGCGGAGCGTGAAAGCCGTGTATTGTGAGTCGGAAACCAGGCTTCCGTACACGGGCGCGTATTCGTCGGCCGTTTTGTCGAAATTGCTGCGGATCACCGGGCGATACAGCGCCTCTCCCGGCGATTTCGACCCCTCCAGCGACTTGGTGAGAACCGCCAGTGGCGCCACCACAGGCTCAAAGCGATTGTAGGGATGCAAATCGGTGGCCGCGGAAAAATCGGAAGGGTTTGGAGCATCGTAGGCAAGGCCGTTTCCGGCCAAGTCCACAACGCGCGCCCGAACCCTGTAAGTCTCACCGAACCGCAGCTTGGGAAGCGAGCCCGGCGCGGGCACAAAGGATGCCACCATCTTGAACTCGCTCTGCGCCCGCTGCTGGGCATCCTGCGGATCGTCCAGCCGCTTCGGAACGCCTTCCGGGCTGATCGTTTTGCCCGGCCGCGGCGCGCACAGGCTCCAGCCGTTCCAACTGAACATCGCCTCATGGAGATACAAATCGGGCGGCGGTCCGGACGCGGACGAGGATTGCACCGCCGACTGAGTTGCCGCCAATTGCACGAACCCTTCGTCGTCGTACTGGCGCACGAGATTCGCCTCGAAAAAGTTGTAGTTGCCTTTGCGCCGGCACAGGGAATGCCAGCTCTTGGATTGCGAATCCCATACATCCACGCGATAGCCACGCACGACATCCTCGGCATAGAGCGTGACTTGATCGGGAGTGTTGTTCTGCACGGCCTGATTGTTCAGCGTGGCTCTCGCGAAAATGTTCACAAGCCATTCCGCTTTTCCGGTCCTCGAAATAGAAAGGCCCCCGGAACGCAAAGCCGGTAACCCCACTACCGTTTCCGGTTGCAGCGTTTGAGTGCCGGATTCAACTTGTTCCGAAGGAGCGGTCGCGGCTTGCGCCTGCCCGCCGCCATTTCCCGCAGGCGTCATCCGCAGCATCATCGGGTGCATCCCTGCCGCTGCCGGTTTCTCCGACTCCACCAGCGCCGACGATACGAGGCGGTCAGCAAGATTGACCATCTTCAAGGCCGAACCGTCCACATCGATACTCACAACCGGAAAAGACTGGTGATCGTTCAGTTTGAGCAGGCCATCGACGATGTCGGAATCAGGCTTCTCCGGCCGCGGTGCAAACCAGGATTTGGTGGAATCCAGGACGTACGCCGTCTTGGGGGAGAAATCCGAGTTGAAAGATGCCGGCGGAGAGTCCGGCGGCCACTGCGGGGTGACGCGCACGGTGGACGTGGCGCCCAGGCCGGCCGGCAACGGCACTTGCAGATTGATAACCAGTCCCAGAGCTTTCATGATCTCGGGATAATTTCCAAGGCTCGACACCATCTTATGGAAGTCGATCTCGGGCGGCTGGAGGGGTTCAATCGTTTCGGGAAGCTCCGGATTAAACATCCGCACCAGCAGGAAATCCCGCTCGGGTTGAAGCTGGGGAGTTATCCGAACGGCCTTGTACTGCTGTAAGTCTTGATAGACGCTTTGAAAAGCGCTTTCCGTTGATGGCTTCAAAGGAAAAGGCTCGCGCACCAGCATTTGTAAACTGCGATTGGCGTTGGGCTGAAGATTGGGGTGAAGGGTACGAATAAAGTTCGTCAAGTGTTCCGGGATAACGACCTGGCGCTGCATGGGTCGAGCGGTCTGGCCTGTCTTTGCGCTCTGCGATTGCTGCGTATTGCGCGTCATCACCGCTCCCGGGCGGGAGGTGCTGGAGGTGGTTTGCGGCGCAGCATACAAGGTTATGGGAGAGAGTTGCTCAAGGACATTGACTCGCGATGGCAACCGCGTCGGCGAGCTTGCAGCAACTGCCTGATACTGCGATTTCACGAAGGCGTCAACGTGCAGCACGGGATGGGAAAGCACGCGGCGGTTGGTATAGTCGTCGAACTGATAGGGCTCCACGTAGGTAGTTGCTTTGAAAAGCGCTGCCCACAAAGCCGGGTCCGGGTCGGGGGCCACGCGCGTGGCGTCGACAGGGGGCAACCCCTCGAGCTGCACCTGGAACTTCATGTTCTTGATTTTGGACGGCCAAGTCAGGAAATCATTGAATTGGGCAAGGGTAGGGTGGGGAAGCCCTTCGTCCGTTTGAAGGCGTGGGGAGACGAAGACGGAGATGTTCAGTTGCCCGTTGGCCATGCCGTTCGGCAAGGCGGTCCAAATGATCGTTTGCTTCTGCGCCATAAATCCTTGCCTTTCATGCGAACGCTTCGCAGTACGCCTGCCAATCACCGGCATCCATTTGATCCGTAAAAGATACCGGAGTCGGCCCTAGCGGGTACGGTGCGCCATCTAAAAGCAGCGCCGCGTTCTCAGTCCCGCCGCCCGCGAACTCGCGCTCCACTGTCAGATCCACACTCTTGCTGAAGAAGAGGACCTTGACCTCCACGGTCAGCGTGGCGCGGCCCCACACTTTATTGCCGGCGGAGATGTACGTCAGGCCCATTTTGAATTCCACAGAGACCGTGATGATGGCCAGTACCTCCAGCGAGCCGCCGCACCGCAGGTATCCGGTCAACTCCGTGTTCCCGTTCTGGTATGTATAGGAGAGCCCGGCCATCACATAAACGCTGCCGCTTGCCACCCCAAGATTGAGCGAGAAGCTTCCACCAAACTCCAACTCCGCCGCCATCCGCTGGATGCCGCTGGGCGTGAGCGTGAGCCCGAAATATCCGCCCCCTCCAAAAAGCGAAACGGTCAGCAGAAACGGTTGTTGTTCCTGGCAGAAGTCAAATTGGAAGGTGATGGGATCTCCGGTGAAATAAATATTCAATTGCGCGGCCAAACTTACATTCGAGAGGTTGAACATCCCGATGCTCACGGGCGGCAATCCCAGCGAGTAGCCCATCTCAATCCCCTGAGCCGTCACGTCCAGGCTGGGCGGATCTTTGAACCCACTCGTTGGGATCAAGTCTTTCAATGCGTTGATGAACGTCAGCGGCCCTGTAAACTCGATTCCTGCCAGGTCCGCATTGACGTCGGGCTTCTTCCCATTGACGGATTGGAAGGAAAGCTCATTGAATTTGATGACGAGAACCTCAATGACCGACGGCACCAAATGAATCTCAAAGGTCTTGAGCGACGCGCTGACCTCGTAGCTCGGGGGGGTGTTGTCGAGCGTTTTCGTCAGCTTGGCGTTCACGGTCAAGGCCTGGGCCCGGTCGCCCGTGACCTTAAAAAAAGCAGGCTGGCCCGACGCTGCGGCCACATCCTGGACTTCGGGTTGCCAGGTAAAACTGGTGACCACGGCATTGGGGAGGCGGCTGGAGATGAATTTCGGGACTTTGTCGACCGCTCCCGAGAAATCACTAACCGACTTGATGACGTCCGCCAAGGAAATGTTTCCCAGAAGCTTGGCGTCCAAGGCGGATTTGAAGAACTGCTTGGGATCGAACGTTCCGCCGGTTATGGTGGCCAGGTCTCCGGCTACCGGGCCTAGCAGCCGCGACAGTCCGGAAATGTCCATGCTGGGCGTCAGCAAGCCGCCCACCTTGTCGGAACTGCCGCCCGAGCCTCCAAACATGAGCGGCACCGTGTTCAGCAGCTTGGCAAACACCTGGCCTTTGTTGGCTGCGGATTCAATTCCCTGCGCGAGGTACGTCGAGTCGTACTCAATGCTCGTTGCCGCGTTCCGGCCGGTAAGTTCCTCGACCGTAGCAATGCGAACCGCCGATTGGCTAATGGCCGGATAGAAATAAGGCTGGCCTTCCGGAACGTTCTGTGCAGCTATCGGCGCCTCACCCATGAAGGTCATGGAATCGGTTTCAAACGTTGTATCGCCCGGCACTTTGTTTTTTGCATAAGCCACCTTTTGTCCAAAGAAGGGCCGGACGCGCCGGGAATCGTCCGGGTCGGAAATGTAGGACTCCATGACGGTAGCCGATTGCCCTGTATCTCGCGCAGGGTTGGCCATCACAAAAATCAGGGGCGCCGTAAACTCCGCCGCCTTTCCTTCCCAGTCCACTCCGACCATCTTGAATGAGAAATCTTGATTTCCGACGCGCGGCCAGAAGGCGCCCTCCTGGGGCAGGAGATAGTTGGGGGCGTCCAGCGCCGGCGTGCTCAGGGTGTTGATGCGGACGGTTTGAAATGGAATCTTGGGTCCGTGCACATGCGGCTGTCCTGAGGCCGGATAATTCTTCTCGTGTTCCCGCACAACCACAAACGTCTGCTGCCGGAGGTATGCTGCCATGCTGTTTCCAACCGGCGTCCGGGTGAATTTGCGTTCGGTAATCGTAATCTTCACCGCGTGATGGCCGAAGGGGAACAGATAGCCGCGCTCCACAATGCGCACGTACTGGTCCCGGCCCATGGCCGCGATGTGCCGCCAATCCTCGACGCTAAAGGAAAATTTCCCGCTAGGGCATGCCGGCTCGCGGACATCCTCCGGAGGATTCCAGTCGCCCTGAGTGTTCATCCAAGCGCCCAGCGTCGAAAGCATCAGCCGGTTTACCTGAATCGGCTGGGGAACATATTTCCTGTTGGACATCGTTGTGATCGTAGGATCGGAGGAGAGCCGCACGATTTCATAACGCTGCCGCGTGTTGATGGTGGGGGTCGCGAAGGGGGTTGACTCCTTGAGGTTGGTCAGGCATCCCGCTTCGTAATCAGTCGCCCAGACGGCGCGCACCGTCCGGTAGAAGGCATTTTGCTCGTCAACGGTTCCTTGTTGGGATCTGACGCCTAGCCGCGTATGCCAGAGTTCGACGTGCCCGGCGCGCTCCACCGGCAGCGTCGAGTGCGCCCAGCCCGCATAATAATTGGGCGATAGGATCATGCGGTAAGGAGCTTCGATGGCCGTCTGGAAGATCGCCGGTTCTCTTACGCGCGCAAGCTGGATCAACTGTCCTGACGCAAACTGCCCCTGCGAGAAACCCCCTTGTCTCCGCAGGATGGCTTCGCGTTTCTTCTCCTTCTTGCTCTTCTTGGTAGGAGCCGCCTGGATCAGGGACGGCTCAACCTGCTGGTAATACTCGGGAGACTTCTGAACCACTTCAACTCGTGGCTCTTCGGACGTCTTGCTCTGCCCGGTCGCGGAGATTCCTAAAAGCACAATCTTGGGCAGCGGCGTGGCGAGCGGCGTCACACTTTGCTCGTATTTGCTCCAGTCCAGAAGCGACTCGACCGTGTAAGGGATCTCGGCGATGTTGTCCGGCACGATGAATGCCAGCCGGCTCGGCCCCGCCACCCGCGAAGGAACGGGCGGTTCGGCTTGCTTCGGTAAAGGTTGCGGCGTATCGCCTTCGGAAAATGCTTCCTCGGCAACGTGCTGCGGCCAGAACGTCACCACCATGTAGGCCGGCTGGTTTGGTTGCACGCGCACCAAACTCGGCGGCCCCGAACCCGCCGAAAGGCTCCAGTTGTAAAATTCAAAGCCCAGGGCCAGCAAGTCATCAGGGCGTATGAAGTCAAAGCCGAAATTCTGCTCGGATGTTGTTGGGATTACAACATGCGGCAAGGCTTTCTTCTTTCCCGTATGGATCTCTAGCACCCCCGTGATTTCCCCAGGCCAGATTTGAACCGGAGTCCTCTGTCCTGTCGGAGGAGTCTTAGGCAGAGGCTCCCTTCCCGTGGGGTGAGTCGGGACCAACACGCCTGAGCTTCCCGGTTCGCCTTGCCGTTTCACCTTCTTTTTGCTTGGCCGAACTTGGAGAAGAATCTTCCTTTTCTCCAACTTGAGATTGGGTACGGCCTTTTTTTTCTTCTTTTCCTTCTTCTGAATTTTGCGCAGGAGGATTTGTTCCTGCCGGGTCTGCGGAGGGAACAGGAAGGCCAATTCGGTGCCTTCACTCACCGCGCGGGGCTCCACAATAACTCCCGGCAAAGGTGCGGCAATGCGCTTTAACGATGGCGCGCAGAGGATCCGCGGCGATTGTCCGTTCTGGCTGACAGCTTCAAAAGCGGGCGTGCCTGCGCCGCCGCCGATTTCAAAGCTGCAACCTTTCGCATGAACCCAGGATGACTCGCGCGGGTAATCCGCCACCAGCGCGGCTTGCTGGCCCGTCGAGTCAGCTATTACCGCGTAGCGCGCGTTATGCAAGGGCAGATGGAATGGCGTATTGTCGCTTGCCCACAAATCACCCTCGGGGGTGAACGCGATCCCGGACTTCTCGCTTTGGGATTCCGCAATCAGCGCACGGCCTGCGGCGCCGCTCGAATTCTCGCCGGTTTCAATTCGAATCCGGTCAAAGGCGCTGTCAGAAACGGCGAGGTTGGAGGTGTTCCTTGGACCCAGAAGCGGATGGAACGGCCACGACCGGCCGCCTCGATTCATCGCCAGCAAGGTTCGCCGCTCCGCGGGTTTGCTCAAAATGCTGGGCGCGTCAGGAGCGAGCAGCGCAATGACCAGAGAATCAGAAGGCGTTTTGCCTCCAAAACCGTTGAGCCTCGCTATATCTTTCCCGGCGAGGCGCAGTGTCCAGTTCGGCGAGAACTGAGCTTGGGCGCGTCCGGCCAAGCTCAGGCTGGAGGGGCCTGGCAAGTCGCCGATGTTTGTGTGAAGCTGCGCGACGGACCGCACACTCGCTTCGCTCCTTAGCCAGCGCTCAAAAGGCGCCTCACCATCAAACCCGCCCAACGCCATCTTGAGGCGCATGCGCCAGCCCACCGAAGCACGCGTCAACTCGCACTGCATGTCAGCCGGCAGGTTCGTGCCTGGATAGCGCGCGTCGAGAAGGGTGATGCGGATAAGATTGTCGTTGCGTTCCGAGCGAAGTGTGGGGGTGCCCGCGAACCAGCGGGTATCAATCACCCATCTTTCCCAGCCGTCGAGCCTGAAGGCAACGCGCTTCTGGCCGGGTACGAACTGCAAACGGCCCTCCGGCGCGCCGAACTTGAGGGGCAGGCTGGCGGCGGCTGTCCCGGCTATGCCCAGCATCTCTCGGCGCGTCAACGAAAGACGGGACTGGGAGTCCAGAAATTCAATCGCGCTGAGACCTGCTCGCGGCACGCGCGGCCAGCGACGAGCCCGAAGCGCTGAAAGGTTCAATCGAAGACGCCGCATGAAATCGCCTCCAGGAAAATTGGAGCACTTAAGGTGCTTGATCGATTACTTTATTGATGACCTGTGTACCACCCTGTCGAGCGGTAATATATATCGTGCTGTCTCAACATGCAATGGTCTTCCGGCCAGTTTTTCATCAGGGAAGTGCGCCGAGCGGCGGCTGGGGGCAAGCCTGCTCTCTCCAAGGGTCGCCGAGCCTGAGATTGCGTGTTATTGACGCTCCCTCGGAGGCGTTCTTTTCACCAAGCTGCCCCAGCATCCAAAAGAGAATCTGGTTTACAACCTTTGAACCGACCCGCTAGAATGCTCTTGTAGCATTTGTTTAGTTCATCTGTCCTTTCATTCGGCCTATGTCGGACGTTCTCGCGATATATCCAGGGTCCTTTGATCCGATTACCAACGGTCACTTTGATTTGATCGAGCGCAGCAGCAGGATTTTTGACCGCTTGATCGTTGCGCTGCTGACCAATGCTGAGAAGGAACCGTTGTTCGGCGTCGAGGAGCGGGTGGGCATGCTCCGGGAAGTGACCCGGAACATAAAAAACGTCAGCGTGGACACCTTCAGCGGCCTTTTGGTTGATTATGCAGTTCAGAAAAAGGCAAGAGCGATTGTCCGCGGGATTCGAGCCTTCTCGGACTATGAATACGAACTCCAGATGGCCCTGATGAATCGAAAGCTCGAACCCAGGATTGAGACGATTTTCCTGATGCCTGCGGAGTCCTACGCTTACGTCAGTTCGAGGCTGGTCAAGGAAATTTTCCGGCATGGCGGCTCGGTCAAAGAACTGGTACCCGCCGTGGTCGAAGAGCGTCTCCGGGAAAAGATCAATCCAAAACTTCACGAGGTCTGAATTTATGGAACTTTCTCAACGCATTTCACGGATTTCGGTTTCATCAACTCTCGCGGTGGTGCAGAAGGCCGCGAAACTCAAGGCGAGCGGCGTCAGTGTGGTGGACTTTGGCGCCGGCGAGCCGGATTTCCCAACTCCCGACAACATCAAGAAGGCTGCCATCGAGGCTCTCAATCAGAATTTCACGAAATATACGCCTACGGGTGGGATTCTCGAGTTAAAGCAGGCCATGATCGAACGGCATGCCAACGATTTCGGCTCGAATTACTCGGTGGAGGAATGTTTGGTCACCGTAGGAGGGAAGCAAGCCATCTTTGAGGCCGTTGCGGCCACCATCAACCACGGCGATGAAGTCATTCTGCCGGTGCCCTATTGGGTTTCCTTCCTCGACATCATCAATTATGCCGGAGGCCGCGCCGTGTTGCTCCAAACCCGTGAGGATGACGGGTTCAAGGTGCGGGCGGAGGAAGTCGAGAAACTCATTACTCCCAAAACAAAATTGATCATTGTCAACTCTCCGAACAACCCGACGGGTGCTGTTGTGCCTCCGGAGGAAATGAAAAAGCTCCTGGATCTGGCGGTGCGCCGGAAAGTCCTGCTGATGTCCGACGAGTGCTATTGCCAGTTTCTCTACGAGGGCCACAAACCGTTTTCGCTGGGGCATTCCGGCAACCGGGAGAATCTGATCATTGTGGGATCGTTATCCAAAACGTACGCGATGACGGGCTGGCGAGTTGGCTTTGCTTTGGGAAATCGGGAGTTGCTGCAGAACATGCTGAAGCTGCAAAGCCATTCGACCTCGAACCCAACTTCCTTCGCCCAGAAGGCCGGCGTCGAAGCGCTGCGGGGCCCGCAGGATTCCGTGCAAAGGATGCTGGCCGAATACCAGCACCGGCGCAACCGCATTGTGGCGGGCCTGCGAGCGATTCCTGGCATTCAATGCACCATGCCCGAGGGCGCATTTTACGTCTACCCAAACGTCTCGGCTTACCTGAAGAAGGACGGCATCACAGATTCGTCGGTGCTGGTGGAAAAGTTGCTGGCAGAAGCGCACGTGGCGCTGGTGCCCGGCCCCGCCTTCGGGACCGAGGATCATGTTCGTATCTCGTATGCAACTTCTGAGGGACAAATCAACGAGGGGTTGCGGCGCATGAAAGAGTTTTTTGGGAAGCTCTGAGCGATCTATGCCAAAGCTGAACACCCCGCTCAAGCTTTCCCCAATTTTCAAGCCGAAAATTTGGGGCAAAAGCGATCTGGCGCCCTTGTTCGATTGGCCTTCGCCCATAACGGTTGGCGAGCCGTCCGCGCAAAACTCGCCAGCTTCGGATAACGACAACCTCATCGGCGAAGCTTGGATCACGGACGATGGTTCCAAGTTTCTGAACGGCCCGCTCGCAGGGACCACGCTGGGGGAAGCGTCGGAAAAATTCCGGAGCAAACTTTATGGTTCGAACTGGAGAGGCGGCCGCTTTCCGGTCCTTGGCAAATACCTTTTCACCAGTGACTGGCTTTCGGTTCAGGTTCATCCCGATGACCGGTACGCCCGAATTCATGAACCCGGCAACTTCGGCAAGTGCGAAATGTGGTACATCATCGAGGCTGATCCGGGGGCGGAAATCCTGCTGGGCTTAAAGCCGAACACGACCATCGAAATGCTGCGTTCAGCCTGTGAGGAGGGGACCAGCAAGGATTTGTTTTACCGCTTTCACCCTAAAGCGGGGGAAGCCATTTTCATTCCACCTGGAACTGCTCATGCCCTCGGGCCCGGCCTTGTGCTGTTTGAAGCGGAACAGAACTCTGACATCACTTACCGGCTTGATGATTTCGGCCGCGTCGGGCTCGACGGGAAACCCCGCCCGCTTCACCTGGAAAAAGGCCTGGCGGTGACCAAGCTTGAGCTTCCGCCTTATCGAAATCTTCCTCGGGTGGTCACGCGCGAATCCTTCGGCTTCCGCCGATACATCGTTGCCAGCCGCTATTTTGCGGTGGAGGAACTGACCCTTCAGAAGACGGCTCATTTCAAGCCGGCTTCCGAGCGCGCCGAGACGCTGTCCATTCTTGCGGGTGAAGGCCGGGTGGAAACCGCCTCCGGCTGGCTGGGATACCGGGCGGGGGACACATGGTTGGTACCCCCGGCAGCGGGGCCGTACAGGATGGCGCCTACGGAGAAGACTCGGCTGCTCAAATTTTACGTGCCCGATCTTGACCAGGATTTCCGGCGGCTCAACTCGCGCCGCGGGTTCAAGTCTGCACAAGTAAAAAAGATTCTTTTCGACTGATACCTTCATGGGGCAAGAGACGAACACCCGGAAGTCCGCCTTCGCTCACGTCTACGCCGTTATTATGGCGGGAGGCAGCGGGACTCGCTTCTGGCCCCTGAGCCGCCGCAAACGTCCCAAACAATTGCTGGAGATCTTTGGGCGCGCGACCCTCCTGGAGCAAACGGTGGCAAGGCTCGAAGGTGTTGTGCCGCATGAACGCATCTATATCTTTACCAACGAATTTGTGCACGCCGACGTGGTGCGGCGGCTGCCCCGGATTCCAAAGCGGCAGATTGTTGCGGAACCTGCTCAGCGCAATACCGCCCCGACCATCGGCTTGGCTGCCCATGAAATCCTTCGCCGCGATCCCGAAGGCGTGATGGCGATCCTTCCGGCCGATCACGTCATAAAAAAGCCTGCGGTTTTCCGGAGCGCTTTGAAGGCCGGCTGCCGATGGGCCTCGACGGAGGGCCGGTCGGTCGTACTTGGCATAGAGCCGACCCGGCCTGAGACCGGCTATGGCTATGTTCGTTTGGGTGAACTTGCCGAGCGGATCGGCGGTCAAAGAATTTTGCGAGTTGAAAAGTTCACTGAGAAGCCCAAACTGCCAGTGGCCCGCCGATACGTGGCCTCGAAGCGCTACCTTTGGAACGCGGGCATGTTTATATGGCGCGCCTCGACGTTGATCCAAAACCTTCAGCGGTTTCAACCTAAGATGTCACGGGGACTTCAACAGATCGCGGCGGCAGGCGGAATCGACAACCAGTGCGCACTGAAGCGGCTGTTCCCGCGCCTGGAAAAAATCTCCATCGACTACGCCTTGATGGAAAAGCTTTCCGAAGTTTTCGCCGTGGCGGCCGATATGGGCTGGAGCGATGTGGGGAGCTGGGCCGTCGCCTATGAGCTGAGCGGGAAGGATGAAGACGGCAACGTCCGGCCGAAGAATTCCCTCTCGATCGCCTCCGCAGGGAATATGGTTCTGGCGGACCGGGGATACCTGGTCACGATTGGCGTCCAGAACCTCATTATCGTCCAGACCAGCGACGCCTTGCTGGTCTGCGCTCGCGAGCGCTCGCAGGAAGTGGGCAAGGCGGTGCAGGAACTCGAACGGCTGAAGTTGAACAAGCTGCTGTAGACCAAGGCGGCCGAACTGGCATGCAGGAATCCATTGAGAGCTGCAAAATGTAGTGACAGCATTCTTTGTAGCGCCGCTCGCCGGCAAGCGCTGCTTGCCTGAGCGGCGAAAGAGTCTGGGTGATAACTGAAGTTGTAGCGGCGGTCTATGACCGCCGGGCTGGATTTTTCAACACTTTCGGCGCTCATAGAGCGCCGCTACAGAGCGAAAAAGCTAGTTGTCACTATATTTTGCAGGCTTCGGTAAGGGGCAAGGAGACAACTCTGAATCAATCCGCAGGCGACATCAAATTCGGGACCGACGGCTGGCGCGGAATCATCGGCGATACCTTCATTTTTGAAAACGTTCGCCGTGTGGCCAGCGCCATCGCCCTCTACGTGCGCAACGAAGGGCAGCCGGAACGCGGCTTGGTGGTGGGATACGACACGCGGTTCCTTTCCCCCGAGGCCGCCCAGGAGGCTGCCCGGCAGGCCGCGGCGGAAGGGATTCCGGTGTTCCTGGCCGACCGCCCCACGCCCACGCCCGCCGTCAGTTATGCGGTGGTGACTCGTAATGCCGCGGGCGCCATGATGATTACGGCGAGCCACAATCCTTACCGATGGAATGGCATCAAGTTCAAGGCTCCTTACGGCGGGTCGGCTTCTCCGGCCATCATGGAGCGAATCGAGACCTACCTTCCGGGTTCACTTCCGGGCGGGGGGCGGACGCCGGGCGGGGCTGCGGCTCAAATTGAAACCGTTGACCTGGTCGGACCCTACCTCGACCGGCTTAAGACGCTGGTTCCTCTTGAGCGCATTCGCTTGAGCGGCAGGCGGTTTGTGATCGATCCGATGTATGGAGCGGCGCGGGGATGCCTCGCTCGCCTGTTCGAGGAATCCGGCATCCCGTATTTCGAAATTCACGGCGAGCACAATCCCCTGTTTCCCGGGATCAACCCCGAGCCGATTGAACCGCACTTGACTGGCCTGCAGCAGGCCGTCGTGGCCCATAAGGCCGACGCCGGCTTTGCCACGGACGGCGATGCGGATCGGGTGGGAGCCGTGGACTCCCGCGGTAATTGCGTGGATTCGCACAAGATTTTTTCAATCCTGCTCAGGCATCTGGCGGTGGACTTAAAGCGCAAGGGCGAGGTGGTCAAGACTTTTTCGACTACTCAGATGATCGATAAAATGGCTGCGAAATACGGGCTGCCGCTCCACATCACGCCCATCGGCTTCAAGTACATTTGCGAGCTGATGCTGACCCGGGACATTTTGATTGGCGGCGAAGAGAGCGGCGGAATCGCCGTGGGGGGGCATCTTCCGGAGCGCGACGGCATTCTGAATTCGCTCTATTTGGCCGGCATCATCGCGGCGCGGGGAAAGGAACTCGGCGAACTGATCCGGGGACTCGAGGAAGAATTCGGCCCGCATCATTACGGGCGGATCGATCTGGAAATTGAGATGGCCCTCGCCCACCGCGTCGTGAAGCAAGTTGGCGAGGGAAAGCTGAAAGCGCTTGGCGGGTCTGAAATTCTTTCCCTGAGCGATCTGGACGGGGTCAAGATGATCCTGGGCGATTCGACGTGGGTATTGGTGCGCGCCTCAGGAACCGAAAATCTGCTGCGGCTTTATGCCGAAGCTCCTTCCCGTGTACAGGTGAATACTTTGCTGGATGCGGCGGTCGATTTTGCCCGGCGCCAAGCCTAATGAGAGTTGCAAAATATAGTGACAACGGCCACTGTAGCGCGGGTCTATGACCCGCATCTTTCGCCGCTCAGGCAAGCAGTGCTTGCCGCCGGGCGGCGCTACAAAATGCCGTCACTATATTTTGTAAGCATCGGTAGTAGCTGCCGTGACCTCACCGCAAACTCCTATGGAAGATTCAGTTCGCGCTAAGAGTTACCATCGAACGGGACGAATCCTGGGCGTGGCAGGGTTTGCCGTGGATTTCCTCCTGCTCATTCTCCTCTTGTTTTCCGGCTGGACGATCGCGCTGCGGGCTTTGGCGGAGCGGGTGACTTCCTATCCTGCCTTGAGCCTGCTGATTTTTCTTGCGCTCTTTGGGCTGATTTTTGAACTGGCCGGACTTCCGCTCGGTTACTTGAAAGAATATTGGCTGGAGCACCGCTACGGCCTCTCCAACCTTACCTTCGGGGCCTGGGTCAAAGACCAGTTGAAAGGTCTGGCGGTCGGGGGCGGGCTGGCGGCCCTGGGAGTGGAGTTTATTTATTGGACCATGCGGCGCTGGCCTGCGAACTGGTGGATTATTTCGGCCGCCGTCTTTGTGGCCTTCTTTATCTTGCTGGCCAACCTTGCCCCGGTACTCTTGTTTCCCATCTTTTTCAAGTTCAAGCCTGTTGAAGATTCCAATTTGACGGAACGCCTGCTGGAACTCTCGCGGCGCGCCGGCACGCGCGTGCGCGGCGTGTTCGAGTGGAAATTGAGCGAGAAGACGAAGAAGGCCAACGCCGCCTTGGTCGGCCTCGGGAATACCCGGCGCATCATTCTCTCGGATACCCTCCTGGAAAAGTTTGGCGCTGATGAGGTTGAAGCGGTCTTAGCCCATGAACTGGGCCACCACGTGCATCATCACGTGTTCCGCGGAATGGTCATTCAAACCGCGACGACGTTTTTGGGATTTTACCTTGCGAATGCCTGCCTGCTGGGGTGGGGACCCGCTTTGGGTTTTAAGGGTGTGGCGGATTTTGCCAACCTGCCCTTGCTGATTCTGGTCGGCACCGGCCTCTCAGTGGTGCTCCTGCCGGGAGTCAACGGGCACTCGCGCTGGCTCGAGCGGCAAGCCGATGCTTACGCCCTGGCGGCCATTCCAAACCGCTCCGCATTTGTTACGAGCATGGAAAAGCTCGCCGAGATCAACCTCAGCGAACGCCACCCTCCCGCCTGGATCGAATTCATCTTCCATTCTCACCCTTCCATTGAAAAGCGGATCGCGCACGCCCAGCGCGGCGCCTGACAGTTTGCTGAAAAAGGCGATTTTGTCATGCTGAGCAGAGCGAAGCATCTGCTTGTCGCATGGAAACGGAAGACCTTAGATTCTTCGCGGAGTTTAGCCTGAGCCCCTTCGCTTCGCTCAGGGCCGCTCGCAAGCGGAGGGCGAACGGGCTCAGAATGACAGATTCCACGCCCTTTTTCAGCAGCCGGCATCTGCCGTCCCTGCGGGCCTTTTCGAATTTTCAGTTGGCTGCGCTGGCCATTCAGGTCGCTGGTTTAACTTGCGGGAGCGATTTCCGGATTGCGTCCAGCACGCCGTTCACGAACTCAACGGACTCTTCTCCGGAGAAGCGCCGCGCGATTTCGAGAGCCTCATTAATCGCCACGGCAGGGGGAGTTTCAGGGTAATGAAGAATTTCGTAAAGGGACATGCGAAGAATGTTGCGATCGATGGCGGCCATTCTCTCCACTCGCCAATGCTCGGCGTGTTCGGCAATCAGGAGGTCGAGAGCGGAGACTTCCTCTACCGTCCCCTCGAATAAGGCCCGAGCAAAAGCCTCGACGTCAGGCGCGAGGCGGCGTCCGGCAAGAAAGGTTTGAAGGACGTACGCCACCGGATGCTTGCCGACTTCCCACTGGAAAAGCATCTGGAGCGCTAGTTCACGTGATTTGGTTCGAGAGCCCACTATCGGCACACGTATTCAGAAACGGATTTTTGTCTGAACCCTTTCGCTGGCTGAGGCGGCATTACCGCCCTGTGAATTTTGCCGGGCGTTTCTCAAGAAAGGCCCCGGTTCCTTCTTTCATATCCGCGGTAGCGCAACAGAGGCCAAATAAGCCGGCTTCCAGCAACTCACCCTGCCGGCTCGGCATCTCCACTCCGCCATTGACTGCCTCTAAAGCATACTTGATTGCGAGCGGTGCATGGGCTGTGATTTTGCGAACTGCGGTTTCAGCAGCCGCCATCAGCTCGGAAGCGCTGACCACCTGGTTCACCAGGCCGATTCGCCAGGCTTCTTGCGCACTGATCGGCTCACCTCCAAGAATCATTTCGAGCGCGCGACCTTTGCCGACGAGCCGGGGAAGACGCTGCGTTCCTGCGTAGCCGGGAATGATGCCGAGCTTGACTTCCGGCTGTCCAAACCGGGCGTTCTCGGATGCGATGCGCAGCGTGCAGGCCACGGCCAGTTCGCACCCTCCTCCCAGGGCGAGCCCGTTCACGGCGGCGATCACCGGCTTTCCCAGGTTCTCAATCAAGTTCATAAGCTGCTGGCCGCCGAGCGACGTTTCCCGAGCCAGCGCCGGGGCAAGACCCGCCAACTCACTGATGTCGGCGCCGGCGGCGAAAGCCTTGTCGCCCGCGCCTGTCAAAATCGCGGCACGGAGTCCGACTGCTTTGCCGATCTCCCGGAAGCAGAGCGTAAGCTCCTGGATCGCTTGCCGATTGAGGGCGTTCAGCTTTTGGGGCCGATGGATGGTTACGTAGGCGATTTCCGCTCGAACGTCGTAAAGCAGCGTTTCGTAGTTCATGGAATTTCACTCCTAACCTGGAATGTTTATGACAAGACTGGGATTCCTGAAAGGGCACGACTTTCAGCCGGGCCAAGACGGAAGCCCTCACCCGGCCTTCGGCCACCCTTTCCCGTGGCGAAAGGGCCGGGGTGAGGGGTGCGCAGGCTGGCGGCACAGATGAATCCGTTTTTCGCGTCCCGCACCGGCGCCCGAGGCCGTCCAATCCCCCAACGCTTGCGGAAGCTAACCTTCAAAGCAAGAAAGCAGAATCTGGGTTCCACCTTGTTCCCGAACACCATCCATCGAGCTTTCGAGCCGATTAATCGCTTCCGTCACTCCGTCCACGGCATCAAACCCCGGCCCCAGCGGGACGTCGCAAATGGCGGCGCAAAAGGCGAGAGAACTTCCCGCATCGAATTGTATGGTGCGGAGGATGTCCTGCAATTTTTCGACGGCGTGCCCGGCTTGTGCGGCGGTCGTATCCGGGAAGCAGATGGCAATCGTGCACGGGCCATAGCGGACCGCGATGTCATTCTGACGCAGGTGAGACGAGAGGAGCTTGCTCACTTGCTGAAGATAGTCCTGGAATTTCGTTTCTCCGATGTTCTTAGCCAGGTTGGGCGCGCCGACAGGTTCGATCAGGCAGACGGTGAGAGGCCGAGATTGGTCCTTGGCACGGCTAGCCTCAGCCAGAAGGCAGTCGAGATACGCGGTGCGAGGCAGCAGGCCTGTCACGGGATCAGTTCCCGCGAGCGAGCGCACCAGCCTGCGCAACTTCACGTGATTGACGGCGATCACCGCTTGCGGCGCTAGGGTGTCCAGCAGCATTTTCTCGCCCGGCGTCCATTCCCGGTTCGTGCGGCACTGCTCGACCAGCAACAGTCCCACCCGCTCATCCTTTTCGGTCAAGGGCGCCCCTAAAAGGGAAGCAATCCCGAGGTCCTGAAGATCGTGCGCGATCGGCTTTAATGTTGGTGAGCCGGCGACATCCCGGAATGACCATTCCTCGGAAGTAGTGTTTTCGTGACGCATAAAGAAAGAATAGACCTTTGCGGCCGCAGCAGGGTTGGATGGAGGTATGCCTGGCGCTTGGAACTCAGCCGTCAAGGCTGGGGGGGAGCCGCTGGATTCCATAGCTCCCCAGCAGCGATCGGCTCCTAAGGCTCGCCCGATCTGATCCACGGCAACGGCCATCACGCGTTCCGGAGTTCCTTCGCGATAGATGCTGCCGGTGATTCTGGAGATCTTTCCGAGTTCTTCGAAAGGCTGTGGAAACCCGGAACCATGCACGGCTGCCGGCTCTTGACCTTCCTTGATGCTCACCGAGGCCGGAGCGGGTGGCGGCGTGGGATGAAAACCCGCGGTTTCATAAAGGTTTCGCAAATGTTCGTCCCGCTCCTCGGCCCCAGGATAAAGGCGATTGATTTTCTTCAGCGTGTCTGCAAGTTTTGCGTTGAGCAGGTAGCGCTGATACATCTCCGCCTCGACGATCATCTCCTCAAGAACCTCAGCTTTTTCTTCCGCGGGGGTGCCGGCCTTCTCCTGGGTCGAGCGTGCTGACAAGTCGGGTACCGTACCGGGCACCTGCAAGCGCCGCTCGATATTTTTGTACCAGATGGGATCGAGGTGTCCTTCCAGATTCAGCAGGCGATCCTGATGCCCGGCTCCATAGGGTTCCACGTCGATAATTCTTTCCAGTGCTTCAGCAGCCTGGTTGTATTGCTCGGTGGCCAGATAGAGATGGAACAAGCGCGCCAGCGACCTCCGCACGCCCTCGTCGCGATTTAGCTCGTTGTACAGAGCCGCGAGCATTTCCAGAATTGCCAGGTTACTTTCGTCCGCCTGCTGGATTCTTTCCATGACGGCCAGGAAGTCCTTCTTTTGGCCCTGCCGATAAAGCTGGTCCTTGATGGCTTCGATAAGCGTCAGGGCGTTGGGCGTCTCGCCCTTGGAAAGCAGCCCTTTGATGAGTTGCTCGATCATCCCGATCGCTTCCGGACGGGACTGATAAAGCTTCGCGCAGACCGGCTGCGCCTTCGTGTAATCGCCCGTGCGCAGGTAGGCTTGAGAAAGATAATCGAGGACGGTGAGATCCTCGGGCTTCGACCGGGCGAGCGGCTCAAGCAGCGCCACGGCATCATCGGCGCGGCCTTGAGCGAGGCTCACCTCGGCCGCCGCAAGACGCCCGGCCTCATTCGTGGGGTCGAGATTGTGTGCGCGCAAGGCCAAATCAGCCCAGCGATCCTCCAACCCCTTCTTGCGGGCAAGCTCTGCGGCTTGGAATAACGATTGAGAAGCCGGCAGCAGCTGGCCTGCTTTGCCGGCCAGCTCGCCAAGCTCCACATGAGCTTCCATATCCTCGGGATCGAGCCGGACGATGTGTTGCAGGCAGGCGAGAGCGTGCGCGCTCTCGCCTGCCTCGCGATAAGCGCGCAACGTCTCGCGGTAGGCATCGAGAGCCTCAGCAGGCTTGTGCGCTTTCTCAAATACCGGAGCCAGTTTGGCCAAGATTGCCGTGTCCCCAGGCACAGCCTTAAGGATTTTTCGGCCGATCACAACAGCCTTGGCAACGTCATCGCGCGCAATGTAACGGTCGATTAAAAGCCCCCAATAGCGCAAAGCGTCGGGGGGCCGATGGAGCTTTGCGGAAAGCTCGCCGAGGTTGAGGAGGACCGTTTCGTCGTCAGGTTGATATTGCAGGATTTCCAAAAACACTTCCCGCGCGGCGTCCAACTGCTCTCTTTGCAGGAGCTTTTCGGCTTTATCGAACAGCTTGTTGATGTTAGGCATTGTGCGGACGCGATTTCCGATCCCTTGTTTCTAGTGTTGCGTTTGGAAAATACGTTTACCTGTAGCGCCGCCCTTCAGGGCGGTATGCCGGGCGTAAAGCCCGGCGCTACAACTGAAAAAGTCGATGTGTCATGCTGAGCGGAGCGAAGCATCTGCCTGTCGCACTGGAACGGAAGAGCGCAGATTCCTCGCGACGCTCGGTTTGACAGCTCCCAACCTCTATTTGAGCAACCGGCCAGCGTGCGGCTTTCAGGGTAAATTGACAGGTTAGCTCCCTTTTGTTAAATTTTCAAAGGGTTCGAAAGTGAGAGGCAAGTCCCGCCACCTCTGCCTCCCCGCGAGTCATTTCCTGGTTCCTGTCCGATACAGGTAAGCCGAAAGCGCCATGACGGAAGCACGCCACATTCGCAACTTTTCAATCGTCGCTCACATTGACCACGGCAAATCGACGCTGGCGGACCGTCTTCTGGAATTGACCGGAACGGTTGCGAAGCGGGACATGTCGGAGCAGCTTCTCGACTCGATGGACCTGGAACGCGAGCGCGGCATCACCATCAAGGCGCACTCGGTCCGTCTGCTTTATAAGGCGCGCGACGGCAACGAATATCAATTGAACCTGATTGATACGCCGGGACACGTGGACTTTTCCTACGAAGTTTCGCGGAGCCTTTCGGCCTGCGAAGGAGCCTTGCTGGTGATCGATGCCTCGCAGGGCGTGGAGGCGCAGACGCTGGCCAACGCGCTGCTGGCCATGAACAACAAGCTGGCCATGATTCCGGTGATCAACAAGATTGACCTGCCCGGCGCCGACGTTGAGGGAACGCGGCACCAGATTGAGCAGGCGCTTGCCATCGATTCAAGCGAGGCGCTCCTGATCAGCGCCAAGCAGGGAACCGGGATTGAAGAAGTGCTGGAAGCGATTGTGAGCAGGATTCCCGCGCCTACGGGCTCGCCGGAAGCGC
>Ga0307374_10000398_pt1 | contig 84429 bp, 79 predicted proteins | sample OX3MG_FD_202532 | JGI IMG/M metagenome (GOLD analysis project Ga0307374, IMG submission 202532) | Soil microbial communities from Risofladan, Vaasa, Finland - OX-3 | ecosystem: Environmental > Terrestrial > Soil > Coastal area > Acid sulfate soil | place: Finland: Risofladan, Vaasa | collected... | reverse complement strand
GTTTGGTACGTAGTCGAGCGGGATGTGGTACTCATGGAGCACTGCACCCATGGGCTTGCCGCCATGACCGGGAAGCTCGGTCTCCATGAACATCGCAAAGGTCGGAGCCAGCCCGTGCGGGTGCTGCTCGTACTGGCGTACCGCCCATTCGTAGATGGGTCGCAGCTCTGGTGTCGGGATGAGTTCGCTGGAGAACTTCTTCTGAACGAGGATCTCGATCGAGTCGTCTTCGGTCAATAGCTGGAAGAGCGTCACTTCGCCGTGCCGACTCATGACTCGCCCCCGTTGGCCATGCCACGCTCTATAAAGGCGTCGACCTCAGATCGTGCCACCAGGCGCTTCCGACCGAGCTTGAAGGACGGCAACTCGCCCGATCGGATCAAGGCCCAGATCGAGTTTAGGGACGCATGCAGAAGCCACGCTGCCTCGGGGACTGTGACCGCCGCTCGGCCTTCATCAGGTGGCGTGGCGGCGGCTGAACGGCGAGGTGGGCGGTTCCGAGTCGGTTGCTGTTTCATGTTCTCCTTGCCCTCTTCTTCATCCCTGCGACTGCGATGCACTTGGCCCGTCAGCCGGGTTGTACTGGCCTTCTTTGGGATGAAGTCGGGCAAGGGAACTGCTTCGGCTCGACTCCTGAGATCACTATACCCCCGCAGCGAACGGGGCACGCCGTGGACACTCAAGCGAATGCCCATTCCATTGCGAATCGCCCCCAGGATCGACCCCAAGTCGATAGCCCGGTCACGAGGAGATCGATAAAAGTACAGGTCAGGAGTGGAGAAGACGATGTCTTATTCAAACCCGGCCGAGCTGCGAGAACGCATGAGAGCGTTAGTGAAGGTCGGCTGAGCCTCCTCGACCGCAATGACTCGACAGGTCCGATCCATCCAGCAGGGTCTGGTGGAGCACGCCCATCGAAGGCGTGCTCTCCGATGGCATCAGGTGGCGTAGCGGGGCGCGGTGGCCGCTCGCGGAGTACGAAGCATGTAGATGCTGGTAATGAGAGCAACGATCCCAAAGCTGATCACTGGCGAGTAACCGACGATGGTGGTGCCGCCGCTCACGCTGAACAGCCCAGTCGCCGCCCCGGCGCTGGAGAAAACGGCCAGCACCACGGCCAACCATCCGACCCAAGGCCTCGCCAGGTGGCCGCGGATCATGGCCACGCCGATCGCTACCAGGAAGCCGGCGATGAATAACCCGAAGAGGCCCGGCATGATGAGCCCATTCTGTAGATCGAAGAAGGCCCGGACCAGCGCAGGGTCGGTCGGTCCCCCTTGCTTGTGAAGGTAGACCAGTGCGCTCAAGGTCACGCCGTCGAAGGCGCTGATCGCGGTGGCAACAGCACCGGAGGCCAAGGCGATCAGTCCCAATGGGCTGTCGTGATCTCGTTCGTGGATGATCCGAGCCACCGTGGCGAGGAACCAGAGCCCGATGGCAGTACCGAGCACCGTGGTCAGCGTCAGCCCCAGGATCGAGCCCTCGTGAGACGCCAGGTAAGAGGAGATCGCGGCCGGCGTCGACGAGCTGGTCAGGCTGCCGATCCCCCCCAACGCGATCGGGCCCCCGACCAGGACCACCACTGCCAGCACACCAAGTGCGCCACCAGTCCGCACCCATCCGCTGCTGATGCCCGGCTCCCGGTCGCTTGTCGATACGGCTTCTATCGGGCTGGTCATGGCGATCCGACCTCCATCTTTTCGTTGGGCAAGGGACCCTTCCGATTGTCGACGGGTGGGTCGTGGCCGGTCGAGGGGGATGGCACGAAGCCTTCGGGGGGCTGACCACCTCTTTCCGGGTGCTAACCCACCTTGTCCGGAGGGCCTACGCCCTTCGTGGCTCAGGGGCCGACGTGTACCCTCAGTTCATGGGGCCAAGCTCCGACGTCCCGACGAGGTCGATCTCACGCAGGCTTGTGGTCGCCGTCGCCTTGGGGGTCGTGGCGTGCGGTCTGGCCGGGGTGGCCCTGAGCGTCCTGCTCGCCGGACACGCCACGTTCCACGATTTCGACCCCACCACCATCGTCCTCCCCTTCACGATGGCGACTGTGGGCGTGGTGATCGTGGCGCACGTGCCCCGAAACTCCGTCGGTTGGCTGTTCCTCGCCCTCTCGTGCGTCGTGGGCGTCGAAGCGCTCAGCGGGGCCTTGGCCTTCCGGGCGCTGCTGCTGCACCAGTCTCCGTACAACGTCGGCGTGTGGTCCGACTGGGTCACCAACTGGCTGGGCGCCCTGCTGTTTCCGGCGGGCTTGGTGGCGGTGTTGATGATGCTGATCCCCACCGGGCGTCTCCCGTCGCCACGTTGGCGTCCCGTCGTCTGGACGGCGCTCGTCATCGCCGGTGTACTCGCCGTCCGCTTGATGTTCGACCCGGCGACGATGAAGAACGCCACCGGCGTGCCCGCGGTGTCCAACCCGTTGGGTGCTCGGTCGCTGTCGCTGCTGTCCAACTCGGGACTCGCTACCGTCGTGTGGGTCGCCGCGCTGGCCTGTGGGGTCATCGTCGCAAGCGCCCCGCTGGTCCGGTTCCGTGGTGCCAGTGGCGAGGAACGCCAGCAGCTCAAGTGGATCGGCTTGCCACTCGCGGTGACGACGATCGTCTACGCGGCGATCGCCCTCGGGCCGCCGGGCATCACCTCGGTCGGGGATGGTGCCGTCGGGTGGACGGTAGTGATCGTGGGGTATGGGACCGTGTTGCCCGTCGCCATTGGGGTCGCCATCGTCAAGTACCGCCTCTACAGCATCGACGTGGCCATCAACCGCACCGTGGTGTACGCCATCTTGGCCGCCTTTATCACGGCGGTATACCTCGCTGTCGCCGTGGGGTTCGGTTCGCTGGTCGGTTCCAAGTCGAATCTCGGTCTTTCCCTGGTCGGTGCGGCGGTCGTCGCAGCCGGGTTCCAACCCGTTCGGGTTCGCGCCCAGCGGCTTGCGAACCGCGCTGTGTACGGCACTCGCGCGACGCCTTACGAGGCGCTCGCTCAGTTCTCTGAACAGGCGGCGGGCACCTACGCGATTGACGAGGCGTTACCCCAGATGGCTCGCGTCGTGGCCGAGGGATCCCGGGCGCTGAACGCGTGTGTATGGCTTCGTGAGGCTGAGGTCCTGACGCCTGTCGCCGTGTGGCCCCCGGATGCCGACTGGCCGACGGCGCGATCAGTTCACGATCTCGACGAAGAGAGTCCCGAGGTCGGCGCACGCGCCTGCTTCGTGCCGGTCTGTCGAAGCGACGAGCTGCTGGGGGCGCTGAGTGTTCGTATGCGGCCGGCCGAGTCCATCAAAGCGGTTGAGATGAGGCTGCTCACCCACCTGGCCGGACAGGCAGGACTATTCCTCAAGAACGCGGGCCTCACCGCCGACCTGCAACGGACCATTGCCGATCTGCAGGCGTCGCGACGGCGCATCGTCCACGCCGAGGACGAAGCGCGACGCCGGATCGAACGGGACCTACACGACGGCGCCCAACAGCAGATCGTCGCCCTGGCCTTCCAGCTCGCCAAGGTAGAGAAGGACCTCCTCGCCGCTTCGGGGGATGCGAGCACGGCTGTCGCCGACCTCCGTCTGCAAGCGCAACAAGCCCTCGACTCTGTCCGCGAACTGGCACACGGTGTCTACCCACCGCTCTTGGCCGACCGAGGTCTGGGCGCCGCCCTCCAGGCCCACTCCCGGCGAGTCGGCCTCGACGTGAGCCTCGAAGCCAAGAAGATCCAGCGCTACCCGGCCGAAGTGGAGTCTGCCGTGTACTTCTGTGTCCTCGAGGCGCTGCAAAACGCACAGAAGCACTCGCACGCGCACCGGGTCCAGATCAGACTGACCGAGGAGGGTGACGGGTTGACGTTCTCGGTCTCCGATGACGGCAGGGGGTTCGACTTCGACGGCGCTCGGCAGGCAGGCACGGGGCTGGCGAGCATGACCGACCGCATCGCGGCCGAGGGCGGGACCCTCACCATCGACTCCAAACCGGGAGGAGGAACCACCATCCGGGGCCATTTGCCGATGAGAGACGGCCCCGGAGCTGCCGGTTCACCAGCGGACCAACTCCAAACCTACAGTTCGAAGGTTGATTCGGTACTCTCCGTGGGTGCCGATTCGAACGGTCATCGCCGAGGACAACCTCTTAGTGCGAGAGGGCGTTCGCGGCCTCTTATCGGGCGCTGAAGGCATCGAACTGGCGGGTGTGTTTGAAGACCTGCCTGGCGTCCAGGCAGGAATTCGAACGCTGGAACCAGATGTCGTCGTCACCGACATACGCATGCCGCCGGGTGGCAGCGACGAGGGACTCAGGCTGGCGGCTCAGCTGCGGGTCGAGCGACCCCAGGTGGGCGTGGTCGTACTGAGCCAGTACGCCGAGCCGGAATATGCCTTGGCTCTGCTCGAGGATGGGGCTGAGGGCCGGGCGTACCTGTTGAAGGAGCGCATCTTTGACGCTGGCGAGCTGGTACGGGCTATCACCGCCGTAGCCGCCCGCGGGTCGGTGATCGACCCCAAGGTCGTCGACGTGCTCATCCACGCCCATCGATCCAGGCAGGACTCACCGCTCGCCCACCTGACGCCCCGAGAGCGCGAGGTGCTAGAGCAGGTAGCCCAGGGCAGGAGCAACACGGCGGCCGCGCGTGAGCTGTTTCTGTCAGAGCGAGCCGTCGAGAAGCACATCGGCGTGATCTTCTCCAAGCTGGGCCTATTCGAGGAGGCCGACGTCAATCGGCGGGTCAAGGCGACGTTGCTGTACCTAGCTGGGGAGGATGCAGTCAGCTGAGCTGACGGCCAGGGCGCCGGGAACAAGCTGAGCGACGGAGTCGGGCGGGCCCTAAATGTGCCGGCGCGCACCCTGACTTTGCCTCGACGTCTCGTGATTCGTTTGTCGAAAAACGGGCCGAAACCCCTTGTTCTTTTGGTGTGAGTCGTAGCTCTGCGGGAACGAGTCCCTGTTTGTCACCTGACAGGCCGTCGCGGATGGCGCGAAGAGGTTTGTCCAATTTCGGCCTAAAACCCCTTGTTTTATAGGTGGATGACTTTTGTGCGACCCGGAGCACCCCAGCTCGACCTGAAGGAGGAAAGCCATCCATCTACCAACCCACCGATCCGCCTCCAGGGCCGCCAGTGAGTGCGCTGGTCAACGGGCCGGGCGCGACCGTTGTCCAATTTCGGCCCGTTTCGGGGTGTTCTTGTACAGGACCCTTAATCAGAGGAGGTTCATAAGACACCACCACCACGTCCCCCGTTGTCGCCACCACGCCGCCGCCCGGTGTTGTCGAATCCACCGTCCTCCACGAGCTGCCACCGGGCGCCGCCCTCCCGACCCGAGGGCAAGCTGTAGTTACGCGAGCCGGGGGAGTTCGCGAATCGCTCCTACTCCGAACCGCGAGCCTCGCGGTCGCGAAGCGGCAGTTCAGACGGTGAATCGGGCGATCCGAATCGGCCCCGACTGTTGGGGGAGGTTGGCAGTCAAGCTACGTCGCCTGTTCGGCGGGCGGCGATGAGCGGGGCCGCAGCGTCAGGGTGCCGACCAGGACCGATCAGCTCAGTGGCATCGACCATGACATCGTGGGTCTGCTCCAAGCACACCGGGTGCTGACCACGCCACAGCTCATCACGCTGACGGGTCGTCCGGAGCGGACGATCGACTACCGGCTCGCCCGGCTACGTGCCCGCTCGCTGGTGGATCGGACCCGCCCGTATGCGGCGTCGGGCTCGGCGCCCAACTTCTGGTGGCTGACCCGCTCCGGCGCCCGCCTGGTCGAGGGCACCTCGCCCGCCCCCGGTAAAGGGACGCCGAACCCGCTGTTCCTCCGCCACACCGCGGCCATTGCCGGCCTGTACGTCGCCCTCCTCGACGCTGGGCCCAGTGTCGGGCTGCAGCTGACCGGCTGGCGTCGGGACGAGGAAGCCTGGGAGGACTGGTCCAACTATCACGGTGCCGGCCGGCTACGCCCCGACGCCTACGCCGAAATGCGTGTCGACGTAGACACAGCCGAGGGTGTCGCCGGGGCGTTCGTGGAAGTGGACTTCGCCACCATGGACCAGGCTCGCCTGCGGGCCAAGGCGGCGCGCCACCATCGCTACTGCGCCGAAACCGTGTGGTGGGACCGCCACCCGTGCTGTCCGGCCTTGCTCTTGGTGACGACCTCCGAAGCCCGGGTGAACCACTTCCTGGCCGGCGTCGAGCGGGACCGTCCCCGCCCTTCCCCCTACCAGCGCGAACACCCCGCCCACTACGACGAGCTGGTGGCAGCGTGCGCGACGGTCGCATCGCCTGAGGAGGCCGTCACCGCCCCCGTGTGGCGTGCCGCCGTCGCAGACGCCCCGCTCACGCTGGCTCAACTTCTTTCGCCCGAGGTACGCCAGTACCGCCGGGTCGTGGCACGTGTCGACGCGGCCCGCCAGGTCGAAGAAGACCAACACCGTCGCGCCCGGGCACGTGACCTGGCCCGGGACGCGGAGGCGATCGCCGACGCGATTGGTGATCCGGAGGCGGGGGCGGCAGTCCGCTACGTGCTCGGAACGACGCGGAGTGTGACGGCCCGGGAGGGCTGGGCCACCGAGCACCCCGACCTGGTCGACGCCACCGCCGCCTGGTGGGCCGCGGCAAGGACCGCGAACGGCTCCTCTCAGCTCATTGACCTTCTTGCCGCCTGGCGGTCCCTCTACCGGGACTGCTGGCTGGCCCAGGCCGACGTGCTGCTGGGGCCAAACGAGGCCGTCCGCCTCGGTGATCCCCGTCTGCGCCGCCCGGCCGCGGCGTTGGCTGGCGGAGAGCTGGTGGACGACGCCACGTTGCAATGGGACGACCCCATCGACGGGCGGGCCGCCTTGGAGGGCGCTTTGGCTGAGTACGAGCGGCAACGGACCGCGGCTGTAACGGCCACTATCCGCGATCTGCCGTTGCACCGGCGCGTACGCACCGACCGAGCCGATCTCGACGCCACCTACGACGCCCAGCACCTCTACGTCTGCACCAGCTGCGCCCTGCTGTCCGGCCACGACGACGAGGCGACTGGCCGAGCGCCGCTCGTCGCAAGATGCAGGTGCTGCGGTGGGCCGCTCGTCCCTCTCATCGACGCCCCTGACCTACCCCCGCCGTTGGACGATTCCCTCGCCCGCATCGCCAGCCGCCGGCAGCTGCTGTGGAGCCGCCCATGACCCAGCCCGCCGATTCGTCGCCTCGAGACTCCGACCCCCGGCTCTGGGCTCGCCCCGATGGGGGACTACCCCACCGTCCGCGAGGCGCAGGGGGGCGTGACCCCGCAGGTCCCCCACATCTCGGGGACCGCACTGGTCCACTACCCCGCCATCCGCGAGGTCCCGCCAGGACCGAGGGCGCGGCTACCCCACACGCGGGGGACCGGACCCGCCGGGTCCCCCGCCATCCGCGAGGCGCGCGGGACCTCGAGAAGGGACAAGTCCCACAGGCGGGAGACCGCCACGGGGACGCCCGACATCACCGGCAGAGCGGCAACCAGGCCCCAGTGACCGCGCCGCCGCCCGGGGCGCTTCGCCCCTACGCCCGGGCGCTCCTCACCCTCGCCACAGAAGTCCGGGCCGAGGGCCTTGCCCTTCGGGGCGGACGGAGGTCTCATGGACCGATTGGCAAAGGAGGCAACCGATGCGTTGCGTGATCTACCTGCGGGTCTCCACCCGCGAGCAAGCCGAGCACGGCGAAGGCGAGGAGGGCTTCTCCATCCCCGCCCAACGCGAGGCCTGCGTCCGTCACGTCCGGGACAAGGGCTGGGACCTGGTTGACGAGTACGCCGACCGAGGAGAGTCCGCCCGCTCGGCCGACAGGCCGCAGCTCCAAGAGATGCTGGCCCGCATCGCCGAGGACGGCGACGTCGACGCCGTCGTGGTCCACAAGATCGACCGGCTTGCCCGCAACATGGAGGACCACGTCGCCATCCGCGCCCTGCTCCGGCGGCGAAGCGTGACGCTGGTGTCGGTCACCGAGAACCTCGAAGAGACTGCGTCCGGTCGCCTGGTCGAGGGCATCCACGCCCTGATGGCCGAGTTCTACTCGGCCAACCTCGCCTCGGAGATCAAAAAGGGCATGAGCCAGAAGGCGAAGATGGGCGGCTGGCCCCACGCCGCCCCACTCGGCTACACCAATGTCCGCGAGACCATCAGCGGACGCCAGGTCGCCCACATCGTGGTCGACCCCGAACGCGCCCCGCACATCACCGCTGCCTTCGAGCTCTACGCCACCGGCGAGTGGACCCTCGAACGCCTCGTGGCCGAGCTCGACCATCGCGGGCTGCGCAACCGGGGCCGGCGTGACCGCGCCGTGCAGCCCATCGGCGTCTCCGCGTTGGCCAACATCTTGTCGAACAAGGCCTACGGCGGCATCGTCTCGTGGGAAGGCATCGAGTACCCCGGTCTGCACCAGCCGCTCACTGACGCTGCTACCTTCAACCGGGTCCAAGACCTCCTCGCTGCCCGAGCCGCCCGCGGGACGCGTGAGCGCCGGCACAACCACTACTTGAAAGGCACCCTGTTCTGCGGAGTGTGCGGGCGAGGGCTGTCGTTCCAGGTATCGAAGGGCCGCTACGAGTACCTGTACTGCCTGGGCCAGAAGAACCGCAACCCCACCGGCTGCCAGGAGCACTATATGGCGGCCGGTGACCTCGAAGCTCAAGTCGAACAGCTCTACGAGCGCATCGAGCTCCCGAAGTCGTGGCTCAAGCGGCTACGCCAAGAGCTGGACGCCGAGATCACCGCCCGCCAGCACCGCAACGCCGCCGAGCGCGAGTTCTTGACGCGCAAACTCGCCAAGGCCGAGACCGAACGGCGCAAGCTCCTCGACGCATACTACGCGGGCGCCATCGACGTCACCACCATCAAGGCCGAGCAGGCCCGCATCGCCGCCGATGTCCGCGGTGCCGAGGAACGCCTCGCCGCGGTCGACGCCCACCTGGCCGAGTGGCAGGAGATCCTAGAGACCGCGATGCGCTTCGCCACCAACTGCGCCAAGGCCTACGCCCGAGCCTCGGCGCCGACCCGGCGTCGGTTCAACCAAGCCGTCTTCGCGCGCATAGAGGTGCGCGACGGCAAGATCGCCGACGTGGGGTACCACCCGCCGTTCGACCTGCTCTTTTCTTCGAGCGAGTTCGAATACGGCGATTTGGTGGAGGCGATGGGACTCGAACCCACGAACCTCTTGACTGCCAGTCAAGCGCTCTACCAGCTGAGCTACGCCCCCGTAGCTGCTCAGAGCTCTTTTTCTCTGAGCCGATCATCTCAAGTAGCAACCCGGGTGGCAACGCTGATGCGGTCGCTACGTCGGAGAGGTCATCGTAGCCGAGGCTACGGAGGCTGCCATGCGGTTGACCTGCCTGCCTCAGGCAAGTCAACGGCGACGCTCCTTCGCTGCTGCGACCCCCGGGTCTCGGAAGGTTCGGTGGTGCTCTACGGCCGAGCCCGGGGTCCGGTGCGACACCCCACCTGAGGAGGACCGGCGGACTCGCCGCCCGCAGGCGGCCCCCATCCGATGCCCCGGACTCCGGGCCTGGATCCGGACAGGCAGTGGGGCCCGCGGGCTCAGCCCTCCGCCGCCGGGCATCGGACCGACCGGCGACCCCGGTACGATCGTCCCCCATGGCCCGGGCCTACGACGTCATCGAAGTCGAGAAGAAGTGGCAGCGGCGATGGGCCGAAGAGGGCACCTACGAAGTGGATGCTGATGATCCGCGCCCTCCCTGGTATGTGCTCAGCATGTACCCGTACCCCTCCGGCCCCGCCCACATGGGCCACGTCCGCAACTACACTTTCGGCGACCTCCTGGTGCGGCACCGCACCATGTTGGGCTACGGCGTCCTATCTCCATTCGGGTTCGACTCCTTCGGCCTTCCGGCCGAGAATGCTGCCATCAAGACGGGCACCCATCCGCGCATCTTCACCGACGCCAGGATCGCCGAATTGAAGGAGTCGATCACCTCGCTCGGAGCCGTCTATGACTGGCGCCGCGAGGTTCGCAGCCACGATCCTCAGTACATCAAGTGGAACCAGGTCATCTTCCTGAAGCTGTTGGCTGCCGACCTGGCCCATCGGGCCACCGCCCCGGTCAACTGGTGCCCGGGCTGTCAGACCGTTCTGGCCAACGAGCAGGTGCTGGCCGATGGCACCTGTGAGCGCTCGGGCGACGTGGTGGTCAAGCGCGACCTCGAACAGTGGTTCTTCCGCATCACCCGGTACGCGGACGAGTTGCTGGCCGGTCTCGACGACCTCGAATGGCCCGAACGGGTCAAGGCCATGCAGCGCAATTGGATCGGCCGATCCGAGGGGGCCGAGTTCGACCTGGTGGTCGAGGGCAGGGACGGCTCGGACGGCCGCGAGCCCCTGGCGCTCCGGGTCTTCACCACCCGGCCGGACACCTCATTCGGCATGACGTACGCGGTGGTGGCCCCCGAGCATCCCCTGGTCGACTCCCTGACCACCGCCGAGCACAGAGCCGATGTCGCAGCGCTGCGCTCCAGGGCTGAGGCCAGCACCGATGTCGAGCGGATGACCGACAGCGGTCCGCTGAGCCTGGCCAAACGAGGGGTGTTCACCGGCTCGTCCGTGATCAATCCCTTCACCGGGCGGCCCGTGCCGGTCTACGCCGCCGACTACGTGCTCATGGGCTACGGTACCGGCGCCATTATGGCCGTCCCGGCCGAGGACGCCCGGGACTGGGACTTCGCCCAGGCCTACGGGCTCCCCGTGGTGCGCACCGTGCGACCGCCGGCGGGCTGGGAGGAGCACGGCGGCCCGGCCGGTGGTCCGGGGGGCGCATATACCGGCACCGGCGAGAAGATAAACAGCGAGTGGCTCAACGGCCTGGACATTCCCACGGCCAAGGCCAAGGCGACCGAGTGGCTCGAGGCCCAGGGCATCGGCGAGCGGACGGTCAACTACCGGCTTCGGGACTGGTTGATCTCCCGCCAACGGTTTTGGGGCTGCCCCATCCCCATCGTCTACTGCCCCGACCACGGCATCGTGCCGGTGCCTCTCGAGCAGCTACCAGTCCTGGCCCCGGACGACGTCGAGTTCCTGCGCACCGGTGAATCGCCGTTGGCCACTAACCCTGATTTCTTGAACACGACCTGCCCGCGGTGTGGGGGCCCGGCCACCCGCGAGACGGACACCATGGACACCTTCGTCGACTCGTCGTGGTACTTCTTGCGGTTCACCGACCCTTGGACGCCGGATGTCCCATTCGACCAGGGGATCGCCGACCACTGGATGCCCGTCGACCAGTACATCGGGGGCATCGAGCACGCCATCCTCCACCTCCTCTATGCGCGGTTCTTCACCCGGGCCCTGGCCGACGTCGGTCTGGCCCCCGAGGGGATGCGAGAGCCCTTCGCCCGCTACTACGCCCAGGGGATGATCCGGATGGACGGCACCAAGATGTCCAAGTCCAAGGGAAACCTGGTTGCGCCCTCCTCCTACCTGACCACGGTCGGCGCCGACGCACTCCGGCTCTTCCACCTCTTCGTCGGGCCTCCGGCGGAGGATATGGACTGGACCGAACAGACCGACAGTGTGATCGAGGGCTGCGGTCGCTTCCTCGATCGGGTATGGCGGCTCGCCGTGCCGCCCGACGATGCCACCCCCCTGCCTCGGTCCGGGCCGCTCACCGGAAAGGACGTCGAGGTGCAACGGGCGACCCACCGGCTGATCGACCGGGTGACCCGGGACTTCGAACGCTGGTCGTACAACACCGCGGTGGCGGCCTGCATGGAGTTCGTGAACCTGCTCCACCCCTACGTCCGCGACGGCGGGCAGGCGGAGGTCGCCGAGGCGGCCGTCGACACCCTGTTGCTGTTGCTGGCCCCGATGACCCCGCACATGGCGGCCGAGGCGTGGGAGCGTCGGCACGGCGGCCACGTCCACCTGCGGCCGTGGCCGGCGTCGGACCCGGCGCTGGCCGCGGAGGAGTCGGTGACCATGGTCGTGCAGGTCAACGGCAAGGTGCGGGACCGGGTGGAAGTCGCTCCTGACGTCTCCGACGCCGACGCCCAGCGTCTCGCCCTGGCGTCGTCCGCGGTCGTCGAAACGCTGGACGGCGCCACTCCGAAACGGGTCATCGCCCGCCCACCGAAACTGGTGAACATCGTCGTCTGAACGGCGGTGCAAGGCGCGCCTCGCGCACCCAGGATGGGCTCGCCACCGGCTTCGCCGTCGCCGGCGACGCCGGCGGTGGATGTCGACCCAGAGCGCCCTGGCGGACTCGGTGATCGCCTACTTGAAGCCGGACAGCACCTCCGCCCAACGCTCGGGCTCCATCGGATAGGGGGCGTAGAAATTGAACCGATCGACGATTCCCTCGAAGCGGCGGCGGACCTGACCGGCGATGTCGCCGATCTCGCCCACCACCGCGAAGGTGTTCAGCATCTCGTCATCGATGAGCAGGGCCATCTCGTCCCATGCCCCCCGTTTGGACAGGGTGTTGAGCTCGCTCTGGAGGTCGCCCCAGCCGTGGAGCTCGAGCACGGGACGGTAGGCCGGCGTCGACCCGTAGAAGGCGAGCTGGGTCCGGACGGCCTTGGCCGCCGCCTCAAAACCGGCCTCATCGGCGCCGGTGACCACCATGCCCGGATAGGAGATCTGCACGTCGGCCCGGACCTTCCCACCGATGGCCAGACCCCTCTCGAGCGCCGGCACGGTGACCTGGCGCAGGTACCGCTCCGTGGTGAAGCCGTGGGCCAGCATGCCGTCGGCCACCTCGCCGGCCACCTCGGTCATCCTCTCGCCCACCGCGGCGAGGAATATCCGGGGGTTGCCGAACGGATTCGGTCCCGGATCGAACATGGGCGTCATCAGCGTGTGGCGGTAGAACTCGCCCCGGAAGGCCAATCGGCTGCGGTCGGACCAACTGGCCCAGATGGCCCGGATGGCCATGATCAGCTCGCGCATCCGCGGGGCCGGATGGGACCAGGTCATCGAGAACCGCTTCTCGATGTGTGGCTTGATCTGCGAGCCGAGCCCCAGCATGAAACGGCCCTCGGACAGGGTCTGGAGGTCGTTGGCCAGTACGGCCAGGCTCATCGGGTTGCGGGCGAAGGCGACGGCGATGCCCGTCCCGAGCTCGATCCGCTCGGTGTGCTCGGCGGCCAGCACCAGAGGGAGGAACGGGTCGTGGCTGGTCTCGGCCGACCAGATGCCGTCGTACCCGACTCGTTCGGCCAGGCGGGCCGACTCGATGACCTTGCCCGGATCGAAGCCGAGCCCTCCGTCCACGTCCATGGGCCACGGTAGCCCGCGGATCCGTTCCGGGTATGCGCCTGGCGGCCACCGGTTGTTGCGTTGTGCAGGCCGGCGTCGACCCGTAGAAAGCGAGCTTGTTCCGGGCGGCCGTCGCCCACGAGGGGCCGAACAGCCGACTTCACCCGTCTTGGAAGCGAGACCCCTGCCCACCCCCGATCTGACAGGAATCGAGGAAGGTTCGCCCACGACGGTGACCGATGAGGACCGGACTCGCTACGGGGTCCTGCTGGACCATGCCGCCGAGCGCGGGCTGTTGGCGCCTAACGACTAGGAGATGAGGCTGCGTGACCTGGCTTCGGCAACCACGGTCGACCAGATGAACCACATCGTCACCGAACTCTCCGTCTTCGCGGCGGCGAGGCCTCCTCCGAAGAGGTCACGACGGTCGATCCCGGACGTCGAACGTGATCATCCGCTCCTGGGACCGGCCGGTGGCAGACGCGGAGCGAACCCGTGGCCGACGATGGCGATCCTGGTGATCATCGTCGTGGTCTCGCTGGTGCTGCTGGCGGTCTATGCCCGGCACGTGGTCCGGAACCACAGTTCCGGGCTGCGAACACCGCCGACGGCGACCCGGCCCCTCAGTGGCCTTCACCTCTGAGGAACTGTTCCAGTTCGGCGGCGATCTCGTCGCCGCTCGGGACTTCCACTTCGAGTCCTGGGGTGGCGATCTCCTCCGAGTCGAGCGCCGCCTCCAATCTCCTGACCATCTCGAGATGTTCGGGATTGGCCCCGATGAGCTCGTTCACCTGCTGTCGTGACGCCTCGCCGGCACCGCGAAGGGCAACTGTGTCGAGCACGGCCCCGGTCACGGCACACAGGCCCTCGATCAGTGCTGCACTGGCTTCGGGGTAGGGCATGGCGGACACATAGTGCGGGACACGGGCCCATAGCCCGATCACGGGTATCCCGGCATTGCCCAGGGAGACCTCGAGGGCGGCCTGGACGCCGGCTGGCACCTCGAGGGTCCCGCGCACCGTGCCGACCCTGCCGGCAAGTTCTGCCGACTGCGGGGGGACGGTCGAGGCCAGTCGGACCGGCCGGGTGTGGGGGGTGGGCGCCGGAAATGCTCCCAGGCCGACCACCGTGCGCACCTCGAGGGCCCGGGTCAGCCCGACGACGGCGTCGATGAAGGTCGGCCACGAAAAGTCAGGTTCGGGACCCGTCAGGTACAAGATGTCGGCGCCGACCCGGTCCTTTCCGGCCACCAACCGGATGGCGGGCCAGGTCAACTCGGTGGTGACCCCGTCCTCCAGTCGGGCGATCGGACGACGAGCCCGCTGGTCGATCAGCATCTCGGTGTCGAACGAGGCGACCACCGTGGTCGGTGATGAGGTCAGGAGTTCGGCAACGGCGGCCGACGCACCCAACCCTGCGTCGACCCATCCCTCGAGGGCGATGACCATGACTGGGCGGGAGAGTCGGCCGTCGACGGGCTCTCCCCACTCCGGGTCGAATTCATACAGTGACGAGGGATCGCGATCGGTCAAAGGGACTCCACTTCAGCCAGCGCCCGTTCACCGAGTCGACCGACGTGGGCGGCGAACTGATCGACGCCGGAACGATCGCCGGCGGCGGCCCCGCCGGCGTAGCGGACATGAACACCTTGAAGGATACAGGCCAACTTCCAGAAGCCGAACGCCCGGTAGTAGGCCACCTGCGACACGTCCCGCCCGGAGACCAGGGCATAGCGGGCCAGCAGATCCGAACGCCGCGCGAACCCGGGCAGCGTGGTGGGGGCGACCCCGAGGAGTGCCGGGTCGCCGTCCTCGGGCTCGGCCCAGTACACCGACAACAGGCCGAGGTCGGCCAAAGGATCCCCCAGGGTGCAGATCTCCCAGTCCAAAATGGCGAGCACCCGGCCGGCGTCGTCGAGCACCGTGTTGTCCAGGCGGTAGTCGCCGTGGACGATGGCCACTCCCTGCTGGTCGGGGATGCGAGCGGCAAGCAGCTCGTGCACCCGATCGACGATCGCCGGACCCGGCTCGCCGTCGACAGTCGACTGGGTGAACTGCCCGTGCCACCGCTTCAGCTGACGGGCGATGTAGCCGTCCCGTCGGGCGAAGCTTCCGAGCCCGACCGCGTCGACGTCCACGGCGTGGAGCTGGGCCAAGGTGTCGATGAGCGACTCGCCCGCCTGTGCCCGTCCGGACTCGCTCAGCTCGCGGGCGGCGCGTTCGTCGCGGAGGATGTGGCCGTCGACGAACGACATCAGGTAGAACGGTGCACCGTTGACCGTCTGGTCGGTGCAAAGCCCTAGGGTTCGAGGCACCGGCACTCCGGTCGGACCAAGGGCGCTGATCACCGTGTGCTCCCGTTCCATGTCATGGGCGGTGGGGAGCACGTGGCTGACCGGCGGGCGCCGGAGTGCGAAGGCCTGACCGGCACGGTCGGTGACCCGATAGGTGAGATTGGAGCGGCCGCCGGCGATCAGTTCGAAGTCGAACGGCGGGTTGACGCCCGAGATGTGGGAGGTCATCCAGGCGGCGACCGCGTCGCGATCGATTCCCTCGACGGCAATCTCGGCGGTCGGCGGGCGGGCTCCCATGCCATACGACGCTACCCGCGCCGGCCACCAGCCTCGGGGCAGGACGGTGCCGGAAGGTGGGTATCCCAGTGGGTAGAGGGCAGGGCGCCGTCCAGCAGGACCGACCTCCGGGCCGCCCAGGCCGGGTGCCGGCCGGTGGCCGGAACGGTCCCGGTATGGTCGTGGAGATGATCGACGTCACCGATGCCACCTTCGAAGCCGAGGTACTCCTCCGATCCTCCGAGCTCCCCGTGGTGGTCGACCTCTGGGCACCCTGGTGCGGTCCGTGCCAGACGCTCGGGCCGATCATCGAGCGGGTGGTCGCCGCCACCGACGGGGCGGTGGCCCTCGCCAAGGTGAATGTCGACGAGAACCCGGCCATTTCGGGGAGCTTTCAGGTCCAATCGATACCGGCGGTGTTCGCTATGAGGGACGGGAAGGTGGTGGACCGGTTCATCGGCGCCCAACCGGAGGTGGTCGTCCAGGAGTTCGTGGACAGGCTCGCCCCGATGCCCTCCGAAGCCGACCAACTGGTGGCCGAAGGGGTCGACGCGGGTACCGAGGAACCTTTGCGTCAGGCGCTCGAACTCCAGCCGGATCACGCGGGTGCCATCGTGGCGCTGGCCGCCATGATGATCGAGCGGGGCGAGTCCGAAGATGCCATCGCCCTCCTCCGTCGGATCCCCGAAACGCCCGAGGTCCGTCGCCTGCTGGCCGAGGCCCGCCTGGTCTCCCAGCGGGTCGACGTGGACGGCATCGGGGTCGACGAGCTCCTGGACGGCCTGCTCGACCGTGTTCGCGACGACCCGCCTGCCCGCCAGGAGTTCCTCGACCTGCTGGAGACCTTGGGCCCCGATGACCCCCGGACGACTGAATATCGCAAGGCGCTGGCCGCCCGCCTGTTCTGAGCTGCTCCGCCGATCCGGCCGATGGGGTTGACCGGCCCGGTGTCGCTCACCGATGCGGGCGGATAGCGTCCCTGCCGTGCGTGCGACCAGCCTGAAGCTCGGCGACCGGAGCTTCGACATCACCGACAGGGCGCTGGTGATGGGCATCCTCAACCGGACCCCCGACTCCTTCTACGACAAGGGGGCGACGTTCGTCCTTGACGATCTCATCCGCCGGGCGGAGAAGCTGGTCCACGAGGGGGCGGACCTGCTCGACGTGGGCGGGGTCAAAGCCGGGCCGGGCCCGGACGTGGACGAAGCCGCGGAGCTCGACCGGGTCATCCCCGCCATCGAGGCGCTCCACTCGCGTTTCGACATCCCCCTGTCGGTCGACACCTGGAGGGCGTCGGTGGCCGAGGAGGCCTATGCCGCCGGGGCGGTGGTGGGCAACGACATCAGCGGTTTCGCCGATCCCGGCTACCTCTCCGTGGCTGCGGCAGCCGGCGCCACCGTGGTGGCGACCCACATCCGGTTGGGCCCCCGCATCCCCGATCCGGAACCGGTCTATGGCGACGTCGTCGCGGCAGTCGTGGGCCATCTGCTCGAGCGGGCGGAGTGGGCCGGCGCGGCCGGTCTGGCCCCCGATCAGATCGTGCTCGATGCCGGCCTCGACCTGGGGAAGACGGCAGAGCAGTCGCTCGTCCTGCTGCGGGCCTCGGGCCGGCTCTCCTGCCTGGGACATCCACTCCTGCTGTCGGCTTCCAACAAGCCCTTCCTCGGGGCGGTCCTCGGCCTCGAGATCGGCGAGCGGGGCGAGGCCTCCCTGGCCGCCACTGCGCTCGGAGTCACCCTCGGGTGTCGAATCGTGCGGGTGCACGACGTCGCCGCCCACCGCCAGGTGTGCGAGATCCTCGCCGCCGTCAATGCCGTCCACCCTGGTGCTCCCGTCCCGGTCAACCCATGATCCACCCGGGCCGATGAGCACCACCAAGCCGGCTCCGGCAGCCTCCGGGCCCGGATCCGATGTCTCGGCCCGCGCCGCGGTCTACCTGGTCAAGGGGAATGACCCCGCGCTGGTGGCCCAGGCCGCCCACAACCTCATGGAGCACCTGGTGGGCGGGGGTGACCCGTCGCTGGTGGTCGAGGAGTTCGGGGGACCTGGCGCCGACCAGCTCGACATCGGGCCGGTGATCGACGCCTGCACCACGCCCCCCTTCCTGGTCGAACAGCGGGTGGTGGTGGTCCGGGAGGCCGGCCGGATGACGGCCGCCGATGCCAAACGCCTGGTCGAGTACCTCGAGGAACCTCTGGCCACTACGGCACTGGTGCTCGTGGGCGGCGGCGGCACGGTCCCGCAGGCGCTCGCCAAGGCCATCGGTGCCGCCGGTGGCGTCGTGGACACCTCGGTGGGGACGGGACGTGCGAGGTCCCAGTGGCTGGCCGACCGGCTGAAGGCGGGCCCGGTCCGGCTCGAGGGGCCAGCGGTCGCTGAGCTCTCCGAGCACCTCGGCGAGGACATGGGGCGGCTCGAGGGTCTGCTCGACACCCTCGCCTCGGCCTATGGAGAAGGGGCCACCGTATCGGTCGACGATCTCGGCCCGTTCTTGGGGGCGGCGGGAACCCTGGCGCCCTGGGACCTGACCGATGCGATCGACGGCGGGGAGACGGCCAGGGCGCTCAATGTGCTCCACCGGATGTTGGCGGCGGGCGAGTCCCACCCACTGGTGGTGATGTCCGTCCTCCACCGTCACTACCGCCAGATGCTGCGGCTGGACGGGGCCGGGGCGACCTCCGCAGAGCAGGCCGCGCAGATGCTGGGCCTGCGCAGCGCCTTCCCGGCCAAGAAGGCCCTGGCCCAATCGCAGCGATTGGGGACGGCCCGTGTCGCTCGGGCCATCCGGCTCCTGGCCCAGGCCGACCTTGAAGTGCGCGGCACCACCGCACTTTCGGGGGACCTGGTGCTCGAGGTATTGGTGGCTCGGCTGAGTCGGCTGGTCCGCCAGGGTCGGACGCGTTAGCGGCCGGCTGACACGCCGGGCCTCTGCGCACTGGGATCAGGAGCTGACCGGGTCCCGGCTCTGGTTGCCGGCATCGGCGACGTTCTCCGTCCAATGGAATCCGTCCCAGTAGCGGAACTGGTGCCGCTCGGTGGGATCGTTCTTCCATCCGGCCGGGACGACCGGCGTCTCGTCGTCGGGAAGCCCCAAGCTGGTGCGCTGCTTCGGGCGGTAGGTCCGGGCCCGGGTGAGGGTGAGGTGCGGGAGGTGGCCGGAGCGGCTGTGGCCCCCTTCGTTGCTGAAGAAGGTGCTGCTGATCTCCATGGGCCCGGCCTGGACGGCCGGGGCGGGGGGCGCGGGAGGGGCCGGCTCTGGCACCGGAGGATGGTTGTCGTGCGTCTCGGCTTGTCCCAAGGTGTCTGCCTCCCGGTCGAGGGTGTCGAATCCGAACGTGCCCGACGTCATCGCCGCTGGCTGATCGACGATGACCGCGGGCTGATCGACGTGGGCCGCGGGCTGGTCGACGTGGGCCGCGGGCTGGTCGACGTGGGCCGCGGGCTGGTCGACGGTGACCACCGGGACGATGACCTCGGGCTGATCGACGATGGCCTCGGACCGGTCGACGGTGACCACCGGGACGATGACCTCGGCCCGATCGGCGATGGCCTCGGACCGGTCGACGATGACGGTGGGTTGATCGACGCCTCCGTGGTCCTCTCCGACGACCTCTTGACCCTCGAGCTCGTCGGACGGTAGCGCGCCCTCGGGCCCGGCAGCAGCCAGCGCCACCAGCTTGGGGCGGGCGCTGAAGGCGTACACGCCCAGACCGATGATCGGGATGAGGAGGACCAGGATGAAGTAGGCCGCCTTGCTCTCCTCGGCTCGTTTCCATGCCCACCCGGGTTGGCGGATCACGTCTGCGGCGCCGAGGAGCATCGACACCCCGACGACGAGAGCGACCAGTTCGAGGGAAAGCATGCTTGGACTTGTTATCTGTCCGGTCATGAGCCGCAGCCTCCTATGTTGTCTGCTTGTCCGTATGTACGTGTTCGTGTGACGCTGTGTGCTTGTTGATGTGCCGTTCACCGGCTGGTGAACAGGCCGTTGCCGATCTATCGGCCCAGCATCGGCACTTCTGTAGCCTTTCGTTGATATCGGTGAGACTTCGAGCCTGGTTTTCCCTGTCACCGGAAGTCCCTCGACGAGGGAACCGGGCCGAGGTCAAGGGGGTCGAATCGCTCTGCTACCAGGGTCATCGACCCTTCGGCCCGTTCGATCCGCCCCCGCACCAGTAGCGCCGGGCACGACCGTGCCACCGGCTTCCACCGGACCCAGGCGCCGCGGGAGCAGACGATGTTGACCATGCCCGTCTCGTCCTCGAGATTCAAGAAGACGGCACCGTGGGCGCTCTCGGGCTGCTGGCGGTGGGTCACCGCGCCGCCGACGGTGACCCGGTCCCCGGTCGGCCTCGATCGCAACGCGGCGGCGGGGAGCACCCCACGTCGGTTCAGTCGATCGCGGGCCAGTTCCATGGCCGTGGTGCCCGGCGCCATGCCGAGGGACCACAGGTCATCGGCCACCTCCTCCCAGCAGGTGGGAAGAGGGAGGGCGGGTGGGTCCGCCCCGGTGACCACACCGGGGAGCCGGTCCGGTGTGGCCTGGGAGGCTGCCCCCGCCCCCCAAACCAACGACCGCCGATCCGCCCCCTGGGCCGATCGGGCAGATCCCGGTCCGGCTGCCCCCGCTCGGGCGCCGCGCCGTCCCGCACGGTCACGGCTCAGGCCATCGAGAGCGCCCGCGGTGGCCAGCGCCTCCAACTGGGTGCGGGTGACACCGGCCCGCCGGACCAGGTCCTCCATGCTCGGCCACGGGCCCCCGTCGGCGATCCTCTCCGCCGTCTCGCTTCCGATACCCCGCACCGAGGTCAGCCCGAGCCGTACGGCGGGGCCGGCCGAGACCGTGCGGTCCCGCTCATCACACTCAGCTCCGATCTCCTCGAGACCGGCGTCGGCCCGACCGGCATTCACGTCGGGACGGCGGACCGTCACCCCGTGGCGCTTGGCGTCGGCCACCAGGCTCTGGGGGGACCAGAACCCCATGGGCTGGGCGTTCAACAGTCCGGCGGTGAAGGCGGCGGGGTAGTGCAATTTGCACCAGGCGGTGGAGTACACGAGGTGGGCGAAGGCCACCGAGTGGCTCTCGGGGAAACCGAAGTTGGCGAAGGCGGCCAGCGCGGAGTACACCTGCTCGGACACCTCGGCCGAGACCTGCCGGGCGGCCATGCCCGCGAACAGCCGGTCGCGGAGGCGGGCCATCCGCTCCCCCGACCGCTTGGCGCTCATCGCCTGGCGCAGTTCGTCTGCCTCGGTCGGGGTGAACCCGGCCACATCGATGGCGATCTGCATCAGCTGCTCTTGGAAGAGGGGTACGCCGAGCGTTCGCTCCAGGGCCGGTTGCAGGAGCGGATGCAGATAGGTGATCGGCTCGGTCTTGTTGCGACGTCGGATGTAGGGGTGGACGGCATGGCCCTGGATGGGCCCGGGACGGATGAGGGCGACTTCGATGGCCAGGTCGTAGAAGCACCGGGGCTGCACACGGGGGAGGGTGTTCATCTGGGCCCGCGACTCCACCTGGAACACCCCGACGGTGTCGGCCCGGCACAGCAGGTCGTAGACCTCGGGCTCCTGGTCCAGGCGGCCCAGGTCGATCTCGACGTGATGGAACCCCCGAACCAGGTCGACCATGTTGTGCAGAGCAGTGAGCATGCCCAGGCCGAGGAGGTCGAATTTGACCAGCCCGACGGCAGCGCAGTCGTCCTTGTCCCACTGGAGCACGCTGCGGCCGGGCATCCGCCCCCACTCCACCGGGCAGACCTCGACCACCGGGCGGTCGCAGATGACCATGCCCCCGGAGTGGATGCCGAGATGTCGGGGGAAGTCGGACAGCGCGGTGGCCAGATCCCGCACCAGCGGTGGGATGTCGTCCCGCTCGCCCAACGCCTCGCCGCGATCGACCGACTTCGACCAGGCGTCCACCTCCTCGGTCGTGTTCCCGAGTGCCTTGCCCATGTCGCGCAGGGCCGATCTCACCCGGTAGGTGATCACGTTGGCCACTTGGGCAGCGTGCAGCCGGCCGTAGCGCTCGTAGACGTACTGGATGACCTCTTCACGGCGGCCCGACTCGATGTCGACATCGATGTCCGGTGGCCCGTCGCGGGCCGGGGACAAGAAGCGCTCGAACAGCAGCCCGAGGTCGACGGCGTCGACGTTGGTGATGCCGAGGGCATAACAGACGGCAGAGGTGGCCGCCGACCCCCGACCCTGGCAGAAGATGTCCTGACGCCGGCAGAACATGACGATGTCCCAGACGGTGAGGAAGTAGCCGGGGAACCCGAGCTGCCCGATGATGGCGAGCTCGCGGTCGAGTTGGGCCCACGCCCCCGGCACCCGTTCGGCCTTCCGAGGTCCGTACCGGTCGTTGGCGCCCCGTCGGACCAGTTCGGTCAACCAGGTCTGCTCGGTGTGCCCACCCGGCACCGGAAAGTCGGGGAGCCGCGGTGCCACCAGGCGCAGATCGAACGAGCACATGGCGGCGATCTCGGATGCCCGTTCGACAACCCCGGGCCACCGGGCGAATCGCCGCAGCTGCTCAGCCTCTCCGCGTAGGCAGGCGGTGGCCGACGGGGGGAGCCACCCTTCGAGATCCCCGAGAGTCCGCCGGGCCCGGACCGCAGCCAGCGCGGTGGCCAGGGGGAATCGAGCCGGGGTGGCGTAGTGGACATTGTTGGTGGCTACCGGGTCCACGCCCCGCTCGATGGCCAGAAGGGCCAGCGCATCGTTGCGGGTGGCGTCGATCGGGTTGCCGTGGTCCCACAGCTCGACGGCCAGATGGTCGCGACCGAACCGCCCGATCAGGCGATCGAGCGCCTGGCCGGCGGCGGCCGGGCCGTCGACGGTGAGGGCGGTGGCCAGCATCCCCTTGCGGCATCCGGTGAGGATCTGCCAGTGACCGCCGTGACGGTCAGACAGCGCGTCGAGAGTGATGACCGGCCTCCCCTTCTCCCCGCCGTCCAGGTGGGCCTCGGCGATGGTCCGACTGAGCCGTGCGTATCCCTCGGGGTCCCGGGCCAGCACGACCAGGTGGGTGCCGTCCGGATCCGGCACGCCGGTACGGACGTGCGGGCCGCCGGCCTCCGTGATAGTCAGCTCGGCGCCGAACACGGTGGGCAGGCCGAAGGCCCGGGCCGCCTCGGCGAAGCGGACCACGCCGTAGAGGCCGTTGTGGTCGGTCAGGGCCACCGCGGACAGGCCGAGCCGTACCGCCTCGGCAGCCAGCTCCTCGGGATGGCTGGCACCATCGAGGAAGGAGAAGTTGGAGTGGGTGTGCAGTTCGGCGTAGGCCATCTCTATCCGTCCCTATCGGTGCGGCCTCGTCATCCGTAGGTGGCTTCGACCCACCAGCGACCCCGTTCCACCAGCAACAGGTGGGCGTCCGAGGCGGTGACCGCCTGGAGGCGCGCGCCTCTCCGGTGGGACCTCGACCACCACCGTTCGTCGGACGGCCACGGGCCGGCCCAGGCGGTCACCGTCGACCACGGCTGCTGCTCCACCGACAAGCGGCTCGGGACGGCGGTGAGCAGCCCCCGCCCCGAGACGGACACCGGCTGCCCGTCGGCGGCGGCCAGTTCGGCCGGGAGGGGGGCGGGATGCACGACTGCCGGCGCCGGCGACGGGATCCGGCCGGGCCACGGAGCGCCGAGGGAGGAGTCCACGCGGTTCTCCCCGGCATCCCAGGTGGTGAAACGGGCACGCTGGGCCGGCCCTCGCCCTCCCTGCAGGCGGGCGGTCACCACACCGTCCGGGCCGATGAGGTCCTGCACGGCGGCCAGGGCCCGGCCGGCCCGGACGTCGGTGTCACTCACCCCGCCCCAGAACCCGGGTTCGCCCACCACGGCACCGGCCGGCCGGCCCGCCGCCCGCTGTTCGCCGACACGCCGGCCGGCGACCGGCTGGCACAGGTCGCCCAGCTCGCCGCTCCGCCCCCCGGCCACCATGTGGCAGGCCACCCCGTCTGCTCCGAATCGGCCGAGCACATGGGATTCGGGCAGCGCCGCGAAGTCACCGAGGGTGCGGATGCCCAGCCGGGCCAACAGCTCGGCCAGCTCGGGGCGGCCGAGGATCCCTACCGGGAAGGGAGCCAGAAAGCCGGGGGTGCCCCCCGCCGGGACGACCAGGCCGCTGCGGGCGGCGAGGACGGCAGCGAACAGGCCGTCGGCCACCCCGACCTCGACGGTGGCGATGTCGGAGATGGCGTCGGCGATCAGTTGGGCCAGCGGGCCCTCGCCCCCGAAATAGCGTGCCGGGCCGCGGGCCGGGAGTGAGCAGATGCCAGGTCGCACGGTGGTGATCCATGGGCAGTACGACTCCACCGCATCGACCACCTTGGCGAACGCCCGGAGAGCGGCTCCGTTCTCGTCCTCGTGGAGGAGGTCGGGACAGCGGACGACAAGGAGGCGGTTCACGTCCGTGCCATCGGGCCCGCCACTGCCGGCGCGGCGACGTCGATGTCGATACCGGTCCCGGCCGCTTCCACCGCCCCGGTGGTCGATGGCATCCACAGGTGGTGGTGGCGGGGGCGGGTGGCCGACCGCCTGCCCCTGGCGATCACCGTCATCCGACGCCGTTGGAGGTACCCATCGCCGGTCCCGGCGCCGTCCCAGTGCATATCGCTGACGCTCAGGTGCACATCGGGATGCTCGGGCCATCCGGAACGCCCCGGCAACACCACCAGGACGGTCCGGCGCTCCCTGGTTCTGGCCACCAGCCTGCGGGCCATGACCGGGCGGGGCGGGAAAGGAGGACAGAGCACCACCAGATCGACACCGTCGATCAAGGCGGCGGCGACCTCGGCCCAGGCCGCACCCGGATGGGGGACCACGGGCAGACGGTCCAGGTCGAGTCCCATGTCGTGAGCAGCCACGGCACCGAGGCCCGGGAGCCCGACGAGGGCACACCAGGAGCCCGCGCCCGATGCTGCGGCCAGAAGGGACATGGCCAGGCTGATACCGCCGCCGCTCGGGTCCGGGCCACCAGCCGAGGTCAGGCCGCTGACCACGATGGTGGTTCCCCGGCGCAGGCTGCCGTCAGGGAGCAGGCCGGCGAGGGGAGAGAGCACCGGCAGAAGACGGGTCTGACTGGACGAAACAGGCCGGGTGCGCTCGGCCAGGAGAGCCAGGTACCCCTCGGCAGGCTCCCGTCCCGGGCCGGGAAAGACCAGTCGGGGGCGATACTCTACGAACATATGTTCGTAGAGTATCGCCCCGGGTTTGGCGTGGCCAATGGGGTCCACCCGGCCCACCCGAGTCCACCCGATGTGCCCGATCGGATCGCTATCATGTGACCACCAGAGAGAGGAGGTGGTCCAACTGAGCAGTCAACGATTTGGGACCCTGGAGGTGGCTGGCCGCTGAGGCGGCTCGCTGTACCACCTGGCGAAACCCAGCCAGACACCCATCGGGCGACTCAGCCGGACCCAGGTCCCATCCGGCGCTTCACGGGAACCCCGGTGCACTCAATCAGCAATTTTCAGCTGCAGGGCGCTTCTTCGGAGGCGCCCTGCAGCCGTCCACAGGAGTGCTCCGGTTCGGGGGCTCTTCAGGGGCGCATGGTGGTCTCGTCGACGTCGAGCGCTCCCCGCACCCCGTCGGCCACCCGTTCGCTGATCTTCCGCCGGGCCACCAGGAGGTCGAGCTCGGTCCGTTCCGACCCGATGACCAGCCTTCGCAGCTCACGTTCGGCACGGAGGTAGCCGTGGGCATCGGCGGAGGAGCCGTCTCCGTCCCCGGAACCGTCCCCGTCCGCGCCACCTGAGCCCATCACGTCGAGCCTGCGGTCGATGCGACCCAGCTGGGCCTCGTATCCGATCCGGATCCGGTCCACCACCTCCGGAGGGAACTGATCGGTCCGAGCCAGGCCGTCGAGGTGCGACAGTGCGCTCACCGTCAGCCGGCGCCTCGCTTCGGTCACCAGCACCATGTCCTGCTCGTCGCGGGTCACCAGCCCGAGGCGGCGGATGAGGGGGGGAAGGGTCAGGCCCTGGCCGACCAGCGTGGCCACGATGACCGCGAAGGTGAGGAACACCAGCAGGTCCCGGTGCGGAAAGCTCTGGGGGAGGGCCAGCGATGCGGCCAGGCTCACCGCACCGCGCATGCCGGCCCAACCCACCACAGTGGTCTCCCGCCAGGAGCGGCCCGAGAGCGGCGGCGCGCCGAAGAGCCGTTGTCCGCCGGGCAGCGCGGTCGCCGCGAACATCCACGCCATGCGCACCGCAATCACGATGCCGACCACGGCCAGTCCTTCGATGACCAGCGAGCCCGACTCGCGGTTGGTCAGGCTGTCCAGTATCGGGCGGAGTTCCAGCCCGATGAGCAGGAACGACATCCCGGTCAGGAGGAAGACGACCAGGTCCCAGATCTGACGCTGCTGCAGTCTGGCCGCCGCCGTCAGCGATCCCGAGCCGTAGCGGCCGAAGTAGAGACCGGTGGCGACCACGGCCAGGACCCCGGACGCCCCCACCTTGTCGGCGGGCAGATAGGCGGCAAAGGGGAGGATGAGCAACATGGTGTTCTCGATCACCGGCGTCTCGGTGAAACGCAGCATGCGAGATCCGATCCACCCCACCGCGATGCCGATGGCCACTCCCACCACCACCGCGAAGGCGAACTTTCCGAACACATCGAGGACGGTGAACGCCGATCCCACCGCGGCGATGGCCACCTGGTAGGCGGTCAGCGCGGTGGCGTCGTTCATCAGGCCCTCCCCGCCCAGGATGGTCACCAGCCGACGGGGGAGACCGAGCTTTCCGGCGATCTGGGTGGCAGCCACCGAGTCGGGCGGCGAGACGATGGCTCCGAGGGCGAAGGCGACCGCCCAGCTCATCCCCCCGACGACCGAGTGGATGACCACGGCGACCGAGACCATTGTGGCCAACACCAGTCCCACCGCCAGCAGGAGGATGGGCCGCAGGTGGGCGCGTAGCTCGCCAGCGGAGGTGTCGAGCGACGCGTCATAGATCAGGGGTGGCAGGAACACGAGGAGGACGAGATCGGGCTGCAGCTCGATCCGGTGATGGATCGGTATCAGCGCCACTCCGATACCGGCGATGACCAACAAGATGGGATAGGCGATCCGCAGCCGGTCGGCGATGGTGGCGATCACCACGATGCCGATGAGCAGTCCCAGCCCGTCGGCGATGCTGATCATGGAGGAGCGATCTCGTCGAGAGGATTGCTGGTCAAGGCGTGTGGCAGACGGCCTCGATGTTGTTGCCGTCGGGGTCGCGAACGAAGGCGCCGTAGTAGTTGGGGTGGTACTCGGGCCAGATCCGGGGTGCATGGAGCACCTCGGTGCCGACGGCGACGGCGGCGTCGAAGAAGGCGGTGACCGATCCACGGTCGGGGGCGGTGAAGGCGATGTGGGACTCTCGAAACCCACCCGTCTTCGACTTCTGAGCGATCCAGAACGTGGGCCTCGGGGGGATGCCGAAACCGATCACCTCTCCGAGGTCGACAACCCGTCCGCCACCGATCGGATCCAGGACCGCATCGTAGAAGGCCGCGCTCTCGGCCAGGTCGGCGCATTGGATGGAGATGTGGTCGATCATCCGCCCATCTTGGCACCCGGGCCCTTCCCACGGCGGCAGGGCGTGGCGCCGACGTGCCCGATCGGGCCCGCCGGGCGGGGCCTTCCCTCAGGCCCCGGGCGGTCGACAGCTCCCGGCAGGCCACCCCCAGACCGCGGTCACGGCGGCGGGAACCGAGACCGGGCAGGACGAGCCCGGCCCGGTGTTCCCGGCCGGGTAGGCGGTCCAGCTGCCGGTCTGGGGCCGCTTGAACAAATAGTAGGAACCGGCGTCCTGCGAGGAGATCTGGGCCTGGGTGGGGGAGGAGGGATTGGATGAGGGAGCGGGGACCAGTCTCGCTCCGGCCCAGTAGGTCTTGGTGGCCTCGTCCAGGGCGTAGTAGGTGAGCCCGGGGGCAAGGCCAGTGAACTGGGAAGCAGGGATGTTGTTCAGGGCGGCGCCGCTTGCGACCAATTGGGAGCGGATCTGGTCCGAAACCGTGACATTGACCACCGTGGCGGACGGCGCGGTGCTCAACGGCGTGGTGGTCGACGGCGTGGTGCTGGACGTGGTTGAGCCGGTCCGGGCCGGGGTGGAAGAGGCCGGTGCCGGCCGGGCGTTCGGCGTAGTCGAGCAGGCGGCAACCAACACCGAGCCCGCCACCACGAGAGCGCCGACCACCAGCCGGTGATGCTTCATCCGACCTCGCTTCCCCGTCCAGTCCCCGTGCTGTCCGGCCGTCGCACCGTTCGCCCCGGCGTAGCTCCGCAGACGGGAGGATCGGCCGAAGATACCGCGCCGGCGCCGATCGCCCCGGCTCATCTTCCATCGGGGATGCACGGGTCCGACTCCACGGGTCCACCGGCATCGGCGAAGGCGTGCCGACGACTCCCCGGGCATGGTCGGCTCAGCCACCACCCGGTCGGGCCGACAGGCCGGCGGCCCTGGTCGTCAGGTAGTGGCGCTCGCGGAGGTTGGTGGTGCCGGAAGCTGCGGCGCGGAATTCGGTGATGGCCGCCCCGTCGTCGCCGGCCATCTCGAGGAGGTGTGCGCGTACGGCGTGGAGGCGATGGTGACCAGCCAGCCGCTCGTCGAGACCGTCGAGCATGGCGAGGCCGGCGCTCGGTCCCTCGGCCATCGCCGCGGCGACGGCGCGGTTGAGCGTCACCATCGGATTGCCGGTCATCCGCTCCAGCAGTCCGTAGAGGGAGAGGATCCCGGCCCAGTCGGTATCGGCATGCCGGTCGGCGTGGCCATGGACGCCGGCGATGGCCGCCTGCACCTGGTACTCGCCCACCCGCCCCCGTTCGAGGGCCCCGGAGATCAGCGCCGATCCCTCGACGATGAGAGCCTGGTCCCACAGGGCGCGGTCCTGCTCGGCCAGGGGGACCAGTTCGCCGCCGGCCCGGGTGCGGGCCGGGCGCCGGGCGTCGGTGAGCAGCATGAGGGCGAGGAGGCCGGCCACCTCGGGGTCGTCGGGCAACGCGCCGTGCACCCCCCGGGCCAGGCGGATCGCCTCGCCGGAGAGGTCGGTGCGGGACAGCTCGGGACCGCCGCTGGTGGCGTAGCCCTCGTTGAACAGGAGGTAGAGGACATGGAGGACCGATCGCAGGCGTTCGGCCCGCTCGCCGTCCGCCGGGAGGCCGAAGGGCTGTGCCGACGCGTTGAGCTTGCCCTTGGCCCGACTGATCCGCTGGGCCATGGTCGGCTCCCGGACCAGGAAGGCCGCGGCGATCTCCCGGGTGGTGAGACCGCCGACCGCTCGCAGGGTGAGCGGGATGGCCAGTGCCGGCGAGAGCGCCGGATGGCAGCACAGGTACATGAGGATGAGCGTGTCGTCGTGCCCCGAAGCGGGGCCGGGGCGGGTGAGCGACCACGAGGCAGCCAGGTCCTCCCGCCGGCGCCGGGCGTCGTCGCGGCGGTACTGGTCGGCCAGGCGCCGGGAGGCGACCCGTATCAGCCAACCCAGCGGGTCATCCGGCAGCCGGCCGGCGGACCACGTGGTGGCGCCGGCGATGAGCGCCTCCTGCACGGCGTCCTCGGCGTCGGAGAAGTCACCGTACCGCCGGACGACCGCCCCGAGGACCTGCGGTGACAACCGGCGGAGCAGCTCCTCGGTGGAGGCGTCCCCGGTCACACCTCGGGGTCAGGAGCGCTCATCACTTCGCGCACCTCGATCGGCTGGCGGGTCGGCACCCCGTTCTGACCGGGCGCCGCCGATGCCTGGGCGGCAATGGCAATGGCCCGCGCCGCGGTCGTGACGTCCACCATCCGGAATCCGGCGAGCAGCTCCTTCGTCTCGGGGAAGGGACCGTCGGTGATCACCGGAGCGGTGATCCCATCCGACACCACGAATTTGGCCGACTCCGGTCCGGCCAGCCCCTGGGCGTCGACCAACTCGCCGCTCTCGGTGAGCTCCCTGTTCAACGCCTGTTGGAACTCGATGTGGGCCTTGATGTCCCCGGGGCTCCACTCGCTCATGGGCCGGCAGCCCGACCCCACCTCGCCGTAGTTCTGCAGCAGCATGAATCGCATTGGTCCCATCCTCTGTGTCAGGCGGCGCCCGGTGGCGCTGCTCACTCCTAGGTCGATGCTGCCGTCGGGTTCTCGACATCCGATCGGCGGTGCGCACCCGTGCGGTCAGGAATGAGCCGTGGCGGGCCCGGCCGCCAGGGGCCGGGTCATCCCCGCTCCAGGATGCCGCGGACATACGCCGCCTGCCCGGCGTGCTGCATGTCGTCGTTCACCACGCTGACCAGTCTGACCCCCAAGGTGACCGGTGGATCCCACCGCTCGTCGACGACCCCGTTGAGATCGGCGTCGGTCACGCTCCGGAGGAAGTGGAGTGTGCGTCCGAGCACGTCGTCGTGGTAGCCGGCCAGCATCGCTTCGTCAACGGTGACCGCCGCCACCTGGCGGGAGGTGTGGCCGTAGCCGGTGTCGGTCACGTCGAAGGGGAGCCCGAAGCGCTCCGCCCAATCCGAAGACGCCCAGGCCTGGTCCTCCCCGGCCACGGTTGCCAGGTGGTCGTCTTGGATCCGGGTCAGATGCCACACCAGCCAGCTGATCGAATTCGAGGTCCCGCCGACCCGGAATGCCAGCTGGTCGGGCGACAGTCCGTCCACCACCCCGTGCACGGTTTCGCCGATCCGGCCGAAGGCATCGGCGAGCAATTCTGCGCTCGTCACTCCGATCGCTGCTCCACCACTGGCGGCGCCGGCCTCTCCGCCCGCGCTGACGACCGGCCCTTCGGGGACATCGACGGTCCGGTCACCCGTCGTACAGGCGCTCGTAGGCGTGGCGGGCGGCATCGGACTGCCGACGGGTCTGCCCCACCTCCCACCGTCGGGTGGCGCGATCGACAGCGATTGTCGTCCAACCGCCACCGTCCTCGTCACTGAGGTGGACGAGCAACGTGTGCGGGTCGTGCTCGACACGCAGTCGATGGCGGGGGTTGCGTTCCTCGTGGAGTCCCCGGGCGGGCTTTCCCGGCCTCGGGTCCGCGGCCACGAAGGAGGTCCAGCTCCTCCCGGCCGACGGTGGCCGGGCCAATCGGTTCCGCTTCACCACCCACCCATAGTACGGCCTCCCGGTGGTCAGCGTGCCCTTGGGCCCGCCCTCAGGGCCCTCAGGTCGACAGGCGTCGATACAGGCACTGGCCGCCGCCCGAGGCATGCAGCTGCCCCTCGGGCGACCACACCCGGGACGTCCACCCGAACAGCCCACCGGTCGACAGGGGCGCGGCCCCATCGCACAGGAGCCAGTCCTGGTCCCGTGTCGGAGCGTGGAAGGCGACATTCAGGTCGAGGGTGGGCGCGGTGAACGGCGGCATCGTCCAGGCGTGGGGACGGTGCGCCGACGGCCAACTGGGGAGGTCCACCAGGATCAGGCTGCGGGCGGCGTCGACCCACGGGTCCGCGAATGTCGCGGTCGGTGCAAACCGCAACCACTGCTGCCACCGCGCCGGTCGGGGATCCGGTGGAGGCCACTGGGCTTCGAAGTCGATCGGCCTCGCTTCGAAGTTGTCCCAGAACGGATAGGGAGGCCGGTCGGCCTCGGGCACGAGCTCGTGAAGGCTCGGAAGATCGCGGGGCCCGGGCACCTCGGGAGGCGCCGTCTCGTCGTGTTCCAACCCGTCCATCCCGTCGCTCGCGCTCCACACCATGGCGTCGAGGATCGGGTGCCCCTCCTGTTCCATCTCGACCCGGTGTGAAGTAGCCCTGCGCCCGCTCTTGCGGACATCGACCCGGATGTCGACCGGTGCGAACCGTGCCACACCGAGGTAGTGGCACGAGAAGGCGACGGGGCGGGGCTGGTCGCTGGCGGTTCCGACGGCCCGCAGCGCGCAGGCGGCCACATAGCCGCCCATCGGTCCCCAGATCTCCCAGTCGGGACTGAGGTCAGCCTCGTACCGGCCACCACCGCAGGCCCGGACCGACGTGTCGCTGGCCAGATCTCCCATGGCGCCCAGCGTGCCCCCCCTGGCGGATGGCGGGCAAGCCCGCTGTCGATCGTCGCCCGGTCGCTGCCGCACTCCGGTCACGACCGGGCCGGGCGGGCGCCCGGCGGCGCCAGCGGGCACCATGGGCCCATGCCGATCGACGGGGAGCTGGCTCGGTCCGCCCTGGTGGCCCAGTGGCGTGCCGTCGCCGCTGCGGTGCCCGCTGTCGATCTCGACCTCCCGAGCCGCGTCGACGGATGGCGCAACCGGGAGGTGCTCGCCCACCTCTATGTCCAGCCGATCCTGCTCGGGCGGTTCCTCCTCACCGCGTCGGGGCACCGTCCCGTCGTCGACCTGACCGAGAATCTGGCTGCCACCCGGTCATTCGCCGAAATGATCGATGCGTCGGCCAGGGAAGGTGCCGAAATGGGGAAGTTCGACCTCGCGTTGCCGGTGGAGGCGGTAGCTCCCGCACTGTCGGCCGCCGACCTCGGGACGACCATCACCACGGTGCAGGGGCCGATTCCCCTGGTCGACTACCTGGTCACGAGATGCGTCGAAGCCGTCGTCCACGGGATGGACCTGGTCGACCCGGTCGAGCCGGAGGGGGTGGCTGAGGCCATCGCCGCCGACGCGTTGATGGCGGTGCTCGCGTCCAGGGATCCCCGCCTGGTGCCCGAGGCGCTGGCACTCCCACCACCGGTCTGGATCGACGTCGCCACCGGGAGGCAGGCCGCTCCCGAACCCCTCGCCTCTGCGGTGCCGGTGATGGCCTGAGTCCCCGGGCGGACGCGGCTGGCGTCCACGGGCCGGCGGTCGGTGTGGGTCACCACCGCCGCCAATCGACGACGGGGTGACATCCGTCAAGTCACCCAAGGGCTCCCCTGTGCGATGCTCTGAGCCGTTGACCACCACCCCCCCCTCCGACCGGCCGTTGCACCCCCTGCCTCACCAATCGGCCGAGGTGCCGTGGCCGCGGGAGGACTGGCCGATCGGCTCCCCTCCCGACGGGGTCGGGCTCGACGCCCTCATCGAGGCCGCCTTCGATCCGGAGGGGCCACTGCGCCAGACGTACGCCGTCGTGGTCGTGTGCCACGGCCGACTCGTCCTCGAGCGCTACGGGGGCCTCTTGCCCCAGTGGGACGAGCCGGGGAAGCCGGTGACCCCGGAGACGCCGCTGCTCTCGTGGTCGGTGGCCAAGTCGATGCTCCACGCGGTGGTCGGTGTGCTGGTCGCCGACGGGCGACTGGTGCTCGACGAGTCGGCACCGGTCGTCGAGTGGCGGGCTCACGGTGACCCCCGACAGGCCATCACGCTGCAACACCTGGTCGACATGCGCGACGGGCTCGACTTCAAGGAGGACTATGAGGACGCGGCGACCTCGGACGTGATGCAGATGCTGTTCGGCGACGGTCAAAGCGACATGGCGGCCTTTGCGGCGGACCGGCGTCTGGCGGCCCCGCCGGGCAGCCACTTCAACTACTCAAGCGGGACGAGCAACGTGATCTCGGGCATCGTGGCCCGGGAGGTCGGTCCCGGTGAGCCGTACCGGCAGTTCCTGGCCGACCGGCTGTTCGGGCCCCTCGGCATGGCCACGGCGACCGCCAGGTTCGACGACGCCGGCACGTGGGTGGCGTCTTCCTACGCCTATGCCACCGCTCGGGACTTCGCCCGCTTCGGACTCCTGTACCTGCGGGACGGCATCTGGAAGGATCGCCGGTTGTTGCCCGAAGGGTGGGTCGACCACGGTCGTCGACCCCGTTCCGCCGACCCGGTCGACGGGGATCTCTACGGCTCCCACTGGTGGACCAGCGACGATCCCGACGGCACGTTCTGGGCCGCGGGGCACGAGGGGCAGTTCATCGACGTCTGCCCGGCCCGCGATCTCGTGCTGGTCCGGATGGGCCGGACCGGTGCGGAGCACGCGGAGGACCTGAGGCGCTGGCGGACCGAGGTGATCGGGGCGTTCGGGGCCGGAGCGGACTGACCGACGGCCCGGTGCGCAGGGCTCCAGCTAGACGCCCTCCCAGAGCCCGACCGGGGCCTGGCCCAACCGGTAGTGGCCGGGCTGGCGCTCACCCGAGGTGGCCCGCTCCAGACGCTTCTGCATGCCTTCGGTGAGGGTGCCGGCCTTGATCATCTCGAAGTAGACGGCGGTGGCGTTGCCGACGTCGAAGAAGTCCCGCTGCCAGCTCCACCGGAAGTCCCCGGCGTAGCGGAACCAGCTGCCGCCGAGCCCGGCGATCTCGTAGGGGGTCCCGTCGGGCCGGGTGGCGTCGGCCACCTGCTTCCACAGGCCGAGGATCTCGCCCTGGACGTCATCGATGAGCACTCGTTGGTAGGGGTAGACCCACCCGCCCAGGCCCTCCATTTCGTAGCCCAGCGCGTACTCGCGGATCTGGTCCCGGCCCACGGCCATGAACTCGTCGGTCGGGCCCACGTTCCAGCCGTAGGTGGCGTCCTCGGTGTACATCTCGGCCATCGGCGACCAGTCGAGATGCTCCTCGCAGCGCCGGTTGATGTCCAACCACCGCTGCATCATCTCTTCGAGCTCGCTGCGTGGGAATGACGGCATGGGCCTATTCCTCCTCGGTGATGCGAAGCGCGGACGTGGGACAGTACCGGACTGCGGCCTCGACCTCATCCCGGTGGCCGTCACCGGGTCGGTCCTCGAGGACGGTCACCTTGGCGCTCCTGGCCAGTTGGAAGACGGTGGGCGCCTCGGACTCGCACACCCCGTGGCCCTGGCAGAGGTCGAGGTCCACAGAAACGCGCATCAGGCCGACGCCTGTCCTTGGGCAGCCTTGCGACGGTAGCGGACCACGCAGGGCTGCTGGAGTTGGACGACCATCTTCGAGTGGTCGTTGCGGTAGGAGGCCGACGGTTGGGCCAGTTCGAACTCCCAGTCCGACAGCAGGACGGAGAAGATGGCCTTCAGCTGCATCATGGCGAAGGCCGCCCCCACGCACCGGTGGCGTCCCGCCCCGAAAGGGATCCAGGTCCAGGGATTCGACCGGTCGTCCTCGCGGGGCTCGAGGTACCGCGACGGCCGGAACGAGTCGGCGTCGGGGAAATCCTCGGGGATCCGATTGGAGACCGACGGGCTGGCCCCGACCATCTGGCCCGCCTTGACGGCATAGCCTTCGACCTCGACGTCCTCCTTGGCCACCCGCAGGAGCAGGATGAGCGGCGGATGGAGGCGGAGTGCCTCCTTGATGGCCGACTCCAGGTGTGGCATCGCCCGCAGGGCCTGGTAGCTGACCTCGGCCCCTCCCGCGTAGAGCTCGTCGAGCTCGCGCTCCACCGCGTCCAGGTCCCCGGGGTGGCGGAGCAGCTCGATAAGGGTCCAGGCCGCGGTGCCCGAGGTGGTGTGGTGGCCGGCGAACATCATCGAGATGAACATGCCGGTGACCTCGTCGGCGACGAAGCGGGGTGACCCGTCCTCGTTGGTGATCGACATCAGGACGTCCAAGAGGTCGCGCTCGCCGTCCTCGACCGCCGGACCGGCCGCCCTGCGCTCCATGATGCCCTCGACCAGCTCGACCAGCCCCACCCGGGCCGCGTCCCGGCGGCGGAAGCTCTCGATCGGGGCGTAGGGGTCGACATAGGCGATGGCGTCGGTGCCCTGCTCGAGGTCGTGGTAGAGCTCGGCGAACCGCTTGTCCAGCTCGTTGCGGAACCGCTTGCCGATCAGGCAGGCCGAGGACGTGTAGATGGTCAGCTCGGCGAACCAGTCGAGGAGGTCGATCTCTCCGCGGACCGCCCACCCGGACACCATGCGCGCCACCTCGTCGGCGATGGTGGCCGCATGCCCGCGCATGAACTTGTCCCGGAGGGCCTGGTTGTGGAGCATCTCCCGACGCCGCTCCGGCGGGGCGTCGAAGACGACCCCCTCGCCGAACACCGGGGTCATGAACGGGTACGCCTCGGCCTGATCCAGGACCTCCTCGGGAGCACGGAAGAAGAACTCGTTGGCCTCGGCGCCCGTCATCAGCACCACGTCCCGCTCGGCCAACCGGAAGATCCCGACATCGCCGCACTCGGCCCGGACCCGGTCGAGGAGGGCGATCGGGTCCACCCGGAGCTCGTCGAGGTGGCCGTTCTCCCCATGACCACCGGACACCCGTGGCGGCTCGCCACGTCCCACCGCTTTGCTCATCGGCTTCCCCCGTTCTTCGGATCGTCTCGGATCGGTGCTTCCGGCTGCAGTTCGATGACGGTGGCGTGGGTGCCGCGGGGCAGCGCCACCGCCGCGGCGATGGCCTGGGCCACGCCGGCCGGGCGCATGAAGTTGGAGTGCCGGGCGAATCCCCACGCAGCCCACTGCTCGATCACCTCGGCGGTGACGTCGGGGTCCCAGTCCATGCCCATGCCGGTGAGGGTCGGCCCGGGACGCACGATCGTCGCCCGCACCCCGGTCCCCTCGAGCTCCATCTGCAGTGACCGGACGTAGCCCTCCAGTCCCCATTTGGACGTGACGTAGGCGGCCATGGCCGGGCGGGGCCGCTCGACCACGTCGGAGGTGACGAAGACGACGTCACCACGGCCGCGCTCGACCATGGCCGGGACCAGGGCGCGGACCAGCCGGTGGGTGCCACTCACGTTCACCTGCAGCACGCCGTCGAAGGCATCGGGTCCGGTTTCCAGCACCGATCCGGCCATGTTCTGGGCGGCGTTGGACACCACGATCTCGGTCGCTCCGACGGTGTCGACGGCCACCTTGGCGAACTGGTCGACCGAATCGCCGTCGGCCAGGTCGAGGTGGATGGCCACGGCGTCGCCGCCGTCGGCCCGGATGGCCGCCGCCGCGTCCTCGCACTCGGCGAGCCGCCTGGCCCCGAGCACGACTGGGTGTCCGAGTGCGGCCAGTGCCTCGGCCGCCGCCCGGCCGATGCCCGACGATGCCCCGGTGACCACGGCCGGGCGGCGGACGGGATGGGGTTCGAAGCGGGGCATCAGCGGAGGGTCACCGATGTGGGGAGGGCGGCGAGCCCCCGCACGTTGATCGAGTGGACCCGCTCGATGCCGTCCGGGTCGACGTCGTAGGAGGACACCCGCCTCACCAGCTCATCCAGGCCGATCCGCGCCTCCATCCGGGCCAGGGGTGCGCCCATGCAGAAGTGGCGCCCGCTGCCGAAGCTCACCAGTCGCGACGTGTCCCGGTCGAGGTCGTAGCGGTCGGGGTCCGGGAACACGTCCTCGTCACGGTTGGCCGACCCGACCAGCAGCAGCACCCGCTCGCCTTCGGGGATATCGACCCCGTGCAGCCTCATCGGCACCCGGGTCACCCTCAGGAGCATCTGGCTCGAGGTGTCATAGCGCAGGGTCTCCTCGACCCAGTCGGTCACCCGCGTCGGGTCAGAGAGGGGCTTGGCCCGCTGGTCCGGGTTGTGCCATCCCCAGAGCCAGGCGTTGCCCAGCAGTTTGGTGGTCGTCTCGTTGCCGGCCACCACCATCAGGAACAAGAAGGCGATGACCTCCTCGTCGGTGAGCTTGTCGCCGTCGAGCTCCGCCTCGAGCAGCTCGGAGGTGAGGTCGTCCCGGGGGTCGGCCCGCCGCTGGTCGACCATGTCCTGGTAGTAACCGACCAGGGTGAGGGCGGCATCCATCCCGGCCTGTGGGACGTCGAACAGCCCGTCCTCGCGATGGACCACGAGGTCGGCCAGACGGCGCAGCTCGGCCCGGTCGGTGGCGGGCACTCCGACCAGCTCCGAGATGACGTCCATGGGAAGCCGGCCGGCGAAGTCGGCGATGAAGTCGAACGATCCCCGCTCCAGCGCGGGTTCGAGATGCTCGAGGGCGATGGCCCTGATCCGGTCCTCCATCCCCGCCACCTTGGAGGGGGTGAACTTCTTGCCCACCAGCGAGCGCATCCGGGTGTGGCGGGGAGGGTCGAGGGCGAGGAAGGACATCATCTTGTGGGCGTTGGGGCCGAAGGCGCTTGGGTCGAGGGAGACGCCCTGGGCATTGGAGAACCCGTCCACGTTGCGGAACGCGGCCAGTACGTCGACGTGGCGGGACAGTGCCCAGAAGTCGAACTCCTCATTGCGGTAGACGGGGGCCTCCGACCGCAGACGGGCGTAGGTCGGATAGGGATCCTCGTGGATCTCGTAGGCATACGGGCTGTAGGCGACCGGTTGGCGGGTGGTGGTCACGAACCCGTTCCGCCTTCGGGTCCGCCGACCATCAGCCGGGCCGCACCGGCCAGGAACTCGGGGATGTCCGAAGACGACATGTGCCCCATGCCGGCGGTCAGCAGTGCCCCCGAGAAGCTCGTCTCCAGCACCCGTACCACCAACGGGTCCACTCCCCGGCCCAGGGCGGCGGCCAGGCGCCGGTGGATCTGCGCCCCGATCCGGTCGCGTAGGTGCTTCACGTCCGGATTGGGGCTCAACAGGGCCACCGTGCAGGCGTCGACCAGGGCCGGGCTCTCCGTGGTGAACAGCACCATGGCCCGGACCGAATCCGACAGGCGCTCGTAGACCGACCGGTCCGCGGAGGAGTCCACCGGCGGGAGGGCCCGCATCCGCCTCCACAACACCTCGGCGAGCAGATGGTCCTTGGAGCTGAAGTAGTTGTAGGCGGTGGCCGGGGCCACCCCGGCGCGCCGGGCCACCATGCGCACGGTCAGGCCGGAATAGCCGACCTCCTCGATGGCAGCCTCGGTTGCCTCCACCAGTTGCACGACCACTTCGGCCTGACGGGGCGTCAGTCGGCGACGGGTGGCCTCGAACACATGGGCCTCGTCGGTCGGCCGGAGGGCGACGGTCTCGCTCATCGACGAAGGCTCACTGGTCACCGTCAGCGGGCATCGGGTGGAACGGGATGTGGGGCGTACCGTCGCGCATCGGCGGAAACTCGAAATTGGCCGCGGTGGTCATTTTGGTGACCGTGGTGATCTCCGCTTCGGGCAGGGTTTCGTTGTCGTCGTCGATGACGAGCTCCCACCGGCAGTGGGGCGCCCGGTCCGAAGGGACCCGTGGGGGACGGTGGACATGGCGTATGTGCGCCTTGGGGTTGATGGCCTGGGCGGTCACATCGAACGTCCCGTCCTCGATGTGGTGGCACATGCCGGTGACCATCTTGTCCCCCCACGGCTCGGCATCCATCAGGGCGCCGCAGTAGGCGAGCTCGAAGAACCCGTGCCGCTCGTCGACGACCTCGTAGCGGACGTCGAGGTAGTGGTGGGGAAACCCCGGATCGAGCTGGAGCACCTTGAAGATCGCCTCGACGTCGTTCCCCTCGACACCCATGATCCGGCGCAGGCGCTGTCCGTACACGGGGCTGGCGCCCCGCCACTCCTCGATGGCCAGCCGCTCCATCTCCTCCATCCCGTGCGACATGCCGATGGCCGCGCACATCGAGCGATCGAGGATGTGCACGGCCTGGGCGTACTCGCGCACCAGGCGGACCAGCGCCTCCCGGGACAGGTCCTCGTAGCGGAAATCGGCCCGGAAGGCCCCGGAGTAGTCGGCCAGGCCGTCCCCGTCGGGAGCCTGGTCCCCGGGCTTCTCCCCTTTGCCGTGGGCCATTGATGTGGACTATAGTCTGGACAGTTGTCCAAGTACAAGCCCGCCGACCTGCCAGGGGGAGACCGAGTGCCGAACGACCAGACCCCTGTCCGTTCCCGGCCCGGGGAGACGCCCGTCGTCGGTGTGATCGGGCTCGGGGCCATAGGCGGCGGGGTGGCCGCCAACGTGGTGCGGGAGGGGTTCCCCCTTGTGGCATTCGACGTGCGATCGGAGGCCGTCGACCCGTATCGGGACCGGGCCACGGTCGCCCGCTCGCCGGCCGACCTGGTCGGCGGTTCGGACCTGGTGGTGGTGGCGGTGGTCAACGACGAGCAGGTCCACGAGGTGCTGTCCGGACCCGGGGGTGGCCTGGCCGCCGGCGCCGACACCACGTTCATCCTCGTCAGCACCATCTCGGCCGCCTGCGTCGAGGCCATCGGCGCCGAGGCCCGGGAGGCCGGTGCGGAGGTGGTCGACTGCGGAGTGAGCGGCGGTCCCGGAGCTGCCGCCTCCGGCGACCTGGTCTGCATGGTCGGTGGGGACCCTCCTGCCATCGAACGGGCCCGGCCGGTGTTCGACGCCATCGGGTCGTTGACCGTGACCATGGGGCCCTTCGGCTCGGGGCTGGCGGCCAAGCTGGCCCGCAATCTGGTGCAGTACGGGTCATGGCTCGCCGCCTACGAGGGCCAGCGGCTGGCCGAGGCGGCCGGCGTCCAGCTGGCCGACCTGGCCACGGTCATCCGGGCCAGCGACGCGCTGATCGGCGGCACCTCCACCCTGATGTTCCGGCCTACCGTGGCCCAGTTCACCGCCGCCGACGACGACCGATTGGTGGCGGCCATGCGAGCGGGCGCGTCGTTGGCCCACAAGGACCTGCAGGCGGCCCTGGAGCTGGCGCAGTCGCTCGATGTCCGGCTGCCGCTTGCGGAGATGGCCGAAGTCCGCTGCGATGAGGTCTTCGGATTGGAAGGGATGGACCGATGAACCACACCCGATCCGGTGTCCCGTGCAGGCAGGCGGCCACCGATGGATGAGACCGGCGGAGCCGGACCGGCGGGCCCGACGGGGGAGGAGGGCCCCGGTTCCCCACGGGCCCGGGGCATCGCCAAGATGCAGGAGGTCTACGGGTTCTCCGTCGACCCGGCCACCGTCGCCGGGCCCTATGTGGACTTCACCGTCGACCACCTGTTCGGCGAGGTGTGGACCAGGTCCGACCTCGACATCCGGGACCGGCGTCTCATCACCCTCGGCGTCCTCGCCGCTCTGGGACAGTCCCAGTTGGTCGAGATCCAGTTCCAGTCGGCGCTCGACCGGGAGGAGTTGTCAGAGGACCAGGTCCGCGAGGCGGTGGTCCATCTGGCTCACTACATCGGCTGGCCGCTTTCGACCGGGGTCAACGAGGCGGCCGAAAAGGTCATCGCCCGCCGCAATCGCCCAGCCGGCTCGTGACACCCCGCACCGATCCCCTCGAATCGGGCTCCGCCCACCCGGCCCCGATGGTCCGCTTCGATTTCTCCGGCAAGGTGGCCATCGTCACCGGTTCGGGCGGCGGCATCGGCCAGGCCTACGCTGAGGCGCTGGCCGCCGCCGGTGCCGCCGTGATGGTCGCCGACATCGCCGAGGAGCGGGCGGCCGAGGTGGCCGCCGGCATCCGTTCCTCCGGGGGCGAGGCCGATTCGGTCGGCGTGGATGTGGCCGACCCGGGCTCGGCGGCGGCCATGGCCGCCCGCACCGTCGACCGCTACGGCGGCCTCGATTACCTCGTCAACAACGCGGCCATCTTCGGCGGGATGCAGCTCGACCTGTTGCTCACCGTGGACTGGGAGTACCTGAACCGGTTCCTCTCGGTCAACATGCTCGGGGCCCTCAACTGCGTGCGGGCCTGCTATCCGGCGATGAAGGCCAGGGGAGGCGGGGCGATCGTCAACCAGTCGTCCACCGCGGCCTACATGTACGCCGGCTTCTACGGGCTGGCCAAGGCCGGGGTCAACTCGATCACCCAGCAACTGGCCCACGAGCTCGGCGGCCAGCACATCCGGACCAATGCCATCGCCCCCGGGCCGATCGACACCGAGGCGTCGCGGACGGTGGTCCCCGATGCCTTCATGAAGCCCATCCTGGCCTCGCTGGCGCTCAAGCGGCAGGGAGAGACGACGGACCTGGTGGGCATGTGCCTGTTCCTGCTGTCCGACGAGGCGTCGTGGATCACCGGCCACGTCTTCAATGTCGACGGCGGCCAGGTGGTCCGCCCGTGACACAGCACCGCGTCGACGTCGAGGACGGGGACGGTGTCCGGCTCATCGCCTTCGACCGGCCGGAAGCCCGCAACGCCTTCGACGCCGCCATGTACGAGGCGGTGACCGCGGCGCTGGCCGGGGCGCTCGACGATGACCGGACCGGAGCGGTGGTGCTGACCGGCCGGGGCACGGCCTTCACCGCCGGCCAGGACCTGCGGGAGATGGCGGACATCGCCACCGGGTCCGGAGGCCCCGGTGCCGGTCGGGGATTCCAAGGACTCCTCGACACGGTCACCGCCTTCGACAAGCCGCTGCTGGCCGCGGTGAACGGCGTCGGTGTGGGTCTGGGCCTGACGTTGCTCGGACACGTGGACCTGGTGCTCGTCGACGAGCTCGCCCGGCTCCGTGCGCCCTTCGCCGAGCTGGGCGTGCCGCCCGAGGCCGCCAGCAGTCGGCTGCTGCCCCAGCGGATGGGATGGCAGGGTGCGGCCGCGGCGTTGCTGGCCGCGGAGTGGATCAGCGCCGATCAGGCGGTCGAGTCCGGACTGGCCCTCCGGGTCTGTCGGGAGGGGACCGTGCTCGACGAGACCATGGCCCTGGCCCGGCGTATCGCATCGTTCCCGCCGCATGCCACCCGCCAGATGAAGCGGTTGATGATGGCCTCGGGCCGTTCGGAGATCGTGGCGGCCCGGGCCCGGGAGGAAGCGGCCTTCGCCTCGCTGTTCGCCGACCCGGCCATCAACCCCGGAGCACGGCTCACCGCGGGCCTGGGGACCTGACCGGCGTGCGCCTGGGCATCACCGCCTTCCTCACCGACCGCGCCATGGCGCCGGCCCACCTGGCCCGTGCGGTCGAGGACCGGGGGTTCCACTCCCTCTACCTTCCCGAGCACACCCACCTGCCGGTCCGCGCCGACACGCCTCCGGCGTTGGTGGAAGGCGTCCACCTCGACGACTACCGTCGCAGCCTCGATCCCTTCGTGGCGCTCGCCACCGCCGCCTCGGTGACCGAGCGGATCGCCCTCGGCACCGGTGTGGTGCTTGCCGCCCAGCACGATCCCATCGTTCTGGCCAAGCAGGTCGCCACCCTGGACCTCCTGAGCGGTGGCCGGGTGGTCCTCGGCATCGGCTTCGGATGGAACCGGGACGAGGCGGCCGACCACGGTGTGCCCTTCGCCACCCGGCGGGAGGTGGCCCGGGAGCACGTGCTCTGCATGCAGGCGCTCTGGTCGCAGGACCAGGCCGAGTTCCACGGCCGGTATGTCTCGCTCGATCCGTGTTGGAGCTGGCCCAAGCCCGTCCAGCGGCCCCGGGTGGCCACCCTGGTGGGCGGCGGCCCCAACCCCGCAGTGTTCGCGGCCATCGCCGAGTACGCCGACGGATGGATGCCCATCGGCGGCGCCGGCCTGGCCGAGTCCCTGCCGCTCCTCCGCCGGGCGGTGGAGGAGCGGGGTCGCGACCCGGAGGCGATCCGAGTCGTCCCGTTCGGGACGGTGCCCGGTGACGAGAAGCTGGCCCACCTCCGGAGCCAGGGGATCGCCGAGGTGGTGCTGCGGCTGGCGTCGGGGAGCGCCGACCAGATGCTGTCGGACCTCGACGGCCACGTCGCCTACCTCGAGCGGTTCGGGGACGGCGATGGGTGAGGCCCAGGTCGACGGGTCGGCCCCGCCGTCCAGGCCGTGGAGCGGGGGGGGCCGCGAGGAGCTGGCCGACGCCATCCGGAGACTCACGGCGGCAACGGTGACCGCCGCCGCCTCACCCGAGGTGCTCTCCGACGCCGCCCGCCGGGCGACGGCCCTGGCCGACGAGCTGGACCGGCACGTGCCGCCGGCGGGCCCGGAGCCGACGGCCCGGTTCGCCGACCATTCGGTCCAACCCGGAGAGGTCGTCACCCTGGCGGCGGCCATGCCCTTCGACATGGTCATCGGGTCCTGCAATCCGGTGGCTCCGCCCCTGACCATCGAGTTCGACCCGCCCCGGGCCATCGGGCACGCCGTCTTCACCGCGCCCTACGAGGGGGCACCGGGCGTCGTGCACGGCGCGGTGCTGGCCGGGGCCTTCGACATGATGTTGACCGCGGCCAATGTCATCGCCGACGGCGCCGGGCCCACCGTCAGCCTCTCCATCCACTACCGCAAGCCCACCCTCATCGCCCTGCCGGCCCGGTTCGAGGCCTGGGTGACCGAGTCGGACGGCCGGCGCACCCACAGCCGGGGACGGCTGACCCAGGGGGGAGTGGTCACCGTCGAGGCGGTCGGCGAGTTCGTCAACATGGGACGCTCGCGCATCTCGGAGCTGCACCGGGCGGACCACGCCGCGAAGCCGACCATGCCCGACCGGCGCCACGCGGAGGACGATCCGGGTTGAGCGAGCGGGCCGGGACGGCATTCTCTAGAGTCATAGCGGCGGCATCAACGGGGGGTCCGTCCGGCGTCCCCCGGTTGTTGCCCGACCAGATGGGGGAAGATCATGACGCGCAGTTCCGGTGAGGTGACCTCGACGACCCGGCGGACGTCGCGGATGGCCCTGACAATGAGCGGGATGGTGCTGGTGGCCGCGCTGGCCGCATGCTCGTCGACCAACTCGTCGGCCCCCGCGCCCTCGGGCTCGGCCACCGCCTCGACCAGGTCGGCCATCCCGGCGTCGGCCTTCAGCGACCATACCGGCATCACCGCCACGTCGGTGGCCGTAGGGAACGTCTCGACGTTGTTCATCGGGCTGTTCAAGGGTGCGGTCGTCGGGACCGAGGCCTACGCCGACTACGTCAACTCGCAGGGAGGGGTGAACGGCCGGAGGATCACCGTGGACGGCAGTGACGACAACTACCAGGGCGCCCCCAACAAGCAGGAGACCCAAGCCGCCATCCAGAAGGACTTCGCCATGGTCGGGGGCTTCTCCCTGCAGGACAACTTCGGCGGGGCGGTGCTGGCAGCCAATCCCCAGGTCCCCAACGTCACGGTCTCCCTCAACCTGGCCACCGCCAACCTGCCCAACTCGTTCAGCCCGGCCCCTGCGGTCAACGGCTGGCAAGAGGGCCCCCTGGCCTACTTCCAGAAGAAGTACCCGAGCCAGATCCGTCACACCGCCGCGCTGGTCGCCGATCAGCCCTCGGCGACGTCCAAGTGGGCGGCGGAGAAGCAGGCGATGGCCAGCCTCGGGTACAACGTGGTCTACGACCCGACGTTCGACATCACCACCACCGACTTCAACCAATACGTCATCACCATGAAGAACGACGGGGTGAAGATCCTGTTCCTCGAGCAGATGCCCGAGAACTATGCCGCCTCGGTGGTCAAGGCCCTCAACCAGCAGGACTTCCACCCGGTCCTGGTCCTGGGCGGCTCGACCTACAGCCAGGACCTGGTACCGAACTCCGGGGGCGCCCCGGCCATCGACGGGTCTTACCTCGAGCAGAACACCTCCCTCTTCCTGGGAGAGGACTCGGGCGGCATCCCCGCTGTCGACACCTTCCAGACCTGGGTCCAGAAGGCCTCGCCCGGGTTCAAGGCCGACCTGTACACGCTGTTCGGCTGGCTGTCGGCAGAGCTCTTCGCCCAGGCCCTCCAGGCGGCCGGCGCCGATCCGAGCCGGGGCTCGGTCCTCGAGGCGCTTCGGGGCATCACGTCCTTCTCCGGTGGCAACCTGGTCGGGACGGCCAACCCGGCGAAGAAGATCCCGACCACCTGTTACATCATCACCAGGATCGAAAGCGGCACGATCACCCGTTTGGACGACCCGCCGGTGAGCGGACCGACCCACGGCTACCGATGTGACCGGCCCTTCTACTACGCCAAGGGGTGAACCCGGCAGATCGAAACGGGTAGGCAGGACCCGATGACGCGAGTGAGCTCGGAAGAGGTCAGGCGTCGACAGCCGGGGCCGTGGCGCGCCTCATCAGCCGGGCCTTGCGATTGGCGGCCTGGTTCTTGTGGATGACGCCCTTGGCCGCAGCCTTGTCGATCCGCTTGACCGCCAGGCGCAGCGCCTCGCCGCCGTCCTCCGCACCCTCGTCGATGGCGTTGACCGCCCGCTTGGTGCGCGTCCTCAGTTCTGACCTCACCGCCTTGTTCCGCGCCTGGCGCTTGATCGTCTGGCGATTGCGCTTGATCTGGCTCTTGATATTTGCCACGGCCGGTCCTTCTCGTCCTTGAGATCGTTCGGGGATGTCACGGGCGGGGCCGGGCAGCCACCGCCGTCGAAGCGGAGATCCTCCTAAGGCGCCCCACAGGGCCAACTCCGGAGACAGTGCAGGATAGCAGCCCGGAAGGCTCCGGCCCGGCGCGATGCGGTCGGGCCCCGACCGACCCGGGAGCGTCCCCGGGGGTGGCAGCCCGGCGTGCGGCCCGGCGTGCAGCCCGGCGGGACGGCATCCGGGTCGACGTGGGTACGCTGGGCAGCCCGTGCTCCCTGTCGAACGCATCCGCAATTTCTCCATCATCAGCCATGTCGACCACGGCAAGTCGACGCTGTCCGATCGCATCCTCGAGCTCACCGGTGCCGTGGATCCCCGCCAGATGCGGGAGCAGTATCTCGACTCGATGGACATCGAGCGCGAGCGGGGGATCACCATCAAGGCGCAGAACGTGCGGGTGTCCTGGAAGGACGACACGCTCCACCTGATCGACACGCCCGGACACGTGGATTTCGGCTACGAGGTCAGCCGGTCGCTGGCGGCCTGCGAAGGGGCGGTGCTCCTGGTCGACGCCTCGCAGGGCATCCAGGCCCAGACCCTGGCCAACTGCTATCAGGCCCTCGAGAACGACCTCGAGGTCATCGCCGTCCTCAACAAGATCGACCTGCCCGCCGCCGACCCCGAGCGGTGCGCCGCCGAGATCGAGCAGGTCCTCGGCATCGACTCCTCGGGGATCATGCACATCTCGGCCAAGACCGGCGAGGGCGTGCCCGAGCTGCTCGACGCCATCGTCGAGCGGATCCCGCACCCGGGAGGCCATGCGACCGCCCCGCTGCAGGCCCTGATCTTCGACTCCGCCTATGACCAGTACCGCGGCGTGGTCAGCTCGGTCCGGGTGATGGAGGGGACGCTGGTCGGGACGGACAGGCTGCGGTTCATGCAGGCGGCCAGCAACCACGAGGTCGAGGAGATCGGCTACCGCGCCCCGGCCACCGTGCCGGTGGACGAACTCGGTCCCGGCGAGGTGGGCTACCTGATCGCCGGGATCAAGGACGTGGGCGGGGCGCGGTCCGGGGAGACGGTCACCACGGCCAACCGCCCGGCGGCAGCCCCGTTGGCCGGGTACCGCGATCCCAAGCCCATGGTGTTCTGCGGCCTCTTCCCCATCGACGGCGACGAACTGCCCGATCTCCGTGACGCCCTCGAGAAGCTCCGCCTCAACGACGCCAGTTTCACCTACGAGCCGGAGTCGTCGCGGGCGTTGGGGTTCGGGTTCCGCTGTGGCTTCCTCGGCCTGTTGCACATGGAGATCGTGCGCGAGCGCCTCGAGCGCGAGTTCGACCTGTCACTGATCGCCACCGCGCCGTCGGTCGCCTATCGGGCCTTCCTGAACGACGGCAGCCAGGTGGACGTGGACAATCCGAGCGAGCTCCCCGAACCCACCCATCTCGACCACGTCGACGAGCCGATGCTGAGGGCGACCATCCTCACCCCGGCGGAGTACACCGGCACGGTGATGGACCTCTGCCAGGGGCGCCGGGCCGAGATGGTCAAGATGGAGTACCTGTCCCCCGAGCGGGTCGAGTTCGTCTACGGGATCCCGTTGGCCGAAGTGGTGGTCAACTTCTTCGACCAGCTGAAGAGCCGGACCAAGGGGTACGCCAGCCTCGACTACGAGCCGGAGGGCTACGCCACCGCCGACCTGGTCAAGGTCGACCTCCTGATCAACCACACCCCCGTCGATGCCTTCTCGACCATCGTGCACCGGTCAGTGGCCGAGTCCTACGGCCGCCGGATGACCGAGAAGCTGCGTGAACTGATCCCCCGCCAGATGTTCGACGTCCCGATCCAGGCCGCCATCGGGGGTCGGGTGCTGGCTCGCGAGACGGTCAAGGCCCGTCGCAAGGACGTGCTGGCCAAGTGTTACGGCGGTGACATCACCCGCAAGCGGAAGCTCCTCGAGAAGCAGAAGGAGGGCAAGAAGAAGATGAAGAACATCGGACGCGTCGAAGTGCCCCAGGAGGCGTTCGTCTCCGCCCTCAGGCTGGACGACTGACCCTGGATGGCCCGTGTCGTCGACCCCGCCGGTGCTTCGACAGGACCGGTCGCTCCACGGGCGGAAGTGTCGGGCACCGCCATGCCAGGGCCCGCCGTCGGGGGGCCCGAAGGGCGCCGGCGGAGACGCCCAACCGGGGGATCGGCGGCGGAACTGGTCGTCGGCTCAACCCTGGTGTTGACGGCGGCCCTCGGCGGTCTGTACTTCGCCGTCCGACCGGGCCCAGCCACGGTTGACGGGTGGTTGCTGGACCTGGTGGGAGCCAGTCACGCGCTGGCGTTCACCCATGTCTCCTCGCTGACCCATCCCGCCGCCATCGTGATCGGGGCCGCGGTCGCCGCCGGCGCCTGCCTCCCGGGACCGGCCCCGTGCCCTGGCATGCCTGATCGCCCCGCCGCTGGCGCTGCTCGCCTGCGAATTGGTGGTCAAGCCGCTGGTGGGCCGGACCCTCGGAGGAGTGCTGTCCTACCCGTCGGGATCGACGGTGGGAGCCGCGGCACTGGCCGCGGCGGGGGTGCTGGCTTCGCCCCGCCGCTGGCGCCCGTGGATCGCCGGACCGGCGTCGGCCTACGCGCTGTGGGTGGCCCTGGCCGTGGTCGCCCTCCGATGGCACTATCCGACCGAGGCGCTGGCCGGGTTGGCGTTCGGCGTCGGCTCGTCCTGGTGATCGACGGGGCCGCCTCCCGGATCGCCCGCCGTGCGCACCGCCAGCGGGACCCGAACCGGGCCCGGGTCGGGAACGGGCCCCCGGACGGTGCCTCCGGGCTGCCGACGGGGGACGCCGACCACCATGGGCTCAGGAAGGCGGAGTCGGGGCTTCCGGACCGTCGTCCGAGGATCGGCGGATGATGGCCACGGTGCCGGCCGGGCTGTCGGGGTCGAACCTGAGGTCGATGGGGCCGTCGGAACCGTCGGGCTCGTCGGAGGCCACGATGACGAAGGCCGGCTGCTTCCTCGGGGACTCCAGTGCCTGCTGGAGACCGATGGCGATGCCGGTCAGCACCGCACCGGTGGCCGAGCGCTTCATCCAGTGGTTGAACCGGAGGGGGTCCCCGCCGGCGGGATGCTCGGCCCCGGCTCCGCCGCACCGATCCTCCCCGCCTCCGCCACCACCCTGATCCGCACCGGCATCACCACTGGTGGCGGCTTCGACGGGGGCAGGGGCCCGGTCGTCGACGTCTCCGCCGCCCGCGGGATCCGCCGCCCCGGCCGCGCCGTGCTCGGTCCCGCGCTCGGCCGGATCCGTCCCCGGGTTCGCATCCACGACTTCCACGGTACCGTCCGTGACCCGGCGGCCGACCCGCGGCCGGCTGCCTGGAGCCCCGACCCGGGAAGGCAGCCGGGTGCCCCGGCCAGGCATCGGCGAGCCATCGGGCGCACGGGCATCGTAGGATCGACGTGTGCTTGACCGCTTCCATCCGCCGGTCGAGGAGTACCTCGAGACCATCTTCGCCCTGGAGGAAGAGGGAATCCCGGTCATCCAGGCCCGCCTGGCCGAGCGGCTGGACAAAGCGGCCCCGTCGGTCTCCGAGATGCTGGACCGCCTCGAGGCCGACGATCTCATCGTGCGCACGTCGCGGCAGATCGCCATGACCTCGACCGGTGCCGCCCTGGCCCGCGGCGTGGTCCGCAAGCACCGACTGGCCGAACGCCTGCTGGTGGACATCATCGGGCTCGACTGGGACAAGGCGCACGTCGAGGCCGGTCGGTGGGAGCACGTGATCTCCGACGACGTCGAGGAGCGACTGGTGATCCTGCTGGGCAATCCGACCACCTGCCCGCACGGCAACCCGATCCCCGGCGCCGAACCGGCGGGGCCCGAGCAGCGCCGGCTGGCCGAGGCCCAACCCGGGGACCGGATCCGTCTGGAGCGAATCACCGAGAGCGTCGAACACGACGCAGCCTCGCTCACCTACCTCGGGGATCACGGGTTGACACCGGGGACCACGGCTCTGATCCAGGCCAGGGCCCCCGACGGCACGCTGACCCTGCTGGTCGGGGACGCCACCATCGCCCTCGGACCGGCGATGACCAAGCGGATGTTCATCGCCACCGGCTGAGCGGCGAGCGGCCATGGCAGCCCGATCCGGTTCAGCACTCACTAGAGTGGAGTGCCAGACACGAATCGCACCTCTGCCCGTTGCTCCGGGTCGGGGCAGGTTCGACCGCCAACTGCGAGACAGCCATGCCGACCACTGACGACAGCCGAATCGACGACAGCCTGGACGCCGCGGGGCCGGACGGTGGAGGGCTGGACGCCCGCAAGGCGGCCATCCTCAATGCGGTGGTCTCCGAGTACATCGCGTCAGCCCAGCCGGTGGGATCGCAACACGTGGTCGACGCCCCGGGGGTGAGCGTTTCGTCGGCCACCGTCCGGTCGGACATGGCCGCGCTCGAACGCGACGGCTACCTCGACCAACCCCACACCAGCGCCGGACGGATCCCCACGGACAAGGGTTACCGGTTCTTCGTGGACCATCTGGCCCGCCCCGGGTCCCTGGACGCGCTGGGCCGCCAGCAGGTCCGTCAGTTCTTCGACCACGCCCACGGGGAGATCGAGCAGATGCTCGAGCGGACGTCCGGGCTGCTGGCCGACCTCACCGACTGCACGGCCATGGTGGTGGGCCCGTCCCACGACTCGGCGGCGATCCGCTCCGTCCAGTTGGTGGCGCTGGGTCCTCGGCTCGCCCTCTTGGTGGTGGTGCTGGCCGACGGCGCCGTTCAGAAGCAGTCGATCGAACTGGCCGAAGAGGTCGACGAGGCCCGCCTGGCCGAGGCCGCCGCCCGGCTCGCCGCCCACTCTCTCGGCGTCCCCCTGACCCGGGTGCGCTCGAAGGTGGCCGCCACCGGTGACCGGTCGACCGACGCGGTGATCAGTGCCGGGGTCCGGGCGCTCCGGTCGCTCGGGTCCGCCGACGCGGGGGAACAGCTCTTCGTCGGCGGCTCCTCGCGGATGGCCGTTGCCTTCGACGCCGTGGACACCGTCCGGTCGGTGCTGACCATCCTCGAGCAGCAACTGGTCGTGGTCACCCTTCTCCGGGACATACTCGACACCGGGTTGTCGGTGGCCATCGGATCCGAGCACGGGGTGGAACCGCTGGCCTCCTGTGCCATCGTCGTCATGCCGGTGTCGATCGGAGGCGAGGAGGCCGGCACCATCGGGTTGCTGGGCCCCACCCGGATGAACTACCCCCTGGCCCTGGCGGCCGCCCGAGTGGTGGGGGACCGTCTGGGCGAGCGATTGAGCGAGCCGGGACGATGAGCGACCGGAGGCCCGGCTCGTGACCGATGTCGACCTCTATGAGGTCCTCGGCGTCCGCAGGGATGCGTCCGACGAGGAGCTGAAGCGCGCCTACCGGTCCAAGGCCCGGGAGTACCACCCGGACACCAGCCAGGGCGACAGCGAGTCGGACGAGCGGTTCAAGGAGATCAGCCTGGCCTACGAGGTGCTGAAGGACCCGGAGCGCCGCGCCCGCTATGACCGGTTCGGTTCCGAGGGGGTGTTCGGGGGCGGGGCCGGCACGCCGGGCGATCCCTTCGGGGGCGGGCTGGGCGACCTGTTCGACGCCTTCTTCAACGGGATGGGTGGACCGGGGGGAGCCCGGGGCCGTCGCACCGGCCCGATGCCCGGCCCGGATGCGGAGATGGTGCTCCGGCTGGATTTCCGGGAGGCGGTGTTCGGGGTGCAACGCGAGGTGGACGTGCAGACCCCCGTGCACTGTGACGCCTGCGAGGGTTCGGGCGCCCGATCCGGCACCTCGGCGGTGCGTTGCCCCGAGTGCCAAGGGGCCGGCGAGTTGCGCCGGGTGCGCCAGTCGATCCTGGGGCAGGTGATCACCGCCGTCCCCTGTGCCCGCTGCCAGGGCACCGGGCAGTCCATCGAGCATCCCTGCACGGAATGCGGGGGCGAGGGACGCAGGAACGAGCACCGGACGCTGACCGTCGACATTCCCGCCGGCGTGGACGAGGGCTCCACCCTCCGACTGGCCGGGCACGGGCCCGCCGGCTTCCGGGGAGGCCCCAATGGCGCCCTCTTCGTCCACATTTCGGTCCAGCCCGATGACGGCTTCGAACGCTCCGGCGTCGATCTCCATGCGCCGGTCCACGTCCCGCTCACCATGGCCGCCCTGGGGGGCAGCCTCCGGTTCCAGACGCTGGACGACGAGCGCGTGCTGGCCATCGCCGCCGGCACCAGCACCGGCACGGTGATCCCGCTGAAGGGGCTCGGTGTGCCGAAGCTGCGCGGCAGGGGACGGGGTGACCTCTTCGTCCACGTCCACGTGGACACCCCGACCGGCCTGGACGATCGCCAGAAGGAGCTGCTGTACGCCCTGGCCGAGGCCCGGGGTGAGGAGTTGGGGGATGCGCCCCACGGCGAGGGGATCTTCTCGAAGCTGCGCTCGGCTCTGAGCTGACCGTGGTGGAGGGCCGCCCGGAGGAGCCTCCCGAGGTCCCGGCCCGGCCCGCCGGCGGCCCGGCCGGCCCGGATCCCGCACTGCTGGCCGCCGCGGCCATGGTGTTCGTGGGCGAGCCGGCCTCACCGGTCCTCACCCCGGATGACGCCCGTCACCTGCTCGATGTGCTCCGCCTCCGCCCGGGCGAGCTGGTCATCGCCTCCGACGGGGCCGGTTCATGGGCGCCGCACCGGGTGTCGGGGGCCGCCGGACGGCGGGGGGCCAAGGGCATGGACCTGGCGTCCGTGCTGTTGGCCGACGGCCCGGTGACCACCCAGGCGCCCTTGACGCCGGCCATCACCGTCGCCTTCGCCCCGGCCAAGGGCGATCGCCCCGAATGGGTCACCCAGAAGCTCACCGAACTGGGTGTGGACCGGATCGTGCCCATCCGGGCCCGTCGGTCGGTGGTTCGCTGGGAAGGGGAGCGTGGGGACCGGGCGGTCGAGAGGCTCCGACGGGTGGCCCGGGAGGCGGCGGCCCAGTGCCGACGGGTGTGGCTGCCGGAAGTGGGCGAGGTGACGACCCTGCCCGGCCTGGCCTCCCTGGTGGGGAGCCTTCCGCGGCTGGCCCAACCGGGTGGAGGCCCCCCGTCGCTCGACCAACCGGTGGTGGCGGTGGGCCCCGAGGGTGGCTGGGACCAGGAGGAATTGGGCTCCTCCGCTGCCTGGGTGGGCCTCGGGTCCAACCTGCTGCGGGCCGAGACGGCCGCCATCGTGGTGGGCTCGGCCCTGTGCGGCCTGAGGAGCGGCGTGGTGGGGCCCCCCCTTGCGTAACCACGCTCCGTGAGCGAAACTACACAGAGAGGCAGGGTCTCCTGGTGTGGAGGAGGGTCGTCCTTCTCGGGACGGTCGGAAAAGAGCGTGCACCTGCGTCACATTGGCAGAACCGGAGCTCAGGGGCGATCGGTGGAGATCAGCGGAGGTGCATATGTCATTGATTGACAAGGGCGTCGAGGTATTCGACGAGGACGAGCAGGAAGAGGCGGCCCGGATCGCCTATGCCCGAGCGGTCGGGGCCCGGCTCCGCACCATGCGCAAGCAGATGCGCCTCTCACTGCAGGCGGTCGAGGCCATGTCCGAACAGGAGTTCAAGGCGTCGGTCCTCGGCGCCTACGAGCGGGGTGAGCGGGCCATCTCGGTGCCCCGTCTGCAGCGGTTGGCCAAGCTGTACGACGTCCCCGTGGACCAGCTGCTGCCCCCTGACGACGCCACCGTGACCCGATGGGGGGCTGCGGGCGCCGCCGAGGATGTCGTTCCCCTCGGTGGCCGGCGGGCCATCCAGGCCGGCTCCGGTGCCGACAAGGTCGCCATCGACCTGACCAAGCTGCACACGGTGAGCGGTCCGGAGCGGGACCTGCTGCGCCGCTTCCTCAGCATGATCCAGGTGCACCGCCAGGACTTCAACGGCCGGATGATCACCATCCGGGCCGAGGATGTGAGGGCCATCGCCTGCCTGTTCGGCGTGACTCCGGACAGCATGGGCTCGCGCCTCGACGAGCTCGGCCTCCTGGTGAGCCTCTGATGGGGCGGCTGGGCCTCCGGTGACCGGGCCGATCAATTGGCTGAGCACGAAGGAGGCTTCTGAGCGCCTCGGCATCACCTTGCGCAGCCTCTACCGATTCATCGACGAGGGCGATCTGGCCGCCTACAAGTTCGGCCGGGTGATCCGCATCCAGGAGGACGATGTGGAGCGCTTCATCGAGGCCAGTCGGATCCGGCCCGGGAGCCTCGAGCACCTCTATCCCGAAGTCAAGGGCAACGGCCGCGTGCACGTCCCGCCCGACGGGGTGTCGGCCGCGAGCCGAGGGTGACGTTTGGCGGCTGACTGCCTTTTCTGCGGCATCGTGGCCGGAGACGTCCCCGCCGACGTCGTGTGGACCGACGAGCGCACGGTGGCCTTCCGCGATCTCAATCCCCAGGCGCCGATCCATGTGCTGATCGTCCCGAAGGAGCACATCGCCAACGCCGCCGCGGTGACCGCTGCCGATGCCGGCGACATGGCGGCACTGCTGGTGGCGGCCAAGGCGGTGGCCGACGCCGAGGGGGTGGGCGGGGAGGACCGCGGCTACCGCCTGGTCTTCAACGTGGGCCCCGACGCCCTCAACTCGGTCGGCCACCTGCACCTGCACCTGCTCGGCGGCCGCTCGTTCGACTGGCCGCCCGGCTGAGGGCGCCAGACGCCCGGCGCACAGGGGGAGCACGGGGGGACGGCGCCACGCTGCCCACTGGTAGGGTCAGGTCCAGAACGCACGTGGCAGGCACCAAGGTCAAAATTCTCGTTCCCGGCAACCATCTCATGGCCGGCCTGCTCGGCCAGCGCGACGAGTTGCTGCGCTTGATCGAAGGGGCGTTCGGTGATGTCCGGATCGCCGTCCGGGGCAACGAGATATCCATCGACGGCGACGGCGCCGAGCGGGTCGGGGCCCTCTTCGAAGAGCTGATCATCCTGTTGGAGTCGGGCCAGGGCCTCGACGTCCTGCAGGTGAACCGGACCATCGACATGATGGACGACGACGTCCGGCCGTCCGAGGTCCTGACCGAGCAGCTGCTGCGATCCTCCCGGGGACGGGCGGTCCGCCCGAAGACCGGGGGCCAGAAGCAGTACGCCGACGCCATCGCCTCCAGCATCGTCACGTTCGGCATCGGTCCCGCCGGCACCGGCAAGTCCTACCTGGCGGTGGCGCTGGCGGTCCAGGCGCTGCAGGCCCGGCAGGTGAGCCGGATCATCCTGACCCGTCCTGCGGTGGAGGCCGGTGAGCGCCTCGGCTTTCTGCCCGGCGACCTCATGGCCAAGGTCGATCCCTACCTGCGTCCCCTCTACGACGCACTGCACGACCTGCTCGACGCCGAAGGGGCACAGCGCCTGATCGACCGCGGGGCCGTCGAAGTCGCCCCTCTGGCCTTCATGCGGGGCCGCACCCTGAACAACAGCTTCATCATCCTCGACGAGGCGCAGAACACCAGTCCCGAGCAGATGAAGATGTTCCTCACCCGCATCGGCTTCGGCTCGAAGGCGGTGATCACCGGGGACATCACCCAGATCGACGTCGCCGGCGGCCGGTCCGGGCTGGTCGGCCTGGAGTCGGTGCTCTCGGGCGTGCCCGACCTCGCCTTCGTCCACCTCAGTCAGCGAGACGTCGTCCGCCACCGCATCGTGGCCGACATCGTCTCCGCCTACGAGCGCCGGACTCCCGCGGACGGCTCCCGTGAGCCTTGACATCTTCGCCGCCGACGAGCAGGCAGACCATCCCGTCGCCGTGGAGCGGTGGTCCACGCTGGCCCGCTCGGTGCTCGAGGCCGAGGGGATCACCAGCGACACCGAGGTGTCATTGCTGTTCGTCGACGAAGCGACCATCGCCTCGTTGAACGGGCGCTTCCTCGACGAGCACGGCCCCACCGACGTGCTGGCCTTCCCGATCGAGGACGAGGCCGACCGGAGTGGCCGGTCCCCGGACGAAGGGGGAACCGGGCCGGGGTCGATCGAGGCCGGCACCGGTCGCCTGCTCCTGCTGGGCGACGTCGTGATCTGCCCGGCGGTGGCGGCCCGCAATGCGGTCGACCACGGGGTGACCTTCGACGACGAGATCGCCCTGCTGCTCGTCCACGGCCTGCTCCACCTGTTGGGCATGGACCACCAGGCTGCCGCCGAGGCCGAGCGGATGGAGCGACGGGAGCAACAGCTCCTGGCCCTCTACTACCGCGTCGCCTCATGATCCCGGTGTCGGGCGCGCTCAGCGCCACGGCGTCGTTCACCACGGGCGATCTCGTCCTCCTCGTGGTGGTGGTCGTCCTCGTGGCCTCCTCGGCGCTGCTGGCGCTGGCGGAGACCAGTCTGGTCCGCATGAGCCGGGCCAAGGCGCTGGCGCTGGTCGACGACGGGCGGCGCGGGGCCCGGGTGCTCGTCCGTCTGACCGAGAATCCCCAGGGATTCCTCAACCCCGTCCTCCTGTTGGTGCTCGTGTGCCAACTGGTGGTGGCCACTCTGGTCGGCATCCTCGCCTCCGCCTGGTTCGGCGCCTGGGGTGTGGCGGCGGCCACCGCCTTCACGATCGTGGTGATCTTCGTCCTGGGAGAGGCCGTTCCCAAGAACTGGGCCGTGAGGCATCCGGAACGTGCCGCCCTGTTCAGTGCCCCGCTGGTTTCGGCGCTGGTCCGGTTCTGGCCCATCCGCATCGTGTCCGGCGCGCTGATCGGCCTGGCCAACCTGCTCATCGGGCAACGGGGCCAGTACTTCGGCACCGTGGTGACCGAGTCGGAGCTCCTGGCCATGGCCGACGTGGCCCTCGAGGGAGACGTCATCGAGACCGGCGAGCGGGCCCTCATCCACTCGATCATCGAGTTCGGCGACACGGTGGTGCGCGAGGTCATGGTGCCCCGCCCCGACATGGTGACGGTCGGCTCCGAGGAGACGGTCGAGGCCGTGTTGGAGCGCGCCCTCGAGGTCGGGTTCAGCCGCATGCCCGCCGTCGAGCAACAGGTCGACGACGTCGTGGGCATCGCCTACACCAAGGACATGATCCGGACCGTGCAGTCGGGGAAGGGAAGAGATGCGGTCAGGTCCCACCTCCGGACTGCCCATTTCGTCCCCGAGACCAAGCGGGTGTCCGACCTGATGCGGGAGATGCAGGCGGAGACCTTCCACCTGGCCGTGGTGGTCAACGAGTACGGCGGCACCGCCGGCCTGGTCACCCTGGAGGACCTCATCGAGGAGCTGGTGGGCGAGATCGTCGACGAGTTCGACGTCGAGGAGGCCCAGGTCGAGCGCCTCGATTCCGGTGAGTTGCGGGTGAGCGCCCGATTGGCCGTCGACGAGGTAAACGAACTGGTCGACGTCAGCCTGCCCACCGGCCCTTGGGACACCTTGGGGGGACTGGTGTTCGACCGCCTGGGCCATGTGGCGGTGGCCGGCGAGTCGGTCACCGTGGACGGGCTGCGCCTGGTGGCCGACCGGGTCAACGGGCGCCGGATCGAACGGGTGCGGATCGTGCCGGTGCCCCGCGCCGCCGCCGACGACGGGGACCGGTGAGCGCCTTCCACTCGGGCTTCGTCGCCGTGGTGGGGCGGCCCAACGTGGGCAAGTCCACGTTGGTGAACCGCATGGTCGGCGCCAAGGTCACCATCACCTCGCCCCGCCCCAACACCACCCGCGGCCAGGTGAGGGGGGTGCTCACCCGGCCGGACGCCCAGGTGGTCTTCGTCGACACCCCCGGGCTCCACAAGCCCCGCACGGCGTTGGGCGAGCGGATGAACGAGTCGGCGACGTCGTCACTGGACGACGTCGACGCGGTGGTGGCCATGGTCGAGGCGACCGGTGCGGTGGGCCCGGGCGATGCCATGGTGCTGGCCCAGTCGGCCCGGCGGGTGAGGTCGGCGACCCGGGCGGCCGCCGCGGGTACCGGTAGCGGCGTGGCGACGGGCGGGCCCGCCCTGCTGGTGGTGGTCAACAAGATCGACCGGGTCGGCGCCGACGGCGTCCTCACCCATCTGAACGCGGTGTCCGAGGTGATCGGGTCCATCGACGAGCGCGACGGCGGGGTGCCGGTCACCGTCGAGTACTTCCCGGTGTCGGCGGCCACCGGCGAGGGCGTGGCCGCACTGGTGGAGGCGGTGGTGGCGCGGCTGCCCGAGGGTCCCCACTACTACCCCGAGGGGATGGTCGCCGACGCGGCCGAGGCCTCGTGGGTCGCCGACCTGGTGCGGGAGGAGCTACTCCACCGGGTGGAGGACGAACTGCCCCACAGCATCGCCTGTCGGGTCACCGAATGGGAGTGGCCTCGGGTCCGCTGCGAAATCCTGGTCGAGCGCGACTCGCAGAAGGGGATCGTGATCGGCAAAGGCGGCCGCACCCTCAAAGAGGTGGGGACCGCGGTGCGCCGCCAGATGCCGGAGGGTGCCTATCTCGAGCTCTTCGTGCGCGTCGAGAAGCACTGGCAGCAGCGCGACGACGCGCTCGACCGGCTCGGCCTCTGATCAGGCCGGGTCATCGGAGCGGCGGGGATCAGGCCGTCACCTGGCGGAGGAAGGCCTCGATCTCGGTCCGGTCGATCGAGCGCCGCATCGGTGGCACCCGGGCCAGCAACGCGCCCCGGTAGCGGGCGGTCGCCAGCCGACTGTCGAGGACGGCGACCGCACCCCGGTCGGTGGCCGACCGGATCAGCCGTCCCGCACCCTGGGCCAGCAGGGTGCCAGCCCGGGGCAGGTCGACGGCGTTGAAGGCGCCCGCACCGGCCCGGTCCCGTCTGGCCTGGAGCACCGGCTCGTCCGGTCGGGGGAACGGGATCCGGTCGATGGCCACCAGGCTGAGCGTGCGGCCGGGGACGTCCACCCCCTGCCAGAATCCGAGCGTGGCGAACAGGCAGGTGGCCTCGCTCTCGCGGAACGCCTCGACCAGCGCCGGCTTGGGGAGGTCGGACTGGGCGAGCACGGGGAACGAGAGCCTGCCCCGCAGGGCCTCGACCGCCGCGTTCATCGCCCGCCAGCTGGTGAACAGGGCGAGGGTCCGGCCGCCGGCCGCGTTGATGAGCGCCTCCAGCTCGTCATGGAGTGCAGGCTCCGACTCGGGTCGACGCCGGTCGGGCAGCGACTGGGCCACGTACAACATGGCGTGGCGCCGGTAGTCGAACGGGCTTCCCACGTCGAGTGCGTCGCTGCTCCCGGCGGGCAGTCCCAGCCGGTCGGCCAGGCCGAGCGGAACCGTGGCCGAGGTGAGCACACCGGTGACCGCACCCCACAGCCGCTCCGACAGCAATGGGGCCACGTCGATGGGGGAGACCCGCAGGCTCGGAGACCCGGATGCCCCGTCCACCCACGCCACCTCGTCGTCACTGAGCCCGGCCAGACGGGCCAGGTCGGAGGCCAGGTGGCCGGCGGCCAGGAGCACCCGGTCCCGGCGCGATCGGGCCGACCCGGCCTCGTCGTCGCCGGCTACCCGTTCCGCCCGGCGCAGGCTCTCGATGATCCGGCCGACCCGCCCGGTGGCCAGCACCAGCACCTGGCCCAGTCCGGGGCCCGGTCCCGGGCCCCCCGCTCCCCCCCGGCCCGCGGGTCGGGCGGTCCCGCCCAGGCCCAGCTCGAGTCCGGGAGGCTCGCCCCGTCCCCGGGAGTCCTCCGGCGAGGGGCCGGCTCCGGTCTCCTCCACGGGGCGGAGCTCCTCGGGGGGGACCCGCCGGCCGGCGAGGGGCCCGAGGGTCCGGCGAAGGAGGTTACCCAGGTCGGAGACCGCATCGACCGCCTCGACGGCACCCGACGGTCCCGGATCCAGCACCCCCCTGGCCGACGCGGCCAGGGCCCGGAACCGGCCGGGACCGATCTCCACCCCCAGACTGTCGGTCATCACCTCCTCCACCTCGTGGGCCTCGTCGAAGACGACCACCTCGTGAGGGGGGAGCACGGCGCCGCCGCTGGCCAGATGGGCGCCGTACAGGTGGGTGTTGACGACGACGACGTCGGCCTCGGCCGCCCGGGCCCGGGCCGTCTCGGCGAAGCAGTCGCCGCCCGACGGGCACCGGAACGCCCCAGGGCACTCGCGGGCGGTGGTCGAGACCATGGCCCAGGCCCGGAAGTGGGGCTCGAAGTCGAGCTCGGCCCTGTCCCCCGAGGCGGTGTCCTCCGCCCATCGGACCAACCGTGCCACCTGTTCGCCGAGACGCCCGCGTTCGGCCGGGTCGTCGGGGGGCTCGCCCGCCCCGCCGACGGGGGTGAGGGGGTCGTCGGCATCGGGCGGGTCGGCGGAGCCCACCTGCAGCGAGAGCTGCGCTCCCCGGCCGCCGATCTCCGAGACCCGCTGGCGGCACAGGTAGTTGCTGCGACCCTTGAGCACGGCAAAGGAGAATTGCCGGTCGACGGCCCCGGCCACCATCGGCAGGTCGTTGTCGGCCAGCTGGTCCTGGAGGGCCTTGGTGGCGGTGGCCACCACGACCCGCCGGCCGGAGAGAGCTGCGGGTACCAGGTAGGCGAGCGACTTGCCGGTCCCGGTTCCGGCCTGCACGACCAGATGGCGCCCGTCCGAGATGGAACGGCCCACCGCCACCGCCATCTCCCGCTGGCCCTCTCGCGACTCGCCTCCTCCCGGGAGGGCTGCTGTCACCCGCGCCAGGGTGGTGGTCACCTCGTCAGCCATCCGGCGACCCTATTACCGGCGGGCGGTGCCGCATTACCGGCGGGCGGGGCCGCCCCGAGCGGCTCAGTGCCACTCGACGGCCAATCCGACGGCCACTCCCAGGCCGACGGCGACGATCACCCCCCGGAGGACAGGGGCGGGAATTCGGCGGCCGTAGCGGCCGCCGACCTGGCCGCCGGCGATCGACCCCGCCGCGATCAGCCCGGCCACCGGCCACGACACGCGGGTGGTGGCGATGAAGATGAGGGCGGCCACCGCATTCGAGGTGAGGATCAGGGCGTTCTTGGTGCCATTGAGGCGTTGGAGGCCGTCGTCGAGGAAGATGGCCAACAGTGCGATGAGGATCACTCCCTGGGCCGCTCCGAAGTAGCCGCCGTAGATCCCGGTGATGAAGACGCCGAGCATCAGGGCCGGACCGCCGTGGGTCCGACGGGACGGGCGGGCCCGCAGGCCGGCACTCAGCCGGGGCTGGGCCGCCATGAGCACCGACGCCAAGGCGATGAGGCCGGGCACGGCGGCTTTGAAGACGCTGTGGGGCAGGGCCAGGAGCAGAGCGGCGCCGATGGCCGCGCCCAGCACCGACGCCGAGCCGAGCCGCACGAGGCGACTGCGCTGGCCGCGCAACTCCGTTCGGTAGGCCACCGCGGCACTGGCGTTCCCGGGCGCCAGGCCGACGGTGTTGGAGACGTTGGCCAGCACCGGCGGATAGCCCAGCGCCAGCAGGGTCGGGAAGGTGATCAGGGAGCCCGATCCGACGATGGCATTGACGGTCCCCGCCGCCAATCCGGCGGCGAATATCGCCAGGGCGTGCGGCGCGGACATGGGGACGGTCTAGTCCAGGGCCCATGGCCGCGGGCTCAATAGGGGGATCGCACGCCCCTGGCGCGGAGACCAGGAGGGGCGGACGGGGTCGGGTCTGCCCACCGAAGCGATAGGTTCGAAGGGTGCAACGGGATCCTCGAGGCGCCGACGACGTCGGAGGCCCAACCCGCCCGGTGGTGTCGGCCTCGGAGCTCGCCGGCGGCCCGATCCCCATGCACGTCGCCTGCGTCATGGACGGGAACGGCCGATGGGCCGCCCGCCGGGGCCTGCCCCGGACCGAGGGCCATGCCGCCGGTGAGGCGGCCCTGCTCGACGCGGTGGAAGGGGCTCTCGACCTCGGTATCCCGTGGATCACCATGTACGCATTCTCGACGGAGAACTGGCGGCGTCCCGCCGACGAGGTGCGGTACCTCATGGGCTTCAACGAGAGCCTCCTGGTCCGCCGGCGGGACGAGCTGCACGACAAGGGGGTGCGCATCCGCTTCGCTGGGCGCCGCGACTGGCGGGTCCCCAAGCGGGTGCTCCGGCGGATGGACGAATCGATCGAGCTCACCTCGCGCAACCGCCGATGCACACTCACCATGGCCTTCAACTACGGCGGGCGGGCGGAGATCGTCGACGCGGTGCGCCAGCTGGTCGCCGAGGGGGTGGCGCCGGAGAAGGTCAACGAGAAAGCCATCCGGTCCCGCCTCTACTTCCCTGACCAACCCGACCCCGACCTGGTGATCCGAACCTCCGGCGAGCATCGGATATCCAACTTCCTCCTGTGGCAGCTCGCCTACAGCGAGCTGGTGTTCGACGACGTGCTGTGGCCCGACTTCCGCCGGGCCCATCTCTTCGAGGCGGTGCGGGACTTCCAACAGCGCCAGCGCCGGTTCGGCGGAGTCGAGTGACCTCCTGGCGGTCCGGCGGTTCCGGTGCCGACGGCCGGCGCAACCTGGACGACACCGGTGGCGCGTGGATCGTCACGGCCGTGGTCCTCGGCGTGCTCGCCTACCTCGGCGTGGTGGTGATGGCGGTGGCCGGGTTCACTGCGGTGGTGCCGCTGGTGGTCCTCCCGCCGGTGCTCGTGGCGCTCATCGGCGGCAACAACCTGCTCGGGGGAGGAAGGAGCCACGGCCGCTCCCCTGGGCGGCCGGTGGGCCGGGGACAGGCGCCCCTGTCGTCCAGCGGCCCCGACGGCCCGGACTCCCCGCTGGCGGTGCCGCGCCCCCGGCGACCGGCCGACGGTCAGGCAGGCGAGCAGCGATGACGCTCTTCCGCGACCGGGGCGTGGTCTTGCGGACCATCCGGCTCGGTGAGGCGGACCGGATCGTCACGCTGATGACCGAGCAGCACGGGAAGGTGCGCGCCGTGGCCAAGGGGGTGCGGCGGACGAAGTCCCGGTTCGGTTCGCGGCTGGAGCCGCTCAGCCATGTCGCCATGCTGGGCTGGCAGGGGCGTGGCGACCTGGACATCATCAATCAGGTCGAGGTCATCGACACCTTCCGGGTGGTCCGGGAGGACCTCGACCGGATGGCCCCGGCCATGTCCATGCTCGAGGTGGTCGACCAGATCGGTCAGGAGCGGCACGGCAACCCCCGGCTCTACGAGATGCTGGTCGGGGCGCTGGCCGCCCTGGCCGAACGGGACTCGCCGATGGTGGCGCCGGCGTTCTTCTTCAAGGTCCTGGCCCTCGAGGGCTCGGCCCCGGTGCTCGATGTCTGCGTGTCCTGCGGCGAGGAGGCCTCGGATCTGCTGGTGGCCTTCGACCTGACGGAAGGGGGGGTCCTGTGCCGGAGCTGCCGGCGCGGCCGGGCGGTCTCGCCCGGAGGTCTCTCCCTGATGCGCCGGACACTGGGAGGGGGACTGGCGGGTGTGCTGGCCGAGGCGGCCTCCCCGGTCGTTGACGAAGTCACCGCCCTGGCCACCGAGGCCATGGAGGCCCACCTCGACCGCCGCCTGCGGTCGGTGCGCGCCGGCCAGGTGTCCTGACCGACGGGAGCCGGGCACGGCATGGCCCTTCCCGCCCCCTTCGGCGTCTACGTGCACATCCCCTTCTGCCGGTCGCGCTGCGACTACTGCGCCTTCGCCACCTACACCGACCGCGACCAGCTGATGGAGGCGTACGTGGCCGCGTGCCTGGCCGAAATCGAATGGGCCCGGTCCGAGGAAGGCATGCGGCCGGCCACCTCGGTCTTCTTCGGAGGCGGGACCCCGTCCCGGCTCGACGCTGACCTGCTCGTCGAGCTGGTGGCGGCCATCCCGCGGGCCGATGGGGCCGAGGTCACCGTGGAGTGCAATCCCGAGGACGTATCGGCCGACCGGATGGCGGCCTACCGGGCCGGGGGGGTGACCCGCATCTCGTTGGGGGTGCAGTCGACGGTCCCCCACGTCCTCGACGGGCTCGGCCGCCGCCACCGCGCCGGGCAGGTGTGGGAGGCGGCCGCGGCGGTGACCGAAGCAGTATTCGCCTCGTGGAGCATGGACCTGATCATCGGGGGCTCGGGGGAGTCCGACGCCGACTGGGAGCGGAGCCTCGCCGAGGTGACCGGCCTGGAGGCGCCACCTCCCCACATCAGCGCCTACTCGTTGACCGTGGAGCCGGGTACCCCGCTTGCGGCCGAGCCGGACCGTCATCCCGACGACGACATCCAGGCCTCCCGCTACGAGCACACCGACCGGGTGTTGGGACGGGCCGGGTACCGCTGGGAGGAGATCTCCAATTGGGCCCGGCCCGGGCACGAGTGCCGGCACAACGGTCTGTACTGGGACCAGGGCGACTATCGGGGGATCGGCTCCTCGGCCCACTCCCATCGGGCCGGGCACCGGTGGTGGAACGTCCGGACCCCGGACCGGTACGTGGCACTGGTGGGCGCCGGAGGGTCCGTCATGGCCGGCGAGGAGGTCCTCACCGACGAGCAGCGGCGGTTCGAGGCACTGGCCCTGCAGTTGCGGACCCGGTCCGGCGTCCCCCGGTCCGCGCTGGGAGACGATCCCGATCTGGCCGGGTTGGTCGAGCCGGTGGGGGGAAGATGGGTGCTCACGTTGCGGGGGCGCCTGCTGGCCAATGCGGTCACCACCCGGCTGGTGGTCGGAGCAGGCGGCCAGGTGCCAGCCGGTACCATTCCACCCTATGCCTGGCCCTGAAGACCCTCCCGGCGCGCCCGCCGACCTCATGGACAAAGTGGTCGGGCTGTGCAAGCGCCGCGGCTTCGTCTTCCAGTCGGCGGAGATCTACGGCGGCTTCCGCTCGACCTACGACTACGGCCCCCCTGGCGTCAACCTGCTGCGCAACGTGAAGAACGCCTGGTGGGAAGCGATGGTCCAACGACGCGACGACGTCGTCGGACTGGACGCCGCCGTCCTCTCGCCGCCGGCCGTGTGGCAGGCATCGGGTCACCTGTCCAACTTCACCGATCCGCTGGTGGACTGCCGCCACTGCCACCAGCGCTGGCGCGAGGACCGGATCGAAGGCGTGTGCCCCAACTGCGGGTCGACCGAGTTCACCGAGGCCCGGGCCTTCAACCTGATGTTCAAGACCCACGCCGGCCCGATCGAGGACGAGGGGGCGGTGGCCTACCTCCGGCCCGAGACGGCTCAGGGGATGTTCACCAACTTCGCCAACGTGCTCCAGACCACCCGCAAGAAGCCACCCTTCGGCATCGCCCAGGTTGGGAAGTCCTTCCGGAACGAGATCACACCGCAGAACTTCGTCTTCCGCACCCGGGAGTTCGAGCAGATGGAGATGGAGTACTTCGTCCCGCCCCGGGAGGCCGACGAGTGGTTCCGGTACTGGCTGGACGAGCGGTACCGCTGGTATCTCGACATGGGCATCCACGAGTCCGAGCTGCGGCTGCGGCACCACGGGGCCGACGAGCTCTCGCACTACTCGGCGGCCACCGCGGACGTGGAGTTCCTCTTCCCCTGGGGCTGGGACGAGCTCGAGGGCATCGCCAACCGCACCGACTTCGACCTCCTGGCCCACGCCGAAGCGTCCGGGGAGCGACTCGAGTACTTCGACCAGCCGAGCGGCGAGCGCTATGTGCCCTACGTCATCGAGCCCGCCGCCGGCGCCACCCGGACCATGATGGCCTTCCTCCTGTCCGCGTACCACGAAGACGAGGTCGGGGGAGAGGCCCGCACCGTGCTCCGGCTCCACCCCCGGCTGGCCCCGTACCAGGTCGCCGTGCTCCCCCTGTCGAAGAAGGAGACGCTGGCGCCGCTGGCCCGGGAGGTGCTGACGTCGTTGCAGCCGCACTTCATGTGCGACTTCGACGTGACCCAGTCCATCGGAAGGCGCTACCGGCGCCAGGACGAGGTGGGCACGCCCTGGTGCGTGACGGTCGACTTCGACTCGATCGACGACCGGGCGGTCACCGTCCGCGACCGGGATACCACCGACCAGGCCCGGGTCCCCGTAGAGGGCCTGGTGGCCGAGCTGCGCCGGCGGATCGACCGGGCCTGATCCTGTCGGACGGCACAGGGCGGATTCGCACCTACAGTCTGGCATGGCTCCATCACGATTCAGCGGGAAGTCGGCCCTCGTCACCGGGGCGGCGTCCGGCATCGGACGGGCGACCGCGGTCAGGCTGGCCACCGAGGGCGCAGAGGTTGCGGCCGTCGACGTGAACGCCGACCAACTCGACAAGCTCGCCGTCGACGCCGAGGGTCTCTCCGGGTCCATCGCCACCCTGGTCGGCGACGTCGGGTCGGAGGCCGGTGTCGAGTCCCTGGTCGACGGGGCGGTCGACCGGCTCGGCCGTCTGGACGTGGTGGTCAACGTGGCCGGGGTGCTGTCCTTCTCCCACACCCACGAGCTGACCCTGGACGAGTGGAACCGGCTCATCACCGTCAACCTCACGGGCACCTTCCTGGTGTGCCGGGCGGTGCTCCCGCACCTCTTGGCCACCCGCGGCAACATCGTGAACCTGGCCTCGACGGCCGCCCACCGGGCCCAGCCGTGGGCGACCGCCTATGTCGCCTCCAAGGGAGGGGTGCTCGCCATGACCCGGGCCCTGGCCGTCGAGTACGCGGCGGCGGGCCTGCGGGTGAACAGCATCAGCCCCGGTGCCATCGACACCCCGATCACGGCCGCCTTCCATCTCCCCGAGGGTGCCGACCCCAAACTGTTGCGGAGGGTCACCCCGATCGGGGGGTTCGGCACGCCGGAGAACATCGCCGCCGCCATCGCCTACGTGGCGTCCGACGAGGGCTCCCACATGAACGGTGCCGACCTGCTCATCGACGGCGCCACGTTGGCCTGATCCCCCGATGTGGGGCCCGTCCCTAGCCGAGGGTGGACCGCCCTTCTGTGGCCCACCACTCCGCGGTCAGTTTGAGGCCTTTGACCGAGGCCCGGGGCATCAGCTCCTCGTAGGAGCGGCGGTAGCCGGTGTGGGCGATGAGCCAGTCCCCGCCCCGCTTCACGTAGCGGTCGCCGTAGAAGGCGGCGCCCTGCACGTTGATCCCGAGGTCGGTCAGGATGACCACGTCTTCGAGGGCCCATGTCCCGGTGGCCTCGTCGGGGCCGACCAGGTCGATCTCGGGGTGGTGGCACCGATGGCTGCTCAGCATGGTGGTGGCGCCCATCGAGGTGCGGAGGAACTCCATGATGGCGTCGCGGCCCTCGAACTCGTAGAGGCCGCCGCCGTACCGGGCGGTGGCCTCGGGGATGAAGCAGGTCTCGATCTCATCCCATTCCTTCTGGTCGAGGCACCGCAGGTACTTGTACTTCAACCGCTTGATCAGTTCGATCTCGACCAGGTCATCGGGGGTCATGGTCGCTCCTGTGTCTAGCGCATCGTTCCCACACCGGGGATCAGCGGCAAATCGAGGGCCGTGACCCAACCGGGGGGGAGCTCGTTGACGGCCGGGACCGCGTTGAGGGCGCGCAGCCCGGTGGCGAGGCAGCCGGCGGCGGCGGCATCGCGGCCGCTCCCGTCGGTAAACCGGAAGGCCGTCTCCTGGGTGATCGAGGGCGAGCCGTCGATCACCACCCGGTAGACGTCGTCCTGGCTGCCCCGAGGCCAGTGTGGAGCCGCGTCCTTCCCCACCCGGTTCACGTGCTCGAGGCAGATCCGGGCCTCCCCCTTGTAGATGCCGTTGATGGTGAACCGGATGGCGGCCACCTCCCCCGGGTTGATGAGGCCCTTGGCCGTCTCGACGGGCTTGTCGGTGACCCACTTTTCCCATGTGCTGGTGATCTCGTCGAGCTCGATGCCCACTGCGTGGGCCATCATCGGGACCGTCCCGCCCCACGACATCACGAGGATCCCGGTGTGCTCGAGCATCGGGGTGAACTCGGGTGAACGCCCGATTCCCATTTCGTCCTCGTAGTCGCCCTCGTAGTTGATGTAGTCGAGGATCTCGAGCGCCCGGACCTGCCGGACCTCGCCGCACAGCCCCATGAGGGTCATCGGGAAGAGGTCGTTGGCGAAGCCGGGGTCGATGCCGGTGGTGAAGCAGGAAGAGCCGCCGGCCTCACACGCCTGGGTGATCGGCTCCACCCAGTTGGGCGGGTTCTGGGTCATCGTCGGCCACACCCAGGGGGTCATCGCCGTCGAGCACACATCGATGCCGGCGCTAAGGAACGCCCCGATCAGTCGGATGTTGTCGGCGGCGTGGGCGGCGGTGGGCCCGTAGTGGACGAGGGCGTCGGGCCCGAGGGCGATCAGCGCCTCGAGATCGTCGGTCGCCGCCAGTCCGACCGGGCCGATGCCGCAGATGTCCCCCACGTCCCGGCCGACCTTGTCCGGGTTGCTCACCCCGACGCCCACCAGCTCGAAGGAGGGCTGGCGGAGCACCTCGGGGATGACCATCCTCCCCACGAAGCCCGTCCCCCAGACCGCCACCCGCTTGCGCCCGCCGGTCATCGGAGCATCTCGCCGGAGTTGACCAGCAGGTACTGGCCGGTCACAGCCTTGGCGTGGTCGGAGGCGAAGAAGGCGGCCACATCGGCCACCTCGCCGTCCTCGGTCATCCGCCGGAGGGGGAACTTGCCGACGATGTCCGTGAGGACCTCGTCGGTCGTGCGGCCCTGGCTCTTGGCCGTCCCATTTACGTACATCTCGACGTTCGGGCCCCACATCCACGACGGGACGACCATGTTGCACCGGATGTTGTCCGGGCCGAGCTCGTCGCAGAGGTAGTACATGGCCGAGAGCAGGGCGCTCTTCGAAGCGGCGTATCCACCCTGTGGCAGCGCGGGCTGGAACATCGACTGGGAGCCGATCAGCACCACCGATCCCCCCCCGCCCGCCTTCATGGCCGCGGCCGTCGGGCGGATCACGGTCAGGGCGCCGATGACGTTGGTCTCGAAGGCCTTGCGCCAGGCCTCGAACTTGAGATCGTAGAGCCCGCCCCAGACGTTCTCGTAGGCCGCCACCTGGATCAGGGCGTCCACCGAGCCGAAGCGGCTCTGCGCCAACTCGACGAGTGAGGCACAGGAGTCCGGATCGGTGATGTCGGTGACCTGGGTGGCCACCCGCCTGCCGTCGGGATCGAGCTCGGCGGCGGTGGACTCCAGCGTCTCGGCGGTGCGCGCCGCCAGCACCACATTGGCCCCGTCACGAAGGGCGCTGGTGGCGCACTCGCGGCCGAGGCCCCCGCCCACGCCGGTCACCAGCACGGTCTTGCCTTCGAGCATCATCCCCCTCTTTTATCTGTTTGACACCAAAGTGTCAATCAGTAAATTATGGCTGGTGAGGCGCCTCGCGTGGTCGGGACAGGCCCCCGCCGACGAGGCCGACGCCCGCCGGCGGATCATGGCCGCGGCCGTCCGCTGCGTGCAGCGGCACGGCATCGACCGGACCAGCGTGGCCATGATCGCGTCAGAGGCCGGGGTGTCCCGCCCGACCCTCTACGCGTACTTCCACAACCGCGACGAGATCGTCAACCAGGCGGCCATCGCCGCCAGCGACTCCTTCGTGGAGCGGGTGCTGGCCCATTCCCGCCAGTTCGACACGGCCCCCGAGCGCCTGGTCGAGGCCACGCTCTTCTCCGTGCGGGGGATACGCGCCGAGCCGGCACTGGCCATGCGCTTCCGCCGGGGCCAGCTCCTCAGCGGCCCGCTCAACCCCGACGAGCTGTACTACGCCAAGTTGTGCCTGGGTCCGGTGGTGGAGCTGGCACCGGACCTCGGGGCGTGGATCGACGACGCCTCGGAGCTGGCCGCCCGAGTGATCATCTCCCTGCTCAGCCGGGAGCCGATGGCGGAGCGAACCGAGGCCGAGGAGCGCGCCTTCCTCCACCGATGGTGGCCTCGGGCTCTCGGTCTCGCCGGGCCGGCGCCGGGTGCCGCCCGGCGCCCGGACGACCGGGCGCCCTCGTCGGTCTGAGGATCGCGTCGGGAGGAAGGCCGAGCGGCACGGGGTCGGGCGACGCCGGCGAACGGCCGCGGTTTCGGGCCGTCGACCACTGACGGGTAGGCTGGAAGGCCGGCGCCGGCGCGTCCTGTCGAGCAGCCCCTCACCTGCAGTCCACCCAGGAGAACCCGTCCCGATGCCATTCGTCTACGACTTCGACCATGCCCATCGCAAGCCACCGATGGAGATGAAGGACCTCCTCGGTGGGAAGGGCGCCAACCTGGCCGAGATGACATCGGTCCTGGACCTGCCCGTGCCCCCGGGGTTCACCATCGCCACCACCGCCTGCCGCAGCTACATGGACGGGGGGTGGCCCGACGGGCTCACCCGGGAGGTGGCCAAGGCCAGGGCCCGCCTGGAGAAGAAGATGGGCAAGCGCATCGGTGATCCGGCCGACCCGCTGCTCGTGTCGGTGCGGTCGGGGGCCAAGTTCTCGATGCCGGGCATGATGGACACGGTCCTCAACCTCGGCCTCAACGACCAGTCGGTCGAGGGCCTGGCCAAGCAGACCGACGACGAGCGGTTCGCCTTCGACTCCTACCGCCGGTTCGTGGCCATGTACGGGCGGATCGTGCTCGGCATCCCGGGCGACGAGTTCGACGCCCTTCTCGACGCGGCCAAGGAGCTGGCCGGCACCTCCTCCGACGCCGGGGTCCCCATCGAGCTCCTGCGCTATCTGGTCGACGCCTACCAGCAGATCGTCGAGCGCCACACGGACAAGCCATTCCCCCAGGATCCCGACGAGCAGCTCCGCGGGGCCATCGAGGCCGTCTTCGAGTCGTGGAACGGCCCCCGGGCGGTCGCCTACCGGGTGCGGGAGCGCATCGCCCACGACCTCGGCACCGGTGTCAACGTGCAGGCCATGGTGTTCGGCAATCGCGACGACAGCTCGGGGACCGGAGTGGGGTTCACCCGCGACCCGGCGACGGGCGTGGTCGGCGAGTACGGGGACTTCCTGGTCAACGCCCAGGGCGAGGACGTGGTCGCCGGCATCCGGAACACCGAGCCCCTGTCGGCCCTCGAGCAGGGGTTCCCGAACATCCACAAGGAGCTCCTCTCCATCTTCGCCCGCCTCGAAGCCCACTACCGGGACATGTGCGACACCGAGTTCACCATCGAGCAGGGCAAGCTCTGGATGCTGCAGACCCGGGTGGGCAAGCGGACGGGTCGGGCCGCGCTGCGGATGGCCGTCGACATGGTGGCGGAGAAAGCCATCTGCCTGACCAAGGCCGAGGCGGTCGAGCGGATCACCGGCGACCACCTCGAGCAGGTCCTCCACCCCCAGTTCTCGGGATCGGGCCACGGCCACACCGTCCTCACCCGCGGCCTCGGCGCCTCACCGGGGGCGGCGGTGGGCCGGGTGTACCTGACCGCCGATGATGCGCAGGCCGCAGCCGAGCGGGGTGAACGGGTGGTGCTGGTCCGCAGCGAGACGTCGCCCGAGGACGTCCACGGGATGCTGGCCGCCGAAGGCATCCTCACCGCCCGGGGCGGGTTGGTCAGCCATGCCGCGGTGGTGGCGCGGGGCTGGGGCAAGCCCGCGGTGGTGGGAGCGGAGGCCGTGCACATCTCCGGCTCGTCGTTCTCCGTGGGGGACACCGTGGTCAACGAGGGCGACTGGATCTCAGTGGACGGGACCAACGGGACGGTCATGCTCGGCCAGGTCGCCGTGACCGAGGGGGAGACGCCCCCCGAGTTCGAGACGGTCCTCGGCTGGGCCGACGAGATCAGGGCCGGCCGTCTCGGCGTGCGGGCCAACGCGGACAACGGGCCGGATGCGACCAACGCCCGCCGCCACGGGGCCGAGGGGATCGGCCTGTGCCGCACCGAGCACATGTTCCTCGCCGAGGACCGCCTGCCCATCGTGCAGCGGATGATCCTGGCATCGAGCCCCGAGGAGGAGGTACAGGCGCTCGAGGCGCTGCGGACGGCCCAGCGGTCGGACTTCGAGGAGATCCTCGAGGCCATGGACGGCCTGCCCGTGACCATCAGGCTGCTCGACCCCCCGTTGCACGAGTTCCTCCCGAAGACCGAGGAGCTCGCCGTCAAGAAAGCGACCGTGGGGCTGACCCCTGACGAGCAGGAGCTCTACAGGGCGGCGCTCGCCTGGCACGAGTACAACCCGATGCTCGGCACCCGGGGGGTGCGGCTCGGCGTGATCAAACCGGGGCTCTACGCCATGCAGGTGCGCGCCCTCATCGAGGCGGCGCTCGACCGGGTCGCCGCCGGTGGCCATCCGGTGGTGGAGGTCATGATCCCCCTGACCGTCTCCCGGGAGGAGCTGGCCCTGGCCCGATCGTGGGTCGAGGAGGCGATGGCCGCCGCCTTGGCCGAAGCCCCTCCGGCGAGGTCCCGGGGCGCCAGGGACACCCGGGCCGGAGCCGGATCGCTGGATGTGCTGATCGGTACGATGATCGAGACCCCGAGGGCCGCGCTGCGCGCCGGTGAGATCGCCGAGGTGGCCGACTTCTTCTCCTTCGGTACCAACGATCTCACCCAGATGACGTTCGGATTCAGCCGGGACGACGTCGAGGGCCGGATGATGTCGGCCTATCTCGAGCAGGGCCTGCTGAAGCGGAACCCCTTCGAGGTGGTCGACCCCGACGGCGTCGGCGAACTGGTCCGACTGGGGGTCGAGCGGGGCCGGTCCACCAACCCGTCGCTCAAGATCGGGGTGTGCGGCGAGCATGGGGGCGACCCCGAGTCGATCGCCACCTTCGCCCGGGCCGGCCTGGACTACGTCAGCTGCTCGCCCTTCCGGGTCCCCATCGCCAGGCTGGCCGCCGCCCAGGCCGTCCTGGCCGGGACCCCACCCGCTCCCAACCCGGCCCGCCCGGGGTCCAAGGCCGAGCCGGCGGCGGCCTCCGCACCGGCGAGCCGGGCCAAGGCCAAGCGGTAGCACCGCCCGGTCGGAGGATCACCGGCGGACGGTGGCGCGCGGCGACGCGGTACCGTCAACATCCATGGGCATCCCCGATGAGGACGTCGCCCGAGTCCGGACGGCAACTGACATCGTCGCCCTGATCGGGGAGCACGCCGCACTGAAGCGGCAGGGACGCCGATGGGTCGGTCTTTGCCCCTTCCACGGCGAGAAGACCCCCTCGTTCAGCGTCAACGCCGACGAGGGCTTCTACTACTGCTTCGGCTGCCAGGCCAAGGGCGATGCCATCACCTTCGTCCGGGCCATCGAGCACCTCGACTTCGTCGATGCCGTGCGCCGCCTGGCCGACAAGGCCGGCATCACCATCCACGAGGACGCCGCCACCGGCCGGGACAGCCAACGCCGAAAGGTGTTCCTGGACGCTATGGAGCTGGCCACCGACTGGTACCACCAGCGGCTGCTGACCGGCACCGACGCCGGTCAAGCCCGCGACTACCTGCGGAGCCGGGGCTACGACGGTGCGGTGGTCCGGCGGTTCCGGCTGGGTTGGGCGCCCGAGGGGTGGGACGCGCTGTGCGCCGGGCTCGGCCTCAGCGAGGCCGTCGCCGTCGGCGCCGGCCTGGGATTCGTCAATCGGCGGGGTCGACTCCAGGACGCCTTCCGGGGGAGGATCCTCTTTCCGATCTGCGATCCCTCGGGCCACCCGGTCGCCCTCGGCGGACGGGTCCTCCCGGGGAGCCCGGACCCGGCCAAGTACAAGAACTCGACGGAGACCCCGATCTACTCGAAGCGACGCACGCTCTATGCCCTCAACTGGGCCAAGGCCGACATCATCAAGTCCGGAGAGGTGGTGGTGTGCGAGGGGTACACCGACGTCATCGGGTTGTTCGAGGCCGGAGTGGAGCGAGCCGTGGCCACCTGCGGGACCGCCCTGGCCGAGGAGCACGTGAAACTCCTGCGCAACTTCGCATCGCGGGTGGTGCTGGCCTTCGACGCAGACAGGGCCGGACAGTCCGCCGCCGGTCGGTTCTACGAGTGGGAGCGTCGTCTGGAGGTGGACGTGGCGGTGGCAGCCCTCCCCGCCGGCTCCGACCCCGGGGAGATGGCCCGGACCGACCCGGAGGGCCTGCGGGCCGCAATCGAGGCGGCCAGACCATTCCTCCGCTTCCGGGTCGAACGCATTCTCGAGGACGCAGAACTGGCCACCTCGGAGGGACGGGCCAAGGCAGCCGACGGTGCACTGGCGGCGGTGGCCGAGCACCCGGACAGCCTGGTGCGCGACCAGTACCTGATGCAGGTGGCCGAGCGTTGCCACCTCGAGCCGGGCCTGTTGCGCGAGCGGCTCGAGGAGCTCCGGCGCCAGGGCCCGGTCCCGGGGTCCGGCCCCGGCGGCCGGCCGGGGGCGAAGAGCGGCCAGGGCCGGCGGGGGGAGGGTCCGCCCTCCCCGGGTGCCGGTGAACCGTGGGTCCGCGATCCGGACGACGACGCCGGTTGGGACGCCGACGGATTCGAGGGCACGGGACCCGGTCCGGATACGGGCCGGGGGACCGCCCGCGAGTTCCGCCCCGGCCTCGAGGCCCTCCGGCTGGCCATTCACCGACCCGAGGATGTGGGGGACCGGCTCGAGGCGGCGCTGTTCCGTGACGAATTGCAGCGGGCGACGTTCGAGGCCCTCGTCGACACGGACAAGGACGACCTCCACCAGGTCATCGACGCCGCGCCGCCCGCGGTACGGGCGCTGCTGGTGCGCCTGACGGTCGAGGAACCGATGGGCGAGCCCGACGAAGTGGTCCTTCAACTGGTCCGGGACGCGTCGCGCCAGGAACTGAAGGTGATCACCGCCGAGGCCCGGACCTCCCCGGAGGCGGTGCGGGAGGCGGCCAACGTCGCCGGTTGGGTCCAGGAGCTGGACGATCCGGATGACTCGGTCGCAGCGACGGCCAGCTTGGTAGCCTGGCTCGTATTGAGAGCACAGACGAGCGGACCGGAGCCGGAGGCGTGATCGCCGATCAGGGGTCGCCCCTTGCTCTGGTCACCCCCGAGGAGGATGAGGGTCTTGCAACGCGTCCGTCGACGCCCCCGGAGACCGGCGCCGGCGGGGTGCTCGACGTGGTGCCCGCTGATGAATTCGAGGCGCTCATCCGGATGGGGCGGGCCCGCGGCGGCCTGACCCAAGACGATGTCATGACCGTGCTCAGGTCGGTGGAGCTCCACGCCGATCTCATCTCCGACGTGGTGCAGCGGATCCGAGAGGCCGGCATCGAGTTCGTCTATGACACCGGTGAGACGACCGTCGTGCCGATGACCGGTCGGGTGGCCGACGAACTGTCCGATCACCTTCGCGAGGCATTCCCCGTCCTCCCCGACTCCGCGGACGTCTCGGTGCCGAGCGTCGGATTGCCACCGGCCCGCATCGTGCCCCTCGAGACCAGTTGGCCGCCGGCCCGCCCGGACACGTCGGGGGACGGGGCCCACCAGGCGGGGGCCGCGGCCCCCCGCACTCCGGTGAAGAGGCAGCGGTCGGTGCAGGGATCACCGGCGGGGGACGGGTATGCCGACGGTGACGGGTTCCGGGGATCGGCCGCCGATCCGGTGCACATGTACCTCAAGGAGATCGGCAAGGTGAAGCTGCTGGACGCCGCCCTCGAAGTGGAGCTGGCAGAGAGGATCGTGGCCGGAGGCGCGGCCGCCGAGCGCCTGGCCGCATTCGAGGACGGCAGTGGCGAGCCCTACCCCGACCGCGTTGCCGATCGCGTGCTGGTCCGGAGGGGGCAGGCGGCCAAGGAGGCCTTGATCGAGGCAAACCTCCGTTTGGTGGTCTCGATCGCCAAGCGCTACCGCAACCGGGGCATGGCCTTCCTCGATCTCATCCAGGAGGGCAACCTCGGTCTGATGCGGGCCGTGGAGAAATTCGACCACACCAAGGGGTTCAAGTTCTCCACCTACGCCACGTGGTGGATCCGCCAGGCGATCACCCGTGCCATCGCCGATCAGGCCCGGACCATCCGTATACCGGTCCACATGGTCGAGACCATCAACAAGGTGGTGTGGGCGCAACGTCAGCTGTTACAGGAGTTGGGACGCGAGCCGAACGCCGAAGAGGTGGCGGGTCGGGTCGACTTCTCCATCGAGCGGGTGCGCGAGATCCAGCGGATCAACCAGGACACCGTCTCACTCGAACAGCCGATGGGGGACGAGGACGACTTCAGCCTCTCCGATCTGATCGAGGACCGCGAGGCAGTGGTGCCCGACGACGCCGCGGCCCGGACGATGCTCGACGACGCCGTACGCGAGGCGCTCGGACACCTGTCACCCCGGGAACAGGATGTGGTTCGCCTCCGGTTCGGGTTGGAGGACGGCAAGATCCGCACCCTGGAGGAGGTGGGCAAGGCCTTCGGGGTCACCCGTGAGCGGATCAGGCAGATCGAGGCGAAGACCCTGGCCAAGCTGCGACGCCCCGAGTCGGCCCAGCTGCTCCGGGACTACCTCGACGAGGCCTGAGCACCCACTCGGGACCCGGCCCGTCCCCGGGCGGCCGGCCATTGCGCCCGAGTTGACGGGTTCATCTGGCGGTGCCGGCTGCTGAGGGCGGCGGCCAGGTCCTCGGCCAGGTCCCGGGTGATTGCGTCGGCGGCCTGGTCGGCATCGCGCCACCCCAGTCTGACGCCGATGGCATCCTTGATCCGCTCGGCGCCGAGGGTGGCGGCCGCCTTGCCCTTGTCCGCCGCCAGTGTGGCCGTTGCCGCCACCGGCGCCGAGCGGCCCACCCCCCGGGCGATCCGGACGATCTGGAGATAGCGCTCGCGGCCCGCACGGGAGCCCAGCACGTATCCGAGACAGAAGGCGGCGGCCGTGCCGATTCGAAACCTCACCGGCCCATTGTGCCCGGACTTGAGGACCCGTGCATCATCGATGCCCTGGGGCCGTCGGGCACCGGCTAGTGTCCTCAGGCACGCTGCGGCACAATCAGCCACGGTACGACCTTTCCGGGGTAGCTCAATCGGCAGAGCGAGCGGCTGTTAACCGCTAGGTTGAGAGTTCGAGTCTCTCCCCCGGAGCCTTCCCCAGTCCAGACGGTGCGCGGTGCATCGTTCATGAATTGCTGGGCGCGCGAAGGGCGCAAGGACCGCAGGGACCGCTCGTTCGCGTCTGAGAGACGGGCTCCGCACCGCCGCCTACCAAGTCTCCGGGGGCCTCAGCAAGGGCGTCGGAGCTTGACACTCGATCCCCAAGTGTTACCTGATCACAGATCCCGCCATGTGAGCACGCTACAACCACTGCTGCCCTTGGACATCGCTGGCATTGGCCCAAGGAGGGAATATGGGGACGTCAATGGGATGAAGTAGCCCGAGGTGGCGACCGCCACTCGCCGACGGTGCTCTCCTGAGTTGAGTCAAACCCGATGACGGGCTCTCCTTCCCACCACCACTGCTCCGATGACAGCAATCCCAGCGGATACAACGAGGATGGGAAATGCCGCAAGGGCTCTGTTGTCGGCAGCCGACTGGCACTCGTGGACGAACGCCGACCACTGGGCTCGGCCCCCCACATCGGTTGCCGCGGGCTCTGGCCCAGCCCCGATCGTGTTCGGGTCGAACAAGGCGACGATCGCTGCCTCGGATCCTTGTCCGGGGCCACAGGTGCCCCCAGCGGCAGGCTTCGGAAGGGCAACCAGGAGTCCAGTGATCGCAAAGGCTGCACCAAAGAGACCGAGGCAGACGAGAATGAGCCTGGCCCACTGGAGGGCTGGGGACTGTTTCACGCAGAATCACCCTTCACGCGGTTTGATGGTAGGTGGAGGGAGGCGCGATCCGGTGCATTCGGTGGCTCTACCGGTATCCCGACCTCCGGCACGTGGGCGATCTGACCCAATCCAACGATGTCGGGACCTGCCCCGGATCCGTGAGGGAGGGGGACCTACCGGCGCTAGAGCTACCCCCGGTCGGTGCACCGAGCTGAGGGTCAACTTCCTCCACTCCGCGTCGTTAGCTCGCTCGCAGCGAAAATGGACTGCCATCAGAACCCAAAGGCCGTCCGCAGATTGTTGGCGGTGATGGCTCCCCCCAGCTCAGACACCCCAGCCACGTCCTCGGCTGCCTTCAGGAAGCTGTAATGGGTGAAATAGGTAGACGACCTTGTTCCGGCGGCGATGTATGGGGACATGGCGATCATCGCCACCGTGCTGGCGACGTTGCCATCACCCGACCCTTCGTCCCACACCACGAGAACGACGAGATGCCCGGACCGGTAGTCGGGACCAGCGGCGATCTGGGCCATCCACCCGGCGAGCCAGGTGTCGGCCTGCGGGATCGTCCCGCCGTCGTGCATATCGTTGTTGAGGTTCGGGGTGACCGTTGAGAAGGTCGGTAGGGTGCCACCCATCACGGCGTCGTGCAGTGCCCCCGAGGAAGTGGTGCCCATCGGGACGTCATTCGTGGGGCACTGGGCGCTCACATCGGTGTAGTACTCGGCGGGGTTGTGCTTGGAGGCGTACTGATCACTCGAACCCGTTTGACAGTTGGAGGTCATCGACTCGGCGTATGCCTTCCAGCCCGATGCTCCCACCTGATGGAAGATGTTGTCGTTACCGGTCAGGCAGTTGGCCCCGGGATCACAGTCACTCGTCCACGGGTCCGAGGCATAGGACACTCCCGAGGTCGAGGCCATGTAGTTGGGCAATGACGGGTGGGTCAGGGCCTGATAGTTCTGAGCCGACCCGCAGTCAGCGGCGTATTTGTTCATGTTCAGTGCCGCAGAGGAGCCGTAGATCGAGGAGGCGTCGGAGTTCTCTTCGTAGATGACCATCACTTTGGTGGTGGTCGGGGTTCCGGTTTTCGTTCCGCAGTAGATGTTGCCAACAGGAGCCGCTGCGCTGGAGGGTGTCGTGGTCGAGTGGGCCGTGCTGCTCGGCGTTGCCTTGCTGGACGAAGACCCGCAGGCGCCGCCGAGAGCGGCCACCACCAACAGGGCAGTCGCACTGGCAACGAAGTATGGCGCTGAAGGTCTCATGGTGGGACTGTAGGACCCCTGCTGGGTGTCGGCATGCTGTCACCGGCTCTCACCAATCTTGCCATTGATGCAGTACCGCCCGCATGGTCGTGAAATGGTCGGCTCCTCCCTTCATCCGGGAGAGCAGCATCTCAACATGAGAGCCGCAAGGCTTGAGCGTCGCCCTCGATGACTCACAGTGATTTCCACTACAGCTCGGCCTCAATGGTTCCGATCATCCGGTAGGGGCATTCGCGATAAAGGCGGGTGAACGGTGACTTCGGAGCCATCTCAGGCGCGGAAGGTCGAACGCTGGACCGAGGACGACACCGATCTCGACCTCGACGAGTTGGAGTTGCCAGAGCAACCACAATGGCTACGCTGCCGTGCCGTTCATTGCATCGAACGAGGTCCGTGGACGGGCACGCTGGTGTGTTGCATGAGAAAGTGTGGCCATGAGGGCCAACACCTGATGCCCCTTGGCGACGTGGGTACCTCCAACTACTGGCAGGAGTTCTGGTCGTAGTTCGGGCAGCGTGCAATGGGACATCTGCGTCGACGCATCTCCTCTGACGGGGACGCGAGCGTCCACCCGCGCATTCCGATTCGAAGTGGGGCAGAATGCTCTGTGGATGGAGAAAGTCGACTGGATTGTCTGTTCGCGGCCGGGATACCTCCATTGTCGTGAACGCCGGCGAAGTCGGCGTATCTGGCGTGGCCACCGGGTGACGTCGGCTGACTGATCAAGGAGACAGGCCGTGCTCAGAGGTGAGGGAACGACGGTAGCCAGGGGGGTGACCCCGGACGAGGCGTTTGATTTCGTACTCGATCCGGCGCAGTACACCAAGGCCGATACCAAGATGGTCTGGGTCACCAAGCTGGCGGACACTCCCGACGGCATGCTGGCCCGCGAAGACGGGAAGTTTCTCGGCCGGTTCCCTGGTTCGGTGATCACCCGATATCGATGGGAACGGCCCCACAGCATCGACGTCACTTTGGAGCACGGAGTTCCTCGGGGTCTCCACGCCTGGTTCGAGATCGATGCCGTGGAAGGGGGAACTCGCATCCGCCACGTGGAGGAGCTTGACCTGGGCCACGGCCCGCTCGGATGGCTCCACGACCTCATAGCCGGGAAGTGGTTCGCCCGCTCGGTCGATGCGGAGGTGGCTGAGATCGGCAGGCTTCTCCAGGCGGGCGAGCGCGGCCGAGGCGTGGCGGGTGCACACGAGCGAGGCAGATGATCAGATCCAGCGAACCCCTCAGATCCAAATCCATGATTCGCGGGCGGACATACATGGCCACTTGGTGATGGCCATCTATTGAAGCGACCCTCATCACTATTGAATCGACCCTCATCACCGAGCGGACTGATTTCGAGCGGGTCCCCATTTGCCGTCAGTTGGAGGGCCTTGACTATTACGACTTCCGTAATAGTATGTGCAATAGGGCGAACGACGGGATGGGTGATGGCGTCAAAGCGGCTGGGGCGAACGCAAGACCCGACAATCCTCGTGCTGACCAGCCTCTCTGGAGGCCCGAAGCATGGGTACGCCGTCATCAAGGATATTGAGACCATGAGCGGCATCTCCTTCGGGCCGGGAACGCTCTACGGGGTGCTCGCCCGCTTGGAGGAAGAGGGACTGATCGAGCCGCTGTCCAGCGATGATCACCGCCGCCCCTATCGCATTACGGGCTCTGGTGCCGCTGTACTGCGTCAACGACTCGAAGCCAACGTCAAAGTGGCGGACATCGGGTTCAAGCGCCTGGGGGCGCTCGGCGCATGAATAGAAATGGACCAGTAGAACTGGCCTTGCAGTGTTATCCCAGCTGGTGGCGTGAGCGCTATGCCGACGAGGTGCGAGTCGTGGCGGCGGATCTCACAGCTGAAGGCCGCTCAGCAGTTGTGGTCACCTTGAACCTGTTGCGAGGGGCGGTGCGAGCACGGGCGCGTGCCCAGGGCATGCCAAAGGTGTACGACCTGTGGTCCACTCGAACGAGAGTCTCCATCGCCGCAGCGACGTTGCCCTGGCTGCTGATGGCTCCCCTCTTGCTCATCGCCATGGGGAACCAGAGCCTGCATTCATCGAAGGGCCAGGTGTTTTGGTCCGGGTTCTCGTTTCTCCCGAGGCACCTCCTGATCATGGGAGCACCTCCCACACCGGCACCTCCCCTAACTCCCGTGGCATCAGTGGTGGGCTATGCGGGCTTGGCGATCGCAGTCCTGGTCCTGGTGACAATCATCGTGCTCGCCAGTGGTTGGTTCGGATTGACGAGCGCGATCCGACATTCCACCACGCACCATCGGCGGCGGTGGTGGCTCCTAGCCTGGACGCCGGGGATCGCCCTCCTCGCCGACCTCGCTCTCATCATCACGCAAAATCGAATGCGACCGACCAGCTTTCACACGATTGGTAATGGCCATGTGGTGGGTCTGGGCGGTTATCCGACTGGTCTACATGTGCTGAGCGTTGTCGTTCCGTCCGTGGAGATAACGGGATGGTTACTCGCAATCGCCTGCGTGGCGGTCGCTTCAAGGCGAGCCGAGATCGGTCTTTCCGACCTTCGCTTCGGCAAATCAGTCTCGATCGTCGTGGCGACACTCTTCGCACTGCTGCTCGTCGCCTACGCGACATGGGGAACCGCCCTGTTGGTGCAGGCCCGACAGGCTGCCAACGGCAACTTCACCACCATCGTGTTCCCGCACCAATCGCTCTGGCCCTCGATGTTGGTCCTGCTCTCTATCGCGGTGTTGTTTTCCGCATTCTCAGCACGAGAAGCCAAGAGATCGTGGCAGGCACTTGTCATTTGGTGATCTTTAGCGGCACCTCGTCCTGATCCGTCGCACCACCTTGAGCTGCACAAACTCCAATCGGTGGTGCCCGGCGGTGCTGGTCGGATCGTGTAGCCCAGATGAGGCTGCCCACCCTGAAACACCGTGCTGACTGTTGGGCATAGGGTGGAGCGAAGGACGATGGGAGAATGATGGTCACAGCCGGTGCAGCCCGAGCAGGCACCCATCTTGATGAACACCACGTCCCGGAGACAAACGGGCGAATGTCGGTGTGCAGACGGTGTGGGACCCAAACTGACGGTCCCGGTGGGCGGCACCACCTACCATCCGAGCGGCAACTGGCCCGCTCCAATGAATGGCTGATCGCCCAATCGAGAATCAGCCACATCGATCACGTACGAGAGATGCGTGGAAGATAGATAGATGCATCACTCTCCCGACGATCGGGACGGTCCAATAGAACCGACTATATCTTCGGCCGCTCCGGTTCGACGAGTAGGGGAGTACGCTCCCAGTAGGGAAGGGGGCTGACATGACCGATAAGTCTCCCCGTAAGACCGCCTCCAAGAAGTCCGGCAAGTCGCTCAAAGAGAAGCGTCAAGCCAAGAAGGCCAAGGAGCAGACCCGCAAGGGACTGAGCCGCTGACGGCGATTCACGCCGAGGCTGTTGAGCGTCGTCGAGCACCTTGTGGCGGATTGTCCCGCGCGGTCGTCCATCGGTGCGGTTGCAGCCCGCCACAGAGACGCCAGTGGGTCGTCAGTCGACTCCGGTCCCTCCCGATGTTGCCTCCACCGAGCCAGGTCAGGTAAGAAGCGGGATGCCGGAACGCCGTGTGACCGACCAGAGATGCCGCTGGGAGATGCTCGTCCAACGTGAGTGGGAGCGGTGCTCGAAGCCACGGCGACACGAGGGCGCTCACCAGCTCGGTGGAGTCACCATTGGCCGGAGAGCGATCATGAGATTGCGATTGCAGCGACACCCGACCGTGAGGAGGACCAGGTCCCGACTTCAGGGCTGAGTCGATCCCCAATCATTGAGACGGTCGATTTTGGATGGTCCGCCAGGTGGCGAAGTGCGGTGGCCTTGGTCCGCATAGGACAACACCAGCACCGGCCCGGCTGAGGGAGAACGATAGGGTCTCCCCCGGAGCCTTCTGCTTGACAGGGTCGGGACCACCTCGGAGACTCTCGAAGTGAAGAAGTGGCGGCTCACAGGGGCAGTGGGGGTCGCTGTCGTCCTGCTGGCGGCGGGGTGTTCGGGCGAATCGGCCAGGGCAACAGGTGCGGTGGCCCAGGACAAGCACGCGGTCGGCATCCTGACGGAGACCTTCGTCGACACCGGGCGGGCCACAGCCGCATGGGGTCCTGAACCGTCGGAGCCGGCGCGCACATTGGTGACCACGATCTTGTACCCGGCCATCGGCCCGCCATCGTCCCAACAGCCTCGACCCGGGGCCACGCCGGACCGAAGACCGGGGCGCTACCCGCTCATCGTGTTTGCCCACGGACTCGGATCCGAACCGCTCCAGTACGAGAAGCTGCTCAGCCACTGGTCGGCGGCGGGCTTCGTGGTGGCCGCACCGCTGTTCCCCCTCACCGGTGATCACACCCCTGGTGGCCCCGATGCCGGCGACGTAGTCAACCAGCCGCGGGATATGAGCTTCGTCATCGACTCCGTACTGCAGGCCTCCGCCGGCAGTGACAATGGCCTCAGCGGCCTTGTCGACCCGCGGGAGATCGGGGCCGCCGGTCACTCCAACGGAGCGATCACCACGCTCGGACTCGTTGCCAACACCTGCTGTCGGGATCCACGGGTGAAGGCGGCAGTGGTGATGGCGGGCGATGCGGTTCCCTTCTCGGGGGGGACCTACGACATGCCGGGTGCTCCGCCCATCCTGTTCGTGCACGGCACGGCCGACGAGCTACTTCCGTACTCCCTGGCCGTCGGGATGTTCAATGCCGTACGGGGACCCAAGGGTTTGCTCACGATCGAACGCGGCGGCCACGGATCCGCAGCGGGGCTCTCGACGTCGTCGTCTTCGAGCGTCTTGTCGACGACCACCGACTTCCTTGCCGCCTACCTCGGTGGCGACCACGCGGCCATCGCCCGGATCTCCGGTGACGCCCAGGGTGGGGTGACGGCGGTGCGCTTCGCTCCGAAGGTCGGCTCGACCGTCACCATCCCGGTCCCTCCGGCGCCGAAGCTCGACCTCCGCGCCTCCGTGACACCCACCGCCAACCTTGTCGACGGCCAGGAGGTGACGGTGCAGTGGAGCGGGTATTCCCCCGGTGCGGTGGTCAACATCCTTCAGTGCACCCCGAGCGTGGTGCAGTCGAACAGCTCGTCAGCCTGCAACTTCTCCGGTGCCAAGATCCTCACCCCCGATCCGACAGGACATGGGTCGATCCAGCTCCAGGTCGTCCGGGGGACGGTGGGCACGGGTAGCTGCGATGCGGCTCACCCCGGATGTGTCATCGTGGTCAACAACGCCAGTTCGACGGATCCCGCGGCATCGGTCCGGATCCCCATCAGTTTCGCACCGTAGACCCTTCGATTCCCACGGACGTCATGGGCTCTGGGACATGTCGAAATTGGGAACCACGGCGCGTGCCGGCCACGTTGCGCAGCGCGCGAATCTGTGCGGGTCCGACCCAGGCTGGTCAGAATGCACCCATGGGATGGGGACCCCGGGACGGTCGGGTGAGACGCCGCCGGTCGATGGGCTTGCTGCAGTGGCGCGCGGAGGCGCGGCCGATCGTCACCGCCCTGATCGATGCCGAGGACATGCTCATCGCGAGGTCGGAACGACCTGCAGTGGCAGTGACGGCATTGTGCGATCAGCTGGATGCCGCGGTGAGCCACGCGGAGTCATGGCTCGAGATCCACCGCTGCCCCGATGCCAGATTCGGTACGTATTTCGTAGAACTGATCGCGGCCAGCCGCGGCATGTGGGCGATCATGCAGGTCGTCGCCAGAGAGGCGCCGGCGGGCGAGTGGATCGGAAACCGAGACCTGGCCGACAAGGTCGGGACCAATCTCATGGATCGAATCGAGCAGGCCAGGAGGGCCCGGGCCTTTCTCCTGCAAGGGATCGCGTAGGGCGGATCGGGCGGAACCTAGGACCCAACGGATCGCGGTCCGGCCGGAACCAAGGGGACGGCACCAGCACGCAAAGTGTGCAGTAGCCGCCGGCCACCGGGTCCTCTCCGACGGGCCGGCCCGTTCCGATTTCCGGGTCGGTCGGATGGTGTCGGACCTGTCCTCTCCCGCCACCCGAGTTGAATCCGTGAGCCCTCGCCCTGGACGGGTTCTGTGACGAAAAATCGGCCTGGAGAGCCACCACGACAGTTCGCTTTTGACGGAGTCCTGGTGCCGGACCCGGAATG
>Ga0307374_10000396_pt1 | contig 84555 bp, 83 predicted proteins | sample OX3MG_FD_202532 | JGI IMG/M metagenome (GOLD analysis project Ga0307374, IMG submission 202532) | Soil microbial communities from Risofladan, Vaasa, Finland - OX-3 | ecosystem: Environmental > Terrestrial > Soil > Coastal area > Acid sulfate soil | place: Finland: Risofladan, Vaasa | collected... | reverse complement strand
GCGAACCAACTTGACCCCGGTCAAGAGGCCCTGACCAGGGTCCGCTCCCACCCGCAGCCAGCGGCGAAAGTCTTTGCGCCAGCTGGCGAAGTCGTCCCGCCAAGCCTCGATCTGGAAGACGGCTCCCTGGTGTTCAGTGAAGATGATGTTGCCGAGCCAAAAGTCGTCGATATCACCCTTTAGGGGAACGTACGCCCAGATCAGATCCGAGCCCTGGTCGCACATGCGCCAACGGCTACGCACGACCAGGATTGGCTGGCCATCGCTGAAGGCGCAGGCTCTGACCGGGAACTCCTCGCCAACCACTGCCTTGGCGGGAAAGCGACCCCCTTCGACCTGAGGCGTGACCTGGTTGATGATGACCCGCTCGACATTCTCGGGGAGGGGTGGCGGCACATTCCGGGTTTTTGCTTCAGGCACGAGGCTAGATTGCCACCCAGCGCCCTGGTGCTGCAGTCGTTTGGCGAATCCGGGCGATGGGTGCGGGTGGGGGAGTGCCGCCAATCGTCCCCTCTTATCAGCAGCTCAACGGTTCAAGGACAACCCTGGTAGATGCAGGAGGCGGACGACTAGGTAGTCTGCAGTTCGTGGTCAACAGGGCGGCTACCCCAGGCAGCGGATCGCCAGGCTGGGCGTTGGCCGTGATCGCGACTGGGGTCCTGATCACGGCTGTGGACACCACCATCGTGGTGCTCGCCCTTCCCCACATCCAGCATTCTCTTCACGCCAGTCTCAGCTCCATCGTCTGGATCATCGTCAGCTACCTGCTCATGATCACGCTGCTGTCGACCCAGGTGGGCCGGCTGGGTGACACCTTCGGGCGGGTCCGCATGTACGAGGCCGGCTTCGCTGTTTTCGTAGTCGGCTCGTTGCTCTGCGCACTGGCATGGAGCGAGGCTTCGATGATCGGATTCCGCGTGCTGCAGGGGATCGGCGGTGCCTTCATTGCGGCCAATAGCGGTGCTGTTATCGCCGACACATTTCCTCCGGAACGACGGGGTCGCGCCTACGGTTTCAATGCCGTGGGCTGGAATATCGGTGCCATCATCGGCATCGTCCTCGGGGGCCTGATCACCACCTATTTGTCTTGGCGCTGGGTCTTCTGGATTAACGTCCCCATCGGATTAGCCGCCTTGGTGGTAGCCCTACGAGTGCTCCGCGAGAGGGGAGAGAAGCAGGAGCGCACATTGGACTATTGGGGCATGGCCCTTTTGGGTGCCGGTCTATTTGCAATCCTCTGGGCGATGATCGAGCTCTCCTCCAGTTCCTTGGACGTGCTGATCACCGTCGGTTTGATCGCGGGAGCCATACTCCTTCTCGCCTTCCTGGTGGTGGAGAGGCGGGTAAAGGAGCCGATGATTGCCCTGAGGCTCTTTCGGATCCCCACGATGTCATCGTCTCTTCTGGCCGCCTTCTTTCAAGGGCTGGCCAACTTTGCTGTCCTGTTCCTATTAATCATGTACCTCCAGGGAGTGCGCCACCTGACGCCTCTGGATGGGTCGCTCTGGCTAGTACCTGGCTATCTGATCGGTGGCATAGCCTCACCGTTTGGAGGCAGGCTGGCCGACCGGCTGGGGCCGGCCTGGCCAGCGACCGGCGGTCTGATCATCTGCGTTGCTGCCTTGGTCATCTACACACAGCTGACTGTGTCCAGCCCGCTTTGGGTGGTGTCCGTCGGCAGCATCATCAACGGGATCGGTTCGGGCGGCTTCTATCCAGCCAATACGACTGCGGTGATGCGCGCCGCTCCGGCCCGCGACTTCGGTCTCGCTTCGGGACTTCTCCGGAGCTGTGGCAATGTGGGCATGGTATTTTCGTTCGCCGCCGCCATCGTGGCCGCTTCGCACAGCATTCCTCGGGCACTGGCGTTCGCCATCTTCGTCGGTGGAGCCAATCTCTCGGGAGCTCGAGGAGTCGCGTTCGTTGGCGGCATCCACACGGCGCTGTACCTGGCCATCGCTCTGATGTTGGTTGGCGCCGCGCTGTCGGGCACGCGGATTTTCTCGCGCCGAATGACCGGGGGGAGCCCGGCGCCTCCACGGTCTCTTGCCAGCGCGGACTAACCCGCTCGGGACACGGTCGGGCCGTCCCAGGGGGCGCAATCTAGGCGAAATCACGTTGGTAAACTGCCGGGCAAGGAGCCGCGCACTGGCCGTGGCATTGGACCTCGCGAGGGTCGGGCGAGGCTATCCGGTGGCTGCCGCTACCCGGGTGTAGGGCTGCCCGGGCCGAGGAGATGAGTGGTCAATTCCGGCGCGTGGTCGAACATGCTGGCGCCATTGCGGCAGCGGGACTTCCGGCTCGTGTGGTCGGGGAACCTGGTCTCACGCCTGGGCGACGGCGTCTTCACCGTAGCCGTGGCGCTGGAGGCCCTGCGAGTGGATCACGCGCCCACCGGACTGGCGTATGTCCTGGCGGCCAGAGCCGTACCTGGCGTGGTGCTGTCGATCGTGGGCGGAGTAGTGGTGGATCGGATCCCCCGACGCACGACCATGCTGACGGCGGAGCTGGTGCAGGGTGCGGCGGTCGCCGTCATCGCCCTCTTGGTCCTCAACCAGGCCATCAGCCTCTGGCAACTGGTGGTCATGGCGATCGTCTTTGGTACTGCCGACGCCTTCTCCGGGCCTGCGTCGATGGCGCTCTTGCCCGAACTAGTACCGGTCGAGATCATCACCCAGGCCAATGCCCTCAACAGCACCAGCCAGGAGCTGTGTGTCAACTTGATAGGACCCGCGGTGGGGGGATTGACGGTCGGTGTCATTGGCAACGCCGCCGCGTTCGGGTTCGACGCGTTTAGCTTCCTGGTAGCGGCTGCTTGTCTGGGTGGTCTACATCAGCGGGCGCGTCCCAGTCGCAGCGGGAAGTCCCTGCTGGCAGAAGCCGCCGAGGGGGTCCATTACATCGTGTCCCGGCGCTGGCTCTTCATCCTGCTGATCGGAGCGGGGCTAGCCAACCTGGTCGGGCTGGGTCCGTACATTGTTCTGCTGCCGGTGTTGGTCCGCCACGTCTTGCACGCGAGTCCGTTGGCGCTTGGCTTGGTCTACGCCAGCGCGGGAGCGGCGGGAGTGATCGCCTCCTTACTGGTAGCCCGCCTGGGCTCACCCCGACATTTGCTCGAAGCGATGTGGGCCGCTTACTGCCTCGCTGGGCTTTTTGTCGCCGGGGTTGCCCTAGCGCCCAACGCCTGGGTGGCCGCGGTCCTGGTGGCCGGATCGGCGGGCTCTGTGGTTTACGGCGACGTGCTCTATTTCACCAAGCTCCAGACTTCGGTCCCCAAGCACCTCATGGGTCGGGTCTCCTCAGTCTCGTACGTTATGGTCGGGACCTTGATTCCGGTGGGCATGATCCTGGCCGGATTCGCTGCGGCCGCTATAGGAGCCAGGGGCGCCTTCCTGTTGAGTGGGCTGCTGGCGGCTGCCTGCGGTCTGGTGCTCTTGGTACCAGGCGCTCGATCGGTGACCCCAGAGCCGGATGGGGCGTAACGTAGCGGGCGTTTTCCTGCGCAACGGCTACAACGCCATCCTGGCCTATCTGGGCGTGCTGCCCGCTCACCGCGGATAGGGCTATGGTCGACCAGTTGCTGGCAGAGGGAACGAGGATCCTCGCCGGCCAGAACGTGCCCCGCATCCGAGCGTCGACTGATCTCGACAACCGGCCCATGGCCGCCGCCTTCATCCGAGCCGGCTGGGACAACTTCGAGCGCGCCATCACCATGACCTGGGCCTGAGATGCCTCAGCTGGTCTTGGTCATGCCCGGGCAGGGGATACCGGAATCGGTTGGGGTCCCACATCAGATCTAGCTTTCTGTAAGAGACCTTATCAGTAACTAGCCTAGATCCGGTCAAGTCGGGCCCGCCTCCCCGACCCGGACTTGAGTGTGCCCTCGATAAGCTGATTCGGCGTGGAGCTCAGGGGCAAGGTGGTGATCGTGACCGGCGCCTCATCCGGAGTCGGCGCGGCCACGGCGCGCCTGGCCCACGGCCACGGAGCTCGGCTGGTGCTTGCCGCGCGCAGAGCCGACCGGCTCGTCACGTTGTCCCAGGAGCTCGCCGGGTCCCTAGCGGTTCCCACGGACGTGACCTCCGGCGAGGCCGTCCGCAGGCTCTGTGACCGCGCGCTGGCGGAGTTCGGGGCCATCGACGTGCTGGTGAATAACGCCGGTCAGGGGCTCCATGTGCCCCTGATGAGTGTTGAACCCAGCGACTTCCAGGCGGTCTGGCAGCTGAACGTGATGGCACCCCTGGCTCTAATGCAAGCGGTGTTCCCGACCATGGCCGCCCAGGGCGCGGGCGCCATCGTCAATGTAAGTTCGGGAACGTCGGTTCGGGTCATCCCGGGCCTGGGCGCCTATGCGGCGACCAAGGCGGCACTGAACATGCTCTCCCAGGTAGCCCGGGCCGAGTTCGCCGACAAGGGCGTGACCGTGTCCCTGGTCTTTCCCGGCATCACCGATACCGACTTCCACCAATCGCTGCGTGCCGGGACCTTTAGAGGCCCGTCCGGGGTGGCTCCGGAGCTGGTCGCCGAGACGATTCTCCAGGCTATCGCCTCAGGCGAGCCGGAAGTTCGAGTGCCCTATCCAGGCTGAGGGGGCATCCGGAGTCGCGCGTTGGTCGTCGCCGGATGAGTTAGAAGCTGCCGGTGTAGCCTCCGCCGCGCGCCGGTGACCGAGCGATTTTCCAGGCGGCCAAACACAAGACAGTCGAGTCAGGTCAGCCTCTGGCTGGGCTGATTGCAATCGGCGGACAGTGTTGGGGTCAAGGGCGAAACTTCTTGGGCTGTTCGGTAGGGGATCTCTGGACTCGTCGGCAACTTCGATCCACCAGAACGCCCTCCTTGACGAGTAGCTCCGCCTGACGAGTTTCGTAGCCGGGGACCAACCTACCCTGACTGTTCACGACCCTCCACCAGGGCAGCCCCTGTGACTGTGCCAGAACTCGTCCCACGGCGCGAGCCGCGCCGACGTAGCCAGCGAGAGTGGCGACCTCCCCGTAGCTCAACACCTCCCCGGGGACGGTGTCGAGTAGGACTCGGGCGACTGCATCCGCCAACGAGCGGCGGGCGCGGGCGGACATGCCATCAATCTAATCGGCTGCTGGCAGCCAATTGGGCGGCCGGCATTGGAGGCCCGCTTCTCGCGATGGCAACTCGCCCGGGCGGCTGGCTATTCTCCCCATGTGGTCTTCACGGCGGCAGATATTGCTCAGATCGACATCGCCGCTGCCCTCGATAGGGTTCTTCCTCGAGTTCATCGAACCCCCCTACTCCACTCGCGGCTGCTCGATGAGCGGGTGGGTGCTCGGGTATGGCTCAAGGCCGAGAACTTCCAGCGCGCCGGATCCTTCAAGTCGCGAGGAGCGTTCAACTCAGCCTTGGTCGGTCTCGAGGCAGGTGACCAGCGCGGTCTCTTGGCGATTTCTTCGGGGAATCACGGCCAGGCGTTGGCTTTGGCCGCTTCCGAATTCCGCCTGGACGCGACCGTAGTGATGGCCGCCAGGTCATCTCCGGTGAAGAAGGCCGCCATTCGCGCTTACGGGGCTGAGGTGGTGAGCGAGGGCGTCACCATGGCCAATCGTGAGGAGATTGCTGCTGAGTTGGCAGCGCAGCGGGATCTGCGGGTGGTTCATCCCCACGATGACCCCCACGTCATTTCCGGGCAGGCCACTCTCGGCTGGGAGTTGGCCGAGGACCTGAAGAACCGAGGGGTACCCGGCCCATTGGTGTTGGTGCCCTTGGGAGGTGGCGGCCTTCTCAGCGGCGTCGCCCTCGCCCTCAAGTCGTTTCTCCCTGGAGCCAAGGTCGTTGGCGTCGAGCCTGAGGCCGGCAACGACGGCTTTCTCTCTCTCGCCTCAGCCACTCGTATGTCCCTCTCAGCAGAACCAGTCACGGTGGCCGACGGAGCCGCGACGATCCGGCTGGGGTCACTTTGTTGGGAGGTGATCAAGCGAGAGGTCGGGGAGATCCGGACCGTCTCCGACAGCCAGATCGGAGAGGCGTGTTGGTGGCTTTGGAGTCGCTGCAAGCTGGTTGTGGAGCCGACCGGAGCTCTCGCCGTGGCAGCAGCAATGGCTGCGCCTGAGGTGACTGCGGAGCGGGATATTGTGTGCGTGCTCTCAGGAGGTAATTGCCTGCCCGGGCAGATTGCGGCGTTGATCGGAGAGGGTGCGGGTACCGGGTAATAGGCCGCCTCGGTCCAGACCAGGGCCACGCTGCGAGTCAGACTAGCAAGCGGTGAATTCTGGCCAGCCCCTCTTCCAGCTTTTCGTCCGCCAGGGCGTAGGAGAGTCGAAGATAGCCGGGAGTGCCGAAGGCCTCCCCGGGAACTACCGCGACCTTGGCCTGATCGAGGAGGAGCCGGGCCAGTTCCTCGGAGGTCTCGATGTGCTCCCCCGCGATGTCCCTGCCCAGAACGCCGGCCACGGAGGGGAAAACATAAAACGCACCATCCGGTGACGGGCATTCGAAGCCGGGCAGACGCTCCAGTCCGGCCAATATGAGGTCTCTGCGCCGGGCAAAGGCTAGACGCATTCTCTCCACCGACCCGCTGCTCAATTGCAGGGCGGTCAGGGCCGCCCACTGGGAGACGTTGCTGATGTTTCCGCATACGTGGGACTGCAGATTGCTGGCGGCGGCAATCACTTGCTCGGGCCCGATCATCCAGCCCACTCGCCAGCCGGTCATGGCATATGACTTGGACATCCCGTTGAGACGGATTGCTTGATCGGCTAAGTGAGGGACGAGCTCTACCAAAGAGTGAAACGCCACATCCCCGTAGGTGAAGTTTTGATAGATCTCGTCGCTCACCACCCAAAGTCCCCGCTCCGCCAACCACTCCCCGATGGCCAACATTTGGGCCTCCGGGTACATGGCTCCAGTTGGGTTGGATGGAGACACGAAGAGCAGCGCCTTGGTGCGGTCGGTTAGGTGCCGGTCGAGGTCGTCAATCGAGACTCGATAACCGCGCGTTTCGTCAGCCGGGACAATGACCGGAACTCCGCCCGCCAGAGTGATTGCCTCGGGGAAGGTCACCCAGTAGGGACTGGTGATCAGGACTTCGTCCCCGGGATCGAGGAGGGTGGCGAAGGCGTGCGCCACTGCCTGCTTGGTGCCGCTGGTAACCAGGATGTTGGCGGCGGTCAATGCCGGGCCTCCCTTAGCACTAGTGGTCGTGGCAATCGCTCGACGCAGCTCGGGCAGGCCAGCCGCTGGCGTGTAGTGCTGCAACCTGGGGTCTCCGCAGGCGGACATGGCCGCCTCCACAACCTCGGGCGGCGTGGGGAAGTCGGGCTCGCCGGCGGCGAACGACACGATGTCCTCCCCGGCGGCGGTCAGCTCCCGGGCTCGTCGTTCCATGGCCAGAGTCGCCGATTCGGCAATCGCTCCGACGCGCTGGGAGATCCCTGGGCGGGCGGAGACTGGCTGACCCATACAATGCCCTCGGTGACTACTGGTAGTGGCTCACGATACCGCATACCACAGCATCTGCTCCCCCAGGACGGTCGCTTTGGCTGTGGCCCCTCCAAGGTACCGGCTCCCGCAGTGGACGCACTGGCCAGCACCGGCAGGGACCTGCTCGGGACCAGCCATCGCCAGCCTCCGGTCAAGCAGCTAGTCCAGCGAGTACGGGACGGTATCAGCAGCCTGCTGAGCGTGCCGGAGGGCTATGAGGTCATTCTCGGCAATGGCGGCGCCACTTCGTTTTGGGACGCCGCCACCCTGACCATGGTGGAGCGCCGAAGTCAGCACCTAGTGTTCGGTGAGTTCTCCTCCAAGTTCGCGGCCGCAACCCGTGCGGCGCCGTTTCTCGAGGCCCCGGAGGTGATCGAGTCTGAGCCGGGTACCCATCCCCTCCCCCGGGCCAGCTCTGACGTCGACGCCTACTGCCTGACCCAAAACGAGACCTCGACCGGAGTGGCCATGCAGTTGGCGCGAACGGGTAACCCTGACCAGCTCGTGCTGGTGGACGCGACGTCGGCAGCCGGTGGTCTTCCGGTCGAGATCTCGGCTCTCGACGCTTACTACTTCTCAGCGCAGAAGTGTTTCGCTGCTGAGGGCGGTCTCTGGTTGGCCGTCCTCTCCCCCGCCGCCCTGGATCGGATTGAGCGAATCGAGAGCTCCGACCGCTGGGTACCGGCTTCACTGAGCCTTCGGACGGCGGCCGAGAACTCTCGCCAGAACCAGACCTACAACACCCCGGCGATTGCGACTTTGTTTCTCCTGGCTCACCAGATCGAGTGGGGTTTGGAGATGGGGGGACTGGACTGGGCAGTAGCCAGATCGCGGAGCTCAGCCAAAATCATCTATGACTGGGCAGAGGCTCGGGAGTGGGCCTCCCCCTTCGTGGCGAGGCCCGAGCAGCGCAGCTCGGTCGTGGCCACCATCGATCTGACGGACGAGATCCCGGCCAAGGAGGTCTCGGACATTCTGCGTCAGAACGGGATCGTCGACACCGACTCCTACCGGAAGCTCGGTCGCAACCAGCTCCGAGTCGGCCTCTTCCCCGCCATCGAACCCGAGGATGTGGCCCAGCTCACTCGATCAATCGACTGGGTCGTCGAGGCGCTGCCGGGATGAGCCTCGACTGACGACATTGTCACCGCTGAGCTCGTTTTGGGGTTCCGGCGCCGCAGATACTACGGCTGGTGGGAAGGAGACCCTTGGAGAAGGGTAGCGGGGATTTGGACGCGGCCAGCCAACTGACCCCGGAGGTTGCTTGGGAGGCGCTCACGGCGGATCGCGAAGGCACTGATCCGCGAGCCCTTGAGAGCCTGCGCCCCTGGCTCGCCGCCCGGGCGCTCAGATTGGTCAACGACCGTCAGCTGGCCGCTCTGGTGGCGCAGCAGGTGCTGGTCGATTTGACGGCCAGGTCGGGGCACGCGATCCGCTCCCCCGAAGAGTTGGAGCAATGGCTCACCGTGCGGGTGGCACAAACGGTGGCTCTCTTCACCGGAAGCATGGCGGTCGGGACGGGCACAGTGCCCCCGGTCTCGTCCAGCATCACCTCCGCACTCGCGCTCGGCGGCGTCTGGCGATTTGCCGCCTGGACGCGGCGCTTACTTCCCCACCGGAGCATCCGCTTGCCCGTCCCGGTTGCCACCTCGTTGGCAGCAGGTCTGGCCATTGTGCTGGTCGGGACGGCGCTGGCGACGGGCTACGACTTGGGCTCACCTCCAAACGGTGGCGGCACTCGGATGCCCACGATCCCGCCCGGGGGAAGTGCCCCGTTGGTCATTCCGCCGGTAATTCGCCTCGCGGTGCCGCCGACCGGCCCTTCCACCGCGGCCGCGGTGCCACCTACGACATCCGTCACCCTGCTGGCGGTGGCCCCCGGGGCCAGCGTTCCAATCACCACGACTTCTACCTCGCCGCCGCCACCTCCTCCGCCTCCGCCACCCTGCCCGCCACCGCCGCCTCCGCCACCCTGCCCGCCGCCGCCGTGTACACAGCCGCCACCCTGCCCGCCACCGCCGCCTCCGCCACCCTGCCCGCCGCCGCCGTGTACACAGCCGACGTCTCCGACCACGACGGGATGGGGGGCACTAGGCTGGGGTGGTGGAAATTCGCAGGGCCACACAGGAGTATCTGACCTATCTAGCAGTGGACAGGGCCCGCAGTGGTCAAACGATCCGGGCCTACCAGATCGACCTGGACCAGGCGGTCCAGTTCTGGGCGGACCTCAAGGACCCTGCGGACGACACTAGCCAGCTAACCCGCGACATGGTCCGCGCCTATCAGCGCCACCTCGGCCAGGTTGGCCTGGCTCTGAGTTCTCGGGCCCGTCGCCTGCAAGCCCTGCGTGGGTTCTTACGCTACGCCCTGCGCGAGAGTTGGATCGGTGAGGACCTGGCGGCCCACATCGACATACCGCGCATCTCGGCGCCGCTGCCCAAACCCCTCAGCACCACTGAGGCCCGCTTGGTCCTCAACTACGACCATGGCAGCGAGGAAGCCGGTCTCCGCGATGCCGCCCTCATCCACTTCCTGATCAGCACCGGATGCCGCATCTCTGAGGCCCTCTCGGTAAAGCGCACCCAGATCAATGCCGAGGGTAGGCTGGTGGTGCGGGGCAAGGGTTCGAAGGAGCGGATGGTTCACCTCACCCCTCAGGCGACCCAGGCGGTGCGCACGTATCTCGATGCTCGACATGATCGCGAATCGGCTCTGTTTCTCAACTACGACCGCTCCTCGGCGGCCCGGGGGAAGCGCCAGTTGACAAGTGCCGGAGCGCGCCACATCGTGCGCCGGGTGCGCCTGGCGACCGGCGTGGAGGGTCTGAAATCCCCCCATGTTTTACGGCATACAACAGCGACTGAACTGCTAACCATCACCGGCAACGTGCGCCTCGTTCAGGAAGTGCTCGGTCATGCCAACCTCAACACCATGCAGGGCTACACCAAGGTGGTCGACTCGGCTCGAGTGGCCGCCTACGAGGAGCTCGCGGATCGCCTCGAGCAGCCCCGCAGGGTCAGGGAGACGGAGTCGCCGCCGGGGTGATGAAGATTGTCTCCAGAAAAAGCTTGAATATGGCAGCCCCGCTCTTGGGCGGAAGGTCTGCCTCGATCAGCAAAGCCAGTGCGGGCTGCGCCTGAAATTCCAGCGAGGCCTTGTACGCCGCGGAGTCGGTGTAGCGCACCAATGAAGCAGTGGTCCCATAGACCTCGACCGAAGTGTCGGCGCTCTGGCTGGAGCCCGTGGGGGCCGCGGCCGGGAGCTGAGCAGTTGACGGCCCGGTGTAGAAGGTGAGCGTTGCTCCTTGGGGTCCACTGAAGACGACTGGGCCCGAGCTTTGCTGATCAAAGGTCCAACCGTCGGGGTACATCACCGACCAGGGGACGTTGCCGCCGCCTTCAAAGATCTGAAACATCAACGTCGACGTGTACTGCGGATCGGAGGTGATCCAACCGACCTGGGTGGCGCCCTGTACCTTCCACCATCCCCCCGCGGCTGGCTTTGGCGATACCAGAGGAAGGGAGATCCCCTGGGGGATCACGCCCACCACCGACGCCGATGTCGAAGGTGCACTGCGAAAATTGTGTCGAACGCCAGGCAATAGACCCACCGGCGGTCACGTAATGGGTCCAGTTGCGGTCATGCAACAGACCCACCGGTGCCGTTCATCGGAATCGTATCTATTGGCGAGCCCTCCGTGCCCGTGAGTGTTCGCCCGCAAGGTTGGGAGTCGAGGTAGTAGGGGTCATGTGCACCTGGTTGCGGGGCTCCTGGGCCATCTCGGCGGCTTGTTTTTCGGGGTCGGGGTCGTCATCGGGGTGGTTTCTCTCTTCGTCGTGCTCCAGGCCCGCCATTCCGCCGCCATCGGGACGGCGCAGCGGACGGTAGGTGCGGCCGCGGAGGGTCACGTGGTGGGCGCTGTTCACCAGCCGGTCGAGGGCGCTTTCAGCCAGCACCGGATTGGGGAAGAGGGCGTACCAGTCCCGAGGGGAGCGGTTGCTGGTAACCACCATGCTGCCGGCGCGGTACCGCTCACAGATCAGTTCGTAGAGGTCCTCGGCCTGGGTGGGGGTGAACTCGCGCATCCCGAAGTCGTCCAGGATCAACACGTCGCTCTGGAGGTAGCGGCGCAGCCGCGGCTCCCAGCTGCCGTCGGCCCGGCCGCCGGCGAGGTCACGGAGCATGGCCGTGGTCTTGGTGAAGAGCACGGTGTGGCCGGCCCGGCAGGCGGCGTGCCCCAGCGCCTGGGCCGCATGCGTCTTGCCCACTCCCACCGGCCCGCACAGGAGCACGGACTCGTGCCGCTCCACGAAGCCGCAGGTGGCCAGGTTGCGCAGCTGCTCGGCGGGGATCTGGGGGTTGTAGGACCAGTCGAACTCCTCCAGCGTCTTCTCCTCCTCGAAACGGGCCCGGTGGATGCGCTCGGCCAGCATCTTGGATTGCCGCCGGTCAATCTCGTCGTCCAGCAAGAGCGCCAGGAACTCCAGGTGCCCCAGCCGCTGCTGCTCGGCCTGTCCCCGGCGCAGCTCCAACGTGTGGAGCATCCCGCCCAGGCGCAGGGTCTTCAGTTGGGCCTGCAACTCGGCGGGCTTCACTGCACCCCCTCCAGCAGGGCCGCTGCCCCGTGCAGCAGGGCCCCGGCCGAACTAAGCCTGGGCGAGGACTCGTCCACCACAAAGGGGTTCTCCAGCAGCCCCTTCACTGTTCGGTAGCTGGCATCCGCATCGAGGGCACGGCGGCAGGCCAGATCCAGCCGCTCCGCCCCGTGGGTCTCGGCCAGCCGGATCACCGCCTGCGCCTGGCGCAGCCGGGTCAGCGGCATCGGCTCCGCCAAAAGCTCATCCACCAACTGCAACACCGCACTGCCCAGTTCCCCCGCCTGCCGCCGGCACCAGAGAGGCGTCCGCAGCAGAAAGGCCACCTTCTGCTGGGGGAAGTCCTCCGGATCCAGATAGCGTCGTTCCCCGCGCTTTCTCAGGTGGGTCTTCACCAGCGCACCTTGGTCGTACACCTGCACCAGCCGCTCACCAACCCGGACATCGAGTCGCCGGCCAATCAAGCGCCACGGCACCGAGTACCGTGTCCTTTGCACTTGGACCTGGCAGTCCGGGTGCACTGTCGCCTTGGCCCAGTGGGCCACCTCGAAGGGGTCCGGCGGCAGCGGCAGCAGCGCCGCCCGCTCCACCTGTAAGAAGACCTCGCCCACCGTCCCCGGCAGCCGCCGGTGCGGCCGCTGGTCCGCCACCTCCACACACCACCTCTCCGCCGCCGCCTGCATCTCCGCCAGGCTCGCGAACTGGCGACCCTTGAAAAAGCTGTCCCGGGCGTAGGGCATCGCTCGTTCCACCTGCGGTTTGTCCGTGGGCCGCCGCGCCCGACAGGGGTCCAGGAGCACCCGGTAGTGAGCCGCCAGCTCCTGGTAGGCCTGGTTCAAAGCCGGGTCATAGATGTCCGGGCGGACCACCCCCGCCTTCAGGTTGTCCATCCTCACCTGCTGCGGTGCCCCGCCGAAGAAGTTGAACGCCGCCACATGGCACTGGGCCCAGGCCTCCTGGTCGCAGATCAGGACCGGCCGCACAAACAGCCGCCGGCTCGCGCCCAACGCCATCACGAACCCTTCCACGATGTGTCCCCGCCCGGTCAGCGGGTCCACCCACCGCCCCAGCCGCCCGTAATCCACCTCGGCCACTCGCCCCGCCGGCATCGGGTCCTTGGGGACCTTGACGTCCTCCGGCCCCACCCCCCGGATCCGCTGGCGCACGTAGCGGCGGAAGCTGCTCACGCTCACTTCCAGCCCCCGATCATCGTGCAGCCGCTGCCAGACCGTGGTCACCGTGTTGGTCTCCAAACCGGCCACGATCTCTGCGTGGTACGTCTCGATCCGCTTCCACGACCCACCCGTCCTCACCACCACCCGCTCTGGGAACAGCCGCAAGACCAGCTCCTCCCACTCCGCCTCGAAGCGCGCCCGGTCCCCGGGCACCACCCCGGCCTCCTGCACCCGTGCGATCACCTCGCGGAGCCGAACCCGGCCCATGCCCACGCTCTTCGCCAGTCGCCGGATCGAGTGCCCGGCGTGCCATAGCCGCAGCGCTTCCACCACCTCTGCCACCAGGAACCTCCTGCCTGCCATCGGCTCTCCTTCGGGAGCCTTCGGCTCGGCCTGCTGTCGCCTGTGGCACCGGCGGCCTTCCCACCCCCAGGGTGGGTCCATTGCTTGACCGCGAGTGGGTCTATCCCGTGACCGTGAGTGGGTCCATCACCTGACGCCGACTGGGTCCATTACCTGATCGCCGACACTGTTGGGGAAGATGCCCACCACCTTGGCCCTTCGGTCAATCTCGGCATTCACTCGCTCCAGGGCGTTGGTGGAACGGATGGAGCGCCAGTGCTCAGTGGGAAACGCCAGGTAGGAGAGGATGTCCTGCTCGGCGTCCCGCAGCAACCGAGCCACCTTGGGGTACCTCGGCTCGAGCAGCTCCAGGGCTTGGGAGATCGCCTGGCTCGCCGCCTGCTGGCTGGGCTGGGCGAACACCGTCTTCACCAGCGCCAGCACCGCCGGAGCATCCTGGCGGGAGCAGGCGGCCACCACGTTGCGCAGGAAGTGCACCGTGCAACGCTGCCAGCTGGCGCCCTGGAAGCACTGGGCCAGCGCGCTCCGCAGCCCCTCATGGGCGTCCGAGATCACCAGCAGCACTCCGTGCAGCCCTCGCGCCACCAGGGAGCGGCAGAACTCCAGCCAGAAGGCCTCGGTCTCGCTGGCGCCCACAGCCACTCCCAGGACCTCCTTCTCGCCGGTCTCGCGAACTCCAATCGCCACCACCACCGCCTGGCTCACAATCCGTCCACCCTGGCGCACTTTCTCGTAGGTCGCGTCGAACCAGACGTAGGGGTAGGCGGCGTCGTCCAGCAGCCGCTCCCTGAACAGTGCCAGCTCCTGGTCCAGTTCCCCGCAGATCCGGCTCACTTCGCTCTTGGAGACGTGGCAGCCGCCCATCGCCTGCACCAGGTCGTCTACCTTGCGGGTAGACACCCCGTGTACCCAGGCCTCCTGGATCACCACCCAGAGCGCCCGCTCAATCCGCCGCCTGGGCTCCAGCAAACTGGGCAGGAAGCTTCCCTGGCGCAGCTTGGGGATCTCCAGCTCCAGCCGGCCCACCCGGGTGTCCACCGTCCTCTGCCGGTGCCCGTTGCGGTGGCCCACTCGGCTCTCCGTTCGCTCGTGGGGCTTGGCCCCCACTGCTGCCGCGGCTTCCGCCTCGATCAGGGCCTGCAGCGTGTGCTCCAGGATCTCCCGCAGCGTGTCCTGGTCCGAGTTCGAGACGTAGCCAAGCAGGGCGTCTAATGGCATGCTGGTGGGGGTCATCGTGTCTCCTGGTCTGTGAATAGGGTCGGTGGCACGGTGGCCTTTTTCGTGCCCACCGTGGCGGGCACCTTCTCGGTCCCGCTACTTACACCACTTTATGGGGCACGACCACGACCATGGCGGTCAGTCTAGTTGCGGCTCCTGCTCGGCGCTTCTCGATTCCTGACCGGTCGGCTGGCTACCTTCGCTCCCCCGACCAGCATCGTGGACGGGCCGCTCTCCCGACTCTGCGACCTGTGCCGTATCGTGGTTCTGCTTTGCCGAGGCGGCCCCGGCAACCCCACCACCCAAGCCGGCACCGTCCGTTGCCCGGCGCCCCGTTCAGCTGACCCACTCGACGGAGCGCAGAGCCACGATGTCGAAGAGCCGGACCGAGGCCATGTACCCGGTCGCCGGCGGAGTTCGGATGGACTGGACCAGCCTGCCCGACACGGTTCGCGCTGGCGTGCGATACCTGATCGGCGCCAAAGTGCTGAGCGCGCTCTCCCAGCCCAGTGGTTTCTCACCCGGCGTGGCAGCGCGGCTACAGCTCTCTGATGGGCGCCGCGTCTTCGTCAAGGCTGTTGGATCGAGCCCCAATCGGCAGACACCTGATCTCCATCGCGAGGAGGCCCGGGTGCTCGCCGGCATGCCCGATAACGCGCCAACCGCCAGATTACTGGGAGTTCACGACGATGACGACTGGGTCGCCTTGGTACTTGAGGATGTGGAGGGGACGCACCCTCAGCTGGCCCTGGCAGACTGACGAGCTGAGGCGGGTGTTCAGCGCCCTCAGCCGATTTCAAACGTTAGTGACGCCTTGTCCGATCCCAGCTCTCCCCACCGTGGTGGAGAGGCATCAGGGCACGTTCGATGGTTGGCGCCTGCTCCGGGACGACCCTCCGACGGAGCTGGATCCATGGAGCCGGCGCCCCCTAAATCGATTGGCTGAGCGCGAGGTAGTGGCTCAGCTTCAATGTCACTTCGCTGCCAGTAGGAGGAGTGGTGCGGCTCTAGACTGATGTGCTACCGTTGTGCGTACAGGAGGAGCCAGTGCCTACTAAGCAGCGATCAGCCACTAGGAGCCAACGCTCAGTCACCAGGACCGAGAGGGTGGCTTTGCGGACGACCAGCGATCAGCACGACCTGCTGGTAGCCGCCAGCCAGTCGACCGGAGTTAGCCTTTCGGAGTTTGTGCTCTCGCATGCCACAAGGGCGGCGGAAGGAGTACTGGCTGATCGCCGGACGTTTACGTTGGGCCGTAATGCTTGGAGTGAGTTTCTGGCGGCCTTGGATCGGCCTGCTCAGGACGTGCAAGGTCTGCGCGATCTGCTCGGGGGGCCGAGCGTACTAGACGGCTGAAGGGGATCGACCCTGGACAACTATGGGTCCGTCGAGCGCCTGACGCTTTTGCACGACACTGCGGCCTTTGACTGCGGCTCATCCGAGCAAACCCTTTGGCTCCAGCGTTACGCTCTGAGTGCAGATCAAGCCGGTACCGCTCGCGTGCAGGTAGTAACTCGCCTGAATCAGATGCAGGTCGTGGGTCACTACGCCCTAGCGGCTGGTGAGATTGTGCGGGACGAGGCTCCAATGCGAGTTGCGGCAGGGGCCGGACAGCATCCAATTCCAGTGATAGTGCTCGCCCGATTAGGAGTTGACCACTTAGCGCAAGGGACTGGGCTAGGCAAGGCGCTCGTTATCGATGCTATTCGCCGCGTGGTTGGTCTAGCTGAGGACGTTGGCATTCGGGCGTTATTGATCCACGCGGAAGACGCGCGAGCGAGATCCTTCTATCTCCATTTGGCGGCTTTTGAGCAAAGCCCTACAGATCCGTTTCACCTGTTGCTTCTCATGAAGGATGCAAGACGGGCGCTCAGACTCGGCGCCTGAGATCAGTCCGCTTTTTCCACCGAGCCGCAGCGGCTTCTTCGTGATCTCAGACCTCTGCTCGGGCGAGAGCTTGGCCGCTGTGGCCCGCCCAGCCTTCTAGCCCCCAGCAGGCCGGAGAGCCAAGGACCTGCTTCGGATCAAAGGATGTACTGATGATTCCGCGAGCCAGCTAGAGTGGCTTTGGCTCCGCTTCGGCTCCAGCGGTGGTGGCTCCGAACTCCCGCCACCGCCGTTGGGACAGAGCGAATAGGATGGCCGCGCCGGAGACGGCTCCGGCGAGGGGGAAAATCGGGCTCGGTCCGAAGTGATGCACGCCGAGCGCCCCCAATGCAACTGAAACGGGGAAGACGCCAAAGCTGGTCAGAAGCAGAAGTCCCATCAGCCTGCCAAGTAACTCTGGAGGCGCCCAGCGCTGGAAGGCGGTGATGGTCATGATGTTGCCGAAGCCGTTGAGGCCGCCGTAAACGACCAAGGCGGCGCCCGCCCCGAACGAGCCTCCGAGGAAAGGGATCAGGCTCATGAACAAGCACTCCACCAAGAAAGCCCATGAGCCGATCAGCGCCGGTCGCCTCGGTCTCCCCGCCTGAGCCGCCGAGAGCGTGCCAATCAGGGCACCGGCCCCGAACACGGCCAGTAGAGCGCCGTAACCGCCGGCCCCGGCGTGGAAGGGACCGTGGGCCAGGTCAGGTAAGGCGACTTCGCTGAGCGCTCCAAGACCCAGGTTGGCGAAGACGTTGATCAGCATGATGATCTGAAGCACTCGCTCGGAGAGCAGCATCTGGAGCAACGTCGGCGGGGAGATGCCAGCGGCGGACGCCGCACCTGCCTCGGTCACAGGCAGAGGGACCGCGAGTGGTTCCAGTCCGCCGGTCGCTGCCAGCACCTCTCGCCGCCGGGGCACCCGGCGCCGCTGATTCCAGATCCCAGCCAGGGTCAGGGCCGAGACCGCAAATGAAGCTCCGTCCAACCCGAAGGCGGGGCCCGGTCCCAAGAACCCGACTAGCACCCCTCCGATGGCGGGGCCGACCACGGTTGCGAGCTGGGTCCCGCTCGAAGCGAGAGCATTACCAGCCTGGAGGTCAGCATCCGGCAGCAGAACCGGGATGATTGAGAAGGAGCCCGGCAGAAAGAGCCCCTCCCCGACCCCCAGGACGAGCGCGATGGGGATTAGCGCCCAGGGGTTGGGCGGACCGACGATAGCCGCCGCCGCCAGGACGATCACCGCCACCGCCCGCGCAGCGTCGGCGGAGAGCATCACCACCCAGGGTCGCCAGCGATCGCTGGCATGGCCGCCCAAAGCGATGCAGACGGTGCGGGGGACGCCGTAGGCGGTCAAAACGGTGCCGAGCAGGAGCACCCCGCCGTGATCGGCCAGCACGTACCAGGGCAGGGCGACCGCGTAGACCATGTCGCCGACGTTCGAGGTGAGCTGGCCCAGAAGGAGCAACCGGAAGCCAGGGTGACGAAGGGGAGCCACCGTCTGCCCCATCCGGGTCACGCGGGACCTTCCAAGAGCACTGGTGACTGGATGACTGCGACCAGGTGACGGCCAGCGTTGGCCTGAGAAGTGGCAGGGCACCCCTTTGGCCTGAGCAAGAAGTCGTGCCTTCCTGCTGATCCCGCAACATCATCGAATGGTCCGGTACCAACGACGTCAAGGCCGCACCTTGGGTCATCGCGCTCGAGAGTACCGCCCTTCAAAGATACCGTTGCCGAAGCTAGTGGGTACTGGATCATTTGAAACTGACCCACTACCGAGCGCGAGGCTGGCTGGCAAGATGGCCTGGCAGGTGGCACCCTGCTGCACAGTGCTCTGAGGGCGGACAACCTCCTCTTCACGGCAAGGGAACCGGTCATCTTCTTGGACTGGCCTGGAGCTTGCCGCGGGGTGGCCTGGTTCGACCCCCTGGTGATGGCCCCGAGCGTGGCCATGCAGGGAGGTCCCGAGCCGGAGTCGTTGATCGAGCACCACCCGAGCTTCCGTCGCGCCGACCCGGAGATAGTCACCACCCTGGTGGTGGCGCTCGCGGGCTACTTCCTCTCCCGCTCCCTCATGTCTGATCCACCCGGCCTACCCACCCTGCGCGCGTTCCAACGAGCTCAGGGAATCCCCGCGCTGAACTGGGCTGGCGGCGCACCGGCTGGGCATGACCCGCAAGCTCCGACCTCCCCCGGTGGGCCTCCGATGGGACCGCTCCAGGAGACCTAGTGTCCCGTGACCGACGAGAGATTCCATGGCTCGAGGTGCTGGTCTCGCCACTGGCAGGTCCGAACCTGGCCCTGGTGAACGCGAACGGAGTACTCGAACTACGAAAGGGCTCACCGCGAAATACGTCCAGGCCTCCGCAAGGGCAACCAACTAGTCGGACGGCATCCGGCACCTGCTAAAGCTGCCAGGGCCAGCGCCAGCCGGTGTTGTAGTGAGCGACCAGCGCCCGCACCGACCGGTCGAAGTCGCTCTGGGGGAAGGGAATCCCCCAGCCCTCTCGTTCATCTCCCCAACTGTCGATCAAGTAGATGGCGCTGCTGTGGTTGGAGGCGTCAGTGACCTCGATGTCGTAGGCCCTCCAGACCTTGGCCAGCTGGGAGTGGCTTCCAGTCAGCCATTCGAACGGAGCGGCGACGTGATATTTGGCGACGAATTTACGAATGTTGGCCGGGGTGTCCCCGACCGGGTCAGTGCTCACGATCACGAGCGTTGGGCTGAGATGCTGCCCGACATCACGCTCCATCAGGTGAAGCTCAGCCGCTTCCACGGGACAGTCAGTCGTACAGAGAGAGTCCATGAAGGTGAGCAGAACGACCCGTCCCCGCAAGGAGGCCAGGCGAAAGGTACCCCCCTCCCAGGTGGGGAGGGCAAAGCTCGGCGCCGGATGGCTTCCCGGAGACCACACGGCGTCGCCCACCAGCTTCTGGTTAGGCGCAGGAATAGCCGCTTGGTCGAGGAAGCCCGGCAGCACTAGAGCCGCTATCGCAACCGGAACCAAGGCACCGGCCAACCAGCGTGCCAGCATGCTCTCTCCTAGTGTCCCGCTACCGAAGAGACTTTCATGTCGCTCGAGGGGCCGTCCTGGTTCGCGGGTCTCACGACTGGCCCGGCGGCGCTCCGGCTGCGCTGAAGGCGATCAGAAGGCGTAGTTCGGCAATGGGGCACTCAGTGAGTAGGCCCTACGCCTCCACCCTCTGCGCCGCACGGTGTTCGAAGCGCACGATCACCGACTTGGAGGTGGGCGTGTTGCTGCCCTCGGCAACACTCTCCAGAGGGACCAGAACGTTGGCTTCCGGGAAGTAGGCAGCGGCGCAGCGCCGCGAGGTCGGATAGGCAACCAGGCGATAGTCGCGCAGGCAGCGCTCGACATCGTCGTTCCACTCGCTGAAGACGTCGACGTGCTCCCCATCCTTGAAGCCCAACTCCCTGAGGTCGTCGGCGTGGACCAGGACCACCCGGCGACTGTCATGGATACCGCGGTAGCGATCCTCATTGGAATAGACGGTGGTGTTGAACTGGTCGTGAGAGCGAACCGTCTGGAGGAGCAGCCGGCCCTCGGGCACCTGGATCGTCTCCAACTGGTTCACCGTGAAGCGGGCTTTGTTGGTGGCAGTGGCGAAGCTGCGCTCATCCCGAGGGGCGTGGGGCAGCAAGAATCCAACGGGGTTCTTGATCTTTTCATTGAAGTCCTGAAAGCCTGGGACGACGTGGGAGATGTGCTCCCGGATGAGCCCGTAGTCGTGGGCCATCTTCTCCCAGGAGATGGAGACCTTTCCCCGCAGCGTCTGATGGGCGAGCCCGCAGATGATCGCCACCTCGCTGCGCAGGTCCACGGAGGCCGGAGGCAACACACCCCGGGTGGCCCGAACCGCTCCCATGGAGTCCTCGACCGTGACCTGTTGCAACCCCGACTTCTGGAGGTCGCGCTCGGTCCGCCCCAGGGTGGGCAGGATCAGGGCAATGTCTCCCGTGATCACGTGAGATCGGTTGAGCTTGGTGGCGACGCTGACCGAGAGATCGAGCCGCGCCATGGCGGTCTCGGCCACGTTGGTGTCGGAGATGGCCCGCACCAGGTTTCCACCCATCGAGATCAAGACACGGGCCTTGCCGTCGCGCATGGCGGCCACGCTCTGGACCGAGTCCCAGCCCGCCTCCCGGGCCGGCTGGAAGTGGAACTCGCGGCCCAACTTGTCCAGGAATTCGGGGGGCATCTTCTCGTAGATCCCCATGGTCCGGTCGCCTTGGACGTTGCTGTGGCCGCGGACGGGAAGCAGGCCGGCCCCGGGGCGGCCGATGTTGCCCCGCAGCAGCTGGACGTTGGTGACCTCACGAATCGTGGCCACCGCGCGCTTGTGCTGGGTCAGGCCCATGGCCCAGGCGATGATCACCGACTTGGCGTCGATGATCCGCTCTGCCAGCCTGACGATTTGGCCCCGATCGAGCCCGCTCCCCTCCTCGATCTCTTCCCAGGAGACCTGGCGGACATGGGCTGAGTAGGCCTCGAAACCGTCGGTGTATCGGTCAATGAAGTCGTGGTCGAGTATCCTGCCCGGACGGCGGTCCTCGGTCTCGAGCAGAACCCGGCCGATTCCCAGGAAGAGGGCATGGTCCCCGGCTAGGCGAATCGGCAGATAGTCATCGGCGAGCGGGGTACCCTTGGCCAAGAGCCCCCGCGGAGTCTGGGGGTTGCGGAAGCGGAGCAGTCCCGCCTCCGGCATCGGGTTGACGGCGACGATGACGCCGCCTTTGTGCTTGGCCTTTTCCAGGCTGGTCAGCATCCGGGGATGATTGGTACCTGGATTCTGGCCACAGATGATGATCAGATCGCTCTCTTCGAGATCCTCCAGGGTGACGCTGCCTTTGCCGACGCCGATCACCTCTTTGAGCGCAGTTCCGCTCGACTCATGGCACATGTTGGAGCAGTCGGGAAGGTTGTTGGTGCCGTAGGCGCGAACGAAGAGACCGTAGAGGAAGGCGGCCTCGTTGCTGGTGCGTCCGGAGGTGTAGAAGACGGCCTGGTCGGGTGAATCCAGCGAGTTGAGCTTGTCAGCGACTACCCCCACCGCCTCGTCCCAGGAGATGGGCTGGTAGTGGTCGCTGCCGGACCGTTTGATCAAGGGCTCGGTCAAGCGCCCCTGCTCTTCCAGCCACCAGTCCGAACGCTCTCTGAGCTCGCTCATGGAGTGCTCGCGGAAGAATTCGGACCCCGCCCGGCGCAGGGTGGCCTCGGCGGCCACATGCTTGGCTCCGTTCTCGCAGAACTCGGCCACCTTACGGTGATGGGGATCGGGCCAGGCGCAGCCCGGGCAATCGAAACCGTGCTTCTGGTTCATCTTGCGCAGCGTCTGGGCGGTGACCTTGGCCCCCATCTCGTCGAGGCCGCGCCTGAAGGTCACCCCCACCGCCGGCCACCCTGCCGCATAGTCCTCGGGAGCGGTGGTCCGAGGTTCCTCGACGGGATCGCTCGCTGGCGCCTTGCTGGTCATGTCCTCTCCAAGTGCACGCGGAAGGCCTCCCTCAGTTTGACCTTGGTGGCTTCCAGGTGCTCGGGAACGACTTTGACGTCGGCCAGAATGGGCATGAAATTGGTGTCTCCGTTCCAGCGCGGGACCAAGTGGAAGTGGAGGTGGGCCTCGATCCCGGCGCCGGCCGCCCGCCCCTGATTCCAGCCCCCGTTGAGGCCTTCACAACTGAGCTCGAGACGGAGCACCTCTGTGGCCAGCTTCAACTCCTCCATCACCGCCAGCAGCTCAGCTCGGCTCAGCTCGGACAGGTCACCACCGTGGCGGTGAGGAGCCACCATAAGGTGGCCTGGATTGTAGGGGTAGCGGTTGAGCATGCAGACAACCAATTCGGTGCGGTGGATGAGCAGGTCTTGGCCATCACTCTCGGGCCGGGCCACATCGCAGAAGATGCAGCTCTCCTCCTCTGGGGAGGGTTCTCTCGCGATGTAGGCCATCCTCCAAGGCGCCCAGAGAACCTCCATGCCTCCTCCTGTGGATCCCGCTCAGTTTGACGCTGTGAATTCCCTGCAAGTAGACTAGCCGGGTAATGGGCCCTTGGTGCTTGCTGCACCCCTGGGCCGCGGCAGTCGCCTGTGGGCATTCTCGAGGTCTTCTTTCTTCGTGGGATCGGTTATCAAGAAGCGGCGCAAGAAAATGCGTAAGCACAAGCACAAGAAGATGCTCAAGAAGACCAGATGGGCACGCCGCGCCGCCTGATCCTCATGGATCGGCCACCGACTTCGGCCAAGAGCGGCCGCGCCTATACTGGGTCGCCCTCGGGGCGATAGCTCAGCTGGGAGAGCGCTGCCCTCGCACGGCAGAGGTCAGGGGTTCGAATCCCCTTCGCTCCACAATTTGGCCTAACCCCGTTCGGGGGAACACGGTCATGGCAACGGGGCCTAGTGGATGGGGGCTGATTGTAGATTCTCGAATTCGTTCGGTGTCAGGTAGCCGAGCGCGCTATGGCGGCGCAGCGGGTTGTAGAAATGCTCGACGCAGTCGGCGATGGCAGCAGCGAGTTCCACGATGGTTTGCCAGCGTTGCCTGTTCAGCAGCTCGACCTGCATCGAGCCCCAGAACGACTCCATCGGGGCGTTGATGCTCCTATATAACGTCAAGCCCCGCAGGCACTCGATGGCCCAGCCCACCACCTTTCTCGAATAGAGATCGAGGACCACGCAGCAGTAGACCTTGCCTTCGCTGGTGGGGTGTTCGGTGATGTCGGTCAGCCACAGATGGTTGGGGTGCGAGGTGCGGAATTGCCGCTGGACGAGGTCCTCGCAGATGGCCGCGTTGACCAGGTTCTCCACCGAGGCCTTCCTCGGTCCGGGAAGGCCTCGCAGGCCCAGCCGGCGCATGATCTTCCAGACCAGCTTCTTGTTCACGGATCTCGCGGTCGCTCGGCTGGTGGAACTTGATCTTGCAGCAGGTCGAGCGGTCGAGACCGACGACTCGGCAGGCGAGACGCTCGGAGTAGCCCAGGTGGTTCAGCCCTCGAACAACCTGGAACTTCCTTTTGGGCTGATTGCGCCCTCCTCGAAAAGGGCGCTCGCCGCCTTGACCAGCTTGAGCTCGGCCTCGAGCTCTTTGATGCGTCGGCGGGCCTGGAGGAGCGGGTCGGCCTCGAAGCTCTTCGCCACCGGACGAAGCCCTTGAGGAACATCTCGAGTAGATGACGATGTCGTGCCTTCTTGCAGTCGAAACACTCTCCACCTGGCCCCATGTGTCCATATGTGCTACGGTGGTTCCATGAACGGTTCCATATCCGTGCGCGATCTGCGGAACACCGTCAGCGAGGTGCTTCGCCGGGTCGAAAGCGGCGAACGGCTGACTGTCACGGTTGACCGGCGGCCCGTAGCTGCCCTCGTGCCGCTGCGTCGTCGTCGAACCGTGCCGGTGGCCGAGGCTCTCGCAGTAGCTTCGCGCCACGCGGCGGACCGCGGAATCCGCGTTGAGGTTCGCGGTCTCTTGTCCGACACGACCGACGACCTGTGAGAGCGTTGCTCGACACATCCTTCTTCGTCGCCACCGAGTCAGGGCGACCCCTCGCCGAGATGGCTGGGGTGACTGAGACCGAGATCTCGGTGGTGACACTGGCCGAACTGACGGTAGGTGTGCTCATGGCCAACGACGAGGATCGGCCGTCGCGAGTGGCAACGCTCACGGCCGTGGAGTCGAGATGGGATCCCCTGCCGGTGGACGTGGAGGTGGCACGCCAGTTCGCTCGGATCGTCGCCGCCCTGCGTACCGCTGGCCATCGGGTTCCGATCCTGGATGCTCTGGTGGCGGCTACCGCTGCAGTAGAGCAGATTCCCGTCGTCACCCAGGACGGTGACTATGAGGTCATCCCTGGGGTCGAGGTGATCAGGGTCTGATCGCCGCCGCGCCCCAACTCCGAGCCAGGCCAGCTCCGGGAAGTTTGAATAAGAGATAGCCCTGGCCACCACCAAGGGTGCCCTCAGCCCCAGAGTGATGACGACCACACCGACTGCCGCCGGCGATCACGCTCTGCTGACTTTCCGGGGCGTGGAGCTTCCCCCCGCAGCCGGCCGACCGACCCTATGGAGTCGAGGCGGTGACTCGCGACGACTCCGGCAACTGGTACAGCTTTACTGAGCGCCCCAGCGGAGCCGATCCGGGCGCTGAGAGGTGGTGCGAGGCTAACCTAGCCCGGCATGCTGTCCGTGTCGCTGCCCGTCAGAACTGAGCGTCTGATCCTGCGCCGTCTGGAGGACTCAGACCTAGACCAGTTGATGGCCATCCAATCACGCCCCGACGTCGTCAGGTATCTGTACTGGGAACCCAGGACGCAGGAAGCCGTTCGCAGGTGGCTCAGCCTGGCCCTGCCGATCCCCTCTGGCAAGGTTGAAAACGAGGCCTTCACTCTGGCCGCGGAAGAAACCGCGTCGGGACGCCTGGCGGGAACGGTATCTCTCTTCCTGCGCAGCGTCGAACACCGTCAGGGAGAGATCGGATTCATCTTCCACCCCGACTTCCAAGGCCGGGGCTTGGCCACCGAGGCAGCCCGGGAGGTCCTCCGCATTGGCTTCCAGGAGCTGCAGTTGCACCGGATCTTCGGCCAGTGCGACGGCCGCAACCAGGCCTCTGCCAACCTGATGGCGCGCCTGGGAATGCGCCAGGAGGCCCGGCTGATTCAGAACGAGAAGGTCAAGGGCGAATGGACCGACGAGTGGATCTACGCCATCCTGGCCTCAGAATGGCGGCAGGCGGCAGGCCCTTCCGAGTGAGCCCGGCGGCCGCGCTGGTGGTCGAGGATTGGCTCACGTCACTTAGGCGCCAGAGCGCGGCTCTGCTTGAAGCGGCAGGTTCGTCCGGACTGGCCCTTCCCATCCCCACCTGTCCCGGCTGGACCGTGCGCGAGCTGATCCAGCACCTAGGTGGTGTGCATCGGTGGGCCACGGCCCATGTCGCCGAACAGCTGCCGGGGGCGATGCCCAAGGACGAGAAAGCCGTCCTGATGGCCGACCACCCCAGTGACCAGGAGCTCCTGCCCTGGTTCGCAGCAGGAGCGGAAGTACTTATCGCGACGCTGAGCGCAGCGCCCCCTAACCTCCGTTGCTGGACCTTCCTGCCAGCGCGCTCTCCGATCGAATTCTGGGCCCGACGCCAGGCCCACGAGACCGAGATCCACCGGGCGGACCTGGAGCTGGCTCGGGGATCCAGGGTTGCCTTTGAGAAGGCGCTGGCCGCCGACGGCATCGAGGAATTGCTCTTCGGTTTGGCTGGGCGGATACGTCACCTGGAAGTTCCCGCGGAGATCAGCTTTGGCCTCGGTGCCGAAGACCTGCCCCAGAGCTGGGGGGTTCGCCTATCGGCGGAAGGGGTGCAGGCGGAGCGCGGCGTTGAAGCTGCCGAGTGCTGGGTTAGAGGCAGCGCATCCGATATCTACCTGCTCCTCTGGAACCGACTCCCGGCCAGGGCGCTCAAGGTCTCGGGACGACCAGATGCGCTGGAGCTGTGGCAGCGCTCCGTTCAGGTCACCTGGAGCTAGGCCAGGACCTCAGGCAGAGATCGCGGTCGGGCTACTGCCAGACAGTTAGTCGGCCCCTCGTCGTCGTCCAGGTTGGCGAAGTAAGCGGAGACGGCGTGATCGAGCAATTCGGGCGTCAGTCGCGGCTCGACCCCGAAGTAGGAGGCGGCATGCACCAGGTGGTCGAGAATGTCGCGAGGCTCGCAGCCGTGGAGAGGGCGGCCGGCCTTGGTGTAGTGCTCCTCGATCAGGTAGTTGACGGCCGCCGGGTCGAACTCCAGTCCGATCGAATCGCAGACCCGGCGGAAGATCCTGCCGTACTCGATCACACTGGGGTTGGGAACTTCAACCTTGTAGCGAATCCGACGCAGGAAGGCCTCGTCCACCAGCTCCTTGGGCTTGAGGTTGGTGGAGAGGATCAGCACCTCAGTGAATGGAACCATGACCGTGGTCCCGGCCCTGCCGATGTTGAGGTAGTCGAATCCTGCCTCGAGCGGCACGATCAGACGGTTGAGCAGGTCCTGGGGACTCAGTTGCTGGCGACCGAAGTCGTCGACCAGGAAGAGACCGCCGTTCGCCTTGAGCTGGAGCGAAGCCTCGAAGAACCCCATCCGGGGGTCGAAGCTCAACTCCAGCTCCCGTCCGGTAAGCTCGCCGCCAGCTCGCACCACCGGGCGGGCGCAGAGGGCCCAGCGAGTGTCGTGAGCAGGAAGGTCGGCCGAGACCGGGCGATGGTGGATGGGATCGAAGACGCGAATTACCTCGCCTTTGACGTAGAGGGCGTGGGGAACGAATATGGGATCACCCAAGAGGGCAGCGCAGGCATCGGCGATGCTGCTCTTGCCATTGCCGGGAGGCCCATAGAGGAAGATCGACTGGCGGGCCCCGAGAGCCGGACCGAGCCGGTTGAGTACGCTCGGGGGAAGGACGAGATGGTCGAGAGCAGCCCGGAGCATTTGGTGGGTGACCGGGTTGCTACTCCGGCCCTGGTGCCTGGCCACCGCTACGTAGACGTCGAGCGGCACTGGAGCCGGACCGGCGTACTGGTTGACATTGACGAGCTCCTTGGCTCGCTCCCGGCCACCCCGGGTGATCGCGTACTGGAGGCCGTCGGCGAACTCAGCACCACCAACCGTGCCCCGGATACCGGTCGTTGAAATGTAGCCCTCGTCGGAGAGGAACTTGAGCGAATCGCTGACGATGATCCAGGGCAGACAGATGTGGCGTCCCACCTCACGGCCGAGCATGGCCCCGTTGTAGTAGATGACCTTGAGCACGAGGTCGGAGATGAATCCGGCCGGCAGCCCGGCTTCCTTGGGGCTCTGGGGCACCGGGGGGAAGCCAATTTGGGCACGGGGGGGCGCGTTCACGGTCAGGGCGGCTGCGGACATCGGCAATGAACTCAATTCGCTGGTTCGGGAACCTCTCCCGGACTGGACCTTGGCCCGAGTCTTACACCAGCGCCGCGTAACTCATCCCTGCTTCGCCGCGTATTTGCAAGGTCGTGAGCTTCCCGCCACCGAGCTGTCACCAAGTCAATCTCAAAGTGCCGCCTGGAGTCGATCCTGGGCACCCTGGCATAATCTGGCGGCCGGGGACCTGCCCACCTCCCCGTCTGAACTGAATGCAGGAAATTACCGTCACCCCGCGCGAGCGGGCATCCCGCCGAGCCGGGTTCCGCCGGCGCTCTGGGTTTCAGCGACCCCCCAAACCGGGATTCTGGACGCGCCATCGATGGGTGCGGAACATCTCCACCGCGGTCTTGGTGGTGGTGCTGATGGGTTGTGCTGGGATCGGCTCGGGGATGATTGTGCTGGCGGCCTTCCAGGTCGGACTGCCCAGCGTTGCCGCCCTACCCAATTTGGGGCCGCCCGAAGATAGCCAGCTGCTGGCCAGCGATGGGTCACTTCTGGCGGTGCTCCACGAGCCCGGGGTGCACCACGTCAGCGTTGCCCTGAAGAACGTCAGCCCGCTCCTGTTACGGGCCACGGTTGCCGTCGAGGATCGCCACTTCTACCAGGACACCGCCTCAGCTGATCTTCCTCGGATCGTGGCATCGGGGATCAACGATCTGGTCCACCACAGCGCCGTCCAGGGAGCCAGCACCATCACGGAACAGTTGGCCAAGATATCTTTCCTGACGCCCCAGAAGACGCTTACCCGCAAGGTGCGGGAGTTGCTCTTGGGCTACGAGGTCTCCAAGTTGTTCAAGCCCAACACCATTCTCCAGATGTACGTCAACCGGATCCCCTACGGCAACCAGGCCATCGGCATCGAGTCGGCGGCCGAGCTTTACTTCCACATCACCGCCAAACAGCTCGACCTCGCCCAGGCCAGCATGCTGGCCGGGATACCGGACGCACCGACCGCCTACAACCCCAACCTATACCCGGGCGTCACGGGCACGGCCAACCTGGCCAAAGATCGCCAGCAGGTGGTCTTGCAGGCGATGGTGCGCAACGGGTACATCACCGAAAAGCAGGCCACCGCCGCCTTCAAAGAACCCCTCACCGTCTATCCCTGGGAGGCCAGCGAGGTGGTCCAGGATCCCGATTTCGTGCAGTTCGCGGAGAGCCAGCTGCAAGCACAATTCGGTGACGCCTATCTCAACCCCGGTGGTTGGACCATCTACACATCCCTGAACACAGCCGACCAGGCAGCTGGCATCGCCGACCTGCAGGACCCCACCAAGAATGCCGAGCTGCTCCGCGAATACAACATCGGCGACGCTGACCTGGAGTCGGTTGATCCCAGAACTGGCGAGATTCTGGCCATGGTGGGAACCACCGATCCCGCCGGGAAATGGGGCCAGATCAACATGGTGGACTCGCCGCGACGTACCGGATCGTCGTTCAAGATGTTCACCTACACGGCCGCCATCGCGTCGGGCAAGTTCACGATGACGACGCCAATCCTCAACGCGCCGATCGACATCGGCGGCTATTCCCCACTCAACTACTCACGCACCTTCACCGGCGTCTGTCAGCTGAAGATATGCCTGGGCAACTCGATCAATGTGCCGGCGGTGAAGGTGGAGGACATCACGGGACTCCAGAATGTGGCCGACGTAGCCCAAAGGATGGGCGTGACCGATCTCTTGAACCCCCAGAACACCTACGGTCTCGCCCTGACCCTGGGCGGCACCGCCCTCGGCATCACCATGATCAATATGTCGACGGGAGCCTCGGTGCTGGCCAGCGGCGGGGTGCTGCACCAGCCCACCACCATCCTCACGATCATGCGCGGAAGCAAGACGATTTACCAGTACAACGTGGCCCAGAACTCGCTCCAGGTCATCCCCCCCGATGTCGCTTACATCATGAACATGATTCTCCAAAGCAACCAGAATCGCCAGCCGGAATTCGGGATCAATAACGGCCTGACCATCCCCAATCGGATCGTCGCGGTCAAGACGGGCACCTCCGACTACGGCATCGGTGACCTCTCCGGCATCGGCGACAACTGGGTCTTCGGCTGGACCCCGACCCTGCTCACCTCAACCTGGGTGGGCAACCCTGACTACGCGACTCTGTCAGCGGTTTCCTCAGGCATTACCGGTGCGGCGCCCCTCTGGCAGTCCTACATGGAGCAGGTGCTACCCTCGCAACCGAACATCTGGTACGCCAAGCCCGCCGATGTGGTCCAGGTGGGCACCGGCCTGAATGCCAACTTCTACCTGCCCAACACCGTGGCCTACGCTACTGCGGACACCAACTGCCCCGGATCCTACAAAAGCGATTGGAACGGTGTCTGCTAGGAAGCGTTGTTCGAGGCCTTCTGGTGACCCTCGCTGGTCGCGTCTGGTCCGGGGCTAGCGGACGCCGATCTCTTCTCCGGCCGGCAGCTGGCTCTGAATCCAGCGCTCGATGGTGTCGTCAGACTCCCAGGAAGTGATCAGCGAGTAGCGCGGTTCCGGACCCGGGTGATGCACCACGTGGGAGAGTCGCTCCGTATCGATCACCAATTGCATGCCCGGGTGGAGAACGATCCTGGACTCGGTCGAGGGATCGTCGTGCTTGTCGCGCAAGATGAAAGTCGACTTGCCAGGGCTGTCAGCCAGCTCAAGCCAGGCCCGGACAACCCAGCCGCTGCCGTCGGGATTGAGCCGGTTGTTGTCATCGACATGGAGTTGCTTGAGAGCCTGCTCCTCCTCGCTGGGATTTAGCTTGATCACCCGGACGCGGCCGAAGTTGCCTCCGATCGCCTCGACGTAATGGACCAGGCTGGGAGCGATCTTTCGGTTGTCCGTCCAGACCCCGCCCTTGTCCGGCTTACCGTGCTCCCAGAAGCCGTGGCACTCCATGTCCCCATTGGCGGAGGCGAGAGGCGCGAAGTTGGTATCGCCGCCGCTCTTCCAGTCCACGTAGTCGAGGCTTGCCCACTCGGCCGGAGGAATCGCCGGCCCGTCGTAGTCCTTGAGCACGACGAAGCCGCGGTCGGCCAGGATGTCCAGCTTCCGGTGCATTGCTTTCTCCTTCCAGGTGTGGTGCCGAGCCCGACCCGAAAAGGCGGATGGGGAGCGGCCTCCATGCTACCGGCTCAGATCAAAGCGAGTCCACCCGCAGTCCCCCGGCCGCCGGGCCGGGCCAGGCGCTAGTTGGCGGGCGTTTGCCCGGGCGGCCCCAGGACCGCCATGGCCAGCTTCTCCAGCCCATCCGAAATGACCGCATCGGGGAAGTGGCAGCAGATCTCGCGAACGCCCAGATCCAGATATTCCTGGAGCTGCTGGGCACAGCCAGCCGGGGTCCCCACCAGCCTCCTGCGGCGGTAGCTGACCACGTCTTCTCCATGCCGGTTGTAGCGCTCGACCAGACGGTCTGCCTCAACTTCCGTATCCCCCACCAGACAGTCCAGGACAACCGCTGCCCGGACCGATTCGGGCCGTCGGCCAACGGCTCGGCAGTGCCCCGCCAGGATCTCCAGCTTGTGAGCCACCCGAGCCGGTGGACCGAACAGGCTGCAACCGTCCGCGTGGCGAGCGACTTGCCACAGGGTCAACTTCTCCCCCCCGCCAGCGATCCAGAGCGGCGGCCCACCACGCTGCACTGGCTTGGGAAAGATGCGGGCGTGCTCGATCACGGTATAGCGGCCCTCGAAGCTGGTGTGCCCATGAGTCCAGCTGGCCCGCAGTAGCTCGGCTGCCTCCCCGCAGGCGAAGATGCGGTCTCTCAGCCCCGCCACTGGAATTCCAAAGGCCCTGGCCTCCTCCGCGTCCGACCCCGCTCCCAGGCCCACCTCGAGGCGGCCTCCACTGACCACGTCTAGGCTGGCGAGTTGCTGGGCCAGGCGTCCCAAGTGGTGCAGTGGTACCGCGAGGCACATAGGCCCGATGCGAATGCTGGAAGTGCTCCAGGCGACTGTGCACAGCAGCAGAAGTGGGTCAAACACAGCGCTTGGTGGATCAGCCTGGATCGCCTGGAGATGGTCGTACACCCAGGCCGCCCCGTAGCCACTGTGCTCGGCCCGTCGGGCCACGCTGATGGCGGCCTCCCAGCGCTGTCCAGCCGCCATCTCCTCCGGGAACTCGGCCCGCCACCCCTGCGGCACGAAACAGCCGAGCCGGAGCGGCGCCTCGCTCATCGTGCGACCGGGACCGGAACCAACGGTCGAGGCCGGACTCGGCGGGCGGGACCCCAGAGGCCCTCCAGATTGTAATAGGCGCGCTCACCGGGGAGGAAGATGTGGGCAATCACCGAGTCGTAGTCGAGGCAGGCCCACGACCCCTCCTCCAGGCCCGCCCGGGACAGCGGATGCACGCCGGCCTGGGATGCCTTATCGGACATCTCGCCCGCGATGGCGCGGATTTGGCGATCGGTATCTCCCTCGCAGATCACGAAGAAGTCCGCGATCGTCGTCCGGCCCCGCAGATCGATCCGCACCACCGCCCGGGCGCGACGCGAAAACGCGGCATCAGCGAGCAGGCGGCTGAGCTGAAGCGGCGTCATTCGCGGGCGATTATCCCTCTCCGGGCGAGGCGGCAGCCTCAGCCTCGGGACGGTAGAGACCGTGCGCTCGAATGTATTCGCCGACCTCGGCGGGAAGCAGGGTGTCGCACCTTTCGCCGCGAGCCAGCCGCTCCCGGACTCTGGTGGCGTCGACAGTGGGGGCATTGACCGCGATCACCGCGGCTCCCGCCACCGGAAACCCCAGCTGGCGCAGTCGGGTCAGCACTGCTTCCCCCGACTCGGGCGCTCCTCCTCGCTCAAACACCAAAAGCCGAACCAAGGTCATCAGCCGGGCTGCCGACTTCCAGGTCGGCAGCCCGGCTGTAACGTCGGACCCCAGGGCCAGCTCGATCGTCGTCTCTGGCCACTCTGCCAACCATCTCTCGACGGTATCGATGGTGAAGCAGGGATGATTCTGTTCGACCTCCCAACGGCAGACCGACACCTGCTCATCGGCCAGGGCACGGACAGCGATATCGACCATCTCTGCCCGCTGCTGCGGCGTGGCAATCGGGCGGGGACGGTGGCCGGGAATCCCGGTCGGCACGACCACTAGTCGCTGACCCGTCTGCCGACGCAACTCCTTGATGATCCCGACGTGGCCAAGATGGGGAGGATCGAAGGTACCGCCGAAGAAGATCAGCCGCGGGCTCCCGCTCGGGCCTTCAGCCAAGGTCGGACTCATCTGTCCGCTTGGCCAGTCGCCGGGGACATCGGCTCGCGGTATAACGTGAACGCGGCGCTGCCGATCTGGATCTCGTCACCGTCGTCGGCGCCCGCGCTAATCAGTGCCGCCTCGACGCCGATCCTGAGCAGCTGCCGCTGCAAGCGCAATACCGAGGAATCGTCGTCAAGATCGGTCATTGCGACCAGCCTCTCCAGGGACTCACCGCTGACTCGGAAGGCGTCACCCACGCGATCCACCGCGAAATCACGACTCAGACCGGGAGGACCCTGGTAGAGGTGGAATCCGCCCGTCTCATCGGCGCTGATGGCTGACTCGAGACGCTTCCCCAGAAGCCGCCCAGCAGCCTCCAGCAGGGCCGGGCAGCCCGCCCCAGTCGCAGCTGAAATCCCCATCACCGTGATTCCCTCGGGCACTATCTCGGCTAGCCTTGCGACCAGACGCTCCCCTTCCTCGGGCTCGACCAGGTCGAGCTTATTCACGGCTAGCAGCGTCGGCTTGGCCTCGAGGTCTGAACTGTGCAAGCGGAGCTCGCTTGCTACCTGTCGCTGTGACTCAACCATGCCCACCTCGCCCAGAGTGGCGTCGACCAAGTGGACCAGGACGCGGGTCCTGGCTAGGTGCTTGAGAAAGGCTTCGCCTAGGCCGGCTCCGTCGTGCGCCCCCTCGATCAATCCGGGGACGTCAGCTAGGGTGAGAACTCCACTATCCGGCAGGTCAGCCACTCCCAGGTTTGGGGAGAGAGTGGTGAAGGGATAGGCGGCGATCTTCGGCCGAGCCCCGGTGAGTTGGGCGAGCAGGGTCGACTTGCCAGCATTGGGCAGACCGACCAAGCCGATGTCGGCAATCAGCCGCAACTCCAGGCGGATCCGGCGGCTGACACCGGGTTCGCCGAGTTCACGGCGCCTGGGCGCTTGGTGGGTGGGACTGGCGAAGTGGACGTTGCCCCGCCCTCCCTTGCCGCCCCGGGCCAAGATCGCCCTGGCCCCGTCGCGGTCGAGATCGGCGAGCAACTGGCCGCTGGCCACGTCCCACGCCAAGGTACCGGGGGGCACCGGCAAAACCGTGATTTCGCCATCCGCCCCGTGCCGGTGCGACGGCCCACCCGCACCACCACCGGGTGCCTTGAAGGTGCGGGTGACTTGGTAGCCCTGCAGTGAGCTCAAGTTGCTGTCGGCGACCGCTACGACATCCCCGCCGCGGCCCCCGTCGCCACCGTCGGGGCCACCCCGAGGGGCGAATTTTTCCCGGTGCATGCTGGCCGAACCGGCACCGCCTCGGCCAGCGCTAACGCTCAGCTCGACCTCGTCCAGAAACATCTGTTACCGGGAGCCGACGGCCCGGTGGGCTCAGCTGGCCTGGGCGCCCGCTGCAGTGATCGAGGCCCGGGTGCGGTCAGTCCGAAAGGGTTTGTAGTCCACCACCCCCGACTGGAGAGCGAACAAGGTGTGGTCCCGCCCAACACCGACGCCGGGACCGGCCAGGATGCGGGTTCCCCGCTGACGGACCAGGACGGCACCCGCTCCCACCGTCTGACCCCCATATACCTTCACGCCCAGGCGCTGCGACTGACTGTCTCGACCGTTGCGGCTGCTGCCGCCGCCCTTCTTATGAGCCATCTGGCCGCTCCTCTTCTCCGGACCGTCGGGCAGCGGACCGGGGCGACTTCTTCTCCCCCGCTGGAGCCTTCGCCGCTGGCTTCTTGGGGGTCGTGGTGGCCTTGGGCTTGGCTGTCGCCGGAGCGGACTTTTCAGCTTTCTTCTTCACCGAAGCACTCTTGTCCGGAGCTGTCCTACCCGAGGCTGCCCGGGCTGAGGGCGCCCCGGGTGAGCCCACCTTCGGGGGAACTGTCTTAGTTGGCGGCTGGGCTTCCTCGGAGACCTCTGCCGCCGCGGCTGTGGTGGGCCGGCGGGTTGGCAGCGCCTTCTTGGCTGAGCCGGCAGTAGATTCCGCCTTGGCTACCGGTCGCTTGCCAGCGCTCGCTGGCGCCTCTGGCTTCTCAGCTCGCGCCGATGGTGGCCTCTTGGCGGTCACCACAGTGGCGGGCTTGTCCTCATAGGCGCCCCGGCGAACCTCCTCGATTCTCAACTCAGTGAGCTCCGCCCGGAAGCCCTGGTGGCGCCGGTAGCGCTTCTTGGGCTTGTACTTAAAGACCAGGATCTTGGGTCCTCGAAAATGACTAATCGCCCGAGCCGCAACCGCGACGTCTGCGACTCGCGGCCGCCCGATCTCGGTTTCGGCGTCGTCGCCTTCCTCAGCGACCAGCATCCTGACGTCATCCAGATGCACCCGCGAACCGGGCTCGACATCCAGGCGATCCACCACCAGTCTCTGGCCCGCGGCGGCTCGGTACTGGCGACCGCCCACTTGGACGATGGCGTACATCAGGGCTCCCTTGGAGTTATCAGGTGGTGAGCGAGCGACCCTTCGCGAGGCCGGCCGCAGCGAGGCTGGACCACGCCTCTGACCCGGAGTGCGAGTTTACCAGAGCCCGCCGTAACCGAGATCAGCCGGGCTCGTTCCGGTTAGGTGCCGGTGACCTGAAGAGGAGCCAGAGCTCCATAGTTGCTCTGGAGGTAGTTCTGGGTTTGGGATCCGGTGCTGGCTACCAGGGTCGCCGAGCAGGTGTAGAGGCCTTGGGGCACGATCGAGAGTACCTGAACGGTGAAGGTGAGGGACAGAGTGCCAGGGCCAGATGATCCGGCCCCGGGAATATCGATGCCGCTCCATATCGGAATCTCGGTTCCGACGTTGGGAAAGGTGGCGCTACCGAGACTGGAATTGCCTGAGCTGCCCGAACCCCCGACATAGTCGAAGTCATCGGGCAGGGTGACTCCGATTGACGTGTCCGGTGCCTCCCCACTGCCGGTGTTGGTCACGACCACGTCGTAGGTGACCCTTTGACCGGGCGCGATAGTCGAGGGGCTGACCCGCAACTGGATACTCAGCGAGGGCGCCGGCGAGATGGTCAGCGCCAGGGCCGTCCCGGAGAGGGTGTTGGTGAAGCCAGTGGCGAACACGGTTGGGGAGAACTGAACCGTGGCCGGCGTGCCCGTGGCCTCCAGTTCCGCGATGATCAGGACCTGGGACTTGCTGTTCGTCGAGCGCGGACCCATCGACCACGACCCCCAGATCAAGGTCGATTCCTTGCTCTTGGGGGCCACATCAGCAGAGCGCACCGAGTTGCCGTTGGTCGAGGTGGTCAAAGTGGCCAGGTAGGTAAACCCGTTGGGCACGGGAACGCGGACGGTGACTCCGCCGACGCTGTTCTGACTGACGTTGCTGACCGTGATCTGCACATCGACTTCGGTGCCCTGAGGGACCGACGAGGTACTGGCGCTGGAACCGTGGGAGGTAACCGCGGTCGACACTTCGAGACCGCCAAGACGGCTCGAGCCGCAAGCGGTGACCAGAGATCCCAGCGCGAGTGCTACCGATGCCACCCCCGCCACTCCGCTGACAGCCCGCAGCCTCAGCGCGATCCCCCAACCCGATTCGAGCTCGCCAGGGGACGGCGGGTCGCGGCCGCCTTGCCCAGCGCGACGTGGCGATCGGGCGCGGTCGGAAGTGGGGTCGGATAGCCGACCTCGCTGAGCAATTGCATAGCCATCTGACAGTCGAGGCCTACCACGGTGTCGGTGCGCCCCGCGATGGCGTCCACCAAGGAGCCGCCCAGACCCTGGATGGCATAGGAGCCGGCCCGATCAAGGGGTTCCCCGCCAGCGATGTACTGCTCCATCTCGCTGTCGCTGAACTCGCGCATCCGCACCGCTGAACGCGAGACCCCGGTGGCCTCCTTCTTGGTGATTGCACTGAGGGCACAGATTCCGGTCAAGACCACGTGCCGCTGGCCTCGCAGTGAGGTCAGCATCTCCCGAGCGCGCTCCACGGTGTGGGGCTTGCCCAAGGGACCGGTGGGACCCATCACGATGGTGTCAGCGGCGAGCAGGTAAGCGTCCCTGGTGGACACCAACTCCCGGCCGGCATGAGCCTTGCTCCGGGCGATCAACTGCACCGCCAGGTCGGCGCACATGCCGGGCAGCAGCTTCTCCTCTACCTCCGGCTGGACCACGACGAACCTAAGCCCTAGTCTCACCAGGAGTTCGCGGCGGCGCTCCGAGCCGGAGGCTAGGACTAATTCGACCACGTCCTCACAGGGCCTCCAGTTCCCGTCGCGGGGGCCGGTCCCAGGGGGATCGAGATCCCCGCGCCGGCGAGCGCTTCACGGAGCATTGAGTGTAGCAGCGGGAAGCACTAGGCCCAGGTTACGGATAAATCGCTGTCCCCAACGGGCGCCGGCGCTCCAGACCAGTCCCAGAATGGCCATCAGGACCCACCAGGCACCGAACGCCACCGGGAAGGGGACGGTCTGGAGCTGAGGCAGGGCGAGCAGAAGTGCCATCCCCACCCCGGCCGCCCACGCGGCACTGCGCAACGAGAGGCCGCCGGGGCCTCCCCCCAGGGCAAGGGGCAAGCAAGCGATTCCCAGTACCGCCAGCCCGAGACGTCCCAACTCAGCCCCCAACCCGGCAGCGTCGAGCACTCCCGACCAGCTGACTGTGTGCACCGCCAGAGCCAGGAGCAGCAGCCCCATGGACCAGATCCCCAGCAGGACCAGGACCAGAGCCGGCCAAGGTCCCTTCGACCCCAGCAATTGAAGTGCCCAGAGTGCGCTCAGACTGAGGGCGATTCCACCCAGGCTGCTCCCCGCGGCCCAGGAGATTCCGATCGGAGAGACGGGATTGTCCGGCCAGGGCATGGGCGCCACGACCAGGCCCGCCAGCGCCAAGCCGAGTAATAGCCTGGTGGAGTTGCCGGGCCTGGCGGCCCACCCCGCCCACCCCTCTCTTCTCCCGAGCGCAAATGGGGCGAGACCGCCGGCCAACGCGGCGACCAGCACCGCCAGCCCACCTGGATAGATGGCCAGTGCGGCACAGAGAGCGAAGCCGAAGAGGAGGTGATTCACAAGTGGAGACCGAACGCGATCTGGAGGAACGGGGCGGCCACCAGCCCCAGGACCAGAGCGCCCAAAGCTGCCAGAAGGCCGATTAACTCGCTCGGTCGAGGGCCGCGTACCGCGGCGCGCCGAACCGCCTCGGTAACTCCAGCTCCGCAGGCGGCCAGCTGCAGGCCAAAGGCGAGCAGAAGCAGAGCCACCACCACCGGACCCATGAAAGCGGCCCCGACCACCGCCAAAATCCTCCCGGTGAATCCCCCAAACGGGGGCGCCCCGGACAGGCCGACCCAGGCCAAGAGGTGGGAGCGAGCGCCGCTGGGTTCGCTGAGCGCCGCTCCCGCCAGCCAGTGCACCGCGATCAATAGCAGAGCGGCGGCCAGGCCCTGAATATCGCCGCTGCCGATCCCCACGCACATGAATCCGACATCCGCCTGGAGCACCCGCCAATAACGGAAGTTCGGGTCAGCCCAGAAGCCGGCACACCCCCACGCGATGGCGGTCGCCAGACCCAGCGCAACCAGAAGGAGCTGCATCACCTGCGAGAACACGGTCGGTCCGGCGACCACCACCCGAGTGACCGCGACCAGTGCCACCGGTATCAGCCAGATCCGCCAGGTCGCCGCCTCCGCGGGCAGGACCCTGGAGACAGCCCCCACCCAACTTGAGAAAGGGAGCAGCCCGGCGGCGCCCGCCACGCCTCCGACCATCAACATCGCCGTCAGGGCGGCGGGGGCGGCGCCGATGCGCTCGGAGGGAAGCACGGCCGCACCTGCCAGCAGCGCACAGAGCAAGACCGCCGTCTGTCGCCCAAGACTCCTAACTGGCAGCGCCGGACCGGTAATGCGCTGCCAGCGAACCCAGAGTAGACCGCTCATGAAGGTGAGCAGGAGGGCCAGGGGAATGACCCCTGACACCGTCAACGCGAGGCAGGCGGCAACCCCCACGGCAATCGCCGTCGCGATCGTGCTGCCCGAGATCGGAGGCCGGTGACCGACTCCCAGCTCCAAGACCAGGGCCGCCCATCCACCCACCAATATCCCGAGCGGGAGACGGGTCAGAGTTAGGGTCCCTGGTCCCTCCTCAGTGAGCAGGAAGCTGGGACGATGGCTGGCCAGGGACTCGACCAGCACCAAGGAAATCCCAGCCGCAGTGAGCAGGAGCAGCAACGGTGGAACCAGGCGCGCCCGCCGAGTCAGGGCCGCCGACACCCCGGCCAGAACCAGCCCTCCACCCAAGGCCGGCGCAAACCAGACGCTCACGCAGATATCTCCCAGGGGGTGGCCCGGGCTAGGGCCACCATTGCCAGAGCGGGGATTCCACAGGCCATGACCGCAACCAGAAGCGATGCCCCCGGGGCGCTGAGAAGAACGAAGGCAGCAGCCCCCATACCGGCACAGAGACCGCCCAGGCCCATCTCGGCAGGGCCTTGACCGGTACCTATCCGAATGAGGCCCACCTCAAAAACAAAGAGGCAGGCAAAACCTGGCCCCTGGGTGGCAACCGTTCCCGCCGTGAGGTGACCGGACAGGAGCCTGGCGGTGAACAGCGCCATCGCCCCCAAGATCGCTCGCAGGCTCCGAATCCCGAAGACGCGGGGCCGTTCCACGACCGGACCCTGGCCGAGAAGTGCAATCGAGCGATCGAGCCAGGGCAGCCGGCCGCTGAGGAAAATCAGAAGGGCAGCGACCGCACCCACTCCGGCCAGGCAGGCAAACCCGGTCGGTCCCGAGGACAAGGAAGCCACTCCACCTAGACCCAGGCCCAGGGCCAGAGCACTGAGGGCCATTCCCTCGGGCCCGATCGAGAACAACGCAATGGCCCCCGCCGCGAATCCCAGGGCAGCCATCAGGCCCGCCCAGATCACAGCCTGACCATCTCGGCGAGCAGGTAAGCGGCCATCGCAGTCGCACCAATCCATAGCCAAACCGGACGTTCAGCGGCCTCCCGGTCGGCCAGTCGGGCCAGGGTCGAGTACCAGCCCCGGGCCTCTTTGGCCCAGGTAGGCGGCCCGAAGCCCCGCACCACCCAGCCCCTGACCCGGGTAGGGCGAGCTAAAGCGGGCGTCAGGTCGGATCCCTGGGTGGGCGCGACAAGGCTTTCGGAACCGCCCATGACCACCCACAACGCCCAAAGGCCCCCTCCTGCGATCAAGGACAGAAGTACCAGGTAGCCGCCCGGCCAGAGCAGCCCGGGAGCTGCAATCACCAGGGGATCGGGGGCGGAGAGCAGCCCAGCGGCAAGCGTTCCCGGCGGCGCCAGCGCCGCGGCGGCCACGGTCACGGCCCAGCCGGGCAGGAGCACCGCTGCGGCAAGGCAAAAAACGGGAAGCCAGAGCACCCAACTCCAGCCCTCGGGAGGGGTCGACTCACGGAGTAGACGAGGCACGGTCAGGACGAGGCCCGCCAAGGCCAACGAGTACGCCAGCGCCGGGGTCACTCCCCACCTCAAGCCACTCCTGAAGGCGAGGTCGAGCCCCAGCAGCGCCACCATGAGCCCGAGCCAGCAGGGCGCCAGGGTGACCGCCCCACTCAGCACTGTCTTCACCCTCAGGCTTTGGCTAGGGAGTGACGGACTCCACCGTCGGCGGCGGGGACGGCTGAGCATGGCTCGCGGCAAGAAGACGCTGGAGATCTCCAGGAAAAGCCCGGCGGTCAGTGCCAGCAGGGTTCCGTCGGCAGAGTTCTGACCGAACCCCACCACCACCAAGGCCGCTAGCAATAACAACAGCGACCGCAGTGCGGAGTGGGGATTGCTGGAGGCGAGAAGACTGACCACCGCGACCAGACCGAGCCCCAAGGCCAGGAGGTCAAGACAGGTGCCAAACCAAACCACCGGCCAGCTGCCGCCCGACAAGGACTGGATCCGGACCAGGAGCAGCAGGATGGTGGGCACCCCGACCACGGCTAGCCAGTCGGCTACATCAAGTGAGCGCCCAACCGACTCCTGCCGACCGGCTCGGGCCGATCCGGCAACCAGCCCGCAACCTGCCAGCCGCACGACAGCGGGCAAGAGCAACAGGCCGGAGAGGGCCGGGCCGACGCTGCTGGTGGGGATCGCGTTAAGTTGCAGGGTGGCCGTTTGGTGCAAGAGCAGAACCATGGCTCCCAGCCAGACCAGGCCGATCGCCTGATCCGCTGACGCCGCCCAGACCATGCGACTGCTGGCGGCGCGGGGCTGACGCGCGTAGCTGAGGCCGATTCCTCCCAGGGTCGAGAGCTGAAGCCCGATGTAGAGGCCCAAGAGGTCGCCAGAAAAGGCCGCCCCTACGGCGCCCAGGGCGGCCAGTCCGAGGGCTGCCGAGGTCAACGGTCGGCGGTCGCGAGCGGCGAAGCTAACCACCAGGGCCGAAACCAGAACCAAGATGGCGATGACGGTGCCGGTGGTGTCGACGGAGAGTGAGATGGGAAGCTTGGAGTCGAGCCGCCACAGAGTCGTCTGGAGGGCGCCCCCAGGTTGCAGCCGATCCAGAACCGCGATGGCATCAGCGAGACCAAGCAGCAGCCCGGCACGGAGTACCCAACGCGCCCAAAACGCGGGATGGCGAGGCCAAGGCCGGCCCAAGGCGGAGCACAACAAAGTGGCCGCGGCGGGAAACAGCAGGGCCAGAACGGGCAGTTCCGTGATCGACAGCACTCAGCCGCCCCGACTCAGCTTTCGATTAGTCGGGTCAGCAGGACTTGTCGTTGTCGTACCTCCTCGAGGCGATCACGTTCCCGCTGCACCACCTCAGCCGGCGCCTTCTCGGCAAAGGGTCCGTCGAGATGGGCCTCCAGTTTGGCGCGCAGGGCACTGGCTTTGACGAGCTCCCGTTGGGCCGACTCCTTCCAGCGATCAGCCCCGGGGCCGGCACTTCGTCCGAGGGCCAGGGTGGTCCTCCCCGCGACCAGCTGGGGCCGAGCCGCCCGACCGTCATAAGCGGAAGGTTCCACCCAGGTGATCGGCAGGACCGCACTGACGTAGCCCAAGGCCTCCGGCTGGGCGAGCTCGGGGCCTTCCTCACGCACGAAGAAGGGCACTCGAATGCTCCGCTTGCTGACCTCGATTCCCAGCTCGGTGAGCCATTTGCGCAGACTCGAGATCAGATTCATGCAACCAGCCATGGCCATTTCCGAGTCCGGATCGATCCATTCCATTTCGACGGCGGGCCAGGTGGCCCGATCAAGGCTGGCTGGGGTTCCAGCAAACTGCTCGGCGAGCGCATCGGTCAGAAAGGGCATGATCGGGTGAAGCAGGGTCGCCATCTGAAGCAGGACCCTCCGGGTCACCCAGAGCGCCACCGCATCGCCAGTCTCCAGGCGTGCCTTGACCAGCTCCAGATACCAGTCGGCGAGCTCGTGCCAGGCGAAGCCGTAGATGGCGTCCATGGCACCGCCGAAGTCGAATTCTGGCAGTGCCTTGGTGACCAGCTGAGTGAGACCACCCAGCCGAGACAAGATCCAGCGGTCAGCTAGCTGCAGGCTCTCCCGCGCTGGCTCCGCAGTCTCGGGGATCCTGCCCGGCTGGTCCTCTCCCGGGAAGTGGACAAGGTAGAGCAGCCGAGTCATGTTCCACAGCTTGTTGGCGAAGTGGGAGTAGCCTTCCACCCGAGTTTCATCGAAGCGCGCGTCCTGGGTTCCCATCGCGACACTTGCTCCCCAGGCCCGCAGCGCATCCGCCCCGTACTTGTCGACCATGTCCAAGGGATCGACCACGTTGCCCCGACTCTTGGACATGCGGGCCCCGTCGGCTCCCAGGATGGTGGCATGAAAGAGCACGTCGTGGAAGGGGATGTCGCTGGTGAAGCGCAGGCCCATCATCACCATCCGCACCACCCAGTGCTGGAGGATGTCCCGGGCCGTGCTCAGCACCGAGGTCGGGTAGAAGCGCTCCAGGGTGGGGTTCGGGTCTGGCCAGCCGAGGATCGCGAAGGGCCAGAGTCCGCTGGAGAACCAGGTGTCGAGGACATCGGGGTCCGCCGTCAGATCTGACGAGGAACATTCAGGACAGATGGCTGGCTCATCGACCCAGGCGAACGAGTGGCCGTTGGCACAGGTGCTCACCGGGATCCGATGGCCGAGCCAGAGCTGGCGACTGATGCACCAATCACGGAGTCCAGCCACCCAGTCGAGATACTGCACGCGGAACTGAGCCGGGTGAATTTTGATTTTTCCCGACGCCACCGCCTCGCCGGCCGGATCAGCTAGGTCCCGTATCCGGACCCACCATTGCGGTGTCACCAGCGGCTCGATCACCGTGCCGCAGCGGTCACAGTGGCCGACCTGGTGAAGCAATGGTTCCTCGCGGATCATGGCCCCCGACTCTCGCAGCCGGGCCGCGGCGATTTCCCGCGCCTCCCCCACTCCTCTACCGTCAAGATCTGGAAAACCGGGAGCAATCATCAATCCGTCGAGTGAGATTACCGTCTGAATGGGCAGGTGGTGGCGTTCGCCTATCTCGTAGTCCTCGGCAGAGTGGCCGGGGGTGATCTTGAGTACGCCCGTGCCCACCTGGGGATCGACCGCCTGGTCCTCGATGACAGGGATTTCCCGCCCACCAAGCGGGTCGCGCACCGATTGGCCGACATACCGTCGGAAGCGCTCATCGCCGGGCGCCACCGCGACCGCCACGTCGGCCAGGATCGTCTCCGGTCTGGTGGTGGCCACCTCGAGGGAGCCCTGACCCAGGACCAGGGGATAGCGAACGTAGTAAAAGGTGTCCAGCTGCTCCTGATATTCCACCTCCTCGTCGGAGATGGCCGAGCGGCAGCGTGGACACCAGTTGACGATCCGCGGGCCCCGGTAGATGAGCCCCTGGCGGTAAAGCTCGCCAAAGACGATCCGGATCACCCGGACGTACGCATCGTCAAGGGTGAATCGTTCCCGCCTCCAGTCGCAGGTGGCCCCGAGCCGCTGCAGCTGCTCCAGGATCCGGCCCTGGTAGGTCCTGTACCAGGCGTCGACCCGAGTGGCGAAAGCTTCTCGTCCCAGCTCCTCTTTGCTGGTGCCCTCATCTGCCAGCTGGCGCTCGATCACGTTCTGAGTGGCGATGGCGGCGTGGTCAGTCCCCGGCACCCAGCAGACCTCGTAGCCGTTCATCCGGTAAAAGCGGCAGAGCGAGTCCTGGACCAGGGCGTTGAGAGCGTGACCCATGTGCAGAGAGCCGGTGATGTTGGGCGGGGGTAAGGCAATCGAGAAGGCGGGCTTGGAGCTCGCCGGGTCGGCAGCCCCCAGATCCATCTCAGCCCAGCGTTGACGCCAGCGCTGCTCTGTCGGCTGCGGTTGGTAGGCGGCTTCCACCGGTCCCTCCCGGCGGCGGCTAGGACCGGGCCGGGGAGACCGCGGCCAGCTCGGCCGCCACCAGCCGGGCGGCCCCGACCATGTTGCGGAGAGAGGGCACAACTTCGGCCCACCCGCGCGTCTTGAGACCACAATCCGGGTTGGCCCAGAGCCGATCCGGGGGAATCACCTCGGCCGCCTTGCGCAGCCGCTCCGCCATCTCCTCGACGGAGGGAACCAGTGGTGAGTGGATGTCGTAGATACCCGGTCCCACCTCGTTGGCATAGCCGTTGTCAGCGAAAGCGTGGAGGAGCGACATCGCCGACCGCGCCGCCTCGATGAAGAGCACATCGGCATCGAGCTCAGCGATCGCGTCCATCACATTCTCGAACTCCGAGTAGCACATATGGGTGTGAATCTGGGTCTGAGCGCCGGCTCCGGCAGCAGTTAGTCGGAAGCTGTCAACCGACCAGCGCAGGTAGGCCGGCTGGCCAGCCCGGTGCAAGGGTAGGCCTTCGCGCAGGGCGGGCTCGTCGATCTGGATCACATTGATTCCAGCCTCCTCGAGGTCGCTCACCTCATCCCTGAGCGCCAGCGCGATCTGAGCACAGGTCTCGCTCCTCTCCAGATCGTCTCGGACAAAGGACCACTGCAGGATGGTGACCGGGCCGGTGATCATGCCCTTGACCGGGCGCTGGGTCAGGCTCTGGGCGAACTTGGCCCAGCGGACGGTGATGGGGTGGGAGCGGAAAACGTCCCCGAAGATGATCGGCGGCTTGGCACAGCGGGACCCGTAGGACTGCACCCAGCCCTGCCGTGTTGTGGCAAAGCCAGCCAGCTGCTCGGCGAAGTACTCGACCATGTCATTCCGCTCAGGCTCGCCGTGCACCAGTACGTCAAGCCCGATTTCCTCCTGAAATCGGATAACGCGACGGATCTCCTGCTCCATGAGGTGTTCGTACTGGGGCTCGTCGATCTCCCCGCGGCGCAGCTTGGCCCGTGCCTGGCGCAGTTCGGGCACTTGGGGGAAAGAGCCAATAGTCGTCGTCGGCAGGGGAGGTAGCGAGACGCCGCGCCGCCAGAAGAGGCGTCGGGATGGTCCATCGCCGGGGCGGGTGAGCAGGTCCGGCGTGACGTTGGAAATCCGCTTCCGCACCGTCGGATTGACGACCCGCGGCGACTCCCGCCGTGCCGCGCAGGCCTCCCGGCTCGCCGTCAAGCGGGCTTCGACGTCGGCCAAGCCCTGGCCCGCCCGAGCGAGCGTGCTCACCTCGACCAGCTTCTCTTCCGCGAACGCCAACCAGGAGCGCAGTTCGGGATCCAAAGTGGACTCCCCCGCCAGGCTCACCGGAACGTGGAGCAGAGAGCAAGAAGATGCCACGAGAACCCGCTCCTCGCCGAGTTTGGCAACGGCGCGCTGAATCTGAGCGATGGCGCGGTCGGGATCCGTTCGCCAGACGTTATGTCCGTCGACCACCCCCAACGACAGGGCCATGCCGTCCGGCACCAGTTGCAGGGCTGGGTCGAGGTCGGCCGCCCCGCGAACCAGGTCGAGATGGACAGCGTCCACCGGCAGACCCAGGGCCGTCGCCAGATTGCCTCCCATCCCAGCGAAATACGAGGCGAGAAGAAGCTTGAGATTGGGAGCGGCCTGGCTGAGCGCCTGGTAGGCATGCTCCAGACCCTCGAGGACCTCGACGGGGACATCCTGGCTGAGGCAGGGCTCATCGATCTGGACCCAGGTCGCTCCAGCTTGACTCAGCTCGACTAGCAGCTCGGCGTAGACCGGCAGGAGGCGATCAAGAAACTCCAGGTTGGGGCTGCCCACCTCGGAGCCCTTGCTGAGCTGGAGAAAGGTGACCGGTCCCAGGATCACCGGTCTGGTGACGATCCCCAGCTCCTTGGCTTCCAGGAACTCCTCGATCGGCTTCCGGGAGGCTAGGTGGAAGCGTTGCTCCGCCGCCAGCTCGGGAACCAGGTAGTGGTAGTTGGTATCGAACCACTTGGTCATGTCCAGGGGTGCGATCTCGGTCGCCCCCTTGGTGCCCCGCGCCATGGCGAACATCAGGTCGAGGCTGTCGGCAGACCCCACTGCGGCGAAGCGCTCCGCGACCACGCCCAAGGTCAAGGCGGCGTCGAGTACGTGGTCATAGAGGGAGAAGTCGTTGCTGGCGATGTGTTCGATCCCGGCCGCCCGCTGCTGGCGCCAGCGCTGCGCCTTCAACTGAGAGGCCTCAGCCAGTAGTTGATCGGCTGAGAGCTTCCCCGACCAGTAGCCTTCAAGCGCCCGTTTCAGCTCCCGGGAGGGCCCGATGCGCGGGTATCCGAGGATGCTAGCGATCGACATTTATAGGGGTCCTCGCGAGGCTGGCGCGCGCTGCCGCGCAACAGGTTGGGAGTGGCTCCCCAGTCTAACCGGAGCGCCGATCTGGCGGTTCGGGAGGCTAAGCCGAAGCGGCTTGCGGCTCCTCATCACGGAAGAGTTCGGGCTCGGTCGCCTCCATGATCGAGCGTTCGGTGATCACGCAGCGCTTGATCTCGGGATGGGAGGGGACGTCGAACATGCTGTTGAGCAGGACCGCCTCGAGAATGCTCTTCAGTCCCCGCGCCCCGGTTCCCAGGGCCAGCGCTTTACGAGCGATCGCCTGCAAGGCTCCGGGCTCAAAAACCAGCTCGACGTCATCCAGTGAGAAGAACTTCTGATACTGCTTGACGAAGGCGTTCTTGGGTTCGGTCAGAACCCTGGTGATGTCGTCCTCGTCGAGGCAGTCCAAGGTGACGGTGATCGGCAGACGACCGACAAACTCGGGGATGAGGCCATAGCGAAGCAAGTCCTGGGCCGACAATTCGTGCAGAATCTTGGCGTTCTCTTTGTTGCGCGTTCCCGCCTGGGCGCTGCCGAATCCGATCGTCCGCTGGCCCACGCGCTGGTCGATGATCCGTTCCAGACCATCGAATGCTCCACCGCAGAGAAAGAGGATGTTGGCGGTATTGATTTGGATGAAATCCTGGTGCGGGTGCTTGCGCCCCCCTTGCGGCGGGACGTTGGCTACCGTCCCCTCCAGGATCTTGAGCAGGGCCTGCTGCACACCCTCACCGGAAACGTCACGGGTTATCGAGGGGTTGTCCGATTTGCGGGAAATCTTGTCGATCTCATCGATATAGATGATCCCGCGCTCGGCCCGGGCTACGTCGAAGTCGGCCGCCTGGATCAACCGCAGCAGGATGTTCTCTACGTCCTCACCGACGTAGCCGGCTTCGGTCAGCGAGGTGGCGTCAGCGATTGAGAACGGCACATCTAAGATGCGGGCCAAGGTCTGAGCTAAGAGGGTTTTCCCACATCCTGTAGGACCGACCAGTAGGACATTGGATTTCTGCAGCTCAACGTCGCCTGTCTCGCGCGCGCTGTTGATGCGCTTGTAGTGGTTGTAGACGGCTACCGAAAGCACCCGTTTGGCTTGATCTTGGCCGACTACGTATTGGTTCAGCGACTTCCAAATTGCCTGCGGATTGGGCACCACACTGCTGCGCGGTCGACGCACCGGAGTGACCCGGGAATCCTCCTCGAGAACCTCCTGACAGAGCTCGATGCACTGGTCACAGATGTAGACTCCGGGACCGGCGATGAGCTTGCGCACCTGCTCCTGGCCCTTGTTGCAAAAGGAGCAGCGTGTGTGACGGCGGCGGTCCTCGCGCTCGGTCACGCCGCGTCCCCCCCACCGCCAGGACGCCTGATCTGCAGCGCCGCCTGCTCGACGCACGCCGGGCAAATCACCGCCTCGCTGCCCTGACGGTCGGCGGCGACGGCGGCGGTGCTGGTCAGAGCTCCGCAGAAGTTACAGCGCTGCCCCGGCTCACGGACCAGTTGGGGCGGTCGCCGGAGCCCGCTCCGGGCCACCGCCGGGGGCCTCTGGGGGGCTGTCACAGAATCTTCGTGAACTCGTCCGCCTAGCGGGCGGAAGGGCTCTTCTCCCCAGCCGGAACCGCGGCTGCCTCGACCGGGGCCGGCTCGGGTGTGGGACTGCTCCCCTCCTCCTCCGCCACCATCTTGTCGAGGCCGCGATGCCCGGTGATGATGTGATCAATCAGGCCATATTCCTTGGCCTCGTCGGGAGACATGTAGAAGTCGCGGTCCGAGTCTCGGGTGATCTGGTCTACCGGCTTGCCCGTGTGGTGGGCCAAGATCTGGTCCAGGATCCGGCGCAGGCGAAGGATCTCCTGAGCCTGGATCTGGATGTCGGACGCCTGCCCCTGGAAGCCCCCCGAAGGCTGGTGCATCATGATCCGGGTGTTGGGGAGGCTGAAGCGGAGGCCCTTGTCGCCGCCGGCCAGAAGCAGGCAGGCGAAGGAAGCCGCCAGCCCCATGCAGAAGGTGCTCACCCGGGGCTTGACGTACTGCATGGTGTCGTAGATGGCCAGCCCGGCCGAGACCGAGCCTCCGGGGCTGTTGATATAGAGGTTGATGTCGCGCTCGGGATCTTCGCTCTCCAGATAGAGCATCTGGGCCATAACCAAGTTGGCGATCTGATCGTCGATGGGCGTGCCCACAAAGATGATGCGGTCCTTGAGGAGACGGGAATAGATGTCGAAGGCGCGCTCGCCCCGGCTGGTCGTTTCGATCACCATCGGAACGAGGGCCATGGTCTCCTCCTGGTCTCGCAAAAAGGCCGGGACGGGATCTCGCCGCCGGCACCGCGAGTATACCCAGGGGTCGGGGGAACTATGTCCCCGGTGGTTCGGACTCCGCCTCACCCCGGGCGCGGGCAGCCAGCCAGCGGCGCGCCTCACCCAGGAGGAGCTCGCGGCGTAGAGGTTCGCGAGCGCGCCGCCGGCTCTCCTTGGAGGCGCCTTTGGAGAAGATGCGCTGCAGGTTCTCGTCCAGTTCCCGATCCGAAACCTGTAACCCCTCCTTTCGCGCCAGCTCCTCAAGGGTCAGCTCCAGCTGGACCCGCTCCACTGCCGGTTGCCGGCGCTCGCCTCGCAGCTGCTCCATCTGCTTGTCGTCTGAGGCGAGCAGTTGCTCCAAGGAGATGCCCGAGGCGGATAGACGAAGTTCCAGGTCTTTGACCTGACGGTCGATCTCGGCCTGGATCATCACCTCCGGGACCTCGACACGGGAGATGGCCACCAGCTCCTCCAGCGTTTTGGCCTCCTGGGCCTGCTCGGCCTCCAGACGGGCCTCCTCGGCAAGCTGGCTCCGCACGAAGTCTCGAAGTTCCGCTAGGTTCTCGCCTTGCCCGGCAATGGTCGCCAGGTTGTCGTCCATGGCGGGGAGCTCCTTGGCTTGCAGCTGTTTGATCTCGGCGGTGATCACCACCAACTCACCACGCAGCTCCTCCCGGGCGTAATCCTCGGGCATGGTGACGGTCACCTCGACGGCTTGCCCCACCTTGCCGCCCACCAATTGGTCGGCCATCCCGGGCAAGAGGTCGCCGCGTTCCAGATCTAGGGTCTGCTGCTGGGCCGGCGTGCCCACCACCTCGCCGTTGTGGCGCATGGTCAGCTCAGCTGTGATCACGTCGCTAAGCCGGGCCTCCCGGTCGCCGGCGTCCTCGAGCTGGGCATAGCGCTGGCGCAGGGCTTCCAGAGTGGAGTCGACGTCGCTGTCGGCCACCTCGGCCTGGCTGACCGCCACCTTGATCTTGTGGTAGTCGCCCAGAACCACCTCGGGACGAATCACCACGCTTGCCGTGAAGCGGAAGGGCTCGCCACGCTCGAGAACAACTTCGCTGACATCTGGATTGGAGACCGGCTCCAGTTCCACTTGAGCAATGGCCCGGGCCCAGACCTCGGGCAGAAGATCCTCTATCGCGTGCTGTCGGAGTGCCTCCCATCCAACCGCCCGCTCGACGACCGCGGCCGGTGCCTTGCCCGGGCGGAACCCGGGCAGACGGTAGCGCTGGCCCAGGTGTCCGAGGGCGAGCTCCAGGGCGCGGTCCGCGTCGGCAGGGGGTGCCTCGATGGTGAGCTTGGCCTGCGATCCGGCGAGACGCTCGACTCTCACCTCCAACGGCGCGGTCTCAGTTTTACTTGGGCTCATATATCGGTCTAGGTAGGGTAACCGTGCGCGGACCGAGGATCGAACTCGGACGGGTTATCCCCACGGGGTTCTAAGCCCCGCGCGTCTACCATTTCGCCATCCGCGCCAGCCGGTTGCGGGGCCGCCGCAGCGCGGCGCCGAGTATAGCTAATCGCTGTCCGGCCAAACCTTGTCTTGGACCGCTCCAACCGTTCTCGATGGAGCCGCTCGAACTGGCCTGCCGGACCTGGGTGAAACTCCCACTGCCTAGACCCGTTGGTACAGGTGAGGGTGGGCCCCCGTCGCTAAGCGGGCCAGGGCCTGTCCCATCACAGGGAGGTCGGCCATGAGTATGGAAGTCCACGCGCCGCCCGAGTACCAAACGAACCCCGCCTCGGACCAGCGCCCGGCGCAGACACCCGAGGTCAGCTCGACCAAGACGAAGCCCAGCCGGGGCCGCGGCTTTCGCATCAGCGAATTGATACTGCTCAGCGTCCTGGTCGTCGATGCCTTCTTGGCCCTGGACTTTTTGTTCCGGGCCACGGCGGTCGGTCCGGACGGATTTGTGTCTATCGTCGACAGGGTCGGCGGCGCTCTGGCCAGCCCATTCGCGGGCATCTTCCGGGCGGGGGTACCCCAGGTCGGCCACACCACCTTTTGGGCGGCCTTGCTCGCCTTGGCCATCTACACCCTCGCCGCCTTGGTCTTGGTTCGCCTCCTCCATCTAGTCAGTAGGCCTTTGCGGCGCGGCCGACAGCCCGCCTGAGGTGAGAGGGTCAGGCTCGCCTGAGCCCGGTCTCTTCGCCGCCCTACCAAGCCTCGACAGCGGGCAGCGGTGGCGATAGCATGACCACATCAGTGCTGGTCTGACCAGCATCTTTTCCGGGGCCAAATGACCCCTCCATGGAGGGCGGCATAGTGGAGTTGGTGGGCTCACCCGCGGCCAGGGGATCGGATGCGCGGGACACTGTGGCCAAGATCGAGCAGAAAGCACTTCAGTTGTCCGCGCTGCTGCGGGAGCTGGACAATGACCCGGTCATCTTTGAGCCCGGGCTCCAAGATGAGTTGGATGCCGTGCTGGATCAGTTGGGCTGCCGCATAGCGGCCACCCGTGCCTTGGAGCAGCGCCAGACCAGTCCAGTCGCCGACTGAGCGATTCGACGAAGGCACTAGAATCCAATTCGCGTCTGCGCCCATAGCTCAGCCCGGATAGAGCACCAGACTACGGATCTGGGTTTGCGGGGGTTCAAATCCCTCTGGGCGCGCGCCCCGCTTCACTCCCCTCCAAGAGCAACAGGCACAGCGCCAGGCCGCGCCAGTTGGGCTGAACGCTAACCTGGGATCTCCCGGCGGCCGATGACCCCGGAACAACGCCGCCCGTGACCCCTGGGACCCCTGCAAGTTGGAGAGCCCGCCCCGCGCTAAATGCTGGCAGCCCTAAATGCTCGGCGGCTCCGGTCGAGTAGCGGGCAACGCCTGACCTTCAATCTCAGGCGGCCCACCGGGTGGCTTGGTCGCAGCGAACAGGTACATCAGCTGCCCACCACCTGTCGAAAGCCTCCCACTACGCAGAGCCGCGAGGTCAGTGCGCATCTCGGCCAACCTCTCAGCCCAGGCCTCCTTAAAGATCTCCTCCTCTCCCCCACCCGCCAGGAAGTAGCGCTCGGTTTCTTCCTTGCTCCAGGGGCAGCGTTCTTCTTTGACGCTGGTTTCCAGCGCTTCGACCAAGCTGAGCTGCTCGGGGGAGGAATAGGGAGGCCACAAGGGGGAGGCCTTGTCCGAGATATAGCAGGCGGAGACGGTCAGGCCGGCGTCCGCCAGCAGGCCGGGGAGCAAATCACCGATGGAGTTGTCACCCTCCCCGAGCGCTATCTTGCCGGCCTCACAGGTGGCGTAGAAAGCCAGGGCAGATGTCAGTGCCCTGGCATCGCGCTGCTCCGGCCATCTCGTCCGTACCAGGTGGCCGACGAGATTGTTGGGTTCAGCCAGCAGAAGCGTCCCGGCGGGCCTGAGAACGCGACCCATTTCACGCAGGACGGCCACCGCATCAGGCACGTGGATGAGGACGGTTTGGCAGGTGACAAGGTCGAACTGGCCGTCTGGAAACGGCAGGTCTTCGCCGCGTCCCTGAACCACTGACGTCCTGACAGTGGCGTTCTCACCAGTGGTCATCCGTGCCTGCCTGACCCAAGACGGGTCAGGGTCCACGCCTGTGATCTCGGTGACTCCGGGCAGAACTCGCGCCAGCTCGCGCGACCAGTGGCCCAAGCCGCAGCCCACGTCGAGAAGAGATCGGGCGGGGCCCAGGCCAAGGCGCGCAACTACCAGGTCGAGGAAGTCACGATTCCACCAATAGTCACGCTGCTCGCCGAAAAAGGCCGCGGAATGACCGACAGCGTTATCGCTGGCTATGAACCTCTCCTGGCAGCGGCGTGCATCGTCAACTGATAACCCACGCGCCCAGGGTATCGCCAGGGCCGGATCAGGGTTGGTCCGGCCCTGAGGTGGATGCGCCTCGGTTGTTCCAACGGTAGACGCCGTATACAAAGGCCAGCGCCAGAACGATCAAGCCCAGGTACTCCAACGGCTTCAGCACCGTGGAGATCTTGGAGAAGTGCTTGCCGAGCTCCATCCCGGCGACCGCCAAGGCGCTGTCCCAAACCAGGGCGCCCACCAGGGTGGCGGGCAGAAACTGGCGCAGCGGCATGCGTCCAAATCCGGCCGGGAAACTGGTGTAGCTGCGGATAACTGGTACGCACCGGCCGACCGCCACGGCCACCACTCCGCGCCGCTCGATCCAGCGTTCAGCGGCCTCAAGGTGGGCCTCTCGGAAGTGGAATCGCCGACCCACCGCCAGCACCGCCGGCCGCCCCACCCGGGCGCCGATGGTGTAGGCGATCATGGCCCCGACCAATTCACCAGCCACGGTGACCAGGATCACCAGCGGCAAGGAGAAGGTGTGGTTGGCGACCAGCAGACCGGCGAAGGGGATCACCACCTCACTGGAGACAGGGATACCGGTGCACTGGGCCACGGTCAAGAGGAAGAGGGCGAGGTACCCGAATGATCTCAGCAGTTGCTCTAGGGAGTGGACCAAGCACCTTCCTCCATCAGGGTGACGAAAACAGATCGCGGCGGGGCGTGGCAGGGAGCGAGCTTCGGCGAGCCAGGATAGCCGGGCAACGGTAGTCTGGAGCCGCATGGGATCGCGGGAAGTGCCCCAGAGGGCAGCCGGGGCAGACCTCGGGAGCTGGCTCCGGGACGCCCCCATTCTCCGGCTAGAGCGCATGCCCTGGGGCAGCAACGCGGTCTTTCAGGCTCGTCTGGACGGACCCTATGGCGAGCTCTTGGCCGTGTACAAGCCCGCCCGCGGGGAGCGACCGCTCTGGGATTTTCCGCCTGGGACCCTGCACCGACGCGAGGTGGCGACCAGCGTGGTAGATCGAGCCCTCGGCTGGCAATTCACCCCCACCACGGTGCTGCGCCATGAGGCCCCTTTCGGGGTGGGGTCCATCCAAGAATTCATCCCTGATCCTCCCAGTGATTTGCAACTCAACGGCGATCAGATGGCCAGCAGCCTCCGCGGATTGGCCGCCCTCGACGTCTTGATCAACAATGCCGATCGCAAGCAGGCCCACCTCCTGGTCGACCCGGAGGGCAGTCTCCGCGGCATCGACCACGGGGTGACCTTCCACACTGAATTCAAGCTTCGGACGGCGCTGCTCGAGCTGGGGGGTACCCCGGTTCCCGAGCCTTGGCTGAGCGGCGTCGCCGCCCTACTCGGCGACGAGGGTCGACTCGCCGCGCTGCGTCATTCTCTGGCTGAGCTGCTCCGAGCGGCCGAGATCCGCGCCTTCGAAGGGCGGGCCCGGAACCTGGTCGAGCGGGGATCCTACCCAGAGTTGCACGAGTGGTACGGGCGTCCCTTCGAATGGTGATTCGTGTCTATCCGCCGCCCAAGGCCCATTGGCCTCGCCGCCGATAGCTGCTGGCTTGGCCCACGACTGGCACCGACTCCATCAGGGACAACGACTCGACCGGCATCTGGAGCGACGGCTCCCCGTATGACCGAGCGCAAAGCTCGTCCAGGTGCGAACTGACACCTCGGGACAGGTGGGACGACAGTCGAGCCAGGGTGCAGTGCGCCCTGAAGGGCTGGCTCGGCGGCGCCCAGCCCTTGTCGGCCAGTGCCAGGTTCAGCCTCGTCCCAATTGCGGCCAGGTCCACCTCCCCCGCACCCAGAGGGGCCCACACCACCTGGGGTGAGGACCCAGGGGGCGCCAGCTCAGGTCCGCTAAAGGCAACGATGAAAGGTCGGCCGGCCCCGGCGATCTCGGCAGCGGCAGCCCGGACGGCGACCTTCTGGGCTGGGTCGATCCTGCCCAGATATCGCAGGGTCAGATGGAGCCCGTCGGCCCGGACGGGGCGAATGCCAGCGCCCATACCAGTCATCTCCTCCAGCAGAGGTGACAGAGCCCGGCGTACCGAGCTGGTGACTTCGACGGCCAGGAAGTAGGTGGGCGGCCGGTTCAATCCCGGTTGAGAGCGCCTGGCGGGGCCACCCCGCGGACCAGGAGGCCCTCCAGAAGGTCCAGCTGGCGCCGAATCAGCTCGGCGTCCCAGCCATGTCCGGCGGCAGGTATGACCGAGAGCTCAGTGCGCGGCCGAGCAGCACAATAGGCTTCGACTCTGCTCAGATCCAGCAGTCGGTCGTTGCCCGCCACCAGTACCTGCACGGGCCCCCTCCAGCCGCTCAGCAGGGGACGGTAGTTGGCTCTCATGCCATCCCGCAACCACTCGCGCGCGGCCCGCGGATCGGCTCGGACCTGATTGGCGAAATTGAGGTCGGCAGACCGCCGATCGATCTCGGCTCCGCCCTCGACCGCTATCCGGCGGTAGAAGTCGGCGAGAACCCGGCGGCGCCCCAGGAAGGAGATCGCCCTGAAGACTCCTGGCGTAGTACCCAACTGAGATTGGATCCGGAAGCTGCGGGAGACGCTGGCCGGATCCAAAAGCGGGGTGTGGAGGATGAGCCGTTGAGGTCGGTCCGGACTAAGGGCAAGCAATTCCATGGCTACGGCGGCTCCCAAGCAGAGTCCGCCCAGGTCGTACTCCCCTAGGTCGAGCGACTCCAGGAGAGCTCTGACCTCGACAGCCAGGGATCGGCTGCTGTGGGCTCGGGTCAGGGGAGCCGAGCCTCCGAATCCGGGCAGGTCGGGGATCACTAGGCGGCGGAGCGGGGCCAACCTGGGGACCCAGGTCTCAAAGTTCTCGGCAGATCCGATGAAGCCATGGCAGAGGACCAGCGGTAATCCACTTCCCGCGGTGACGAAGCGCAGGCGCCCCTGGGGGCGATCGATCCACCTCTCCTCCCAGCCGGCAGCCACCGCCTCCGGTAGGGGCACGATCGTGGCCGGGGACGGGCTCAGGGGTTCCCCTCGTCCTCGTCGGGCCAGCCGGGCAGCGGATGGGACACGGCTCGGTCTTCGCGGTAGCCGAGCGCGTATTCGGCGGCTAGCTGGGTCTGAACCTCGCGGGTGCCCTCGTAGATCATGGTGGCCCGGCTGTTGCGGAGGTAGCGGGCCGCCGGGCACTCTTCGCTGAACCCGGTCGCCCCATGGACTTGGAGAGTGTCGTCGGCCACTCGATTGGCCCGTTCTGAATTGACCCACTTGGCCAGGGCCGACTCCCGGGAACTCCGCAGGCCTTGATTCTTCAGCCACCCGGCTCGCAGCCAGAGCAGTCGACCGATGTCGTAGTCGCGTTGCATGCCGGCGATCATCTGCTGCACCAGTTGCAGCCGACCGATCTCCTGGCCTTGGACCGTCCTCGAGCGGGCGTAGCCAACGCTCAGGTCGAGGCAGGCGCGGATCGTTCCGGCGGCCCCGCTGGCGACGCAGTAGCGGCCGCTGTCGAGACAGCTCATGGCCACCCTGAAGCCGTCACCCTCATCGCCGATGCGGTTCGCCTCCGGGACCAGCGCACCGTCGAGATAGACGATCGCCGTATCGCTGGCCCGAAGTCCGAACTTGTCATGGATCGGCTCGGTGCGGAGGCCCGCCCCGGCAAGGTCACGGTCGACGGCGAAGGCGGTGATACCGGCCACCCCAGCGGCACTGTCGACGGTCGCGAAAACCAGCAGGATGTCCGCGAAATCGCCCATGGAGATCCATACCTTCTGGCCCTCTAGGCGGTAGCCATCCCCCTCCCTGGTCGCCCGGGTACGCAGGGCCCGTACATCGCTGCCGGCATCAGGCTCGGTGAGTGCGAAGCAGCCCTGGCGCCGCCCTTCGGCCAAGGGCCGCAGCAGTCGCTGGCGCTGCTCCTCGGTACCCCATTGATAGATACCCGTCATGCACAGCCCGGCATGGACAGAGAGCGCGGTCCGGCAAGACGCGTCCACGTACTCCAGCTCCTCGCAAGCCAGACCAAGGGCGATCCAGTCCAGTCCAGCTCCGCCGTAGCGACGGGGCGTGACCACGCCCGGGATGCCCACGCTGGCCAGCTTGGCAAAGAGCTCCGGGTCTGGTTCGGCCTGACGGTCGCGCCGGGCCACCTCGGGGCCCAGCTCACGGGCGGCGAACTCCCGGATCATGGCTTCGAACTGGAGCAGATCGGGGCTCAGACTGAAGTCAAGCATGGCTCAGCTGGCGTCGGTGTCGATCTGGGCGCGCTGGAGATGTCCGGAGTAGTCGATATAGACCGTCTTCCATTCGGTGAATTCGTCGAGCGAAGTGGTCCCGGCCGCCCGGTGGCCGTTGCCGGTCCACTTGACGCCGCCGAAAGGAAGCTGGATCTCCGCCCCGATGGTGGGAGCGTTGACGTAGACGATTCCCGCCTCCAGGCCGTCCACCGCCTGGAGAGCCTTATCGATGTCCTTGGTGTAGATCGCCACCGAGAGACCGTACCTAGTCCCGTTGGCGACCCTGATCGCCTCTCCCAGGTCAGGGACGGGGATGATCACCGCCGTGGGGCCGAAGATCTCCTCCTGGGCGATCTGCATCTCGGCGCGAACTCCGGAGAAGATGGTCGGCTGGTAGAAGTTGCCCTCGGCCAGCACTCCCTGGCTGGCCACATTTCCGCCCGTGAGAAGGTGGGCGGACTCCCTTTGACCGATCTCGGTATAGCCATGGATCCGGCGCAGCTGGACCTCATTGATGACCGGCCCCACGTCCGTCCGGGGATCGAGTCCGTCACCGAGACGGAGTTTCTCGACCCGGGCCACTAGCCGGTCGGTGAAGTCCTCCAGCACCGTCTCCTGGACGATGAAGCGAGACGTCGCGGTGCAGCGCTGGCCAGTGGTGCCGAAGGCGCCCCAGACAGCGCCCTCCAAAGCCAGGTCCAAGTCGGCATCGGCACTCACCAGCATGGCGTTTTTGCCACCGAGCTCAAGTGAAACCCGCTTGCCCAGCCGGCCGCAGGTGGCGGCGATCTCCTGACCCACGGCGACCGAACCCGTGAAGGAGATGGCGCGCACCCCCGGGTGCTCGACCAGGGCCACTCCCGCCTCCTCGCCCAGCCCAGTGACCAAGCCCAGCACGCCGCCGGGGAGGCCCGCCTCGACGAGAATCTCGGCCAGCCTGATGGCCACCAGAGGGGTGTCCTCGGCGGGCTTGAAGACGACCGCGTTACCGGCTAGCAGGGCCGGCATCAGCTTCCAGCAGGGGATGGCCATGGGGAAGTTCCAGGGAGTGATGCAGCCGACCACGCCGATGGGAACGCGCTCCGCGAAGGCCCGCTTTTGGCGCAACTCGCTGGGCACCACCTCGCCGATCGGGTTGCGACCCTGGCCGGCCATGTACTTGGCCATGTCGATGCCCTCCTGGACATCGCCTCGAGCCTCGGTGAGTACCTTGCCCATCTCCCGGGTCATGAGCTGGGCCAGCTCCTCCTTGCGCTCCTCCAAAAGGCGGCCGGCGCGAGCCAGTACCTCGGCCCGAGCCGGAATCGGGGTGCGTGCCCAACTTGGCAGCGCTGCCAGAGCCGCCTGAACCGCTAGATCGATATCGTCGGCGGTACCTCTGGCAAAGCGGCCGATTACCTCGGTGCGTCGAGCCGGGTTGATCGAGGCGAAGGTCTGACCGGAGCTGGCCTCACGCCACTCCGGTCCGACCAGGTTGCCGTAGGTGCGCAGGGGGGCGGCCTCGGCTGTACTCATCGGGAGCTTGCCTGCCCCAGTACGGCCGACTCGAGGATGTCGAGTCCCTCCTCGAGCTCGGCGTCGCTCACGGTGAGCGGCGGCAGCAGACGGATCACGTTGTCATCGATGCCGCAGGAAAGGACAACCAGACCCGATTCCACAGCCCGGTGCTTGATCTGGGTGACCCGGTCGGCGTCGGGATGGCCCTGCTGGTCCATGAACTCCATGCCGATCAGGGCTCCTCGACCGCGTAGGTCGGACGGTCCCTCACCGCTCTCCTGCCACCCGGCGACCCGGGCCCGAATGGTCTCGCCCAGGGCCGTGGCCCGGTCGATCAAGTGGTCGCGCTCGATCACCTTGAGGGTGGCGATTACGGCGGCGCCCGCCACCGGGTTGCCCCCGAAGGTACTCCCGTGACTGCCCGGCTCCCACTTGTCCATCAGGCGATGGCTGGAGACGATTGCCCCCACCGGAAGACCGCTGCCCAGCGCCTTGGCCAGGGTCACGATGTCGGGAACAACCTGCTCGTGGTCGACCGCCAGCCAGCGCCCGGTCCGGGCCACCCCAGTCTGGATCTCATCGCAGATGAGCAGGATGCCATGCTCATCACAGATCCGCCGCAGGGTTGAGAGGAATCCCGGCGGTGGTACCACATAACCCCCCTCGCCCTGGATCGGCTCGACCAAGATGGCGGCCACCTCGTTGGCCGGGACCACCTGGTGGAAGAGCCGCTCGAGCTCCTCCCCGGCGGCAATCGGGCAGGGCTCGCCGGGGGCGTGGTCGCAGACCCGGAAGCAGTAGGGGTAGGGCGTCACGTAGACGCCCGGCAGCAGTGGCCCGTAGGCAGACCGATAGAGCGCCTTGCTGGTGGTCACGCTCAGAGCCCCGTAGGTACGTCCGTGGAAAGCGCCCCGGAAGCAGATGATGCCCTGGCGTCCGGTCGAGCGCCGGGCCAGCTTGAGCGAACCCTCGACCACCTCCGCTCCGGAATTGGCGAAGAAGACCACGTCGAGGGGATCGGGGCAGATGGCGGCCACCCTTTCGGCAGCCTCGGTCATCACCACGCTCTGGGTGACGACGCTGGTGTGCCAGTAGCGATCAACCTGGCGGTGCACCGCCGCCGCCACATCGGGGTGGCGGTGACCCAGGCTGGTCACCGCTATGCCACAGGCAAAGTCGAGATAGCGCCGCCCTTCGACGTCGATCAGGTACGAGCCTTCAGCCGAGTCCACCACAAGGTCGGTGTAGCGGGACCACACCGAGGCGACGGAGCGGCGGTCACGCTGGCGCCACTCCTCCGCGGTGCCGCTGCCCAGGACACTGCTCATTAGCTCAGAAGGGGGAAGTGTTGTGGCCATAAGGAGCCTCCTCGTGCTGCACGCGTGGCGGTTGGACTGATTGTCGAAGGGGGCGGCGGAGCCCCCAAGCGCGCCGCTGAGCTACCGACGCGAGCTCGGCGGCGGCAACCCATCCGCATCCCACCAAGGTCCCAGGGAGGCTGTTCGCATAGGGGTCCCACGGTACATCCTTTGGCGGCGCGCTGGCTTCGGACTCAGAGTGGGTTGCCGACCGCCAGCATGACCGCCGCCACTACCACGAAACAGGCGAAGGTGCCAATGGAGCGCCGGTCATGCTGACTGACCACCCCGGTCAGGCCATACCAGCCGAGCAGAAGTGCCACCGGCAGCAGCGGGATGGGCACCTGGAGCAACGCTGATGCTCCAGCCGCGGCCCCCAAAACCAACGTCACTGCCACTGAGCGGTTCCAGGCCCGGCGGTCATCGCGGCAAGTCAGGCTGATCAGTCGCCAGCTCGGCAACAGCACCGCCGCTCCTACCGCAACCGCCCGTACCGGCGCCGCCACGGAAGGACTCATGGCCAGGATGAAGAGCGGCAAGGGGACGGAAATCGCCAGCAGGGCTAGAACGGTGGGTCCCCAGCGGCGCGAAGAGCGGCTCTCCTCAGCCACCTCCAGCCAGGGACACACCGTGAGCATGACCAATACCCAGAGGGGCAGGAGCAGCAATCCCGGGAGACCAGGTTGCTCGGCCAAGGCGATCGCCGCTGAAACAAAGCCGGCCAGGGGCAAAACCGCCGGTTGCATCCCGCTCAGGAAGTGGAGCCGGGGCCAGGGCAGCTCCGGCCAGCGGGGCAGTCCTGAGCGGAGTGCCACGAGGTAGCTGAGAGCGGCGCCGATATCCAGTGCAATGGCGGCTGCCAGAGGCAGGACTCCGATTCCCGAGAGGGCGCAGACCGCCGCCGCCGCCAACGAGAATGGCACCACCCGGGGCGGTGACAGATGGAGCTCCGGCTGGCGCTCAAGGGGCGTCACTCCGAGCCCGGTCTCCGCCTCTTGGCGGAGTGCCGCGGCCCCGCGGGGACGGCTGCTCAGGGCCGCAACTCTGACACTGGGTTATCCACGTTCACCTGTGGATACTGGGGGAAAAGCCAATCCCGGGACGGCCTTTGGTGACTCCCCGACCCCCTTCTCTCCAGGGCCTCTCACCGACCGCCGCCGTCAGTCGCTCGGGGTTTCGACCCGGCCATAGCGATCGTGGAGGCGGACCACGTCCTCGAGATCGGGGGTGGAGACCTCGCAAACCTCGGTCTCCTCCAGAGCCCGCATCCGGTGCCGTTGGCCTGCCTCGATGCGCTGACACTGGCCCGGTCCCAGGGGCACCGTCTGGAGCTCACCTCGGGCGTTGTCGAGTTCCAGCTCCATCTTCCCGGAGAGGACATAGATCGACTCATCCTTGCGCTCGTGGTACTGCAGGCTTAGTTCGTGGCCAGCATCAATGTGGATGATCTTCCCGGCGTAGCGGTCAGTGACTGCGAACCAGATCTCATAGCCCCAGGGCTTCTCCACCCGGCGCACGGGCTGGTGCGAAAGCGGGGTCCCGGGCTCAACCATGTCGGACGTCAGCCCCGCCGGGTACCCCGAGCTCGCCCTCGAACGTGTCGAGCAGATCCTGTACGCGCTCGGGAGTGGTCGACTCACAGTAGACGCGCATGAGCGGCTCGGTGCCGGACATGCGCACCAGGACCCAGGAGTCCTCACCGAGCCAGTACTTGAATCCGTCGTCGCTTCTGGTCTTGGTGATCCGATCTTGACCGACCTGCTGAAAAGGATCCTTCTCCATGCGCTCGATGAGCCTCTCTCGAGCGGCCTGGTATCCCTCGCGGGGCAGCCGATGGTCGCGCCGCGCGTAGGCGTGGGGTCCGACCAGTTCGGCTACTTCTTGGCGGATCTGACTAAGTGCGGTCCCCGACTTCACGATCATCTCGGCGAAGAAGAGCCCGCTCAGGATCCCGTCCCGCTCGGGGATGTGACCTCGAAACCCAAAGCCTCCTGACTCCTCGGCGGCGAACAGGGCATCCACCTCGCGCATCCGGGTGCCCAGGTACTTGAAGCCAACCGGCAGCTCCTCCACGTCGCAGCCGTAGCGCTTACCGAGAATGTCGAGTCGGCGGGTCATGGTCAACGAGCGCACCACCGGTCCCCGCAATCCCTGGTTCTCGCAGAGATGCCAGAGGAGCAGGGTCGCCACCTCCAGCTGATCGACAAAGTTCCCTTTCTCATCGAAGATCCCAACCCGGTCGGCGTCGCCGTCATTGACGATGCCCAGATCGAAACCTCCGGCCCGGAGGACCGCCGCCGCCTGGTCTGTGTTGGGCGGGATCGGCTCGGGGTGGAGGCCGCCGAAACCGGGGTTGCGTTCCGCGTGGAGCTCGGTCACCTGGGTCTCGCCACCCTCCAGCAGGTCCGCCACATAACCGGACCCGGACCCATACATGGGGTCGTGCAGGATGCTCAAGCCCGCCCGCTTGATCGCGCCCAGATCGATCAGCCGGCCGATCTGACCACGGTATGAGGGTCGGGGATCGATGAGCTCCACCAGACCCTGCTCGATCGCCTCGTCGATGGTCATGGTGCGGACCGAATCGTTATTGAGCACGAGAGCGAGCTCCTGCTCCAGCTTGGTGGTCACCTCAGGTGAGGCTGACCCCCCGTAGTCTGGCTTGTACTTGAGCCCGTTGAACTCCGGGGGGTTGTGACTGGCGGTCACGACAACCCCGCCCAGGGCCTTCTGGTCGACCACCAGCCAGGCCGACACCTGGGTCGGGCTGGGCCGGTCGCTGAGGAGGACGTGACGAGAGTTGGCGGCCAGCACCCGGGCCACCTCGCGGGCGAACAGTTCCGCCGAAAAGCGGGTGTCGTGGCCGACCACCACGCGGCCCTCAGGAGGGGCGGCCGCCAAGTACTGGGCCACCGCCTGGGTGACGGCGCGCACGTTGGCGTAGGTGAAATCATCGGCCACCACCGCCCGCCAACCGTCCGTGCCAAAACTGATCTGAGGCTGAGTCACCACTGATCTCCATGGGATCGTCGGGGAGCGCTGAGCCAGGTCATTGTATGGGTAGCCCCCGGATCGTCTCGGTCCTGTTCCGGGCCGCTAGAGAAGCTCAGTCCGCCCTCTCGCCTGCAACTCGGCGACAACTTTGGCCACCTCCTGGACCCGGGCCAGCGGGCAGACCAGGACGGCATCCTCGGTGTCGATCACCGCCAGTTCCTCGGCGCCGACCACCACCACCAGGCGCCGACCAACCGAATCCACGTAGGTTCGGTCACTGTCGAGCAGCATGACGTCGCCTCTGACCACGTTCTCCCGAGGATCAGCTGCACCGGCATCGACGGCTGCGCGGTAGAGGTCGAGGAATGACCCCAGGTCGCTCCAGGTCAGATCGACGGGGAGGACCGCTACTCGAGAGCTCCTCTCCATGACCAGCCGATCGACCACCCCCGGCGACACCTTGGCCCAGGCGTCAGCAAAGGTGGCCGTCCCGGTAGCCTGCTGGGAGATTGCCAGCTGCACGGCGGCGGCAACTTCGGGAGCATGGCTGGCCAATTCCGAAAGAAAGAGCTCAGCCCGCCAGGCGAAGAGACCGGTGTTCCAGAAGTAGCGCCCGCTGTTGCACATCTCCTGAGCCCGATCAAGGCCCGGCTTCTCGACGAATCCCAACCCTTGGCGCAGCCCCAACGCCCCCTCCAGGCCGGCCGGCCGGGCCAGTTCTTCACCCGCCTCGACGTATCCGAATCCTGGGGCGCCCCAGGTCGGCGCTAAGCCAACGGAGATCAAAAAGTCGGAGCGGCTGGCCCACGCTGCCGCGGAGAGCAGAGCTGTGGTGGTGGCCTGCTCATCGGGCATGTAGTGGTCGGCGTGGAGTGAAACCATGACCGCCTCTGGCCGGAGGGCCAGAGCCGTGGTAGCGGCCCAGGCGAGCGCCGGTCCCGTGCCCCGGGGCTCCGGCTCGAGCAGGAGTCGCTCGGGCTCCAACTCGGGGATCTCGGCCAGGACCTGGGCCGCCTGATTGACGGCTGTGACCACCAGAACGTCCCCTCCGAGGCGCGCGGCGCGGTCATAGGCATGGCGCAGTAGAGAACTGCCGTCCGGTGCCAAGGGGCTCAGATGCTTGGGCTCTCGAGATCGCGACCGGGGCCACAGACGCGTCCCCGACCCGCCGGCAAGGATGACGGCCACCAGGTTGGCAGGAGCTACCAGAGCTCCCTTCTCGGGCATGTCGGGAAGGTTAGCGGGCAGCCCCGGAGACCGCACCGGCGGGCGCCTCCAGCCCAGCGTCCCGAGCCAGATCATCGCGATAAGGGGTGCGCTCCCAGGGAAGGTCAAGGTCGGAGCGACCAAAGTGCCCGTAGGCGGCCACCTGGCGGTAGATGGGCCGGCGCAAGGAGAGCTCCTTGATGATCCCCAAGGGCGAGAGGTCGAAGTACTCGTCGATCAGGGATTCGATCTGGCCGGTGGGGATGGCCTCAGTGCCGAAGGTCTCCACCCCCACCGAGACCGGCTTGGCCACGCCAATCGCGTAGGCGAGCTGGACCTCGGCCCGGCGCGCTAGCCCGGCTGCCACCAGGTGCTTGGCAACGTAGCGGGCGCCATAGGCCGCCGAGCGATCCACCTTGGTCGGATCCTTGCCCGAGAAGGCGCCGCCGCCGTGTCGTCCCAAACCCCCGTAGGAGTCAACGATGATCTTGCGGCCGGTGAGGCCCGCGTCCCCCTGGGGCCCACCGATCACAAAGCGCCCGGTGGGATTGACCAGCACCCGCGTGTCGTCGTCGAAGAGATGGCTGGGCAGCGCCGGTGCGATCACATGCTGGCGGATACCGTCTTCGATCTCATCGTGGCTGGCCTCTTCGGAGTGTTGGGCGCTGACCACCACCGTGTCGATGTGCTTGGGCACGCCGGCTTCGTCGTACTCGACGGTTACCTGGCTCTTGCCGTCCGGCCGAGCCCACTTGAGGGTGCCGTTCTTGCGCATCTCGGCAAGGCGGCGGCTCACGCCGTGGGCATATTGAATTGGCGCCGGCATCAGCTCCGGGGTCTCATCGCAGGCGAAGCCGAACATCATCCCCTGGTCCCCGGCCCCTCCCCCGTCGACGCCCTGGGCGATATCGGGGGACTGACCCTCGATACAGACCATCACCCCGCAGGTCTCGTAGTCAAAACCGTACTTGGCGCGCACATAGCCGACATCGCGGATGGTCTGACGGACCACCTTGGGCATGTCGACGTAGCAGTTGGTGGATATCTCCCCGAGCAGAATCGCCGTGCCAGTAGTCAGGGCCGTCTCGCACGCGACCCGGGCCAACGGGTCCTGGGCCAGGATGGCGTCCAGGATGGCATCTGAGATCTGATCCGCGAGCTTGTCCGGGTGACCCTCGGTTACCGATTCCGAGGTGAACAGGCGCCGGTTAGGTCGATGCGTCACGGGCTCTCCTCCCACCCTCACCGGAAGCCATCCATCCGCTGGGACGAACCTTCTCCTGTCCGAGGGTTTTGGTCATCTTAGTCGCGCCGTCCGGAATGGCCGGAAGACGATTTCAGTCGGTCCCCTGCTCCCACGAAGAAAGGTAGGCGGTCTGCTCCGAGGTCAAGACGTCGATGTCGACTCCCAGAGCCGCCAGCTTGAGCTGGGCGACCTCTTCGTCGATCTCCTTGGGTACGTCGTGAACGTTGGCGCTGAGCTGCCCCTGATGGGCGACCAGGTAGGCGGCCGCCAGGGCCTGATTGGCGAAGGACATGTCCATGACCGACGCCGGATGCCCCTCAGCAGCAGACAGGTTGAGTAGTCGGCCTTCGGCGAGCAGGTAGACGCGGCGGCCGTTGTGCAGCCGATGCTGCGCCACCAGAGGGCGGGCCTCGGAGACCTCGGTGGTGAGCTCGTCGAGTGCGGCCAGATTGATCTCAGAGTTGAAATGGCCGCTGTTGGCCACGATGCAACCGTCCTTGAGCGCCTGGAAGTGCTGCCGGTCGACCACGTTGCAGTCGCCGGTCACGGTGATCACCACGTCCGCCTGGGGGGCCGCCTCGAGCAGGGTCATCACCCGGAAGCCCTCCATCACGGCCTCCAGGGCACGGGTGGGATCGACCTCGGTGACTATCACCTGCGCCCCCATCCCGCGGGCCCGGGCGGCCAGACCGCGGCCGCACCAGCCGTAACCGCAGACGACGAAGGTCCGGCCCGCCAGGAGGATGTTGGTGGCCCGTACCAGACCGTCGATGGTCGACTGCCCGGTTCCGTAGCGGTTGTCGAAGAGATGCTTGGTGAGCGCCTCGTTGACCGCGATCACGGGAAAGCGCAGCACCCCCGCCTTGGCCATCGAGCGCAGCCGGATCACCCCGGTGGTGGTCTCCTCGGTGCTCCCCAGCACGTGAGCGGACTGGCTGGCATCGCGCTGGTGCAGCATGCCCACCAGGTCCGCTCCGTCGTCCATGGTGATCTGTGGTTTGCTGGCCAGCACCGCCTCCAAGTGCGAGTAGTAGACGTCCCGGTCCTCGCCGCGCCTGGCAAAGACAGCGATCCCCTGGTCGACCAGGCTGGCAGCCACGGTGTCCTGGGTTGAGAGGGGATTGCTGGCGCAGAGGGCTACCTGAGCCCCCCCGGCGGCCAGGGCCAGGACCAGATTGGCTGTCTCAGCGGTGACGTGGAGACAGCCCCCCAGGCGGAGGTCGCGGAAAGGTTGATCAGCTTCGAAGCGGCCCCGAATCTGGGCCAGAACCGGCATGTCTCGACCCGCCCAGGCGATCCGTTGGGCACCCTCGCGGGCCAACTTGATATCAGTTATGTCGTTATCGGCAGCCGCGGCCACCTGGGCTTCAGCCAATTCGATCTCCTCTCAAAGCGCCAGCAGAGCCTCCACCCTATGCGCCGTCAACCGCTCTCGGCCGCCTAGATCGAGGAGCTCGACGACAAATCCAAACCCAACCGTAGTCCCGCCCAGGCGCTTGATCAGGTCCAAGGTGGCCAGGGCGGTTCCCCCGGTGGCCAGGAGGTCATCGACCACCAGGACCCTAGTTCCCGGAGCGAGAGCGTCCTGATGCATCTCCAGTACCGCTTCGCCGTACTCCAACTCGTAGCTAGAACTCAGCACGGCGGCCGGCAGGCGTCCTGCCTTGCGCACCGGGATCACCCCAACGCCCAGTTGAAAGGCGATCACGGCGCCGAAGGTGAAGCCCCGCGACTCGATGCTGGCGACCGCCCCCACTCGCTCCGATCGGAAGAGGTCACTGAGCCGGTTGCAAGCTGAACGGAACGCGGCCCCATCGGATAGCAGAGGTGTGATATCCCGAAAAAGGATCCCGGGCTTGGGATAGTCCGGGATATCCCGGATGTAGGCCCGGAGGTCGACTTCAGGCTCAGAAGCGGACTCCAACACCGGCGAATCCTACTACAGGGTCCATCCGCCTTTGACTTCCCAAAGTGGGACAAGGCTCAGAGCGGCTGGCGGCTAACAAAGCCCTCGTCACGACCGTGCCAGAACTCGACCGCTGCCTCGCCTCGGCGCCAGCAGAGAAACACGGGTAACCCGTTCCGCTGGCCAGGAAAGTCGACAAGGCCGGCATCCACGTCGCGGAGCAGAATGCTGTGCTCCTGGAGGAAAGCCATCTCGCGCGCCACCCGCTCCCCGGCTCGGAGCATGGCCGCCGCAGCGGCGCCGCCCCCGTTGTGACCCTCTGCCTCCCGAAGACGGTTGAGGGCATCGGCATCGGTGGCGTTGCCCAGCTGCGCCGTTAGCGAATCGAGAACCTGCAGCAGCGTGGGCAGGAGCTGGTTGGCTTGGGCGACTGAGTAAAGGCGCTCACTCTCCATCACAGCTCAGCCCCGGGCGGGCGGCATTTCGCTGCCCTGAAATTCCAAGTGCAGTTCGGCCACGGTGAAAAAGGCTACAAGATCGGAGGGGGTCCGACCCGCTAGTTCCGAGCCGCTTATCGAATGCTGAGGATTCGGCGCCACGGGGTTGGCGCCGCCCAGCTGGTGATGTCTTCCGAAGCGATCTTCCGCCCTCCCATGATGGTGCGTCGCTCACGCCGCGATTTCGGTAGGCGTCGGAGCGCGTCGGCAGCCCCCGCGGTTGCTGCTGGGTGACGCCAAACCGCCCGCCCGGTGCGGAGCGCCATGAGAGCCACCGCACTCGCCAACCCGGTGCCCCCCAGCCACTCGGGAGGAGCGTTGCGGACCCAGACCGAGATGCGATTCGCCACCACGTGGCGCTCGATCGCGCTGGTGGCAGAGAGACCGGTCCCGCCTCGCCGGTGCACTGCCGTGGCAGCCGGCTCGTACCAGGCTCGCCAGCCCCGCCACCGCGCCCTCCAGTCCAAGTCGACATCCTCAAGATAGGCGAAGAAGTCCTCGCAGAGAACCTCGGCGCCGAGGGCCACGTCGTCGAGCATGCGGCGCCGGTAGAGAGCAGCCGCCGCCGATACCCCGAACACCTCCTCCGCCTGGTGGTGGCGGCCGTCGTCGAGAGCGCCCTGGTCGCGGTTGCTGACCCAACCACTGCGATAGAGCAGATGGCCGGTCGAGTCGAGCCGGCCAGCGCTGGCCCCGGCCCCACGCAGCCGGCCCCCCACGCTGCCGATGTCCGCTGCCGACTGGGCTCGAGCGACGGTGGCGGCGATGAACCCAGGATCGAGCTCGACGTCAAGGTTGCAGAGGAGGACGTAAGCGGAAGTTGTGGCCCGCACACCTTGGTTAACCGCTCGGGAGAAGCCCCAGTTGCCGGGATTGCCCAGCAGTTGCACGTCGGGTTGGCCTTGAAACCACTCCCGGGAGCCATCTGAGGACCCGTTGTCGACCACCACAACCTCGGCTGGCGGATGGCTTTGGGCTCGGATCGAGTTCAGCATGCCCTGGCAGTCCTGGCGGCCATTCCAGTTCACGGCGACGACGGCCACCGTGGGCGCGCTCGCCTCGTCCTTGCCTTTCACGGGCTCACCGTCGGATTCCGTCGCAGTGCGTTGAGTACGAGTAGACAGCTGAGCCGTGCCACGATCCCCAGCGCCACCAGCGGCGACCAGAGAGCGTTTTTGCCGCGCAGGTAGTGAAGTCGATAGAAACGCCACATGGAGCGATGAAATGCGACCAGCATGGCCAGGGCGTCCTGGCGCGAGCTCTGCCCCTTCCGATGCACCACCCGGGCAGAAGGTTCATACCAGACGGTGTCCCCCTGCTCATAAATTCGCCAGCAGAGGTCAAGGTCTTCTCCATACATGAAGAACTTGGGGTCGAACCCCTGCAGCTGGTCCCACACAGTGCGCCGAATCAGCAGGCAAGCACCGCTGCCGCTGTCAATCTCCATGGCCTGGTCGACCGCGAGGTGGGTCAGGTTGTAGGCCCCGAAACGGGGGCTCGCGGGTCGCAAACGGCTCAGCCCCACCAGCCGCCAGAAGGCAATCATGGGAGTGGGAAAAGTGCGTCGACAAGCGGCGTCGAGCCTTCCATCGGGTCGGTCAATCCGAGGCGATATGGCGGCCCGTCGCGGGTCCTCGGCGAGTGCCTTCAACATCGTCTGGACCGCATCGTCAACCAGCACCGCATCGGGGTTTAGGAGCAGCAGCGCGGACCCTTCCAGATCCTTCGCAGCCAGGTTGTTGGCAGCGGCGAATCCCAGGTTTTGCTGCAAGCGAACTAGCCTCACCTCGGGGAACTCCTCGGCTACCAGGTCAGCCGTGCCGTCGTCGGAGCAGTTGTCTATGACGGTCACTTGCCGGGGCGCGAATCCTGAGGTCAGGCACGACTGCAGTGCCTCGCCGACCTCAAGGTGTGAGCGGTAGGTACAGATGACCACGGCGACGTCTGCGCGGCTGATCGGTTCGACCAAGAGCTAACTCTTCGGCCGGCCGGCGAACTCAGCCAGTGCACCCTGGGATTCCGCGGCTACGTACTCCAGCAGGCCCTCCTCCCAGCTGGGAAGAGGCTCTCGACCGAGATCTCTCCAGTGGCTGTTGTCCAGTACTGAGAAGCGGGGCCGGGGAGCCGGTGCACCCCACTCTGCGGTAGTCGTGGGCTCCAGCTGAGCGGCGAGGCCGACGTCCTCGAGCACCGCTCTGGCGAACTGAAACCAGGTGGTGGCCCCGGACCCGCTCAAATGGAAGAGGCCGAAGGACTCACCTTCCAGGAGGACCCTCAGAGCGGCTGCCAAATGGCCGGTCCAGGTCGGGCAGCCCTCCTGATCGGCCACCACCTTGAGCGCCCCGCCTCGGCGGGCGGCTCGGCAGATAACCAAGGGAAAGTTGGGTCCCTGGCCGCCGTACAGCCACGAGGTCCGCACCAGGTAGAGCGGGCCACCGGCGGCCAGGCACTCCAACTCCCCGGCCCGCTTGCTCTCGGCATAGACACCGCGCGGCTGGGGAACATCGGTCTCCAGCCAGGGCTGGGGTGGCTGGGGCGGATCTTGGGTGAAGACGAAGTCGGTGCTCACATGGCAGAGCGGAACACCACGGTCCCGACAAGCCAGGGCCACGTTCCGGGCGCCGTCTCGGTTGACCGCGAAGGCCAAGTCAGGCTCGGCCTCCGCCTGATCGACTTTGGTGTAGGCGGCGCAGTTGACCACCCGCTGGTATTCGCCCTCGGCGACGGTCTTCTGGACGACGTCCGCCTGGGTGATGTCGACCGCACGCCGGTCCAGTGCAGTTATCTCGTGACCGGCGTGACCCAGCGTACGGGCCAGATCACGTCCCAGTTGACCGCCTGCACCGAGGATCAGCATCCTCAACTCGAGCGTTCCCTCAGGGGACGGACGCCGACCCCGCCAAGGGGTGGTAGTTGCGACGGTAGAAGTCGAGAAACTCTCCCGACTTGATCGGACCCCACCAGTCGCGGTGGGCTTGGTACCACTTCACGGTTTCGGCCATGCCCGACTCAAAGTCGACTCCCGGAGTCCACCCGAGAGACCGTGCCTTGCTGCTCTCCAGAGCGTAGCGGCGATCATGGCCAGGTCGGTCGAGAACGCGCTGGATCAGGTTCTCCGCGGCCCCGGTAAGACGGAGCACCGTCTCCGCGACGCCATTGCCACTGATGGGCTCGTCACCCTGGCCTAGGTTGTAGACCTCCCCGGTTGTTCCCTTGGCCAGCACCGTGGCAATGCCGCGAGCGTGGTCATCCACGTACAGGTAATCGCGAACGGCTTGGCCATCACCATAGATGGGAAGCGCCAGTTGATCCAGCGCCTGAGTGATGAAAAGAGGCACGATTTTCTCGGGGTATTGGTAAGGGCCGTAGGTGTTCGAACCGCGCGTCAGCAGCACCGGCAGACCATACGTAGCGTGGTAGGCCAAGCACAGCAAGTCGCCCCCCGCCTTGCTCGCCGAGTAGGGTGAGCGAGGCTCGATGGGATCGCTCTCGCGCGACCGCCCCGGGGCCGGAATGTCGCCATAAACCTCATCGGTGGATACCTGTAAAAATCGCGAGTGACCAGCCCGGCGGGCCGCCTCGAGGAGCTGGTGGGTCCCGAGGACATCAGTGCGGATAAATCCCTCCGGGTCCAGGATCGACCGATCAACGTGCGTTTCCGCGGCGAAATTGACGATGCAATCGACCTCGGGGGCCAGTCTCTGCACCATCTCAGCGTCGCAGATGTCACCCTTGAAGAAGCGGTAGCCGGGGTGTGACTCAACCGCCTTGAGGTTGGCCAAGTTGCCCGCATAGGTCAGCTTGTCCAGAACAGTTACCGCAATCCCGTCACCCTCCCCCAGCAGCTGGCGGACAAAGGCGGACCCAATGAAGCCAGCCCCACCGGCCACCAGAATTCGACGCGGCAGTCCCTCTCCAGTCGACGGCAGTGACGAGGCCGCACCCACTCAGATGTTCTCGACCGACCAGTCGAAGTCGATCCTCGGGTCATTCCAGGGAATTCGGCCCTCGTCCGGATGGTTGGGGTCGTAGGGCTCGGTCACGTAGTAGCAGAGGAGCACGTCCTGCAGGTCCAGGGCTTGATAGCCATGGGCGACCAGCGGCGGAATGGCGATCATTTTGGGCGAATTCTGGCCAGCCATCACTACCTGGGTACGGCCCGCCGTGGGTGAGTCATGACGCAAGTCGACCAGCACCACCCGGGCGTTGCCTTTGACGATGTCCCAGTAGTCCCACTGCTGGCGGTGCCAGTGAAAGGCCTTGATCAACTCGGGTGGATTGCCGCCCCGGGCATATGCCAGCGACCGCGACATCTGGGCAAAGCCGTGCTCGGGCAAGAAGGCACGACCCTGGTCATCGAGGTCACCCCGCTTCAGTTGCTCCAAGAAATAGCCCCTCTGGTCGGCGTGTACCTTGAGCGACTTGAGCATGACCCCGTCAATCGGCCCCTGGCGCTGATCTGGAGCAACCGAGCGCATCGAGTTCAGGACCGACTCTGATTCTTCGTTGAGCGGTTGCCAGGGCATCAGCCCGAACTTCCTCGCACGCTCACGCCAGACTGACCCGGGAGTGGTCGCCCAACATCAGCTTGTGCGCCTGAGGCCGGGTACCGCTCTTCTCGATGACCACGTCGCGGCCGATCAAAGAATCCTCGATCTTGCCGACCCCCTTGATGGCGGTGTTCTCCAGAACGATCGAGTGCTCGATCTCGCTGCCCTCCAAAAGGACGTGGTGGTAGAGGGCCGTGAATGGACCCACGAAGGAGTCGATTACCCGGGTGTGGGCACCGATGATCACCGGCCCTCTGATGGTGCTTCCGATGACCTCACTCCCCTCTTCGAGAATGACCTTGCCGAGCAACTTGGAGTCACCGGCCACCTGCCCCTCCCGGCGTTCGGGGAGCATGTCCAGAACCACCCGGTTGCACTCCAGCAGATCGTCCATCTTGCCGGTGTCTACCCAGTTCCCGGTGACAACGTGGGGGATCACCCGGCGCCCATGGTCGATTTCCCACTGGATGGCGTCAGTGATCTCCAACTCTCCCCGCTCGGAAGGGACGATCGCGTCCACCGCCTCCAAGATACCGGCCTGGAATAGGTAGACGCCCACCAGAACCAGGTTGGAGCGGGGAGCTTGGGGCTTCTCGGTCAGCCGCACCACCCGCTCCCCCTCCAGTTCGGCGACACCGAAGCGCTCCGGGTGGTCCATTTCCTTGAGCAGGATGAGGGCGTCGGGACGCTCTCGTTGGAACTGCTCGACCACCCCGGTGATGCCTCCAGTGATGAAGTTATCACCCAGGTACATGACGAAGTCGGAGCCGGCGAGGAACTCCCGCGCGGTGGCCACAGCGTGGGCCAGGCCCATGGGAGCCGGCTGGGCGATGTATTCGACCCGCGCCCCGAAGCGGGAACCGTCCCCGACCGCCCGTTTCACCTCTTCAGCGGTGTCCCCGACCACGATCCCGATCTCGCTGACCCCGGCCTCGACGAGCGCCTCCAGACCGTAGAAGAGGATGGGCTTGTTGGCGATCGGAACCAACTGCTTGGCTCCGGTGTGGGTGATGGGGCGGAGCCTGGTCCCCTTGCCGCCGCTGAGGACCAACCCCTTCACGGGGCCCAGGCTAGCAGCTTGGCCGCGACACTCCGGCGGCCACGGATGGGCGTCTTCAATAGGCGTGGCGGTGGAAGAGCAACCGCCAGGGGGTGAGGAGAAGGATCTTGACGTCGAAGGCGAGCGACCAGTTCTCCACGTAGTAGAGGTCGTAGAAGACCCTCTCTTCGATGCTGCTGTCCTGGCGCAGGTCGTTGACCTGGGCCCAGCCGCTGCAGCCCGGAGCTACCTGGAGCCGCTCCCGGTAGCGGGGCACGGTCCGATCAAAGGCCCGTGTCTGAGTTTCGCGAACGCTGAGCGGACGTGGCCCGACCAGGCTCATGTCACCCACCAGGACGTTCCACAGCTGGGGCAGCTCATCGAGGCTGAAGCGACGCAAGAAGCGACCGACCGGAGTCCGGCGGGGATCCCCCAGGGTCGTCATGATCGACTCCGCATCGCTCTCGGCGTCCTTGACCATGGAACGCAGCTTGCAGATCCGAAAGATGCGGCCCTGGCGTCCCAGCCGCTCCTGCCGGAAGAATGGTGCGCCGGGTGAGGTCAGGCTGACAGCGACCGCACAGAGGGCCACTACCGGTAGCGCCGGCACCGCCAAGACCAGGGTGCCGAGCAAGTCGAAGGTCCGCTTGATCACCAGATTGAAGCCCACCAGCCGGCTCGGACGGAGCCCCACCAGGGGCAGCCCTGCCACCTCCTCCGTGGAGGCTCCACTGGTCATGATCTCGAGGACATCGGGGACGATCTTCACCTCTGCTCCGGCTCCCAAGCACTCGGTCGCCAGACGGAGCACCTCCTCGTGAGCGGCGCCACTGAGGGCCAACACCACCGTGTCCACCCGCTCCCGCTCGACCAGCTGGGCCAAACCATCTCCAAGCGGGTACTCGGCCAGCATCGGTTGGGCGGTTTTAGGCTGAGCCTCATCGCCCACCCGGACCCGCCCCACTACCTGGTAGCCGTACTCGGGGAACATGCGCAGCCGACCCAGCAGAAGGTCGGCAACCAGGCCCGACCCCACCACCAGCACGCGGCTGCCGCCCACCCCGCCCCGCAACAGCGAGGTCTGCACGACGCGGATGACCGCCCTCTCGGCGAAGAAGAGCACCACCGCCGCAATGGCGGCGTCGGCCAGCACCAGCCGGGAGTAGGGGAAGCCTCGGTAGAGTCCCTCGAAAGCCAGGGCCACCACTACAAAGAGCGCTATCGACCCCACCGAGCCCATGATCTCGTCCACAAACGTCTGGCCCAGGCTGAGCCGGTAGCGGCCGGTGAAGGCGAAGGTGAGGACCCAGAGAAGGGCCACCACCGGGACCGCTACGAGGTAGGCGTTAAAGCTGGGGATCTGATTGCCGGGAATCGGGACTCCCGAGACATAAAAGCGGAACTGGTAGGCGAGTAGAGCGCCCCCGGCAACCGCCAGCGCGTCCCCAACCACCCGCAGGATGATCACCGGCAGCCGTTGTCGCAATCGGTGTCGGGAGGCGCCAGCCACCTCCAGCGAGCGGAGCAGCGGCTCGGACTCAGCCGCCACCGTCGTCCACCACTACCGGGTGCAGGCGCCGACCCAGACTGGAGCGGATCGTCCGCAGTTCTGCGGCCGAGACGCCGCCAGTGACAAAGAGAGCTCCTAAATAGATCAGGCTGGCGAATATGGCCACCGGAACGATGTTGAGCTGGGAGAAGAGTCCCATGACGCCCGCCATCAGAGCACCGGAGACGAGGATCGGCAAGAGCGGTCGCGCCCAGGGCAAGCTGTACTCCAGTCGTCGCCGCACCATCAGGTAGCCGGCCAGCAGCAGGAAGACCTCGGTAATCACGGTGGCCCAGCTACTGCCAAGATAGCCATTCGATCGCGGAAAGATGGGGATGAGGATGAAGTTGAGGGCGACATTGACGACGATGCTCATCACCGACAGGATGACGCTGTCCAGCTGCCGGTCCATCGCTCCCAAGCCGAAGACGAAGGTGCTGTTCACGAACATGAAGACGACCGCCAGAGCCAGGATCTTGAGCGCCGGGGCTGACTGCGGATAGACCTCGATAAACCTGAGGCTGAGGATGGGGGCTGCCCCGAAACCGAGCACCACCGCGAAGGGCATGCCCAGCGCTGCCAGCAGGCGGATGGTCGCGGTATAGGCATGGCGCATCGAGGCGACCGCATCCAGATGCACCACTGACAGGGTCGGGAAGACGGCGTTCATGATCGTCTGGGGCACAAACGACAGCCCGTCCAAGAACTTGTAGGCGGCGGTGTAATAGCCCACCTCGGTGAGCGGCCGCAGGGCGCTCAGGATCACCACGTCGATGCGGAAATAGACAGTGTTGAGGAAGAAAACCATGGCGAATGGCAGCGCCATCTTGAACAGCCGCCGCGCCAGCACTGGGTCGAAGTGGACGGTGGCGACGAAATAGCGGCGGGCGATCACCAGATACGCATAGACGCAGGTCACGGCGTAGCTGAGCGCATAGACCCAGAGGTAGTCGGCGACGCCCAGGTGGGCCCGAGCCACCAGCAAGGTGCCCACCAATAGAATGATCGCCTCGGACATGGTCGCGACCGCCTCGTAGCGCATCTCCTGGGTGGCGTAGAAGGTGCTCCGCAGCACGTTGGCCACGCTGGTCGCCACCTGCAGGACGAAGGCTGGGATGACCAGCTCCATGAACCCGGGACCCTTGCCGGCTACCAGCGCCAGCAGGGCCAAGCTGCCCAGGCTGAGCAGGAAGAGAGGGATCTTGGCCGCGAGCACGGCGGCCAGGTAGGTCTTCATCTTGCTCTCGTCGCGGCTCGCCTCGCGGAGGTAGACGATCTGCAGACCAAGGTCGCCCACGATGCTGGACAGAGTGCTCAGCACCACAATCAGACTGAACTCGCCATAAAGCCGGGCGTGCAGGGTGTGCTGCTGAAGCAGGAAGGCCGCCAGCACGAACACCTTGGAGCCGGTCCTGGCGACGAAGAGAATGCTGGTGCTACGGACCGCTCGTTGAGCCGTGCTCATCTAGGCGTCTAGGGCGAGACCGGCTTGCGCCGGGGGAATTGCAGATGCTTGCTGGCGGGCACAACGGCCACCGTGACTAGGGCCGCCAGGATCCACCACTCGGCCGAGAGATCGTTCTTCCAATAAGGACTGTCCAGGAGCCCGTGAAGGACGATGGCGACCCAAGCCAGACCCAGAGCCACCGCCCAGGGATGATCCCGCGGCCCAGCCCGAACCATGGGTACCAGGTAGCGGACGAGCTCTGCCAGGAAACCGAGCAGGGCCACGAACCCCAGCACTCCGAGCTCGACCCAGAAGTCCAGCTCCAGCTGATCTGGGTAGACGTGGGTCTGGGAAGCCGGGTCGTGGACCTGCTCGCGGTAGGGGGCAACCTGGGACTGGAAGCCAGCTAGCCCCGAGCCGGTGAAGGGATGCGCCTCGATGAGATCAACGGTGGCATGCCAGAGGCGAGTCCTGGCGATCAGCGAGTTGGCCGGGCTACTGGGATTGAGTTCGTTGCTGATCCGGTGCCGAACCGGCGGCAGGACGACGGCCCCCACCAGTGCCACCAGGCAAACCGCAAGCAGCAGGCGGCGGCGCGGATGCAGCCCCGCCGCCAGCAGCGCCAGCACGACCAAGGCCAGCCAGGAGCCCCGGCTCAGGGTGAGAACATCGCCCAGGCCGAGCACGACCACGGCGGCCCAGTGCAGGTTGCGATGGCGCACCCCTCCGAAGAGGGCCAGGCCCAAGGCCAGGCCCACTAGGGGATCGAGGAAGATCCCCCCGAAGTTGTTGTTGGTCCAGAGCCAGGAGGGTATGGGCGGGGCCACGTTGAGGTTGAGGGTGTGGTTGACCAGGGCACCGGCCACGGCAACCATCTGCGACAGGGCGACGACGAGGCCGCCGACATAGAGGCCATAGACGACGCGCTCCCAGTCCCAACTCGAGCGGAGGACGTTGACCGCGACAAAGAACAAGACCATGGGCTCGACGATGTAGGACTTGGCTATGCCCAGAGCGGCCTGATGGTGCGGACTGGCCAGCACTCCGATGGCCGTGCCCAGCAGCAGCACCACCATGATCACGCTGAAAGGCGTGTCCAGTCGGGGCATGCGCCGTTGCTCTGCGCTCTCGACGATGAACGCCAGCACCGTAAGCCCCAGCACGACTTCCAGGCCAGTGAACGGCAACCGCCCCAAAAGGTGGCCGCGAAGAACATAGGCCGGCAGTGCCGCGGCGGTTAGGAAGACGCCTATACGACTCCACCGCATCGGCGGGATTATAGGCCGAGGCCCGGATCGGCCCTGACCTTGAGGACGCCTCCGCCAGAGCAAGTCCTGCCTATCCCTCCATTAAGAAAGGGAAACCGGGCAGCCCGCGGCCAGCCAGCCCTAGAGGCATGATGCCCCCAGTCTGGGGATGGTCGGACCGGCCCAGAGCTGAGCCTACGTCACTCTCCGGGACTGGGCCGGGAGGGCAGCAGTCCGACGCTGGCTCTCACCTGGGCCATGGTGGCGCGGGCGACCTGGCGCGCCTGGTTCGCGCCTCGAGCCAGAATCTCGTCGATGACGCTCGGGTCGGACATAAGGTCGTGGTAGCGCTCCTGTAGGGGTAGCAACGCCTCCACCACGGTATCGGCCACCTTGGCTTTGAGCTGACCATAGCCGTTGCCGTGAAACTCCACCGCCAGGTCCTCAAGGGAGCAGGAGGTGAGGCCGCGGTAGATGTCCAGCAAGTTAGCCACCCCGGCCTGGGCGTGGGCGACGTCGACCGCTGCACCACTGTCGGTCTTGGCCCGCATCACCTTGGATCGAATGCGGTCAGGGGAGTCGAGCAGGGCGACCCGGCCGGCTTCCCCGGCGGCACTCTTGCTCATCTTCGCTTCGGGATCGTCAAGAGCCATCACCCGCTGACCCGACCCGAGCTGTCCGATGCGGGCCTCGGGGATGACCAGGGTCTCCCCGAAAAGACGGTTGAAGCGGCCCGCCAGATCGCGAGTCAGCTCCAAATGCTGCCGCTGGTCCTCGCCCACGGGGACGAAGTTGGTGCGGTATAGGAGGATGTCGGCGGCCATCAGGACTGGGTAGTTGAGCAGCCCGGCGCCGATCCGCTCGCCATCCTGCCGCTGCGATTTGTCCTTGAACTGAGTCATCCGCTCCAGCCAGCCAAGGGGGGTGATGCAGCCCAGGATCCAAGCCAGCTCGCTGTGCTCCGGCACGTGCGACTGCACCAGAAGCGTCGAGAGCTCCGGGTCGATCCCCGAGGCGATGTAGAGGGCGGCCACCTCACGGGTCTTCTGAGCCAGCAGCGAGGGATCGTGGGCTTGGCTGAGCGCGTGCAGGTCGACGACACAGAAGAAGTTGTGGAACTGGCGCTGATCGACGACCCAGGGGCGGAGGGCTCCCAGCAGGTTGCCGAGGTGCAGGGCCCCGTTGGGCTGCATCCCGCTGAAGACGACCGGACGCTCCCCCATCGGCGGATTGTACTGAGGCCCTTGGCTCAGACCTTCTCGGTGACGCGGTACTCCAGATGGGAGCCGAAAAGGAGACGGGTCTGGGCTTCCAGGGCGGGGATGACGCTGAGGACCATGAAGACCACGGGGTAGGTGAGCGTCTGGATGTCGACCAGGCGGCGCCGCCACCAGGGCCAGCTTGGGGGCCGAGGCTGGAGCCGGTTGTCGAGGACCGCGACCGCCACGATGTTGAGCAGGGTGGTGGTCAGGATGATGCTGGCCGTCGTCTCCAGGATGGCGCCCATGTTGGAGAGCGCGTAGTCGTAGTTGAAGAGCGACGGCAGAGTGCCCGAGATCAGGATCAGCATGGGCACGGTCGCCCAACTCAAGTGGTTGAAAACCAGCATGCGGAAGCGCTCCAGCCGGAGCCGGAAGGGAATCTCTGGGTGGGAGGTCATCCGCGACGCCACGTAAGGCACGTCGGTGACTCCCCAGGCCCAACGCTTGATCTGGTTGTACTGACTGGCCAGCGTGGTGCCGTAGTCAGCCGCCCGGGGCGCGTCCCCATACATGGGCAGGTAGGCGGGTAGGACGTGGAGCCGAGCTCCGTAGCGAAAGAAGGCCTTCCAGAAGAACCGGGAGTCCTCCGGGATGACATCGTCATCCCAATAGCCGACCTCAGTGAGCATCTGCAGCGACATCGAGTAGGCCGAGAACATCACCAAGCGCTTGGGATGCTGGTGCAGGTAGAGCTGCCACTGCGTGCCCAGGGTGGCCATCGAGCGTACCGCCGACGGGACCTTCCAGAGGTTGTTCAGGAACATGGGAACCGGCTGCCAGATCGAGGTCAGAGGTGACTCCGCGGTGCAGAACTGGTACGTCGTGTAGGCGAGGTACTGAGGGTGCACCCGATAGTCGGAGTCAAGGTCGGTGACGATGACCCGCGTCGGGTCGAGGCCCAGGCTGTCGCAGGCCCGCCGCAATACCGGCCCACCGTAGGCCATGGCCGCCGACTTGCCCACCACGATGTTGGGGAGCAGGGGGTCCTTGATGTGCCAGAAGGCCCGAAAGCTAGCGCCGAACTTCTCCTGAAGTCGCTCCACGTTGCTGCATCCTTGAAGGTCGGTTTCGCGGGTAATGATGGCGCAGATCTTTTGCTCGACCGGGTAGTCGGCAGCCGCCAAGGCGGACACGGTGGCGTGGAGAGTCTCGTAGCGCTCGGTGTAGGTGGGGATGAGGAAGGCATGGATGATCTCCTCCGCACGAGGCTCGCCGGGAGCGGTGCTCAGCTCCCTCAAGCGCTCGGCCCAATCCACTGCCTGGGCCGCCTCCAGCAGGCGGATGCCCCGAAGCACGAAGCGGAAGGTGTGGACCAGCTTGACCAGCCAGTAGGTGTCGAGCAGGACGGCGAAGAGCCCGAGCAGCCAGAGATACTCGAAGTTGGTGAAGGTGATCACGAACCCGACCAAGAGCGGCGTGACCAGTATCGTCCACACGGTCAGCCCAGGAGCCATCTCCCAGAGACGTTGTTCGATCCGCTCGCGCCGCGGCGGGAGAATGGCCCGATCCTTCCGGTCCGGGGGGACGTAGGAGGGCAGAATCCCGACCCGAGGGGGTCCCGAACTCGGGATCTGTACCGGCGATAGAGAGGCCATTTGAAGGGCATCCTAAGCTGCGAGCTACGGTCGTGAGACAAAGTGTTCGCGACGGGCCTGACCCGGGAAGGCTTGCTGTATCGTGCAGGAACGTGGGTAAGCGCACCGCCCTGGTGGTCTTCTCGGGCCTCCGCCGAGCCGCCTCGCGGCCCTGGGTCCGGATCGGGGTCACCCTCTTGGCGGTGGGTGCCTTCGTCCACTCGGTTGACCTGGGCTCCGCCCTCCGTTCGTTCTCCCACCTCCACTGGCAGTGGGCCCTGCTGGCCATGGCCCTGGCCGGCCTCTCAGTGCTGGCCAGCATCCTCGAGTGGGGCACCCTGGTCAGAGGAGCGGGCAAGATGCTGGGCTGGCGCTACCTGGGGAGCTGGTACATGAAGGGTCTCTTCATCAATCAGATCCTCCCCGCCGGCGTCGGCAGCGACGCGGTTCGGGCCGTCCAGGTCGGCAAGGTGGCCGGACACGGCCCAGTGATCGCCTCTTTGGTCGGCAGCCGCATGGCGGGGACGCTGGGTATGGCCCTCTGGGGGCTGCTAGGCGCGGTGTTGATGAACACCGTATTCCGCGTCCCTGGACTGATCGGTTTCGCCACCTTCAGCGGGGTGATGCTGATCTGCTGGGTCGTGGCGCTGGGCGCCGAGCGGCTCGTCGCCAAGGTTTTGGGTAAAGAGCGGGCCGAGCTGGGTTGGCGCCTCCATCTGCAGCGGATTGGCCCCTTCCTGCGCTCGCTCGCCAACTACAAAGGCACCCCCAGGGCTCTCACCTGCTCGATTGCCGCCGGTGGCCTGGGCTGGGGCCTCAATCTGCTCTCCATGGAGGCCTTCAGCCGAGCTCTGGGCTACAACATCTCCTGGGGAGTCTTCGCCCTGGCTCTGCCGATTGCCCTCCTGGTCACATTCATCCCCATCTCGGCCAACGGAATTGGGATCAGGGAGGGGGTGCTGGTGTTCCTTCTGGTCCAGTTCCACGTGCCTCTGACCGTAGCCGTCGCCATGAGCATCTTCGTGGACTTCCAGCTGCTGCCATTCGCTGCCCTGGGGGCGGCGCTGCATGGCGCCGAAGTATCTCTCCGGCACACTCAGGCCCACCTCGGTCGAGTTGGCAACTTGGGCCGCGGGTTCCGAGTCGCTCACGCCACCTTGAGCTGGGTCGTCGCCCCCGAGCACGTAGGGGACCGAACCCGCCGCTAACGGCCGCCTGAACCATCGGTTCTCTCTGCCTCGGCCAGCAAGAGACGCTGCTTGCGATCCTTGCCCCAGCGGTAGCCACCTTCGCCACCGGCAGCGGGCACTACCCGGTGGCATGGGATGAGGAGGGCCACCTGGTTAGTGGCGCAGGCTCGGGCCACAGCCCTAGCCGCCGTGGGTCGGCCGATCTCTCCGGCGAGCTGGCCGTAGGTCTTGGTTCCACCCCGGGGAATCCTCTGGATGGCGCGCCAGACCAACCACTGGAAGGTTGTGCCCCGGACGTCAAGCGGCAGCTCCGCCTGCTCCGGCTGTCCCGCCGCCAGCTCCAGGGCCGTCTGGCGGAAGAAGACCAGACCATCCTCGTCGCGGGTCAAGCGTGCGGCCGGGAACTCGCTCCGGAGCTGCTCCTCCAGGTCTCCCTCCGTCTCCCCCATCTTGACCGCGCAGACGCCGCGATCAGTGGCACCTACCAGCAAGGCGCCGAGAACCGAATCGAACAAGGTGTAGCGGATCTCCAGGCCGGCGCCGCCCCGACGAAACTGGGTGGGGGTCATCCCCAGCGTCGAGGGCACGACTTCGTAGAAGGCGCGGCTGGAGCCGAATCCGGCGTCGTAGAGCACGTCGGTCACCGGGCTCTCGCCACCCAGGGCGCTTCTGGCGATCCGGGTCCGCAGCGCGCGCGAATATTCCGACGGCGAGATCCCAAAGGCCACCCGGAACCACCTCTGCAGCTGACGGACGCTAAGCCCGACCTGGCTGGCCAGGTCGGACGTCCGCCAGCGACCAGGATTCGCCTCGATCACTGCGCGGGCTCGTTGCAGGGCTAAGGACACCGTCTCTACCCGTTCGCGGCTACAGCGGCGGCAGGCGCGAAACCCGGCCGCCTGGGCGGTCTCCGGGCTGCTGAAGAAGCGCACCCGGTCCCGGCGCGGGGTGGGCGCCGGGCAGCCCGGGTGGCAGAAGACTCCAGTCGACGTGACGGCGAATACGAACCCAGTGGATCGTTCACGGGCTAGAACCGCCCGCCAACGTGGATCGGATCTGATCTCTTGAGCAACCACGTTCTGCACCTTACCGATGAGGTCGAGGGGGGGCCATCCGATTTTCCTATCGCATCCCGTCACCCCTTCCCCCAGCGGAGGGAAATGTGCGACGCCAGAGGACCGCGAAGTGGCCCAGGGCGGTAGCCGCCAGAACCACACCAAAGGCGATGTCGGTAGGTCGGGCGGGACCGCCGGCCAAGACCAGAAGTGAGGAAACTCCGATCGCCACGGCACTGACCAGGGTGTTGACCTTTCCGAAGCTGGTCGCGACCAGAGCGGGACGGCGACGGAGCCAGGGGTAGAGGAGCAGGAATCCCACTCCGGGGAGACCGTAGCGCGCCAGCACCAGCACTGCCAGCCATAAGGGAATGAATCCGACCCGGAGACAAGCGACAGTACACAGCGAGAAGAAGGCGGTATCCATGATCGGGTCGATGGCCTGCCCGAAGACGGTGAGTGGTCCGGCGCGCCGGGCGATGTAACCATCTGCAAAATCAAGGGCGGCGATGGGAGCGGCGATGACCAGGAAGAGAACTCGCGCCAAGCCCAAAGGAGGAAACGAGGCGTAGAGAACGACGGGCAGCGAAAGGTACGCCCGTACCGAGGTGATTCCGTTGGGGACCCCGAAACGATCGATCGGCGATTGGTCGGGATACCGCCGCAGCAGCGAGATGCCGGCAAAGAGGCATGCCGTGGTTGCCACCCACCAAAGCGCCCCGCAAGCCAGTCCGAGCCACACCCGCCCCCCTAGGGCGCCGGCGCTCCCGCCCGCGGCCAGGGTGAGAATCAATCCGAGGCCGCTCCAGAGCGTAAGCGACACCCTCAGCGACCGCGACTCCGCCCAACGCTCCCCGGCGCCGGTGAAGAGCCGACCCAGTGCCGCTAAGGGTCCGATCGCTTCGGCTGGGCTGTCGCTCGCTGACCGGACCGGCTCCCCGGGAACGGATTTCTCCTTGGTTTCCACGACCCCTAAGAGACTAGGGATCGGCGCCCGATAGGAGTGGTATCGCTCCAGATGGCGATCAGCCAGGGCATGCTCCAGCCCGGCGCTGGCACCCGGGGTGACATCATCTGCCGGTTGGCGGAGGCCGAAGACGTCGGTCCTCCGCAGTTGGATATTCTTGCCCGCCCTCGTAGCTCAGGGGATAGAGCAGCGGTTTCCTAAACCGCGTGTCGGAGGTTCAAGTCCTTCCGGGGGCACCACTTTTTGAGATCAGGAATGGTCAATCAGACCGCATTTTAGGCTCAGCGCCGTCGCTTGGGAATCAAATGGGAATCAAATCGTGCTAGGCTCCCACCATGCGAGGCCACCTGGAAGCCCGAGGTAAGGACGTCTGGCGGGCCAAGATCTTCCTTGGCCGCGACGATGCAACAGGTCGGCAGAGCTATCTCACTCGGACCATCCACGGCACCAAGCGACAGGCCGAAACCCTACTCACCCAGCTCATCGTCGAGTCTGGCCAAGGCTCCAACCTCGACACGGAAGCGACAGTCAGGGATCTGGCTCAACGCTGGATGGTCCTGACGGGCGACCGCCTCTCCCCCACTACCTCAAATGAGTACCGGCGACTCCTCGATCGCCAAATCCTCCCGAGCCTTGGTACCCGCAAAGTCCGCACCCTCCGGGCAGCCGACCTCGATGTCTTCTACTCGAACCTCCTTCGACAAGGCGGTGCTGGTGGCCGGGCACTAAGTGCCCAGAGCGTCCAACACACCCACGCGCTCATCCGACGGCTCCTCAGTCAGGCCGTCAAGTGGGGCTGGTGCGCTGCCAACCCTGCTGCGAACGCTAGTCCACCAAAAGTTCGGCACCACGAGCTGCACCTGCCCACTCCACAACAGGTCGTAGCACTCCTCAAAGCAGCGAGGGACCGCGATCCAGGCTTCGGATGCTTTCTCCGGCTGGCTGCCGTCACAGGCGCTCGGAGGGGCGAGCTGTGTGCGCTGCGGTGGAGTGACGTGGATCTCGATGCCGGACTCCTCGCTATCTCTCGATCCATCGTCGATGGCCGCTCCGACTCCCTTGTAGAGAAGGACACCAAGACCCACTCCAGCCGGAAGATCACCCTCGACCCAGGAACCAAGGCTGCCCTTGCCGGGCAGCACGCCCGTCACCTCGAACGGGCAGCCACCTTCGATGTCGCGCGCTCCACATCGGCCTTCGTGTTCTCCGACTCGCCAGACGGAAGCACGCCATGGCGCCCAGGGCGGGTCACCCTTGCCTTTGTGCGCCTCTGCCGGACAGTAGGCGTCTCCGACGT